>Ga0272441_10000028_pt1 | contig 308746 bp, 255 predicted proteins | sample SSMProp6N_FD_193582 | JGI IMG/M metagenome (GOLD analysis project Ga0272441, IMG submission 193582) | Marine sediment archaeal communities from Little Sippewissett salt marsh, Falmouth, MA, United States - SSM-Prop-6N | ecosystem: Environmental > Aquatic > Marine > Wetlands > Sediment ...
TCATCGTGGCGCTCTATCCGAACACGGGCGAGCAGTTCCTGAAGTGGAAATACGGTCTGGAAGAAAGACCGGATGCCGTAAAGCCCAAGACCCTCGAAGATATCCGCAAAGAAGACGAGGCCATGGCGGCGGCCCTTGAACAGGTGTGCAAGTCGCTGTAACATGATGCTTTCAGGATGGTGGAAAAAGAAATAAACCGGTAAAACAGACAAAAGAAAGGAGACGGCCTATGGGAGAGGAAATAAAGGTCGGTTGCGCGCGGCCAACGGGCGGCCCTGTAGGAGAAACTGTAAAATCGGAAGACAACGGATCCGTATCAAAAGAAAAGAAGGAGGTGACCAGCATGATCCGAATCGGAAAAAAAGTCCCGGACTTCAGTGCCCCGGCATACCATCAAGGCAAATTTGTTAGTGTGAAACTATCGGAGTACCTCGGAAAGTGGGTTGTGCTTTGTTTCTATCCCGGTGATTTCACCTTTGTCTGAGCGACCGAGATTTCGGCAGTTGCCGAAAAATACGCTGAATTCCAGAAACTTGGGGTAGAGGTGCTGTCGATGAGTATCGATAGTGTCTTTGTCCACAAAATGTGGAACGACAAGGAACTTTCGAAAATGGTTGAAGGCGGGGTTCCTTTTCCGATGCTGTCCGATGCCGGCGGAAAGGTGGGCTCCGTGTATGGCGTATACGACGAAGACGCCGGTGTGGAAACGAGAGGAAGGTTTATTATCGATCCCGAGGGTGTGGTCCAGGGCTTTGAGGTTCTTACGCCTCCTGTGGGTAGAAATGTTTCCGAATCATTCCGGCAGATTCATGCGTTCCAGCACGTGCGAAACACAAAGGGCGCCGAGGCCACGCCTTCCGGCTGGAGGCCGGGAAAGGTGACGCTGAAACCCGGACCGGACCTTGTGGGTAAGGTCTGGGAGGTGTGGAAAACGGACATGGCCTTTGACTAAGGGCAAACCGTTGTCTTAAATCGTAAATCATCCACCGGTTCAACGGTTTCAGACGGACATATAACGACGAAGAATCAGACAGGATAAACAGGATCGACAGGATTTATTTTGATTTGAAAAACCTGACCCTCAGGCGTCGGTCGATCCCATTTATCCTGTTAGAATATTTGCAGACATGCCTCTTGGATTTCCTTCACTCAAGATCATTCCTGAACCTCTCATTGACGCCCCATATCATCTTTCAAGCTAATGAATAACAGTGATGTTATGTCGGTCAAAAAATGAATTGTTTCACAAAAAACGGATTGGTAATAATAAGTATTCAGGAGTAAACATGATTCACTATAAGATGAGCCGCAGGGAATTTATCGAAAAGTCCGCCCAATGCGCTGCCTTTGCTGCGGCAGGGGCGGCCCTGCCCGGCCTTTTTTGCGAAAGTGCCCGGGCGGGGAGAAGATTTCCGGATATCGTCGTGTCAGAGGGGATGCCCGGTCCTGCAACCCGGGGCGCGGTCAGGGCCATCGGCGGCATGGAACGCTTTGTGAAGAGAGGTGTGAGGGTCGTGATCAAACCCAACATAAGCTTTCCCAATCCTCCGGATATGGGATCGACGACCCACCCGGAGGTCATACGGGAACTGGCGGCCCTGTGCCGGGAGGCCGGGGCCGCATCGGTCCTGATCCTGGACAACCCCCTTCGGGACAGCGAACTCTGCCTGGAGCGGTCCGGGTTGAAGACCGCTTGTGGTAACCTCCCCGAAACCGGCGTCCGGGTCCTTGATAACGAACGATTCTTCGAGAAGGTCGATGTCCCTGAGGGCAAAGACCTGACGTCCACAAGGATCATGAAACAGGTCCTGGCGGCGGATGTCCTGATCGCCGCTCCCGTGGCCAAATCCCATAGCGCCACCGGCGTGAGCCTGGCCATGAAAGGTATGATGGGACTGATCCACAACCGGTGGGAGTTCCACGTCAACATGGATCTGAATACGGCTATCGTGGATCTCTGCACGGTCCTGCGTCCCCATTTGACCGTGATCGATGCCTCGCGTATCCTGTCCACAGGCGGTCCCGGAGGTCCCGGAAAGGTGATCCCCCTGAACAAGATCATCGCCTCTACCGATATGGTGGCGGCGGACGCTATGGCCGTGGAACTCGGCACATGGTATGGGAAGACTTTCAGGGCCCGCCAGGTCAAACACATCCGTCTGGCCCATGAACGGGGGTTGGGTCATATGGACATCGAGAACCAGGTCATCCAAGAGGTTTTCGTTTGATGAGATTTCAGAGGTTGATCCAGATCCCCGTCTTCATCCTTTTTCTTGTCTTGCTGGGGTTCGCCGCCTATCCGCTTCCTGCCTGGTTTGAGGTGGATGTCTTCCTGCGGCTCGATCCCCTGATCGCCCTGGGTTCCATGGCGGCGGCCCGCGCTTTTATCCCCCGTTTGGCCTGGGCCCTGATCATCATCGTTCCGGCCCTGATCCTCGGTAGATTTTTTTGCGGCTATGTTTGCCCCATGGGAGTGACGATTGATTTTTCGGACCGCATCATCAGGCGCGGGGGCAAAAAACACGGACAAAACGCCTTTGAAAACGTCGGCAGGTTTCGTTATCTGAAATATCTTTTCCTGGCGGGTCTTGCCGGTACGGCCCTGTTGGGAATCTCATCTGTTTTCCTTTTCTCTCCTCTCTCCCTGATCACGCGGTTTTACGCCCTGATGATCCATCCTCTCGCCCTGATGATCGTAAATGCCTTTTTGGATGTGTTTCGCCCCGTTTTTCCCGCCGTTGGGCTGGAGAGCCTCTCTTTTGTCACCTACAAGGTCCCCTATTTCAATACGAATCTCTTTGTGGCCGTTCTGATCGTCGGGATTTTTTTACTGGCTCTGGTCCAGCCTAGGTTCTGGTGCCGGAATCTTTGTCCGGCCGGGGCCATCCTGGCCCTTTTCGGCCGAAAGCCCCTCTTTCGCCGGCGGGTTTCCGAGGCGTGCAATGGGTGCGGGCGATGCGTACGCGCCTGCCCCATGGCCGCTATCGGCGAAGATTTCGTGACAACGGCCCATTCCGAGTGCATTTTCTGTCTGAAATGCCGGGACGTGTGCCCGGAACATGCCGTTTCCTTTGGGATAACCGGAAAGAGACACCCACCTCAGCCCGAAATCGATCTTGGTCGGCGAAAGGTCGTCGGTGCAGGTCTTGCCGGTGTGGCCGCCGCAGCCCTTACCATGACAAACCTTCACCATATCCACGGCGGTGAAACTCCCCGGGCCCTGCGTTCATCCCGGCTCATCCGGCCTCCCGGGGCCCTGCCCGAACCGGCCTTCCAGGCCCGTTGCGTCCGTTGCGGGGAATGCATGAAGGGGTGCCTCACCAACACCCTTCAACCCGTATGGTTCGAGGCCGGCATCTCGGGACTCTGGACCCCAAAGATCACGGCCCGTCTGGCCGGGTGCGAACAGAACTGCAATATTTGCGGGCATCTTTGCCCTACAGGGGCCATAAGACCCCTGGATATGGAAGAGAAGAAACACGCCAAGGTTGGCACGGCACGCATCATCAAGACCCGGTGTATCGCCTGGGAGCAGGACAGGACCTGCCTGATCTGCGATGAGATTTGCCCCTACAATGCCATCTCAAACCAGTTCGCGGCGGGGCACAGGGTGACCGTGCCGGTGATCGATGAAAACAGGTGCAACGGATGCGGTTACTGTGAAAACAAATGCCCGGTGACCGGGGAGGCCGCCGTCATCGTGGAACCCCTGGGAGAACTTCGCCTGGCCACGGAATCTTACCTGGAGAAGGCTCGAAAGAGGGGCCTGGTCTACCAGGCCAGGGGGGGCGTGGAGGATCACTTCATTCTTGACACGCCCCGTGAAAAAGGAAAACGGAAACCTATACCGTTAGCGGAGGAAGAAAAGAGGGAAGAGATATCCCTTCCCCCGGGATTTATCCTTGACGAGTAAAAGGAGGGTGAATAAAACTTTGTTTGACCTGTGGGGTCGTTTTGGTCTATGGTGTCGCGCTGAGAGGTATAGAAGAGCCGTCCAGAACCGGCCCGAAGACATGGATTCATGTATGGAAGGTGATGCCTGTGAGAATGAAAAATAACCCGGACGAAAATGAAAGATCTCTTAACGGGGAGACTCAAAAGGGGGCATCGGAAAAATGCACCGAGTGCGGAATCCCCGGCAAAGAGCCGGACAGCGAGAAATCTCCTGCAAAAAAGATCCTTACGGACAGTTATATTGAGGCGGCATATGAGGTCCTGGCGAAAGAGGGAGCTATATGGTCGGGCGCCAGATAGTTTCCGGCCAGAAATCTTTTTTCGCAGTCTTTGTGCGAGTGATGATTGACCCAACGAGGTAGTCAGCCGATATGATCAATACAGGAAGAGGTGGCAGAAATTTATTCAAGGCCAATATTTTCTATCGCATCATAGAAAATATCAAACTCGTGCCCCCCATGATCAGGGATTACCTGCAGGGAAAATACCGCAAAGTCCCTTACTGGACCTTCGGCGCTATCCTGCTTGCCGTCCTCTATGTCCTCAGTCCCCTTGACGCCATACCCGATTATATCCTGGGATTGGGCCAGATCGACGACGCCCTGGTGGTCTGGCTTTGCCTGCTGATCATGGAAAGAGACACCGTTGCCTATAAGCGGTGGAAGACGGACCATCGGTCCTGAACTCGACCCCCGGGGGCGGGCCCGGATAGGCAAACAGGGGCCTCTCCCCGAAGATCCGGGAGAGAGGCCGCAACCTTGCAGCAGGTCCTCACTGTTGCGTATTCTTGACGATTTTAACCGTCAACCCAATGGTCACGAGAGGCTTTTCCGGATAGTTGGTCCTGATCTGCAGTTGCCCTCGTTTGATCTGCGGGGGGGCCGGGACATTCGAAAACCGGATCTTGAAGAGCCTTCCTTTTTCGACTTCCTCAATCGTATATTTGACGATTCCATCGAGAGTGAAGGTCCCCGGTTCAATCGTCAGGGGTGTGGGCAGCTCTCCCCTGACCAGGACTTCTTTTGTGGCGCTCTGCCCTTCGATCGCACGAAGATAGACACGATAAGATGACAGATACACCGGAACCTTGACGTCGGCTTTGATCTTCAGATAGCTCCTTTGTGACCTCGGATCGTTTGTTAAAACGACGACACTCCAGCTACGTTTACCCCTATACCCCTTGGTGTTTATCTTGACGGTGATTTTTCCCTCCCCGCCGGGAAGGATGGCCTTGTCAAAAGAGGCCACCGAGCAGCCTCACCCGGGTCTCACGTTTTTGATTTCCAGTTTGGCTTCCCCCTCGTTGAGCACCGTGAAGGTGTGCTCGAGGACTTTACCCTCTTTTACTTGCCCGAAATCAAATGTATTTTGTTTCACGACCATCTTTGGCCCCGGAACGGCTTCCGATAGATCGGGATGACCGCAAAAGGCGAAAAAGGAAAGCAGAACAAGTCCTGCGAGTGAAGATTTTTTCATGTTTCATCCTCCAAGAATTTTTATGCCTTCATAATATCGGCAAAAACCCGGTATGCCAATAGGAATTTTTTCGGCAAAACCTGTCAGACCATCCGGTCAATTTTCCGGCTTTCCTTCTCCAATCGTTTCCTGGAGACGGGAAACCGGGTCTTCAGTTCCTGAGCAAACAGGGATACCTTGAATTCCTCGATCATCCATCGAAAGGCCTCTACGGCCTTTTGTTTTTCCCGGGTGGCATGGGAAGAAAGTCCATGCGTGATTTCTTTGAGGGCCTTTACGAAAGGCTCTATCTGGAGGGCCTTGGCGTGGTCCTTTTCAGGGTTATTGGCTCCCCGTTCCGCCCTGATCTCCATGGCCCGCAGGTACCGGGGGATCTCGGCCAGCCGCTTCGGAGAATAGATGCCCGCAAAATCTCCGGGCACCAGGACGGTCAGATCCTCTCGAATGCGGGCGCAGAGCGTGAGGACAGCCCGGTTCCCGGGATTGGCCCTCTCGATCGTATGAAGCGTCGATCGGGTTTGGTGATAGGCCTCAAGGGTGTCGGCCGTTAAATCTCTCAATTTCCGGGCCTCTTCGAACATGGCGTTGGCCACGGTTCCGGCATAGGATTCAAAAGCCTCCCGGGAACGCAGGTCCTTTTGAAAGAGGCGGTTCAGGAGGGTTTGATAGATGGCCTTTTCAACGGCGCTACGGCCTCCGAAATAGGTGGCGGCCCGGGCCGCCTGCGGAGGCAGGGGCCAGTTTCTTTTGAGGAATTTGAGGTCCTTGGCCAGACGAAGAGCAAGGAGTGTCTGAACGCCCTGCTTATGGGAGGCCAGGGCCTCGTCATGGTTCTGAAAGAGACGGATGTCTGCGGTGTTTTCAGCAGGGGCAAGGGCCGGATAGGCCTCAAGATGGGCCCCCAGGGGGATGCTTTCGGGCAGGGGGTCGAAGTCCCAGGAAGTGAGCCCCCTGCGTTCCCATCGGCGCCGGGCCTTTTCCCAGACCGAGGAATCGGTTGTCGCCCTTGTGACCCCGGTTCCCCGCATCAGGTGGTGGATGTCTCTCCCCGATTCCAGCTCTTTCCCTCTGTGGTCGGTGATGGCAACACGCGTTCTGAGGTGTTCAGGGATTTCAATAGTCGCCCAGACGGATGCCGGGATGTCCACACCGAATCTTCGGTAGACAAAACCGGCAAGGGCCGTGAGCAGGGGTCCGTCCCCCTTTTTCATTTCAGCCATGATCACGTTCACGGTTCCGGAAACCGGCACCAGCTGTTTTCTATGCCGCTTTGGCAGCCCCTTGAGCAGGGCCGTAATCTTTTCGTGGAGGAGTCCGGGAACTCCCCACTCCAGGGGTTCAGTGGGAAGTCTGGAGGCCAGGGAGGAAGGAATACGGATGGTTACGCCGTCCTCTTTCTTGCCGGGCGCGAAACGATAGGATGTCCTGAGCCGGGTCTCACCGAGGGCCATTTCATCAGGATAGAGGGCCAGCTCCGCCTCGTCGGGGAGGGCGTTGAGCAGTTCCTCTTCATTCATTTTCAGGAAATCGTCCCCGCCCGCGTCTTTGATGCGTTTTTTCAGGGTGCGAAGGTCGTAAACCCCTTCGAGTTTCAGGGAGTAGAATCCGGCCAATATATCGTCACTTACCAGGATGTCCCGCCTGCGGAGTTTATCCTCCATGGTCTCCAGTTTTTTCATCAGGTCCAGGTTGTGCTTGAGGAAGGGCAGCGGACGTTTGATCTGACCTTCGACAAGAGCGGAACGAACAAATATTTCATGCGCCTCCCCCGGATGGATGGGACCGAAAGAAACGGACCGTTTGGAGACGATCACGAGGCCGTAGAGGCTGACCTGTTGAAAGGCCCGGACTTCCCCCCGGTTCTTTTCCCAGTGGGGGTCCGAATAGGTGGATTTGCAGAGTTCCCCACCCAGGGCCTCCAGCCAGTCCGGATCGATCCTGGCGGCGGTCCTGGCAAAGAGCCGGGAGGTTTGGACCATCTCCGCGGCCACGATCCAGGGGACGTTCCTGTTAAACAGGGTGGAGCCGGGGAAAACCATGGCCTCCCGACCCCTGGCCGCCTGGTATATGTTTTTGTCTTTCTTGAGGGCGATGTTGGAAAGATACCCGCTCAGGATGGAGCGGTGGATGCCAGCGTAGCGGGATTCCTGCGTCTCGTCGACCGGTCGGGTCTTGGCGGGGATCTTCTGTTCCCTGAGAATGCCCATGATTTGATCAAAGGTGTAGACCCATTCCCGCATCCTGGGAAAGGAGAGAAAGTGGGCCTTGCAGAATTTTCTCATCTTGTTCTGCGTCTTGAGGGTCTCCCATTCCCGGTGAAATCGGTTCCAGATGTTGACAAGGGTGATGAAGTCCGAACCCTTGTCCTTGAAGGGCGCGTGCATTTGATCGGCTTGGGCGGCCTTCTCCGTCGGTCTTTCACGGGGATCCTGAATGCTCAGGGCCGAGGCGATAACGGCCACCTCCTCGATGCAGCCTTCCTTGTCGGCCTCCAGCATCATCCTGGAAATCTTGGGATCCAGGGGCATCCGGGCCATAACCCGGCCCTTTTCCGTGAGTGCGTAGTCCCTTCCTTTGCGGGCAATGGCACCAAGTTCCTCGAGAAGATCGAACCCGTCTTTGACGCTCCGGGCGTTCGGTTTGTCCACAAAAGGAAAGGCCGCCACGTCCCCGAGCTTCAGGAAAATCATGCGTAGAATGACCTCCGCCAGGTTGGAACGGAGGACCTCCGGAGGAGTGAAGGCGGGCCGGGATTTGAAATTTTCTTCATCGTAAAGCCGGATGCAGACGCCGTTCCGGACCCGGCCGCACCGGCCCTTTCGCTGGTCCGCGCTGCTTTGTGAGATGGGACTGATGGGCAGGCTGTTGGTCCGGGTCCTGGGGAGATACCGGGAGATTCGGGCAAGCCCGGTATCGATCACATACTTGATGCCGGGAATGGTCAGGGAGGTTTCGGCCACGTTGGTGGCCACCACGATTTTGGACCCCCTGACGGAATAGACGCGGCCCTGCTGCGATCCCCGCAACCGGGCGAACAGGGGTAAAATGGTGACGCCGGGATAGCCTCTTCCTTCCAGTCGCTCGCAGGTCTCGATGATATCCTGTTCCGTAGGCATGAAGATCAGGATGTCCCCGAATCGTTTCTGCTGACGTAGTTTGTCAACGGCCGTGACCGCCATGTCCACATAGGTGAGCTCACCGGCATCCTCCAGCTTCGGGTCCAGGGGCATGTATTCCACTTCCGCGGGGTACATGCGGCCGCTTACTTCGATGATCGGTGCGTTACCATAGGCCTTTGAAAATTTTTCCGTATCCAGGGTCGCCGAGGTGACCACGACCTTGAGTTCCGGGCGCTTCGGGAGGAGGGTTTTCAGAATCCCGAGTATGAAATCGATATTGAGGCTGCGCTCGTGGGCCTCATCGATGATCATGGTATCGTATTCGTAAAGACGGGGATCACCCTGGGTCTCGGCCAGGAGCATCCCGTCGGTCATGATCTTGATATAGGCCTCCCGGGGGGTCCGGTCTTTGAAACGGATTTTGTAACCCACGGATTGCCCCAGGTCTTCCCCGAGTTCTTCTGCGATGCGCCGGGCAATGGTGGTGGCTGCGATTCGGCGGGGCTGGGTGCAGCCGATCTTGCCCGCAATGCCCCTCCCGGCCTCGATGCACATCTTGGGAATCTGGGTGCTCTTGCCCGATCCCGTTTCCCCGGAAATGATGACCACCTGGTTTTCCTCGATGGCCCGGATAATGTCTTTGCGTTTCGAGGTGATGGGGAGTTCTTCGGGATACGTGATGTGCGGTCTTTTTTCCAACCGCTTTTCCCGTGCCCGTATGGAGGCCCGGGCCCTCTTTTCAACAGCCTCCAGGTCGCGGGAGAGACTCCTTTTCCCTCGGGGTTTTCTGCTTTCCTTGAGGATTCGCTCCAGCCTTCTGGAGAGGACATCCCTGTCCCGGTGCATGGCCAGGGGAAGGAGGGATCGGATTTTGTGTATGTCCTTAGAAATTGTCATGATCGTTATTAAACGTGAAAGGCCTTTACTTATAGGTTCATTAAATACCTGTCATGGTCTCACCACAGAGTCACTGAGGGCACAGAGGTGAATTATTCTTATTTGCTTTCCGGTGACCCCGCTTCAATGGACTTCGTATTTAACGGGGCAGGGACGTCGGAAAGTAAAAAGGACCAAGGCCTGCGGGCCATAAAACCCTGCGGCGCAGCCGCTGAGGGTTTTCTCTTGCCGTCCTCTCAACGGCAAGAGAAAAAATTCTCTTCTCCGTGGGCTCTGTGCCTCTAGTCATGCGCAAGCATGACGGGTGGTGAAAATGAACTATGGAATAAGTCACCCGAGACGTATCGCCATGAACCCGCTTCGGCCCAAAGGCCCATAAGATGTACAATGACCTCTGCGGCCTTCTCCATGTCCTCGAGGGCGATCCACTCGTATTTGGAATGAAAGTTGGCGCCTCCGGTAAAAAGATTAGGCGTCGGGAGTCCCATGAAGCTCAGCCTCGCCCCGTCGGTGCCGCCCCTGATCAGGGTCCGGACGGGTTCGATGCCGGCCGTCCGGACGGCCTTTTCGGCCTTTTCGATCACCTCCGGGTAAAGGTCGAGCACGGTCTTCATGTTGCGATAGGATTCCATGACCTTGAAATCGACCTTGGCGCCTGGGTATCTTTCGGATATCTCATCCACAGTCCTTTTGACAAAAGTCTCCTTTTCCTTCAGACTCTTTTCCTCGAAATCCCTGACCAGTATTTTCAGGACGGCTTCCTCGACTGAACCGGAAAGAAAATGGGGGTGAAGGTATCCTTCTCTCTTTTCCGTGGTCTCCGGCGACAGCGCATCCTTCGGGAAGCTGTCGACGATTTCCGAGGCCATCTTTACGGCGTTCACCAGCTTGCCCTTTGCGTATCCCGGGTGAACGTTCACACCCCGGATGCGGATTTCGATGGTGTCCGCACAAAAAGTCTCATCCTCGATCGCTCCGAGTTTTCCCCCGTCTATGGTGTACCCGAAATCCGCTCCGATATCTTCGATTTTCAGGTTGTCCGTGCCCCTTCCCACCTCTTCGTCCGGCGTGAAAAGGATCCTGATGTTCGGCCTCGGAATATCAGGATTGGCTATCAGGTAGTGAATGGCGCTCATGATTTCGGCTATGCCGGCTTTGTCGTCCGCTCCCAGAAGGGTGTTCCCGTCGGTTGTGATCAGGGTTTTCCCGATCATGTCTTTTAACGTCGGATGCTCTTCCACGCGCAACCGGATTTGGTCCTTTTGGGAGAGCAGAATGTCGCGGCCGTCATAGGACTCGTGGATACGGGGATGAACATGGGACCCTGAAACGTCCGGGGAGGTATCGAGATGGGAAATGAGGGCAATGGTCGGGATCTCTCCCTGTCGGTTTGTCTTCAGGGTGGCGAAAACATAGCCGTAGGTCGAGACAGAGACATCTTCAAGGCCCATGTCCTTCAATTCATGCTCCAGCGTGTGTGCAAGATCCCATTGTCCGGCAGTCGAAGGCGAACTCTCGGAATTCTCGTCAGACTGAGTGTCTATTTTCACGTACCGTAAAAATCGGTCTTGAAGGTCGGGAAATTTCATGTCTAACCCTTTGTGATTTTGAAGAAAGTCAGGCGAAAACGAAAAAATTCTGTTGATCCTTGCCTGCCCCGTTTCAGAGGGGTTTGCCCTGTCAAAAAAGATTGAAAGGCCATCTTATTGAAAGGGAATGCGGGGGGCAAGGGAAAGATGGGTAGGTTTACAAGTTTGAGTAAACCCATTTCAAACGAAAACCAAACGATGATTCAAAAAAAGGCTCGCAATATGATGTCTAAATAAGTAAGTATAAAAATCTTCATACCTGAAAAATCCTGTTAATGCCTGGAATGAAAAATGCCGATAGGGTCCATTGAACAAAGCTTGTATCCGGGCTCCTTTGCCGGGTAAGACCATGTTTGGGGGTGGATCATGTTAGACAAAGAAAAAAAAGAATATTTCAAAGGCCTGCTGAATCAATGGTTGGATGATCTTCTGGATGAGTTCAGTAAAACCGTCAACGGCATGTCGGGCTTTGAGGATAAATTTCCGGATCCTTTGGATCGAGCCACCGCAGAGTCGGAAAAAAGTTTTAATCTCAGAATTCGAGACAGGGAAAGAAAACTGATCAATAAAATCAAGGAAGCCCTGGAAAGGATTGAGGGAGGTACCTACGGCATTTGCGAAGACTGTGAAGAGGAAATCTCGGAAGGGAGACTGGAAGCAAGGCCTGTGACGACTCTCTGTATCGAGTGCAAGCGGAAGCAGGAAAATGTCGAGAGGATCAAGGGCATTTAGGCAAGGTCGGTTATTCCCCTGTTCGGCCGTTCCGGGTTCAAATCCCTGCGTATAACGGAACAGGTCCGTCCTCCCGCCGGGGAGGGAAATTTTTTCAGAAGCAAATAGCATTTCCGATAAAAATCCCGCCTATAAGAGTTGAAACACTATCCAAAAGCACTTCTACCGCTCTTCCTTATCCATTGAAAGCTTGTCTGTAAATCATGGCCGTCCGGAAATTTTCACGGATTCATGCATAAAAGCAAACCGGGTATGATCCATTTTACTCTGCTTAAATCGCAAATAATCCAACGGTTCTACCGTTCCAGACGGCCATATAAAGACAATAAATCAGACAGGATGAACGGGATTGACAGGATATTCATTGAATTTTTTCGAGAAAGCCAAACGTAAACTCAAAGGATTCGGATGATCCTGTTAGTTGTGTCAAAAAATAAAACATTTAATCCCGTGCAAGTAGACCTGTTCTGTTCGAATGGTCATGTGCCTGATCCGAATAGCGTAGCGAACTTGACCCAGTAGTTTTGCCTTGACCATTTTGACATCATTGGTATAAATATCAAAAAAATGATAAGTTTTTATCTGAAATTTACGAATTTGATCAAAAAGATTCTATCCAATGAAAGGATCTATCATTTTTTCCAAAGAACATGAGAAGGTCGAGCAAGAAAACTATCTGAAAAACTAAGATAAAGGCTGGAAATGGGGCTGATTTTAACCTCATGTCCCATTTTTGATGTCGAAAATCGTGTGTGTAATAATATGAAAAAAGAGAGATTAAAGAAACCGACTTGGGTTGATGTGAAAAAAACAATAAAGAGTTTTGAGTGTGCTCAGCTAATTGAGGTTATAAGAGATCTGTACCAACTTTCAGCCGAGAATAAAACTTTCCTGGATGCCCGTTTTTTAAACAGAGGGGCCTCTCTTCTGCAATACAAAAAGATAATTTTAAATTGTCTATATCACGATGTGATGGATGAAAATGATGATTTTGACTTTAGTAGAGCTGATAAAGCAATAGAGGATTATGCTAAAGCGACGTATAATATTGAGGGAACGGTTGATTTGATGATATATTACGTTGAATGCGGAAATAGATTTACCCTTGATTACGGCGATATCAACGAGAGTTTTTACGATACATTAATTGAAATGTATAAAAAGGCGATTGATTCAGTCCTTAAAATGCCAAAAAAGAAACAAGGGCTTTTTCGGAAAAGGTTGGAAAAAGTAATGGAATCTTCCGATGGCATTGGTTGGGGCTATCATGATGATCTATGTAATTTCTATTATGAAGCCTTTCAATAGAAGCACAAAAAACATCACGACCAAATTCACTCAGATGTGAGTTCCTCTGGCGATTTACACACTCCAGTGGTTAAGCGCGTCAGGCTTTGCAGACCCAACATACTTTTAAGGAAAGAGACTCCTATGGACAAGCCAATGTCGAGCATAGGTTTCAAATTTATGACCATAATGTTCAGGATACGGGATTACTTTCAACCGCGGATGGATTTATTGAAGGAAGCCGGAATAAAATCCGGATTCCATGTGCTTGATTATGGTTGCGGTCCCGGCAGTTACATCGCACCTCTTACAGAATTGATCGGCGCCAATGGTAAAATATACGCTCTTGACATACACCCGGCAGCAATCAAAGAAGTTGAAAGAATAGCACGACGGAAAGGGATCGAGTGCATAGAAACCATTGTGTCGGGTTGTCACACCGGACTTCCGGATAACCATGCGGACGTTGTCTTATTGTATGATACTTTTCACGATCTTTCTCAACCCGATGATGTCCTGCGAGAACTTCACAGGGTGCTAAAGGTTGGTGGCACGTTGTCTTTCAGCGATCACCATATGAAGGCACATGATATCATCGAAAGGGTCACGAACACGGGTCTGTTCAACCTGTTGAAAAAAGGTAAGAAGACCTACCTTTTCGCGAAAGAGGGCTGACAGGTGAAATTGAAAGCCTGAAAGACAGACGCATGACAGGGAACCTCAAGGGATTGCCCCTACGGTGGGTGATGTGGTGGGGGCATTTAAATCATTGACCACCAACGGTTACATCCGGAATGTGAAACAAAACAATTGGCAACCTTTTAACAAAAGGTTATGGCAACGTAATTATTACGAACATATCATCCGCGAACATGAATCCTATTTGAAAATCGCCGAATACATTCAGGCTACCCCCTTGAAATGGGGAGAGGACAAATATTATGAATAATCGTGTCTGAATTTGCCAAAAAACGAAAGCGGTTGTTCCCGGTCGTATGGTAAAGAAAGAAATCTTTCCAGAAAGGAATCGGTACTCAATATGAAAAAGATTTCGACTCGTGGTGCTCCTACACCAGCGGGGCATTACTCTCAGGCGATAGTGCATAATGATATGGTATATGTCTCAGGACAGCTTCCCATTGATCCAAAAACAGGGGAAAAACGGATTGGATCGATTGAAGAGCAGACAGAACAGTCGTTGAAGAATGTGGCCGAGATACTCAAGGCTGCTAAAAGCGATTTAACCAAGGTAGTGAAAACGACTGTTTACATTTCCGATATTGAGTTATGGTCTCGGGTGAATACGGTATATGCAAAGGTCTTTGGAGAGCATCGACCTGCACGTGCAGTAGTTCCGACCCGTGAATTGCACTTCGGATTTCAGATCGAAATCGAGGCTATCGCTTTTGTGCAATAGTTGTTGCAGGAAGTTTGCTTTGTTGCCGCCTAAACTGCGGGTTAACCGCTGCCTTTATGCGACAGATGGAACTTATAATACTCTGGGGGTGAAAAGATGGAGAAAATATTTGATGGTAAAAAGGCAGCAAAATTGGGCACTGAAAAGAATCCCGCTCGTGTAAATGCGCAAACAGAAGAAAGAGTGAAAGAGCTGGAGTCAATATTTGAAGAAAACGGCTGGAAATATACAATTGAATTGGAACCGGATAAACCTGAAAATGTTGCAGATTTGGAAATATTGTTGAATCCACCAAAAACAACGGTTGCCGAAAAGAAAGTGGGACGCAACGAGCCCTGCCCGTGTGGAAGCGGTAAAAAGTATAAAAAATGCTGTGGTAAATAAGATGTTTTTTATTAGGAGCGTTACCTTTATTTCTATTTTTTTGCCCCCCTGGATTTCAATAACTCCACGACGGCTTGACGTTCCTTTTTCTGTGCAGGTTTTTCCGGCCGCCGAGGCTTGGTCAGGGCCACGCTCAAGGCCGTCTTGCCGTCCAGGGATTTGGCGTTGATGTCGGCACCGTGGTCGAGGAAAAATTTGAGGGGGTCCAGCCAGCCCTTTTTGGCATAATACATGATGACCGTCGTATTTTTTTTGCCGGTGTAACAATCCGGACTGGCCCCTTTGGCAAACAGAAACTCCAGCATTTTTTTGGCCTCAGGTGCCAGTTTGCCCCTTTTGGTCTTGTAGGCAAGTTTCCAGATAGGGGTCTTTTCGTTAACGGTGATACCGGCCGCCACCAGGGCGGGTATCACCTGCTGCCAATGGCGGCTGTTGCTCATGGCTACAGACAGCGCATCGTTGCCACTACGGGTTTTACAATTTAAATTGGCTCCACGGGAAATAAGCATTTGGACCATATCCGCCGTTCCCAGGTTCGCGGCTTTCATCAGAAGGGTCCCGCCGTAGAGCATGGCGTCGATGTCCATGCCTTGATCCAATTCGGATTCTACTGCCGCGATGTCGTTGGCGTTGATGGCCTTTATGATTTTACCGGCCTGCTGTTTGGAAAGCCTGGGACCGCACGGCTGGCCCGGTGCGATCTTGGCTCCGGATTTTTTAACCTGTGTTACGGGTGTCGTCCTGACGACTTTCGGCGCCGGTCTTGGTTTCACGATTTTTTCAGGTGCCGGCTGTTCCATCCTGACCTTAACCCCACCGCCCTTAGCGACGTCGATTTCTAACGTTTTGATGCCTTTTTCAGGGGGGTATTCCCATGTTTTGCTCTGCCCGTTGGCGAGCACGACTTTGGCCTCGTCGATCTTGTCTTTGTAGTCGCCCTTGTAGAATTTGACCCCAATCCTGGATTCAGGACCGTCCTGGCTGTCGCTGGTAATGACAAGCCGAAACGGGCGTTTGTTGTCCACGAACTTACCTTGCTGAAAAGGGTGGGTACCGGTCATGATGAAGAACGCATCTATTTTATCTTTTGCGAAGGAGGATTCCTTGACCTTAACATTGGCGAGGATTTTGCCTTTCTCGACACGAATCACGATCTCCTCGGCCTTGTTCTGCATCCCAAGAAGGGGCTTCTCTCGTCGTCCCTTGCCCTGTAAGGAGTAAGTCTCTTTGATGTCCATCTTTATGGGCCGGCCGTTGCGAAAGGCCTTGACGGTGAAGATGGACTCATCCTTAATTCGGTTCTCAAAGTCGAATCTGACTGATTTTTTGGGATCGACCTTGACCCGGATCTCACCGCCCGGGCCTATTCTTCGGGCCCAAGGGGCCTCACCTTTGACCGTCGTTGTTATGACGGACAGTGCGGCCTCTTCCCTTTCTCTCATCTTCCCGGGATCTTCTTTTTTGGCGTATCCGGCCGGGACTAGGAACTGCCCGTCATCGACCGGGCTTTCCTTGATATTTTTCAGCTCAATGAAGGATTGTTTTTTATCGGGCAGGGTGATCTTAAGGAAAAAACCGAGCTTTTTCGACCTCCAGACAGTCATCAGTTCCTGTTCGCCGGTTTCAAATTTGAACTTGTCGCACTCGTACCCGTTTATCATTTCTTTGGTTATAAAATTTTTCTTGAACTTGGCTTCCATATGCCTGGCGCTTTGGAAAGGATCGTTCATTAAGCTGAGCATGCCGGTACTTGGGGTTTCCATGTAGTTCTTTTCAGCGGGGTCGGCGACGATCGTCACATCGAGCTTCTGATCGACGATGATGAACATCCTGCGCCCTTTGGAATCCTGCATCTCAATACGGTATTTCTCGCCTTTGACGAATATTCTGCCTGTGAGGTCCGTACCTTGAAGTCTCTGAGTCAAATCCGCAGTAAATTCTGCGGCCATTGAAGGAGTGGAACATAACGCTGTTACGGGTAACAAGGTCAACCACATTAGCCATTTAATGAAAATCTTTTTTAACATGCCTGACTCCATTAAAAGATGAAAGAACTTGCTTTATAAGGTTAAAGCTACAGAGTAATTGGCCTTGTGTCAAGGGAAAAGGGTGCCCCAAATTCACGATCTCCCTGAAGACAGGTAGAGATTGCTGAATATGAGGAAGCATTTTCCACTATCCCAGGAGGACGCTCCACCTTGGTGAACGCCATTTTCATCAAGATGACAGTTAAGAAGGGGTATCAAACCTCCGTTTGACTGATGATGGTGAATCATAACAGCCAAACGGAAACTTAATCCAGTGGTTTTGCCTTGACCATTTTGACATTGTTGGTGAGAATAGACAGAAAAATATAGAATTTGGAGTAAATATTTATGAATTTGATAGATCTATTTTAATCATGTAATGATTATAAAGGTAGACACCGATTAATTTCGCGCCTTCTTCCCTTCATCTTTTTTACGGCAATATTCATGGCGCTGCCCGTCTTCTTTCCCGGGGAGTTTTATGGGATGAAACTGCCGAGCTTTGAGGGATATATAAATGGGCTGGTGAGTACGGTTTTTGGAATACCCTCGTTTTGTGTGCCGTCCTGGTTTATTCTTATGTTGTTTTCCGTTGAACTGGTCCATTATGGGGCGTTCCGATTCTTAAAGTCCAATTCAAAGATCTTGATAGGGGCCGTTGTATTTTATATGGTGGGATATTGGCTTAATTTGAAATTAGATATATTTAACCCGTTGAAAGGGAGGGTCGTTGGATGGAATTATCTTTTTCTCCATGAGGCGATTACCATGTACGCCTTCTATTTGCTGGGCATTTATTTGAGACGCAAGAAATTCCTTATAGGCAAGGTGTCGCTGAAGATATTGGCGCCAGGTATGATCATAACTTTCCTTATCGTTTTTTTCACATACAAATTAAATGCCGGGCCTTTCAATTTCAGCGCTTATGATGCTGTGGTGATAATATTCGCCTCGCATGGAAATTTTTTCTGGTTTCCTGTTTCTGCGGTCGCAGGTTCTTTCTTGATACTTTTCCTTGGCAAAATTACATCTTCGCAAAAGACAATCGCCTGGATGGGGCAAAATACTCTGATTCTCATGTGCCTCAACGGCATTTTCTATCACTATATCAATGGTCGGGTCGCAAAATGGGTTTTGGAGACCCTTTCCGGTTCAGGGTTGACCGTGTTCTGGGTAGGGTGTTTGATGACCGTAGCGAGCTTAGGCCTTTGCATACCTCTCATTTATGTTTTCAATAAATTCGTGCCCCAGTTAGTCGGGAAACCCAAACTGAGCGGACCATGGTTTGGGAATTTTATCTGAGTCCGTTATTGTAATATCCTTCTATGGTGGAAGTATATAAACTTTTGGGCGTCGAATATTTCGGGGCATCAGGATCCGTTGAGACTTCTTCACTATTAACGAAAGTCTTCCAATCCATAGATATTACATGTTTTGAAAGTGATGATCTGTGCAATTGTGCGGTACTATCTGTTCCGTAAAGGTTAAATGGAGGAGAGACTATGTCTTTGATGATTGGTGATAATTTGGTTGTCAGCGCGAATTATAAGCTAACCGACGATGACGGAAATATGCTGGATAGTTCAGAAGGGTCTGAGCCTCTGGTTTATTTGCACGGTGCGGACAATATCATACCCGGATTGGAAAAGGCTCTTGTGGGTAAAGTAAAGGGAGATTCGCTGCAAGTGAGGGTTGAGCCTGCCGAGGGCTATGGAGAGGTCGATCCGGACCTTATCCAGACCGTTGAAAAAGCGGTTTTTGAGGGTGTGGAGTCCGTTGAGGTGGGGATGACGTTTGAAGCGGAGGCGCCGGACGGCTCCTTGCAGCCTATTGTGGTGAAAAAAGTGGACGGTGATGAAATCACCATTGATGTTAATCACCCATTAGCCGGTGTCGTGCTGCATTTTGACATTGAAATAATCGGTGTTCGGGAAGCGACTGAAGAGGAAGTCGCCCATGGCTATGCGCACTAGACTCCAAAGTTGCATAAACCCTATAGCCGAAGATTGTTGGTGAGCTTAACGGGCAACACGTGAAGTTGGTCGAGTTCCAAGGTGACTTCGTTTGGCATGCGCACGTGTTACTCACGATGTTGACTCAGTTCCGGGGCGGCCCACAGTTGCATTCAAGCAATATGCGAAGGATCATGCTGCAGTGTGGGTGTAGAAAGATATAGGAGGAACATCTTGAATATTCAGACACTAACAACATTTTTTATGTGGTGTACGATCATAAACGGCGCCCTGTTGGTCCTGTGGACCACAATGTGTATGCTGGCCCCGGGTTTGGTGTACCGTACACAAAGCAAATGGTTTTCTATTCCCCGTGAAACCTTCAATGTGGTTATTTACTTCTTCCTCGGGTTGTTTAAAGTCGTCTTTCTGGTGTTCAATGTCGTCCCCTACGTGGCTTTGCTGATCGTCGGATAAAAAAGGAGCATCCAACTAGTGCCCATCCGGAAATGAACTCCGGGCACGAGTGAGTTTTCAATTCAGAAATAGGCAATTTTTCGCAAGTTCTAGGAAATCAAGGGATTGCGCGGAGGCGTACAAGTGTACTCCGCACAAGCAATCCCGCCGATTGACGCCGAAATTGCGGAAAAGGGCCATTTCTGGATGAAAACCAACTAAGCTTTGCTGGTGCCGGCTATTCCGCGGCGCTCCATAGCAGCAAGCGAAGGCAGGCAACGACCACATGAAAGAACGAATGGAAACACCTGAAGAAAAGATAGCCCGCGTGGTGAAAGAGGAAGTGTCCATTGTGGCGTACGATTCCCGCTGGACGGAGCTCTTCGAGAAGGAACGACTTCATCTCCTGTCCTGTCTTCCCGCTGATTTGGTGAAAAGAATCGAACATTTCGGTAGCACCGCTGTCCCTGGTCTTCGGGCTAAACCCATTGTAGACATTCTGGTCGAGGTGAGCAGCCTTGATGAAACAAGGCAGCGGATTGCACCTATCCTTGAGGCACAAGGCTATGACTATTTTTGGAGGCCTTCATTCGGAGACAATATCCCACCGTTCTATGCTTGGTTTATCAAGCGTGAAAGGAATGGGAACAGAACGCACCACATCCACATGGTTGAGGCCCGGTTTGAACACTGGGACAGACTCTTGTTTCGTGATTACCTCATTGAGCATAAAGACATTGCTCGGAAATATGGCCATCTCAAAATGAAACTTTATGGTGCACATCAAAATGACCGTGTGGCCTACACTCAGGCCAAAAGTGATTTTATCAGGAGGGTTACTGAAAAGGCCAAACGGTACTACATAAAGGCTCAACCAAAGGATTTGCGGTAAGTCCTACTTTCAGCGAGACTTCAACTTCGGCGCTTTAAATCAGCAGCGTCCTCGGTTTTTGCAGCCTTAGGACAACGACACTGTAAGGCTATTGTCAGGGAAGATATCATGGGTATTACAACGGACATTATCCTCCTCGTCGTGGCCGCATTTTTCAGCGGCCTCCTGATGCAGAGGCTCGGCCAGCCATTGATCCTGGGCTACATCCTGGCCGGCGTTATCTTGGGACCGTACACGGGCGGTCTCACGGTGTCGAGCATTCACGAAATCGAACTGCTTGCAGAGATCGGCGTAGCCCTTCTACTCTTCGCGCTCGGTCTTGAGTTCTCTATCAAGGATCTCAAGCCGGTGAAGAAGGTGGCCCTGATCGGCACGCCCATTCAAATAACCCTGACCATCGGGCTCGGGTTCGGCATTGGGTATTCTATGGGTTGGGAATGGAAAGCCTCTCTATGGCTCGGGGCGCTCATCTCCCTTTCGAGTACCATGGTGATCCTCAAGACCCTGATGAGCCAGGGCTGGATCGGAACGCTGTCGAGCAAGGTGATGATCGGGATGCTGATCGTCCAGGATCTGGCCGTTATCCCTTTTATGGTCATCCTTCCTCAGATGAACAACCCCGCGGTCGGCCTGCCCGTACTCGGGTACGCGGCATTAAAGGCGACGGTTTTTGTCATGGGGATGATCCTGCTGGGAACCCGGTTATTGCCGCGCCTCATGACGCATATCGTCAAACTGGGCTCACGGGAACTGTTTCTGCTTGCTATCACGGCCATTGGGCTCGGGATCGGGTATGTGACATATCTCGTGGGTCTTTCGTTTGCCTTCGGGGCCTTTGTCGCAGGTCTGGTGCTGAGCGAATCGGATTACGGTCACCAAGCGTTGAGCGACATCGTTCCGGTCCGGGATCTCTTCGGTCTCCTTTTTTTCGCCTCGGTCGGAATGCTTATGGATACGGTTTTTCTGATCGAGCATCTCCGGCAGGTGTTCGTTCTCGTGCTGGTGGTGGGCGTTGGAAAGGGGTGCATCTTCGCGCTGTTGGCACGCCTATTCAAATATGGAAATGTCGTCCCTCTGGCCGTGGGACTTGGACTGTTTCAGATCGGTGAGTTTTCGTTCGTGCTTGCACGAATGGGAGTCTCGACGGGCTCGATCGGGCGTGACGTCTATTCCCTCGTCCTGACAACCGCTGTGGTGACGATGGCTCTGACGCCGCTCGTTTCCGGACAGACCTCGCGACTCTATGCCTTGAAGAAACGCTGGTTCCGGCATGAACCGCTCGATACCATGAACCTCCCGAAAGCCGGACTGCGGGACCATGTGGTTATCGCCGGCGGGGGGCGAGTCGGGTTTCAGATCGCTCAGGTTCTCAAGCGGTTGGGCATGCAATTCGTGATCGTTGAGCTGGACCAGCACCGTGTTGAACAGGCCAGGATTGAAGGCATGCCTGTTGTTTATGGCGACGCAAGTCATGAAATCGTTCTTGAGGCCGCCGAGTTAGGCTCGGCCGTCCTGCTTCTCATCACGACGCCGGGGATCGTCGTGGCGCGGTCCATCGTGATCCATGCGCAAAAACTTAATCGTAGCATAGAAATCGTAGCGAGGACTTCAGGGACAGAGTTTATCGAGATTTTTAAAGATCTGAACGTCACGGAGCTGGTTCTGCCGGAATTTGAGGCCGGGCTCGAGATGACTCGAAAAGCTCTTGTATCTCTGCGCATACCCGCGCCGGAGATACAGCAATATACGGAATCGCTTCGACAGGACTTGTTTGCCCCTCTATTCAGTGGAAGTGGTGACTACAAGACCCTCACCCAACTCAGGACCGCTGAGCAGCAATTCGATCTCCTGTGGGTTCAGGTCGAGTCAGGTAGTCCTCTCATAGACAAATCGATAGGTGAGGCCGAGATCCGAAAAGTGACAGGATCTTCGGTTGTAGGGGTTATTCGCGACGGCAAGCTCGAGCCGAACCCTGTCATCGGCTTTCGATTCCGGGTGAATGATCTGGTGGCCATCATCGGGACTGATAAGGCGCGGGCGACCTTTAGAAAAATGGCCCGACCTGCCGAAGGTACTGCGTGTGGATAGGGGGATGTTGCAAATTAAATATGGAAAGAGGGGTTATGCAATGACAAGGAGAGAGGAAATCTCAGATCAATTCGTGACGTGGAACACGGCGCTTCAGACAGGTGATCCGGATGAGGTGGTGGCATGTTATGCCGCAGACGCTGTTCTTTTGCCGACAATGTCCCCCAAAGTACGCCATAATCACGAGGAGATACGTGACTATTTCGTGCATTTTTTATCGAAGAGTCCGCGTGGAAGGATTATAGAGCAGAACATACGCGTATATGATAATATCGCGATAAATTCCGGCCTATACACCTTTTCTTTGAAGGAAAACGGCGCCCGGGCGGATACGGCCGGGAGATTTACCTTTGTTTATAGAAAATGTGACGATGCATGGTCGATCATTGAACACCACTCATCCATCTTGCCTGCATAGGAACAGGGCCGACTGTACGGGGTCTTCAGGGAACGCGCCCCGAACGCATGCGTTATCCTTTACCATCCCGTCATAAGGCCTTCCTTATGCCACGAGAGCCCCTGATGAGCGCTGATTGACGCTTCCCCGTGACCAGTTTCATTTTTTCAAAAGGCTTAAAAAGTATGAGGTTTCTTGTTTTGTAAAACAGGCACCGGGATTACAATTTCATTTCTACAAGAGAAGGGCCGGGCTCCATCAAGGAACGGCGCACGGCATCCGCAAGCTCAGAGACTTCTTTCACGGAAACCGCAGGCACACCGAAACCCTCAGCGATCTTAACCCAATCGATAGTAGGCTCCTTGAGTTCCGTCAGGGCCTGAGCGTTTTTCCCCGGTCTTTCGATGCCCGCCCTTTCGAGCTCCGCCTGTAAGATTCTGTAACTGTGATTGGAACAGAGGAGGGTCGTGACGTTTAGATCTTCCCGGGCCTGAGTCCACAGGGCCTGGATCGTATACATGGCACTTCCGTCCGCCTGGAAGTCGATGACGGGCCGGTCCGGGCAGGCCAGGGCGGCTCCCACGGCACAGGGCATGCCGTAGCCGATGGCGCCTCCCGTGATGGGGAGGATAGTATGGGGAGGAATGGCGGCGGTGAGGGGGTAGTATTCAAACGATGTCGTAAGTCCTTCTTCGACGATGATGGCCCCTTCGGGTTGTAGAGCGGCCAGGGTCTGGGATACTTTAAGGGGCGTCAGTTCACCGTGAGGTATACCGGGCCGGTGTATTTCAGAAACGACACGCTCCCGAAGAGGCCGTCCTGTCGGCCCTTTTAGGGCGTCGGCCAGCTGGGCGAGGGCCTCCAGAATATCCTGACGGCCTGTCCCAATGGTTACCTTCATCTGGTCATCTCTCAGGATACGGCTGTTCGTCCCCGGATATCCGAAAAAGGTGACCGGCTCCTTGGCACCGGCCAGGATCACGCCCTCATAGATCGACAGCAGTGCCCGGGCCTCTTCCGGGAAGTAGGGAACCCTTGCCACGACCGGCAGGCCGGCCCCACGCTCCACCATGGTTGGAAAGTTTTCGGTTAGAAGATCGCAGCCTGTGAGCCCCTGAATCCGGGCGGCGATGGCAAGCCCTTCCCTGCGAAGGGCCCGTCCTCCGAGGAAGAGGGCGATCTTTGGACGGGTTCGAAGCAGGCCGGTCGCCTCTTCGATTTCGCCGTCTTCAACAGGTGCAAAGGGTGTGCCTGATGGGATCGTCCGTTTTGCATCGCAGGGATTCAACTGATGATCATGGGGCACGATCAAACTGGCGATTCTGCCCGTTGAGGCCGCCTCGACCGCCTTTGCCACGTCATGGGGGATATCCTCCGTTAGGGTATTGGTGCGGGTCCACTCTGAAACCGTCTTGGCCAGTCCCTCGATATCCATGGCCAGAGGCGGGTCTGCCGGTCGATGCCAGGTGGCATGTTCCCCGATGACATTCAGGATGGGTGTGTGGGCACGCCTGGCATTGTGGAGGTTGGCGATGCCGTTGGCAAATCCCGGCCCCAGATGAAGCAGGGTCATGGCCGGGTTTCCCGACATGCGACCATATCCATCGGCGGCACCCGTGCAGACGCCTTCAAACAAGCCAAGCACCGCTTTGATGCCCTTGATCCGGTCGAGGGCTAGCAGAATGGGCATTTCCGTTGTTCCGGCATTGGCAAAACATATCTCAATCCCGCAGTCGATTGCGCTTGTTATGAGTTTTTCGGCACCGTTCATAGATTTCATGTCCTGTATTTGAAAAAATTGGGTTCATGCCAAGTGAAAACTTCGGTCACTTTTGTCCAAAATAAAATTTGCCGCTGTGTGGATGGGAGCCTGAATTTCGGTATGAGTTTGGCCTTTTGTAAAAATGAAGGTCCCGGGTCATGACAATATTTTTTCAAAAACGAGGGCCTAACGGGAAACTCGATGAAAACGGGGCAACGACGGCGGCGATGAACCTCATCAGTCAACACCATGCCAAGACTTGCGTGGCATGGTTGGAGATGCGCTTCGCCCGCCTTTACGAAGATCTTGTGCGGATCCCCGGGCAACGTTTTTTCGTTTTTGAAAAGATATTGTCATGACCCATCCATAGCTGAATAAGTTTTAAAAAATTGAAAAGTGATTCATTCTGAGATCGGACGCCGTCGTTCAATGATCGCCTCCAGGTCGCGAAAAGCATCCTGCAGGGTTCCGGTATTAAGAATGTATTCATCTCCGAGGGCCAGAGGAACGGCGGCACCGTATTCAATCTCACGTTGGTCCCTTGCCTCGAAGGCGTCCGGTGAATCGTCCGAGCGCCCTCTGGTTGTGATTCTCTCAAGTCTCGATGCCCTGGGAGCGAGAAAGGCAACGACGGTGGCATCCGCCTCGTCTTTAATCAATTTGATCTCCGGCCAGGAGCGCATACCTTCCAGGAAGACAAGTGGTTCCTTGATATCCATGGCGGTTTGAAGGGCCATTCTCGTTACTCCCATGCCGTCTTCGCCTCGCAGTTCCGTCGAGACAAGTGCCATGTTCTCGGCACTGGGTGAGAGGTCGCGTTTCCGGACTTCTTCACGTACCAGATCCCCTGTTGCGAAATAAGGGATCCCTTTTGTTTCGGCATAAGTGTGTGCGATGTTCTTTCCTGACGCGGGCATTCCGACAATCACGATGATTTTCATTTTCCAGATCTCCTAGCGATTCAACAAAAGCAATATGAAAGTGTGCACCAGAGTGACTCATTTCGTTTCCGGCATTAGAAAAGACGCTGGATGACCTGAAGAAATCGTTCCATATCTTCTCTCTTTCCGACAGTGATTCGGACAAAGTCCTTAATCCCCTCGATGTCAAAATACCTCACCAAGATCCCCTCCTGCTTCAGCCGGAGGTAGATATCCCGACCCGTGATTCCCTCTTTCGAAGTGAACAGAAAGTTGGCCCGGGACGACAGTACACGCCATCCCAGTCTTTGAAGCTCAGATGAGAGGTATGACCTCGTGGATATGATTTTTTCAGTAATCGTTCGGTAGTAATCCTCATCGCCGAGGGCGATCTCCCCGATTTTTAAAGACAACCTGTCCGCCGGGTAGGAGTTGAAGGAATCCTTGACCGTGAAAAGGGCACGGATCAGTTCCTTTTCGCCCATGGCGAAGCCGAGGCGGAGTCCTGCCAGGCACATGCTCTTTGAAAAAGTCCTGACGATGAGGAGGTTGGGGTATTCTCCGATAAGGTTGACCGCGCTCGTCCCACCGAAGTCAATATAGGCCTCGTCAATGATCACCACTTTGTCCCGGGGGTAGCCGGCAAGAAGGTGTTCGATCTTTGCAAGTGAAAGGCACATGCCGGTAGGTGCATTGGGATTGGCGAAGACGAGGCCGCAGGAATCGGTTTCTTCGAGAAACCCCCGGATGTCTATCGAAAAGTCGCGATCCAGGGGCATTTTTTTGTACCCAATATCATAGAAATTACAATAAACGGGATAGAAGCTGTAGGTGAATTCCGGAAAGAGCAGGGGACCCCGGGCGTTGTCGAAGAAGGCATAGAAGGCAAAGGAGAGGACCTCGTCGGAACCGTTGCCGACAAAGATCTGCTCCCTTGCGATGCCGTATTTGTGCGCGATTTTTTCGCGGAGGCTTATGAACAGAGGGTCGGGATAAAGCCTAAGTTCCTCGGTATCAAAGCTGTGGAGATATTCTCCGACTTTCGGGGAGGGGGGATATGGGTTTTCATTGGTATTGAGCTTCAGATATTTGCGATCCTGAGGCTGTTCACCGGGAATGTAGGGGCTCAGCTTCTTCACTTTTTTGGAAAACATCGTATCCCCGTATCCGTTAGTTCAATTTATCAAAAAAGGTGCTGTGGATGGCCGTCAGCGTGGTCTGAAGGTCTTTGTTTCGCACAATAAAATAGAGCGCCGCCCGGGAAGGTCCGAAAGTGCTCATTTCCACGTTGACATTACACTCTGCCACCGCCGTAAAGGATCGCGCGGCTACCCCCTTGTGCCCGACGAGCCCGTCCCCGACAATGCCGATCAGGGCAATGTCTCCCACCTTTTCCAGACGTTGATAGGGCTTGGGATTCAGGCACTTCAGGACGCTGTGGCCGGCCTTGAGGTCCTTTTGGGAGAGCAGCAGGCTGATACATGTCTGGGACGTGACCACGGACTTGATATTGATGCCGCTGTCCGACAGTTCTCCTGCGATCATGGCCAGTATGCCGGGGCGTGCTCCCACACCGGAGGCGTGGACTTTGAGAATGCCGATGTCGGTATCGTGCGCAACGCTCTTTACCACATTTTCAGAAGCCATCCCCCGGTATGTGATCAGGCTTCCGGGGGCATCCGGATCAAGCGTATTTTTTATGGCGATATTCATTTTCCCCACCCTGAGGGGTTCCATGGTCCGGGGATGGAGAATCTTGGCCCCGAAATAGGATAGCTCCGCCGCTTCCCGGTAAGACAGTATCGGGATAAGACGGGCCCCCTCAACAAACCCCGGGTCGGCACTTAGATAACCCGCAACATCCTTCCAGATTTCTAGCTCGTCGGCCTCCATGGCGGCGGCCATCACAGCGGCGGAATAGTCACTGCCCCCTCTGCCGAAGGTCGTAATATCTCCATTCTCGCTCACCCCGAAGAAACCGGGGACAAAGAGAATCATGCCTTTGGAGAGCAAGGGCTTGAGTCGCGGCTGGATATTCTTGGCGGTTTTACGCAGATCGGCCGTGGCGTCTTCGAACTTGCCGTCCGTCATGATACCGATGGTATGGGGCATGAGATAGGTGCTCTGAATTCCCCTGGCCCGGACGGCGGCGGCAAGCAGTTCTGCGCTGAAGCGCTCGCCGTAGCTGCTGATGACATCCCGCATTCTTGGTGTGCTTTCCCTGGTGAAATTGAGCCCGTAGTAAAGGCGTTCAAGCTGATTCAAGGATCGGTTCAAATCCCTGGTGAAGTTCTTGAGAAGCGGACCCTTGGGTATCAGGTGGCGGGCTATAAGGGCATGTTTGCTTCTCAGGTGGCTCACCAGTTCGGGTATACTGTCTTCCTCTTTAATTGCCTTTTCCATCCCTTTGATCAGGATATCCGTAATCCCGTAGAGCGCCGAGACCACGAAAATATGGCCCCGACCCCGCTCGGCGATCAGATCAAGAATATGGGCGGTCTGTTTTTTTCCTTTGAGACAACCTCCACCGATTTTGATAACTTTCATTTCCGTATTCCTGTGTTTTAGATGCATAGCTGTATGAACTGAAATTCGCGTGAACAATATTAAAGGATTTTATAAACATGATCATCATCCCGCTCTCAGCCCGCTACCGTTTCACTGATTTTTTGAGCAAGATCGCTGATCCTGAAGGGTTTCTGAATAAAGCCGTTACAGCCCCGGTCCAGAATTTCACTTGCCTGACCGTCGATGCTATAGCCGCTGGCGAGAAGAACCTTGACGTCGGGGTTGACCTTTTTCAACCTGTCGTATACTTCTCCCCCGCCCATGTCGGGCAGGATCATGTCCAGAATGATCAGGCCCACTCTGTCCCTCTCCCTTCCGTAGATTTCAAGGGCTTCTTTTCCGCCTTGAGCTACAAGGACATGATAACCGAGTTTTTGGAGCATCTCTTCTCCGATATCCAGGATTATGGATTCGTCATCGACCAAGAGGATCGTGTCTATGCCTTCGATGGAACCGTTTGAAGTGCCCCCGGGAGTTTTTTTCCTCGAGGCCGGCATGAAGATATTGAAGGTGGTCCCGTATCCTTTCTTTGAATGGACGTCTATATACCCTCCATGGGCCTTCACGATGCCATAAACGGAAGCGAGTCCGAGCCCGGTGCCTTTACTGGGGCCTTTTGTCGTAAAGAAGGGGTCAAAGATACGGTCCAGAGTCTTCCGGTCCATCCCCACCCCTGTATCCCTTACGGACAACATGACATAGTCTCCGGGCTTCGGTTGATAGGCCTGTCCCGCCATATCGAGGTGGGTGGCATTTCTCGTCACCATGTACATGTCTCCGCCCCTGCTCATGGCGTCAGCGGCATTGATGAAAAGATTCAGCAGGATCTGTTCAAACTGGCTGTGGTCGGCCATGACGTCGTCTACATCTTCGGAGAGCTCGTGATGAACCCTGATTTCCTTTTTGGTCATGCTCAAGGTTTCTGAAATTTCCAGGATCAACTGATTCACATTGATGGGCAAGATTTGGTATCTGCCCTCCCGGGCATAACCCAGGAGTTGACTGGTCAATTTGGAGCCATTCTGGACCAGGTTTTCCATGGTGGCCAGTCTTGGATAAAAGGGGTGGGTTTTTTCCATGTCCAGAAGCATCAAAGAGATGTTTCCCTGAATTCCCATGAGCAGGTTGTTGAAATTGTGTGCGATGCCCCCCGCAAGGGTGCCGATGGCCTCCATCTTTTGGGTCAGTTGAAGGGCGGCCTCCAGACGCTTTTGATCCGTCATATCTCGAATAATCCCCTGAAACCCGATGCCCCGCCCCTCGGCATCCCTGAGAAGGGATACGGAGGTGGATGCCCATCTTTCCTGCCCATCCTTTCTCATGAGCTTCCAGTCAAAACCACTGACGGGATCTCCCGTGGTGTATACCCTTGCGAAAAGTTTAGACCCGAATTCACCGGATTCTTCGTTGGTTAGAGTGCGAATATCGGCTCCTTCCAGCTCTTCCGACGTGTAACCGAAGATCCTCATGAGGGCCTGGTTGAAAAATGTGAAGTGACCTGAAAGATCCAGTTCGTAATAGCCGTCCTGAATGCTCTCGAGTATGCCCCTGTATCTGCTCTCACTTGTCCTCAGCGCTTCTTCCGTTCGTTTAAGGTCAACGGCGATAGCTATCTGTTCCGAAATGGTTTCCATGAGGGCAATGTCTTTTTCCGAATACAGATTCGGGTCGTCATAGCTTTGTACCCCGATGGCGCCGATGACGTCTCCCTTGACAGCCAGCGGGACGCCCAGCCAGACTTTTGGGAGGGGCCCCAGAGGCCTTTGATGGTCGGAAGAATATCGGGCCTTCAACTCCTCTTGTCGGTAAATTTGAGGGGCCTTGATCTGGATGACATTCGCGGTCAAAGAACCCGAACCCTTGGCCCGAATGATGGCAAAATCAGTGTCCTTCTCATCATTGAAATAGGGAAAGGAAATGGTGTCGGTGGCCTTGTCGTACATCGCAATAAAAAAGTTTGTGGTGTCTAGTACGGAACCCAGGCTCCGGTGTATCAGATGGAAGAGTTCGCTCAGTTTCTTGGTCGAATTGACGGCCCTGGAGATCTCAAACAATGTATTCGTGATCTTTTTGTTTCGAATGGCTTCCTCGATGTCGATAGAGGAGCCCATCAGGCACACAGGGTTACCTTCATGGTCAAAGATCGTCTTGGCCGAAATCATCACGGGATGCAATGTGCCGTCTTTTCTCCTGATGCTCTGTTCAGCGCTCCAAGACCCGTTTTTATATGCGTTTTCTATAAACTCCAGGCCCTCTTCCTCGGTTTCCCAGAATTCGGATGCACGTCTTTCCAGGATTTCGTTTTTATGATCATGTCCACTCATCCTGAGGAATGAATTATTCACATAAATCAAGTTCCCTTTCAGGTCCATAAGAAACACAGCATTGACGGAGACATCCAGGGCGTATTGCGTGATCTGCAGAAGTTCGATTTGATTGGTGAGACTGCCATTGGATTTTATCGTCTTATCCAGGCGTTCACCCAGTTGCGACATTTCCCTAGATATCCCTTTCTCGCCCTGATTGTTCGTCCCCATATATTAACCCCGAAATGTGTCGGCACTATTAAGCCCGGAAGCGGGTTTCTATACCTTTTTTGAAAAGCCACCACCGATTTCACTCGGGATGACAGAATAAAAGGCACGATAGGGGAGTTTAAATCACGGGGAGGACTATTTCAAGTGCCTTGTGGCCCTAAATCCACCGCCTCATTTGCATATCATGTCGAAAATCAAAATATTGGGAAGTTTGGAATCAAAGATAACCTATTCATGGATATGTTTTTGCCATACCGTGCAATTTTTTTTAAAGTCCTGGCCCCTATCGGTCGATATTCTTTATGTCAGTCACGGGCAAACCACCCGAAAGGGTGAGACGCAAAGCCACTGGCCTACATCCCGGATGCGGGGACAAGGCGGCAGGGTTTCCTGGCAAGCACATCACCATCAGATTCGCCAACTCAGGTCGCCTCACCACCTCTTCCATGTTCCCTCGCAGAAATTCGGAATAAGCATTTTTGGCTTTGATGCCCCCTAACGATCACCTTCTGTAAAGGGAGAGCAGTCGCTTTATGATTTCTTCGATTCAGAGCAGTGTGTCCGCATTAAAGGCTTTTGGAAAGAAGATGGGGGTGACATCCAACAATATTGCCAATGTGAACACCCCGGGATTCAAGAGTAAAACCGGCGTCATCCAGGATCTCCCGAGTCAGGCCGTATCGACCATGGCGGGCACCGCTCAGGTGGGCTGCGGTGCTGCGCTCGGAGGTGTCTACTCCTCCTTCGATCAGGGCTTCTTTGAATCTACGGAAAACACCACGGACATGGCCATAGGGGGCTCGGGATTTTTTGTCCTGCGAGAAGAAGGCAGTGACAATCTCTTATACAGTCGCGCTGGCAATTTCCGGTTTGACAGGGACGGTTACCTGACGAATCCCGAGGGGTATGTGGTTCAGGGCTGGCCGTTGGATGAAAACGGGGCCATTGCCGGGTCGGTTCGTGATATCAGAATGGAAGCATCCCAGGGGATCGATGTGGATGTGGATGGAATTATAACCGGGACCTATTCGAATGGTGAAATTATTCCTCTCTTTCAGGTATCCCTGGCCGATTTTAATAATCCCCAGGGACTTCAGGTGGAGGGAGGCAACCTTCTTAGCGTGACAAGGGAAAGCGGTGTTGCGATGACCAACAGCCCCGGAACGCATGGGCTCGGCAGCATCGCCCCAAACTCTCTGGAGGGGTCCAACGTGGATCTGGCAAAAGAGATCACGGACACCATCCCCACCCAGACCGGTTATGAGGCCAACCTGACGGTCATAAAAACCAGGGATGAAATGTTGGGGATGATTTTGGATATCTTGGGATAGGAGAGAGGGTCGGTCGGACCCGGGCATGTTGCGGTTGGAGTTCGTTACGGGTCGGCGTCAGACGGATTATGCAACTCATAACGTTTTGAAACAACCTTATAACTTGTGCGGGTGGAGCAGGGAACGCCATCCATGAAATCAGAGGTCCGTCGGTCCCGGTCTTCCCCCTGATCGCCGCACAGTCAACATAAAGGGTACCCCATTAAAAAGGGTACCCTATTTTTTTCAAGGGATCCGGACCGGAAAGGACGGCATCAGGGATGAGAATCCGGGAACCTATGCCCCGAGTTGATTCAAAAGATCCGCCGAGACTTCCTTGACGCCGGGCTTGCCGTCAAGTTCAACGATCCTCGGTTTGCCGTTGTTTTTGGCGGAATAATCCTTGAAATAGTTCGTGGCGGCCATCGTGCCCGTTTCGGTGTCGTAGTAGATATTGTGGCGCTTATCAATGGCGTCTTCGTCCTGGTCGTCGGATCGCGTCTTGAGTTCGCCGCCGCAGACCCTGCATTTGTCACCGTCCGGTTTGATGGCATCAATAAAGATATTGTTGGGATGATTGTTGTCATTGACACAGAGCCGGCGGCCCATGATCCGGTTCTTGGAAATCTGGCGGTCGAGGATCATCTCGATGACGATGTCCAGGTTGATGCCCTCTTTTTGAAGGGCCTTGTCCAGTTCCTGTGCCTGCGCCAGGTTTCTCGGAAAACCGTCCAAGAGCCACCCGTCCTTGCAGTCATCCTCCTTGATGCGAGAGAGAATCATCGGAACCGTGATCGAGTCAGGGACCAGTTCTCCGCGATCGATATAACCTTTGGCCTCTTTACCGAGATCGGTACCCTTGGAGATATTGTCACGAAAAATAACGCCCGTTTCAATATGGGGGATGTTGAATTTTTCTTTGACGATTGCACCCTGGGTCCCTTTGCCGCTTCCGTTAGGGCCAAAAAAAAGAATATTCATAGTTTGCTCTCCTTTTGAGTTAAGTTTTCTGTTCCGCCGAAGTGCACAAGTCCATAGTGGCAGTCGATTCAGGCAAAATATTTTATAAATCATCAACCTGTCAAGGTGTTAAAAGCCTTCCTGATTCACCATCAAGGCATCATCTCCCCGTCAAGCCGGGATCTAGAGAGCGGCGTTGCCTTCGATCGTTCCTCCCTGCGGGATATTCTTGAACCGTCACGAGGCTCATGCGAGAAAGGCGTTCATCAGGGCCTCTCCGGTTTCAAAAAAGACCCCGCTTGCCCCTGCCTCGGTCTCATTGAAACGATGACCTTCGGTCCCGGCCGCCAGTTCCCTCTTCCCTGCCCATGCAAAAAGGGTGGGGTCCGCCGTATGGGTTTTCTTCACGATAGGCGTGAGGTGGTCACTGACGACCATGACGCGATAGTCTTCAAAAGCCTCTAATCCCTTGATGATCGCGCCGACGATTTTTTCATCGAAATATTCAATGGCCAGTATTTTTTCCTCAATGTTGCCCGCATGCCCCGCCTCGTCAGGGGCCTCCACATGAAGAAAAATAAAATCCAGATTTTCGAGTCCCTTGAGGGCGGCCTCCGCCTTTCCCCGGTAGTTGGTGTCGAGATATCCGGTCGCTCCCTCCACATGGATGGGCGTGAACCCTGCGTAGATCCCGATACCCTTTAAAAGGTCCACGGCCGAGATGACGCTGCCGGTAAGACCGTAACGGTCTTTGAAGGTGGGCATGGTCGGTGCCTTGCCCTGTCCCCAGAGCCAGATAGAATTGGCTTCCCTGAGACCCCCTTTACGCCGTTGAAGATTGATCGGATGGTTTTCGAGCACGGCCCAGGAACGGCGGATCAAATCAGGAACGGCACGGTCGGATGAGTCATGGAGGTAGGGGGCCATGTTTTGGTCAAGCATATCGTGGGGCGGGATGGTTCGGGCCGTTTCAGGGCCGTTGTCCCAAAGGAGAAGGTGACGGTAAGCCACCCCCCGGTGCATCTCGATCCCGGTCTGAGACATTTTTGTCTTGAGGTCCTCGACCATGCCCCCGGCTTCCTCGGTCGTGATATCCCCTGCGCTGTGGCTGACCATGATGATTTCCCGGTTGGATCGGTGATCCAGTGTGACGAGGTTCATCCGGAACGCCACCTGGGTGGGCGTGAGAGTTACACCCATACTGGCGGCCTCAAGGGGGGAGCGACCGGTATGGTATTTCCGGGGGTCATAGCCCAGCAGGGAGAGATTGGCCACATCGCTGCCGGCTTCCATACCGTCGGGAATCGTTTTGAGTAAACCCACCCGGCAGGCGGCGATACGGTCCATGAAGGGCGTATGGGCCGCCTCGAGAGGGGTCTTGCCCTTTAGTTCCTTCAGAGGATAGTCCCCCATCCCGTCTCCGACCAGGATGATAGCCTTCCTGTTTTTCGAAATTTTTTTCATCATTTATATTTTTTGAAATTTAGTAAAGATTTTCACAAATATGATAACGAATACTATTTGACTAAGGCCCGGGATAATATCGATGTATAGTTGTAATCGGTTCACCACAGAGTCACGGAGGACACAGAGGTGACTTCTTTTTTCATTTCCGTTGAGAGGACGGAAACGAAAAACAACCAGGGACTGTGGGCCGTCAAAAACCCACGGCGAAGCCGCTGTGGGTTTTCACTTGCCCCCCTCTCAGGGGCAAGTGAAAAGAACCCTCGCTCTGTGTTCTCCGTGTCTCTAGTCGCGCCATTGCGTGACGGGTGGTGACAAATACACTATGAAATAGGTCACCGTTGTTATGAAAACTGTCAGTTAGGTGGAAAAAGGGATTCCTTCGGCCGGTATCTCAGCCTTCTTCCACGCGAATAACCATCGTCTTGTCGGTGAGCACATCCAACCGGTCTATCAGGGACATGGCTTTGCGGACACTGCTTTCCCTGGCCTCATGGGTCAGCATGACGACCGGGACCGACCCGTTAACCTTCCTGCCTTTCTGGATCACCGAATAGAGACTGATGTCGTGGTCGCCAAGGATGCCCGATATTGTTGACAAAACCCCCGGTTGGTCCATGGCGGAAAAACGAAAATAATAGGGGCACACCACGTCCTCCATGGGCTGGATGGCCAACCCTTTTCCCTGGGGTCGGGCATGGGCCAGGGGTGGAAGCAGACTCTTGATTCCGTGGCGGGCCTGCCTTGCAAGACAAATGATGTCTGATACCACGGCGCTGCCGGTGGCATTCTTTCCGGCGCCGAGACCATAATAGAGATTGGGCCCCACGAAATCGCCTTCGAGATAAATGGCATTATAGGCGCCGTTGACGTTTGCCATGATGTGGTTGCGGGAGATCATGGTGGGGTGAACCCGGGCTTCGACCGTGTCCCCAAGATTTCTGGCAATCGCCAGCAACTTGAGACAGTACCCGAACTCCCCTGCAAATCGGATATCCTCGGGGGTCAATTTGTCGATGCCCTCCCGGTAAATGCTGCCGAAGGAGACGGGTACGCCGAAGGCGATGGATACCAGAATGGCAAGTTTGTGCCCGGCGTCCGTGCCGTCTACGTCAAGGGTGGGCGGATCCTCGGCGTATCCGAGTTCGATAGCCTCCCGGACGGCCTGATCGTAAGGAAGTTCTTTTTGGGTCATCTGGGTCAGAATATAATTGGAGGTCCCGTTCAGGATGCCCATGATCGTATTGATGCGATTGGCGGAAAGCCCTTCCCGAAGTGAACGGATAATGGGGATGCCCCCGCCCACACCCGCTTCAAAGGCGAGACTGACCCCCTGTTCCTCGGCGGCTCGATATATTTCTTCGCCGAATTCCGCAAGAAGGGCCTTATTGGCCGTGACGACGTGTTTGCCCTTTTTCATGGCCTTCAGGATGAAGTCTTTGGCCTTGTCAAGGCCTCCGATGAGTTCTACAACGATATCTATGTCCGGATCATTAATAATCTCCATAGCATCAGTCGTGAGTATGCCGGGATCAACATCAACTCCTCTATCCGTCTGAATATCCAGGTCGGCGATTTTCTTTAGTGCAATCTCTGATCCCACCCGGCTGGAGATTACATCCCTGTTTTTCAATAGTATTTCAGCCGTACCGGATCCCACTGTTCCGAATCCGATGATTCCAACGTTAATTTTTGACATGGTTCAAATCACCTCTTCTTATAAAAAGATAGCCCTTCGTTGAAGGGCTCGTTGTATGCTTGACACCGGTTATACGGTTTGCCTTAACAGCCGTGAAGTTTTGCAGGGAGGGGTTGAAGCGCAACCGAACAAATCACGGGATCGCGACCGACCCGCAGATACCTTTGAAAAACGTCCTCTTTTGCTCAATCTCGGCGTCAGATTCAAATTTTAATCCTTGAAATACTTAATGTATTCCTGCGGTTAAAATTTTTGCCTTCCTTGACCTTGAACAAAACTGAACATTTTTCATAAGGTCTCCCACACATATGCCGTTTCTTCCAATCAACGATTTCTGAACAAATAATCCTGCTTGTCTTATATCTCCGAATTTTCGCTATGCTTGGAGTACCTGTGGTTATGCCCCTTCTGTGCCGCATCTGCCAGCTTGTCCACCGCGTGCTTGTTCGTCGGGATATCCGGATTCCCCATACCAAGGTCGATGATATCTTCTCCCTGGCGTCGCAGTTCCATCTTCAAGGCATCCACGACCTTGAAGACATAAGGCGCCGGACCATCCTTCTGAATTCCTGCATAAAAGGACACTCCTTTTTGCTGAGACGGAATCGACAATAAACTGAAAGACTACATCAAAGGCGCATTTTCGTCAACGAATTGGTTTGACTCCGAATGCACCGCCGGGCAATCGTTGTTTTTTGTGACAGGATGGGGATTTGTTTTGCTTTTTAAAAATCTGGCCCTGTGGGGTAGGTCGCAGATCCCGTTTTTTTGTCTCAAAAAAAATCCTGTTAATCCTGTTATCCTGTCTATATATTTATCTTTCTTTTCATCCTGTCGCCCGGCATGATGCCTTCGGGTCCGGCGGCAGCAAGGCCGCGACAAAGGTGCGTAAGGTCTTGTTTTCGGGACGGGTCAGCTCCGGATCGGCATGCAGGAGACGTTCAGCGGCCTCTTTGGCCTGGGAAAAAAGGTCCTGCTCGCTCATGATTTCCTGAAAATCCAGTTCTCCTACACCCGCCTGCCTGAGGCCGGTGAGTTCACCCTGGCCCCGCAATTCGAGATCTTTTTGAGCGATCTCAAATCCATCGTGATTCTCCACGAGGATTTTCAGCCGAAAAAGGGCCTTTTCAGTAAGATCCCCGGAGACCATGAGCATACAGATCCCCCTTTTCGAACCTCTTCCCACTCTCCCCCTTAACTGGTGAAGCTGAGCCAACCCGAACCGTTCCGGATCTTCGATGACCATGACCGTCGCCCCCGGTACATGGATCCCCACTTCGAGGACTGTCGTGCCCACCAGAAGGTCGACCCTGCCTTTTCGAAAACGATCCATAGTGTCTTCTCTTTCCTGCGGGTCCAGACGACCGTGGATCACGCCTACGCTGTAAGGAGGAGGGAACAGTTTCTTCAGTCTTTCCGCCATGTCCACAACGTTTTTCAGGCCGATCTCTTCCGAACCTTCGATGGCCGGACAGATGACAAAACACTGCTGTTTCGCTGCCATGGCCTGTTTGACTACCCCAAAAACTTCTCTTTTCATGTCCTTCGTGGCCAGACGGGTGGCGACAGAACGGTGTTCTTTGGGGTAACCCTCTATGACCGAGATGTCCATATCACCGTAAAGGGTCATGGCGAGTGTCCTGGGAATGGGTGTGGCCGTCATGACCAGTCGATGGGGGTTTGACCCTTTCTGTTGAATGGCGGACCGTTCTCTGACACCGAAACGGTGCTGCTCATCTACAATCACCAGGCACAGATCGGCATAATCGATGCGTTCCTGGATCAGGGCCTGGGTGCCGATGATGAGGTTGTATGCCCCGGTCCTTATTTTTGCTTGTGTATCTCTGAGCTCTCCCGTCTTGAGGTTTCCCGTCAGGAGAACGGGGCGAAAGCCCATTTCCTGCGGGAGACCGGAGAAGAACTCCATATGCTGTTCGGCCAGAATCCGGGTGGGCACCATAAAGGCCGTCTGTTTACCGTTCCTGGCGGCGATGAAGGCCGCTAACGCCGCTACAACGGTCTTCCCGCACCCGACGTCACCCAGAAGCAGCCGACTCATGGATATGCCGGAGGCCATATCCGCAGCGATCTCCCGAACGACCTTTTCCTGATGGTCGGTCAACCTGAAGGGTAACCATCCTGCCAGGTCGCCTGACAGGTTTGAGGGAACGCGCATCACCGGTCCTGATTTCATCTCCCGGGATTTCTTGAGAAAAGAGACGGCGACCATCACCAGGAAGAAACGATCAAAGAGGAGCCTTTTGTGGAAGGGGGTGTTGAATTGGGTGAGGTCCTCATCTGAGCATTTTGCCGGAGGACGGTGCACGAATTCGACGGCGCTGATGAGGTCCGGAAGATTCAAGGGCGCGGTTACGTTTCTCGGGACGGGATCGATCAATTCGGACGAATAGCTGTTCAATGCCGTATCTATCGACGATCTCAGCAGGTTTGCCGAAATTCCTTTCACAAAGGAATAGACCGGGACGAATCCAAGTCCTTCGTCCAAAGGGGCCGCTGAATCTGTCGCCGCCGGTGTTACATCCGGGTGGATCATCTGGAGGCGGCCCCTGTTTCGGGAGATTTTTCCGTAAACGAGCAACAAGGTTCCGGGGGCGCTCAACTTGAGCAGGTAAGGACGTTGATACCGGAACCAAAGAAGATCCAGGGTGTCTCGCCCGTCCTCAAGGCAAATCCTGAACAGCCCCTTTCGGCTGCGGTGAAACCTTTCCTCTTCGCCGAAAACTACCCGACCCCGGACAAGGGCCGGCTCGCCTTCACGAATGTTTGTCATCGGGGTGATATGTCGTCGATCCTCATAACGGATGGGAATAAAAAAAAGAAGATCGAGGATGGTATGAATGCCCTTGTGTGCGAAAAGTTCGGCTCTCTTAGGTCCGATACCCTTCAGACGGGATATCGGCAGGGTGAGTTTCTGAACCTGTTGCCGGAGGATGTGCCTCCTCCGGGTTATGGCGCTTTTGGGGGCAGGCACCTTTCAATCTTTCCAGCCGTGGGCGCCGATGAGATCCACAAAGCGGCATCCGCCAAGATTCTCTTCTTTGAAGGTGTTTTTCGCCCTGACGACCTTGATGAGGTCCTGGCTGAACCTGTTTCCGATCGGGATGATCATCCTTCCGCCTTCTTCCAGTTGCTCCAGGAGCGGATCGGGTATTCGGGGCGCTCCCGCCGTGACGATGATGGCATCATAAGGCGCAAATTCTTTCCACCCCAACGTGCCGTCATCGATTTTGTAAAGAATGTTGACATACCCAAGGGCATCGAGAATTTTTTTGGCCGTTTCCATGAGCGGTCTGATTCTTTCCACGGTGTAGACTGTTCTTGAAAGCTCTGCCAATATCGCTGTCTGATAGCCGCTGCCCGTGCCCAGTTCCAGGGTTCTCTCTTTGCCGGTCAGTTCTAGGGCCTGGGTCATGAGCGCCACGATATAGGGCTGGGAAATGGTTTGCTTGTGGCCGATAGGGAGAGGATGATCGTTATAGGCTTCACCCTCTAGGGCCTCTTCGATGAAAAGATGCCGATGTATCTTGCCCATGACCCTCAGGATGTTTTTGTCGTCGATTCCACGAGAGATGAGATGCGATTTTACCATCCTTTCTCTGGCCAGGCGATAGTCGTGGACCATGAATGTTCCTTTCCGATTTAGATCAATAATTCTATTTCAGCGCGTTAGCGGACTTGAAGTCGCGTATGAAATCTTTCATGGCCTTTTTCCCGTCGATTCGATTTTTACAAATTGTCCATGCTTTCCAGCAGTCTGTCAATGAGGTTGTCGAAACCTCCGTTGGACATGATCAGGATGACGTCCCCCTTCCGACCCTCGCTGAGGAGATGTTGGATCAGGTCGTGAGTATTCGGGCAGTAAACGGCGTTCAGGCCCTTGGATGTTAGGTCTTTCACCAGTTTTGGGGAAGAGAACCTTTCGTCAGGGGGAATCTTTTCCGTCATGGGCGGTTTAGGAAGCATGATAAGATCCGCTGCATCGAAAGCATCCGCATATTGGGCTTGAAAGATATTTCGTCGACTGGAATTGGATCTGGGCTCAAACACGGCAATCAGGCGCCGATTAACGTATTTTTCTTTGACGGCACGAATGGTCTCCCTCACAGCGGTGGGATGATGGGCAAAGTCGTCGAGCACCAGGATACCCTTTTTTTCACCTCTCGTTTCCTGGCGGCGTTTTACCCCCTGAAAGGTTTTTAGGGCCTGTTGAAACATTCCCGGTTCGATCCCCAGAAACTCTGACAGGGCCGCCGTCGAGAGAAGATTGGCCACATTGTGCCGGCCGTAAACGGGTGTTTCGAGTCGCACGTATTCTTCGTCTTCTTTGAGGATTGTCAACCGGGTAAAATCCTCCCTGACGTCGATTTCTCCGATTCGCCAGTGGAGCCCTTCTCCGAACCCGTAAGTCGTGACCGGGCAACGGGCGCTTTTGGATTCAGCCATTACCAGAGGATCATCCCCATTGGCGATAAGAAGACCATCCGGAGGGATGATTTCGATCAGTTTCCGGAAACTCTCCCGGACATGGTCGAGATTCCTGTAGATATCCGCGTGGTCGAATTCAATACTCGAAAGGATGGTCACCCAGGGGGCATAGTGGAGAAACTTGGGGCCCTTGTCGAAGAAGGCCGTATCGTATTCATCCCCCTCGACCACAAAATAAGGTCCCGTTCCGTGTTTGAAACTGGTGGCGAAATTCAGGGGAATACCTCCGATCATGAAACCGGGGGAAAGTCCGGCCACCTCGAGAATCCAGGAAACGAGGGATGATGTGGTTGTTTTTCCATGGGTCCCGCTGAGTACGATGGATTTTTTGTCCGCCATGGCAAAGACCCCGAGGGCCTGGGGGAGAGAAAGGTAAGGGATCTTCAACCGGGCCAGTTCGTTGGCTTCGGGATTGAGTCGCGTGATGACATTGCCTACGATCACCAGGTCGGGAACGGGATGGAGGTTCTGCGGACCATAGCCTTGAAAGATAGGAATGGCGAGCTCTTCAAGGAAAAGACTCACCGGGGGATAAACATTCTGATCGGATCCCGTAATGTGATAACCCTTTTCTTTGAGCATACCGGCAAGAGCGGACATCCCCGTGCCGCAAATGCCCATAAGATGAATATGATGCGGATTTTCAGGGGGGGTGTTGAGTTCGGGTGCGAGTTCTGCAGGCGTGATAACTTTTTGATTCTCAATATTCATTTTAAATAACCCAAAAAAGTATTGTTATTCTCGACAAGGAGTGTTATACAAAAAAATTTGGTTTTCCTGAAGGAGAAAAGTTATGTCAAAGGTATGCGAGATTTGCGGAAAAGGCCCCATGGTTGGATACAATGTCAGCCATGCTCACAATAAAACCAAAAAGCGCTGGTACCCCAACCTTCAAAAGGTCAGGACCGTTAAAAACGGCCAGACGGTCAGGATGAGGGTCTGTACCTCTTGTATCAGGTCAGGTTTGGTTACGAAACCATAATCACAGTCTTTCAACAAGCAGCACATTTTTGACGCGTTTAATGGCCCCAATGATGTCCTGAAGCTGCTGATAGTCGGATACCTCAACGGTGAAGCTGGAAATGCCTTTCTTGTCTACGGTCGTTTTGATATCGGCCTGGATGATATTGGCATCTTTTTGGGCCATGGCGGCGCTGATCTCGGCTAGGACACCCTTCCCTCCCATTGAGGTAATCCTCAACTTGGCCGTGTAAATATCCTCCTTGGAGGTTTCCCAGGATACTTCAACCAATCTCTCGGCATCGGCATTCTTTAAATGACGGCAGTTGTTCTTGTGGATCGTCACCCCGCGTCCGCGCGTAATGAAACCGATGACCCGTTCTCCGGGCAAGGGATTGCAGCAGTTGGCAAACCGAACCATCATGTTGTCAATACCCTTTACCCTGATTCCCCTGGTGCTTTTCTTCCGCTTGATGCGGGAGACCATTTTACTGACAATGCCGGCGTGTTTGTTTTCCTCGATGCCCAGCTTGGGCTTGAGACGGCCTATGACCTGTATGGCGGAGATTTTGCCATAACCGATGTTTGCGAGCAGGTCCCGGACGGAATGAAAGGAAAATTCCCTGGCAAGGAGAGCAATGTGCTCACTTTTCATGATGTTGGTGGGGGCAATATTGTTTTGCTCAAGGGTTTTTTCCAAAATTTCTCTACCCAGGTTGATGCTCTGATCCAGTTCTTGGGCCCTGATCCAGTGCCTGATTTTTGTCTTGGCCTTTGAGGTCTTTACGAAGTCGAGCCAGTCCTTGCTGGGGCGAGCCTTGCTGGAGGTGATGACCTCGACGGTGTCTCCGTTTCGCATTTGGTACCTGATGGGAACCATCTTGCTGTTCACCCGGGCCCCGGAACACTTGTCTCCGACCTCTGAATGGATACTGTATGCAAAATCAATGGGTGTGGCCCCCCTGGGAAACTCCTTCACTTCGCCTTTCGGAGTAAATACATAGACCTCGTTGGGGAAGAGGTCCATTCGAACCGACTCCATGAATTCCCTGGGGTCCCGAAGGCTTTTTTGCCATTCAAGAAGTTGCCTCAACCAGGCGAACTGTTGTTCGTCGTCTCTGCTTGCCGAAAGCCCTTCTTTGTACTTCCAGTGGGCCGCGATGCCCTCCTCGGCCACCCTGTCCATCTCCCAGGTACGGATCTGGACCTCCATCCGTTGCCCCGTGGGGCCCATCACTGTGGTGTGGAGCGATTGATACATGTTGGCCTTGGGCATGGAGATATAGTCCTTGAAACGGCCTGGAACCGGCTTCCACATGGCATGGATAAGGCCCAGAACCTCGTAACACTCCCTTAGAGAATTTATGATCACACGGAAGGCCACCACGTCGTAGACTTGGTTGACTTTCAGGTTCTGGTCCCTCATCTTGATGAATATACTGTAAAAATGTTTATGACGCCCCTTTATAGTGGCGGTCAGGCCAGCATTCTGAAATTTTTTTGAAAGGAGATCCTTCACATCCTCAATGAATTTTTCCCTGCTGCCGCGTCTCTCCGCCAGTTCGGTTTGGATCAGGCTGTAAATTTCGGGTTCCAGGTAAAAGAGACCGAGATCCTCAAGGGTTGATTTAAGCCAGTAAATACCCATTCTTCCGGCCAGGGGGGCGTAGATATCCAGGGTTTCCCTGGCAATCAGTTTCTGCTTTTCAGGGGGTTGAAAACCAAGGGTCTGCATGTTGTGCAACCGGTCGGACAGCTTGACGATGATCACCCTGATGTCCGTGGCCATAGCCAGGATCATCTTTCGCATGTTTTCAGCCTGGCGTTCCTCCCGGCTGGTGAACTGCATCTGGCTGATCTTGGTGACCCCGTCCACGACATTCGCCGTTTCACGGCCGAAGAGCCGTTCAATTTCCGAGAGTTCGGCATCCGTGTCTTCTATGGTATCGTGAAGCAGGCCGGCCACCACACTGATCACATCCATTTTCATTTGTGTCAGGATGTGGGCGACCTCCAGGGGATGGGAAAGATAGGGTTCCCCGGAAAGACGGACCTGCCCCTGGTGGACCTTGGCAGAATAGACATAGGCCTTTTCCACAAGGCTGATATCCGCTTTGGGGTGGTAGGCCAGGAGCCGGCCGGTAATGTCATTTAATCGAATCATAAAGCTCTGTCATCTTGCCCAGAATTATGGCCGGGGCGTTTTCAACGGGGATGAGCGTGCTCTCCGAATCCGTGCGCAATTTCAGCTCTGCCTGTCCCTTTTCGAGGCTCCGCATGCCGATGGTGATACGCAGAGGCGTTCCCAGCAGATCCGCATCTTTAAACTTTATGCCTCCCCTGACGTCACGGTCATCAAGGAGGACATCAATCCCCTGATCGGACAAGGCGTCGTGAATTTTTTCAGCGGCCGCAACCACCTTTGATTCGTGCATCTGAAGGGGCAGGATGACCACTTCAAAGGGGGCGACGGGTATGGGAAAAATGATGCCGTCCTTGTCATGATTTTGTTCGATGGCGGCTGCCACCGTCCTTCCCACACCGATGCCGTAACACCCCATGATTATATGCTGTTCCTTTCCGTGTTCATCGAGGTAGACCGCCCCCATGGCCTTGCTGTATTTGGTCCCCAGCTTGAAGACATGCCCCACTTCAATGCCGCGCCGGAAAAGGATTTCGCCGCCGCATCTGGGGCAGGGGTCTTGATCGGTAATGACGCGCAGGTCACTGAACCGGTCCACATGAAAGTCCCGTTCGAGATTGACGTTTCGCAGGTGAAGATCTTCTGCGTTGCCGCCCGTCACAAAGTTTTTCATAACCATGACGGCCTGATCTGCGAAGATCTTGACCTTGATTCCCACCGGTCCGGCAAAGCCCACGGGGGCGCCGGTCACCTCCTCAATGGTCTGGGGATCCGCAAGCTCCACCTCCTCCGCACCGAGGAAGTTTTTCAGTTTGGTCTCATTCAATTCATGATCGCCCCGGACCAGGGCGGCGACGGGTTTACCGTCGGCCAGAAAGATCAGGGTCTTGATGAGTTGCTCGGGAGACACGGACAGGAAAGCGGTCACCTCTTCAATGGTCCTCTGATTCGGGGTCTTCACCTCTTCCAGGGGTGGCAGGTCCCCCGGTTCGAGCCCGGGCGCCTCGTCCGGCGCCTTGACCTCAGCCTTTTCCAGATTGGCGGCATAGGCACATGCCGTGCAATTGGCGATCTGATCTTCACCCGAGTCGGCGAGGACCATAAATTCATGGGAAAAACTGCCGCCTATGCTTCCCGTATCGGCCTCGACCCCTCTGAATTTGAGTCCGCATCTTTCGAAAATGCGGATATAGGCGTCGTACATGGTCTGATAACTGCTGTCGGCGCCGGCCTCATCGACATCAAAGCTGTAGGCGTCCTTCATGATGAATTCACGGCCCCGCATGATGCCGAATCTGGGGCGGATTTCATCGCGAAATTTGGTTTGAATCTGGTAAAGATTGATGGGCAGTTGTTTATAGGACTGGATTTCTCTCCTCACCAGATCGGTAATGACCTCCTCATGGGTAGGCCCCATGCAGGCCTCCCGGTTGTGCCGGTCTTTGAACCTCAGAAGCTCGCGGCCGTAATAGTCCCACCGGCCGCTCTCCATCCAGAGTTCCGCCGGTTGAACGGCCGGCATGAGAACCTCGATGGCCCCGGATCGATTCATCTCCTCGCGGATAATATTCTCCACTTTTCTGACGGCCCGCAGGCCGGCGGGGAGGTAGGTATAGATGCCGGAGGTCAATTTCCTGATCAGACCGGCCCTGAGCATCAATTGATGGCTTACGATTTCCGCTTCCGCGGGTATTTCTTTATAAGTAGGTACAAAATATTTTGAGTAACGCATAAAATTCACGACACCTTTCTGATTTTATTATAAGAAAGTGACAAAAGTTCGAGAAGAGCAAAAATGCCCAGGGTTAATGCGTTCGGAAATTTATTTCCTTTGCTATTTGCGCCCCGACATTTGAAATTAATTGTACTCTTCAACGATTTTTTCGACCTCTTCCACCAATACCTCTGCCAGTTCTTCTTCCGGGACCTTTTTAACGAGTTCGCCTTTCTTGAAAAGGATTCCCTGTCCTCGTCCGCCCGCGATTCCCACATCCGCCTCCTTGGCCTCACCCGGGCCGTTGACAACACAACCCATGATGGCAACCTTCGGAGACGCCTCGATGCCATAAAGGGCTTGTTCCACCCGGTTGACGAGACCGAAAAGATCGATTTCACACCGGCCGCAGGTCGGGCAGGAGATGATTTCCGGACCGCGGTGCCGCAAGTCCAGGGCCCGCAGGATTTCATAGGCCACCTTGACTTCCTCGACGGGATCTCTGGAAAGAGATACCCTGAAGGTATCACCGATGCCCTTGTAAAGAAGCAGTCCGATACCGATGGCACTTTTGACCGTCCCCGAGACGAGTGTTCCGGCCTCGGTCACCCCCAGGTGCAGCGGATAATCCGATTGTTCGCTGAAGCGTTCATAGGCTGTGATCGTGTCCAGTACATTGGAGGATTTCAGAGAGATCTTAATCTGGTCGAACCGGAGACCCTCGAAAAGCCGAACGTACTCGATGGCGCTTTCCACCATGGCTTCAGGAGTAGGGTGACCGTATTTTTTCAGGATACTCTTTTGAAGGGACCCCGCGTTTACGCCGATCCGGATGGAGGCGTTTCGGTTGTGCGCCTCTTCAATGACTTTCTCAACCCCCTTGGATCCGCCGATATTTCCCGGGTTTATTCTCAATCCATCAGCCCCGGCCCTGAGGGCCCGGACGGCCAAGCGGTGATCAAAGTGAATGTCCGCGATGAGCGGGGGACTGACTTTCGTCTTGATTTCCGCAAAGGCCTCGGCGGCCCTTTCATCGGGAACAGCAAGGCGCACGATTTCGCAGCCCGCCTCCGTCAATTGCCGGATCTGGCGCACGGTTGAATGGATATCCCGCGTATCCGTATTGGTCATGGATTGCACGGTTATGGGTGCGCCCCCTCCAATGGGGACCTCTCCTACCCGTATCTGCCGGGTTTTCTTTCTTTTGTTTTTACCAGTCAATATGTATTCTCCTCTTATCCCTCATGATCGGGAGTTGCGATTTTCTTAAACCGAGAGTGATGCACCTGTTGAGAGGCATGACCACAAGATGACATTGTAAATTTCATTTCATAATGACTCCAAGGCAGAGCCTCGGCGTCCCATGCTAACAACAATAGGGTATAGAGATGCGCATCTGAAAACGAGCCCGGCGAGATGATCCTCGGAAGGTCGGTCGCTAAAAGAACCGTATTCTCTTGAAGCGCGATTTATGACGCAGCAGGATCAAGGCGTTCATAAAACAGGGAGCGCATACGCTCCCCGATCCCGGTGACCCATTTGGTTCCTCAATAGCTGCTTTCGTGTTTTTTATGGTAGAGTCCTTTGCGGATATTCATTCGGCTCCGGCTCGTTCGCATTGAGTTTCAAAAGGGGCACCCATTAGTATAGGAACATCGGCTTCCCACCCGCGTGACGGACCTTGGGACGGTATTCTTCGACATCATAGAGCTCTCTCAAATCTACGCTTTTTTTGCCCATGGTTACGGTGCTGAGAGGAATATCCGTGTAAGTTCCGCGGCTGAGCGCCACGAGGCGCCCAAAAACACTTTTCAGAAAGAGGTCGATGGCAATATTGGCATAATTGACGGCCACCATCAAGTCCAGAGAATCCGGTGTGCCGCTTCTCATGAGATAGGATAGCCTTTGATTGAGTACATTTTCTCCCGTGAGTTCTTTAAGCATCCGGCCCGTCCTCTCGCCTATGCCCCCCAGTTTTTTGTGTCCGTAAGCATCCGAATCCCCGGAGAGAACCATCTTCCCTTTGACCATCGTCGCCCCTTCAGAAATGGTGATCATAGCATAGTTCTTCGGGTTTGCTTTTTTGTCCGTCATGATCAGATCGGCCAGTCTCCGGGGATCGAAAGGCACTTCAGAAATCAAGGCCCGATCCACACCCGCCAGATAGGCGGAAATCAGAGAGGTTTCGCCGCAATATCTGCCGAAGAGCTCGATGACCGCTATTCGTTCATGGGATCCCGTAGAGGTCCTCAGGGCGTGAATGAATCCCACGCTCCTTGTGACGGCCGTGGAAAATCCAATGCAATAATCCGTCCCGAAGACATCGTTATCCATAGTCTTGGGGATGGCAATGACAGGGAATCCTTCGCGGTGAATCCTGTCTGCAAAACTGAGCGTATCATCACCGCCGATAGGTATGGCACAGTCAATCTCAAGGGCCTCCAGGTTTTTTAAAACCCGGGCGGTAAGATCTTTGGTCTGGACGCCTTTTTTAAAAGTTTTTTTCAGGAAATCCGGGACGTCTTTTTTCCTGGCGGCGCTGGGGTTGGTTCGGGAAGTATGTAAATAGGTGCCCCCGGAACGGTCAATGGTTCTGACCTCATGGGGGGTCAGTTCCTGGACATACTTAAAGTTGACATCGGGATCATCGGGATTGTATCCCAAAATCCCCGCCCATCCCCGCCGGATTCCCAGGACCCTGATGCCCTCACTGGCCGCTCTGTATACCAGCGTCTTGATGCATGGATTGAGCCCGGGAACATCTCCGCCGCCCGTCAGGACGGCGATCGTCGGCTTCTTGTCGGTCATCATGATCCTGGATCACCTCGCTTTCCGATGGCGAACGCTCAAACGCATCGCAGGAACTAAAGAAAATAATTCTAACCCAAGAATAATGAATAGGAAAGAAATTATTTATGCTTTTCAAATTCAATGACTTGGACTAGAATAGCCAAGGCTTTACAAAATGGAAAACATTTATTAATGTCCTCCATCATCAAAAAAAGGAGAGATAAATATGGCCCTTGCAAAAAAGGTTCAAGCTTCGCTTGAGAGATCCTCCTGGATCAGAAAAATGTTTGAAGAAGGCATTAAGAGAAAGGCCGAGTTCGGGGCAGAAAACGTCTTTGATTTTAGCCTGGGCAATCCGGATCTGGAGCCACCAGCCAAGCTCAAAGAGGTCCTGACCGATCTCATCGCCGATCCCCGGCCCGGCCTCCACGGGTATATGCCCAATGCCGGTTTTGCCGAAACCCGGGAAGCCGTGGCCAAGTATCTCAGAACCTTCAACAGCCAGGACCTTGCGGCAGACGACATCGTCATGACCTCGGGAGCGGGAGGTGCCCTGAATGTGGTTTTCAGGACCATCCTCGATCCGGGTGACGAGATCATCATTCCCAGTCCTTTTTTCGTGGAGTACAATTTTTATGCGGAAACCCACCAGGGCGCGACGAAGATCGTTAAAACCAAGCCCGATTTCGCCCTGGATCTCGATGCCATAGGGGAAGCCGTCACGGAGAAAACCAAGGCCGTCCTGATCAACTCTCCCCACAATCCCACCGGGCGGGTCTATCCCAAAGAGGACATTGATGCCCTGGCACAACTCCTGAGGGACCAAAGCGCCAAGCTGGGACGGGTCATTTACCTGCTCTCCGACGAGCCTTACAGAAAGATCATTTACGATGATGTGAAAGTTCCGAGTATCTTCGACGCATACAATGAAAGTTTTGTGGTGACATCTTTCTCGAAGGACCTTTCTCTGGCCGGGGAGAGGATAGGTTATATCGCGGCCAATCCCAATATGACGGAAAAGCAACAGATGATGGGCGGGCTCATTCTCTGCAACCGCATCCTCGGTTTTGTGAACGCCTCGGCCTTTATGCAGAGGGCCATTGCCTTCCTGATGGAAGAGAGCGTGGATGTCTCCATCTATAAAGGGCGGCGGGATTTACTCTACGACAAACTTTCATCCTTCGGCTATGAGATTCCCAAACCTGAGGGGGCCTTCTACCTCTTCCCGAAGGCCCCCATCGAGGACGATGTGGCTTTCGTGGGCGCGCTCGCGGAGGAAAATATCCTGGTCGTACCCGGAAGCGGATTTATGGGGCCGGGCCACTTCAGAATCGCCTATTGTGTGGACGATAAAACCATCGAGAACTCGTTGCCCGGCTTTGAACGGGTGATAAAGAAATACAAATAGAAGGCCCTGTTCGTCGTCAATATGGGGAGATATGTTTTTTGAAAATCTAAACTCATACGAGAAATCTTTTTGGAATTCCGGAAAAGGGGGGACGGCATCTGTTCCATTTGAATTTTTAGCCCGCGGAAACAAAAAAGACAAGCAAGGCCCGAGTAAAAGGAGATTTAACAATGTATTCAAAAATGCTTTCCCTCAGATTCCCCCCCCGCGTGGTGAACGAGCCCATTGTCTGTAATCTGGTCAAAAATTTTGACCTCACTTTCAATATCCTCAAGGCCACTATATATCCCAGGAAAGAGGGATTGGTGGTTATGGAATTGAGTGGGCATCGGAAAAATTTTCAGGACGGGGTTCGTTATCTCAAAAGCCTGGGCATGAAGGTGGAGAGCATTGGCCACGATGTCAAGCGGGACGAGGAAAAATGCTATCAGTGCGGTGCCTGTACCGCGGTCTGCCCGACCGGTGCCCTCCATATCAAAAGGCCGGAGATGGAGGTCCTTTTTGATACGGACAAATGCAGCGGGTGTGAGCTTTGTGTCGTGGTCTGTCCTGCACGTGCTATGGAGGTGAGATTCGACCAGAACATTCTGGATTGATGATGATTCCGTATGAAAGACAGACCTTCTACCGTGGTCGTGGCCCTGAGTGGCGGCATTGACAGTTCCCTCGGGGCCGCCCTCCTGAAACAAGCGGGCTGGGATGTGAGAGGCCTCCATTTTCTGCTGCCCGCGTCCCCGTCCAAGGCCGGTGAAAGAAGATGTCTTGTTCGGAAAGTTGCAGACCATCTCGGGATTTCCTGCGATTTCCTTGATTTGTCCGAGATTTTTACCCAAAAGGTAATCACGCCTTTTACCGAAGCCTACCTGAAGGGACACACCCCTAATCCCTGTGTATTGTGCAATGAAGTGATCAAGTTTGACGGTCTTTCGAGTTTTGCCCGAAAAATGGGCATCCAACGTATCGCCACCGGTCACTATGCTGTCATCAAAAAATCCTCGAAGGGAATCTTCGAATTGTGGCGGAGTCCTGACAAAAACAAGGAGCAGTCCTATTTTCTTCATCGACTGACCCAGGCCCACCTGTCAAAGACCCTGTTTCCCCTGGCAGACCTCACGAAAAAGAAGGCCCGGGAGCTTGGGGACCGGCTGGGGCTGCCCAACGCATCGGAACCGGAAAGCCAGGAGGTCTGCTTTATCCCCGGGAATGACTATCGTTTGTTTATGGAGAAAAGGGAAGGGAAGCAAATCAGTCATAAGGGCGATATCGTGGATCGTGACGGTCACAAGGTGGGAGAGCATCTCGGGACCTACCGCTACACGATCGGCCAGAGGCACGGCCTGGGTATAGCGTCCCCCCGTCCATACTATGTCTTGGGCATTCGACCGGCGGATAACCTTATTGTCGTGGGAAGAAAGGAAGACCTGCTCTCCTTGCGGGTGGAGGCGGACGATTTTCGGTGGATGGACGGTGAACCGCCCGGTCGGGACCTAAATGTTCTGGCCCAGATTCGATACAGGCACCGCCCGGCACCGGGAAGGCTCACGGCCCTGTCACCGGACAGGGTGCGTTTTGAATTTGAAGAGCCCCAGTCGGCGGTGACTCCGGGACAGGCCCTGGTGTGCTATGATGGAGAGCGCGTGCTCGGGGGAGGGTGGATCAGGCAGGCCGAATGAAAATGGATCGGGGCGATTTATCGTTTTCAATGATAATGAATTCAAAAAGGACCACCTTGCTTCGCCATTCAGCGCGGAAATGAGTGGTTTTTTGTTGCAGTGGAATTTGAGTTGTACAGCATTTTCTGTCCTGACAGAGTTGATGAGACATAGCACAGTAGAGACTTATTAACGGAAGGGATCACCTCTCACAGCGCATTACGAGAGTCTGAACCTGTCAAGCGCCTCTTTTCTCTTTCTCCAATCCGGCTGACAGCGGGTCAAGAGGGCATAGAACGCTTTTGAATGGTTATGGTGCTTCAGATGACAGAGTTCATGCATGACGACGTATTCAATGCAATGGACCGGTACCTGCACCAAATTTGTGTTAAGTGTGATCCGGCCTGAAGGACTGCAGCTTCCCCATCTCCTGCGCATGGCGCGAATTACCGGCACAGGATCCGGGACACCGTGGCGAGATGCAATCGTGTAGCACTTTTCCAGATAACGGCCCAAGGCATCGTACGCCCGTTTTCGATACCATTCATCCACAACCCCCTTGATCTCTTGAATATCCGCCTTGTCTTCAATCCACACCCAAAGAAAACGCCCCAAAAGTTTGGCCTGTTTCTTCGAGCCTTTTTCGACTTTGAGGCGATACTGTCGTCCCAGATACATCAAGGTTTCTCCGCTTATGTAGCGTGTTGGTGCAGGCAAAGGATGATAGGCTTCCAACTTGTCGAGTGTCCGCGCTATCCATGGAGCTTTCTTTTGAACCGTTGCGCGAAGTTGTTCATCATCGACGGATATCGGGGCGAATACCTCCACCGATAGGTCGGGAGACACGACGACACGCAAACGTTTGCGTTCGCTACGATGAAGGCGGTATGGAATCCGGCGGGTACCGAAATGAAGGACATGCTTTGAAATTTCAGACTTCATTGGCAATCGCCACCTCAATGCACCGATCAATGATGGCATCCTGGTCATTCAGGGAGATCGCCAGACCATGTTCCTCTGCAATTTCAAAAAGAATATCGTCGATCTCCCCCCGCATTTTGTTGATCGCGTCGGGATTGGTGCGCCAGTCACGGATCTTGTGCGGGGCGATGCGTTCCACAATTTGGAGTGCAACCTCTGTGATCGGTGTCTCGCTGCCCGTGGTGTATTCCGTCAGAGGCTCTCGGACGCAGCCATAATAACGACGCGCCATATCTTTTCCCACCAGTTCATAGGGGATATCGTCGTCGGTGTGGGTCACGACCTTTGTTGAGATGTCCTTGATCTTATCGAGGGCTTCAAGGGCCTGCAACCGGCCCGCATGATAGGCCTCAATCACCTCCTCCAGGAGTTTGGAGAATTTTTTATAAAAGGCCGGATCCTTCGCCATTTCCTGCTCGATCACGTGCCGGGTCGCCGATGCAATCATATCCGCCTTGGCACCGGCGCTTTTCCCATTGGCCTCAAGCATCTGTCTGCGGGCCGTGGCATCGAGTAGATTGATCGGCGCGCAGAGTTGCTCGACATCGCCGGCCCCAACGTGGGTATCGATCAGTTTTCTGATCTTGGGCTCGTACTCTGAAAAATCAATGACCTCCTGATAACGCTGGGTGACCGCTGCCCGAAGGTTCTGGAAAAACTTGAGATCGGCCTTGTAACGATAGATTGTTTTCGGCGGCGTGGATTCCAGAAAATTCGACGATGCAAGGGCCAACGAAAGCGTACGGGCAAAGAGACTGAACCGTTCGTAGAACCGGTTGCGAAGGGCATCGTCGCGCAGGTGTTCCTCGTAGACCTCAGGGTCCCTGGCGCCTTTTATTTCAGCGAAAAGTTCCCACAGGTCGGCGTGCAGTTGCGGTAATTCCGCGGCCTTGTCGGCGATGTAGGTGACCGTCTCTTCCAGGTCCATCCGGTCATAGTCGGCAAGTTGCCCGTAAAAGTCGATGGCCTGATCCAGCGCTTCGATGACCCCGCTGTAGTTCAGGATCAATCCGTACTCTTTCCCTTCGTAAAGCCGGTTCACCCGGGCAATGGCCTGGAGCAGAGTATGCTCCTTCAGCTTCCTGGCAAGATAGAGAACGGTGTTACAGGGGGCATCGAATCCGGTCAGTAGTTTATCGACAACGATGATGATTTCAGGGCGCTCCCCATGCTTAAACGCATTGATGAGTTGCCGGTTGTATTTCTTTTCCGAGCCGTAGCGATCCATCATCTCCCGCCAGAAGTCCTTCTCCCTCGGGGAGGGTCCGGAACCGTTCTCCTCTCCCTCGCGCACGGAAGGCGGGGAGATCAGGACTTCCGAGGAGACCATGCCGAATCCGTCAAAGAATTTCTTGTACTCGAGCGCGGTCTCCTTGCGGGGTGCGACCAACTGCCCCTTCAGGCCCGTGCCCTGGTAGGCCGTTTGATAGTGGAGGCTCACGTCCCAGGCAATCATGCGGACCTTTTGAATGGCCATGTTGAGTTGCCGTTCGGTGGAAAACTTCCTTTTCAGGTCCGCCCGCTGGTCTTGCGTCAGCCCCAGTGTCAACTTTTCGAACCACCCGTCGATGGCCTCCTTATCGACGGTCTGCGGCACGTACCTCGCCTCATAAATCAAGGGTTTCACCGCCTTGTCTTCCACGGCCCGGGCGATCGTGTAGGGCGGACGGAAAAGATCCCCGAACTGGACAAAGGTATTCTTCTTGGCTGATTTGGCGAGCGGCGTGCCCGTAAAGGCGATAAAACACGCGCCCTTCAGGGTCAGACGCATGCGTGCGTGCTGTTCATTGTACTGGCTGCGGTGCCCCTCATCCACAAGAACAAAGGTGTTGGGGTCGGTCTGCCGTAACTTCCGGTTGGAGGAGGCTGTGGCGAACTTGTGAATAAGGGTTGTGACGATGTGGGTACGATGGTCGATCAGCAGCTCAACCAGGTGTTTTCCGGTATTGGCCTGTTCCGGCTGAAGCCCGCAGGCCCGAAAGGTCCCGCAAATCTGGTCGTCCAGGTCGATCCGGTCGGTGACCAGGATGACCTTGGGATGGAGGATTCCGGGATGAAGGGCCAGGAATTTGGCCAGCATGACCATGGTGAGTGATTTGCCGCTCCCCTGGGTATGCCAGACTACGCCGCCCGGCCGCGGTTCGCCCGCAGAGGCGCTCAAAACGCGCCGCATGATATCATGCACCGTAAAATACTGTTGATACCGTGCGATCTTTTTGATGCCGTTGTCAAACAGGATGAATTTGTAGGCCAGCTCCAGCAGGCGTTCCGGGCGGCACAGGCTGTAGAGCGCACGGTCCTGTTCGTAGATCTCACGACCTTCTTCAAGGATCGCACGATACGCGTCTCGAACATCCTTGAAGGGACCGGACAATAACCTCTCGATACCGCGTTCATCAAGCGGCCTTCCCATCAACGGCCGGAGGTCCCCGTCCACCTCCTCCCCCTTCCAGACCGCCCAGAAGGGCCGGGGGGTGCCCGTGGTTCCATACCGGGCCTTGTCCCGGGCCAGGGCCAGAAGCAGTTGTCCGTAAAGGAAGAGTTGCGGAATGCCGTCCCGGGCCTGATAGTCTTTGAGCTGGTCAATGGCAAGATCGACGGGTTTTTTCTTTGGCTGGGTGTAGGCCGACCTCTTGCATTCGATCACCACCAGGGGGATGCCGTTTACAAACAATACGATGTCCGGAATGTAGTGCTTCTGGTACCCGACCCGCTCGACCTTGTATTCCGCAGTGCAGTGATAGGTGTTGTTCTCAGAGTGTTTCCAATCGATATAGTCGATGGTGAAGCTCTTGGTGTCTCCTTCAATAGTCTGGGGCACGCTCATTCCGAGGCACAACAGGTCATAGGCCTGTTCATTCTGGTGCGTCGCCCCCGTGGCCCGGAATCCCTTGAGGGCCTGCACCGCGTTCTGAATGGCGTTTTCGGTAAAGGGACGATTATCGCCCTTGAATTCGTACCGGCCGTGGGCACGGATATGGTCGACCAAGATCGGCTCAAGGATCGTGGCCCCCAGCCTGCCGCCCCGAAGCGCGACAGTCTCCTCGGGCGTCAGGTACTGCCAGCCGAGCTGCATCAAGAGCTGTAGCGCCGGGAGTTGCGATTGAACCTTCTCAAGGTAGCTCGGCAGTTCGTGTTCCGGTCTTCCATATGGGGCTTGCTCTTCCATATCCTCTTCCTATGTCTTCACCACGAAACTTTATTTGGAACCACGAAATACACGAAACACACGAACAAAAACTAACCTTTCAAGTGCTTTTCATCCTTAAGCCCCAACCTCTCCTGGATTTCCCCTCGTGTCATCTCTCCCGTTATGACCGCAAGCATTCTTCCGACTTCGGGGTTGTCCTTCTTTCTCAGCTTTTGCATAAAAACCGGGTGAATGGGAAATTCGATCAGGAAAAACGATCGGTCGCTATTTGTAGAAATATTGGTGCAAAGAATCATTTTGCTATCTTACCTGTTGACATTTCCGTTAAAAACAGCTAAATTTTACATGCTCATTGGCCATTCCAGTCGGATGTAAGAGCTAAAGGAGATGGGTTCGCCGTCCGAGCGAACCTTTCTATTTGATACGATTCGCATATTTCCTTTCAAAATCCTTTCGCTTGTAAGATTTGTCTACATAAAATGAAGTGATCAGCCGGCGTTTATTGTCGGGATATTTTTTCATGATTACGGCAAAATCATAGTCTATAAGCCAAATGTACGTTCTTATAGTCAAATCTCCCTCTTCATAGTTCCAGGCCAGCACTTCCGACTCAGCCGCTTTTTCTATCAATGCTCTTACCCAGGGAAGACGTTCGCATCGACGCAAATCCGGGTATCTATCTTCATTAATATACGTCTGACCTGCCGGATAAAATTTCTTTTTCCGTCGAGGAATCTTGATTTTTTTGACAGAACGAGTCGTAAGATGCCAAAATATTTTTTCCCTGCCATCTTCCCTGTCCAGAAAAATCCAGACTTCATTTCGAAGATACCGAAGATCATGGTATCGAATATCCCGGCAAAAAATTTCATAGAGTAGATCATACGTATCATGTGTCCAGGGATCGACATGGACGATATCCGGCAACCAATCAGGCATTTTCCATGCCCCCGCCATCCGGCCGCCAGATGCAAATATTGAATTTGCGCTCACCGGGAAGCGTGTTCCGCGTCAAGCTTAGTCCGGTCCTCTCTTTGATTAATTCGACGATGTCATTTTTTCCTGAACTACTGGTGAAACCGCGAGCATGGTATGAAATTGCCCCGGTTAAAAGATCAACCAATTGCATAAGGCCTATGTCATGTGAATGGACGTGTTGAATTCGTTCAATTATTTGCCTCGAAAAATCATAATTTGCATTGCTCAACACCTCCCGGAGGTTTTGAAGTTTTTTCCTGCTGCGCGTATCCTTGATATCAAGATAGACGTGGTATTTCCTTTCCGTGGATATCAAATTCCGCAGGAGATAAAAATACATTTTGTAATACCAATCATCATGGGTCTGATTATAATCATCATGAGCGAGTATGGTCTTATCGGGGATGACCCAGGCTCTGAAACCCATCGTCCTCTGGTCAAAAAAATAGTTGACCAGGTCGAGATAAAAATCCCGTTTCCCGGAAGAAATTTTTGTCCATTTAATTTCAAAAAAAGGGGAAAGTCGATACTTGCTTTTCAGCAAGGCGATTTCCCGATTATGTTTCGCAGCCTTGAGCTTGAAACACCAAAGCGCTCCCAGCACCATCGCCTTCTGACCATCATTGAGCAGATGACAGCTTTCATCACAGTAAATATTTATGATTGTGTTCATTTTTCCCTCACACCGTTACCCGAACTTCCCCGGTCAAAAGTTTTTGCATCAGACCGCGCTTTTGTTTTTCAAGGGCTGCGAGTTTTTTTTCGAGGGTGTCTATTTCTCTATCAGCTGAGGAAAAGATTTCGGCAATAGCGCGTTGTTCTTGATAAGATGGTTGAGGAATTCTGATGCCGTAGAAATCATTCGCCGAAATGTTTAACAAACCATGGGCTCTCGCCCTACCTGGGTAACACTGCGTAACCCTTGGTTGAGAAGGCCACTTTCAAATACGTGCTCATAATAATCCGAATTGTTGTTTTTTTCGCTAACCGCAAAGCAGATATATAATGTTGAAAGAATACCTTCATCATACTTGTTTAACCGTTTAATAGCACCATAAGGGTAATTTTTCATTGAACTTCTATTGTATGCAAATTCGCCTTGCTTCAGTAGATAATATTTTGTGAGAGATTTCCCCGCAACCGAATGGTTAAAGAAATCAGATTGGTCAATTAAGCCATGCTGACCTGAAGCAGTTAATACCCGTTTTAATCCTTTATCGTTTTTCCTTATTACTGGAATGAATACGTCTCGAAGTGTGGCGACATGCCAATCTTGGGGTCGCGCGGCATTTTTATCAGACGGCGCGCCGAATCCTCGTAACCGCTTCTTCCCCGTGAGCAATTGCTGCATAAGGGCTTTCTTGCGGCGCTTTTTCGCATCGATGAGTTTGCGGGTCTGCTCAATGGCTTTGTCCCATGTGGAGAGGATTTCGGCAATTTTTTTCTGTTCGGGGAGAGGCGGGAGAGGTATTTGGAGATGGGCAAAGCGGCTAACACCAAGATGAGCTATAGACGTAGTCTGAGATGCAATGCTTGCGAAGACGCCTCTTTTTAGAAAATACGTAAAGAGAGCGAGGGCAAAATTTGATTTGATAGAACCATCAGCACGAAACCTGATGAGTGTATTTTGAAAACAGCAATTCTTTGGAACTCCGCGATAGACAGCGCAACGTCCGACTAGTTCCAAACTTTGCCCTTCGTTCAACAAGATATCTCCCTCTCGAAGGTTGTAGCGTTCGAATTCGTCTTTGGTGAACCTCATCTTGAGTACGTCGGATGTATCAACGTAGCCCTCAAAAATATTGGCAACACGCAGGTAGGGTCGGAGATCTCCATTCAGAAAATGGGGTGACCGCTGGCGGCCGGCTTGGACCTTTCCGATCTCTCTAATTCGGGGGGTTCTCCATCCATCCGGTATCCACCCCACCTTCGTCTTCTTATATCCCGGTCTGTTTTCGTTCCGCTTGCTCACCCCTTTACCTTTCCCAACCACGAAATACACGAAACACACGAACAAAAACTAATCCTTTTAATATCTTTTTATTTTCGTGTGTTTCGTGGTTCTATTTTCATCTTTCATTATCACAGCCGCCTCTTCAAGTTGTTTAATGGACTCAACCTCTCCAAAGGATTCCTTATACTCCCTGCGACGCTCTTCAAAACGTTTGTATTCCTGTCGAGCATGTTCGTCCGCATCTTTTTTGCTGATCCTCCCGGCATTCGGTATCACTTTCCGCTCATTGAATTTCAGGAACTCGTCCAATCTTTGCTCCCAGTCTCTCATAAAAACCTGTTTGCGGCGCCGAGCTTGGTCTTCGGCAAAGTCCAGCCACATAACCACGATACGATTCAATTCGTCGATTTCATGCTCTTTCAGATAATTCTTTGCGATAATCACATCGGTTTTGCGAACCTCTCCCCCCTTCCAACTGGTCAGGCCCATGTTCGGCTGGGAATAATCAGCACGGCCCTTTATAAGTTCTGCCGCTGTCATACCGGTGGCGGCGAAATGCAACTTGTTCTGGATGATACTGAAGAACTTCGAAGTTTCGGACCAGGACGGATCATAGTCCCCTGCCATGGCGAAAATTTCCTTTACCCGCAGATACATCCGACGTTCGCTGGCTCGGATATCACGGATTCGCTCGAGCATTTCGTCGAAATAGTCCGGAACAGTTGAACCCGCCACTGGTGGATTTTTCAGCCGCTCGTCGTCTAAAACAAAGCCTTTAACGATGTATTCCTTTAACCGCTGGGTTGCCCAGATACGAAACCTGGTCGCTATGAAGCTTTTCACCCTATATCCAACGGAAATGATCATATCCAAATTGTAATAGGTAAGCTTCCGCTGAACGTTCCGATCCCCTTCCCGACGAACTGTTAAGAAATCCTTAACAGTTGATTCAGGTAGCAGTTCTCTCTCATCATAGATATTTTTGATATGCATACTGATATTGGGCACGCTTGTCTGAAAAAGCTCAGCAATCATCTGTTGGGTCAACCATAGTGTCTCGTTTTCCAACCGGACCTCCAGTTTCATCCGGCCGTCTTCGGTCTGGTAAATGAGAAGTTCGGAACTTTTTTCCGGTAATTTTTCGGTCATGGCTCAACCCTTTTTTCACCTGCAAAAAACACCAAAAAGTAAAACATGGAAACATTTTTCGTGTGTTTCGTGTATTTCGTGGTTCAGAATCCCAGTTCCTTCAAATACCCGTCCATTTTTCCCCGTGTTTTCTTCAAATCCGTCTCGATCTTTTCAATCTCTTCCTGAACGGCGGCGATATCGATCTCTTCCTCCTCCTCAAAGGTGTCCACGTATCGCGGGATATTGAGGTTGAACTCGTTTTCCTCGATCTCGGCGTAGGCAGCGAGGTAGGAATATTTGTCCATTGTTTTTTTTGTTCGGAAGGTTTTGACGATTTTCTCGATGTCCTGCTCCCTGAGCCTGTTCTGGTTGGTGCTGTTTTCGAATTCGCGGCCGGCGTCGATGAAAAGCACCTTGCCCTTACCCTCACGCTTTCGCGCCTTGTCGAAGATCATCAGGGCCGCCGGGATGCCTGTCCCGAAAAAGAGATTTGCCGGAAGACCGATGACGGCATCGAGCAGATTCTCCTTGATGACCGATTCCCGAATCTTCCCTTCCTGTCCGCCCCGGAAGAGAACGCCATGGGGCACCACGACCCCGACACGTCCCTTTCTCTCCGCGGCGGTCGCGAGCATATGGGAGATGAAGGCCCAGTCGCCCTTGCTTTTGGGGGGAATGCCGCGACGGAAGCGGCCGTAACGGTCTTCAGCTGCGATCTCCTGGCCCCACTTGTCGAGGCTGAAGGGCGGATTGGCGATCACCACGTCGAATTTCATGAGCGCATCGTCTTCCACAAATTGGGGCTGCCGGATGGTGTCCTCCCACTCAATGCGGGCGGAGTCCACGTTGTGCAGGAACATGTTCATTTTACAGAGCGCCCAGGTGCTGCCGTTCATTTCCTGTCCGTAGAGAGAGAAGTCATCCGACCCGATCTGTTTGGCGGTCCGGATCAGAAGAGAACCTGAACCGCAGGCCGGGTCGCAGATGCGGTCGCCCGGTTTCGGGGCCACGAGTCGGGCAAGGGTTTCCGAAACGGCCGCGGGGGTGTAAAACTCGCCCGCCTTTTTCCCGGCCGTGGCTGCAAATTTCTCGATCAGGTACTCATACACATCACCGATGATGTCCATGTGGCCGACGGACTCGGGTCGCAGATCCAGCCCGGCCAGGTCTTCGAGCAGGTTATTCAGGCGGGTGTTTCTTTGGCGGGTCTGGCCCAGGTTGGCCTCGCTGTTGAAATCGATATTGCGAAACACGTTGTGGAGCTTGGCCTTGTTGCCGTCTTCAAGGTGTTCCAGCAGGATGTTGATCAGCTCGCCGATGTTGTTCCTATCCTGCCGTTCGTAGAGGCTCTCGAAGGTCGCGGGAAAGCGGTCCTCCACATCGCCCTTGCTGTCTCGGATTTCAATCTCCGGGATGATGAAACGTTCCCTGCCTAGGGCCCGCTTTATACGGAGTTTGTCCCCTTTATACTTTTTTTTAAACTCAGCTTCCTTGGATTTGCGAATGTCGCTGAGGTACTTCACAAACAGCATCGTCAGGATGTAGTCCTTGTACTGGGCGGGGTCGATGACGCCGCGAAATGTATCGCAGGCCTGCCAGACCCTATTGAAAATTGCGTGGAGTTTTTCTTGATCGTTCATGTGGTTTTCCTCATAGACCCGTTGGTTCTTACTGCTTTCAGGCCACCTTTCTTGTCAGGATGATGCAATTAAACAATACGCATTGGCCCATAAAATGAGCCATTGGCGTCTGATTCTGTAATTGATCTTCCGCTATGGTTCAATCCCTTACCAGAGATTCCCGCCTGAGTGAACGTATGATTTTTCGTCCCAATAGTCGATGTTTCCGCTCGATCTCCTGTCTCATTCTATTCGCCAACATCTTTTCATGAGCCATCAAAGAGCTTATTTCAGCAATCTTTCGCTGGGTTCCCAGAGAAGGTAACACAATCGGGATATTTGAGAAATCGATTCTAGGCACAAGCGGTGTGCCCGCGCCGGTCCGTATCTCGGCGACCTTTACCTGGACAAAGTCCTGGTTCAGACACCAGGCAATATAACCCGGGGCCACACCTTTTTTAAGTTTCAGGATGTAAAAAGAAGCTGAAGCCAAAGACGGATCGGGAATGGATTCAAGGAGAACGGCGCGATTGAGAGAACCCCGTGATATGAATATGACATCTCCGGGCGACACCAGATACCTTTCCACCGGTCTCTCAGGATTAATTCGAATTTCATGTTCCTTTTTGTATCTATAGGGACCGCTGTCAGGAAGGTGTTTGGCAAGAATGATTTGGTGTGTCCCATTGGGATCATGGACCACCGCCGTCTTGATGGAAAAGCCGGGCAGAACCTCGGCGCAGGCTTTGATGGGAACGGTTTTGGTTTTCATATTTTGATCGGAATAATGGCATTACTTGCGTAAGATGTCAAGTAAATAATTAGAGTATTTACATTACTGCGAAAATTTCCAGCCTTGAAACTTTGCATCACTGAAACCGAAAACCATACGGTCCTAGCCACGCTTTGCATAAAAATTACCATTCTATTGTTAATTAATTTTAAGCATATAAGTCAATTATGATTTACCTTAGCCAATGAACCATTTTGTTTGACGAATAAAAGTTATTTATGCATAATTAATGATAAATTGTTAAGGGAAATCTATGAAACTCTGTCAAAAATGTGGTCAGCCGGTGGCCGAGGAGATCATGATCTGCCCTTCCTGCGGCAGCGATGTTGTCGAAGGGAGGCGGACCATCGATGATTACCGGATCGACAAAGTTCTCCATGAGGGCTATTCAAGCATCCTCTGCAGGGGCATGAAGTCGGGTACGGAAGAACCGGTCATGATCCGTATCTTTACGGCTGAATCCGGCGTCGATGATGAAATTTCCGATCGGCTCAAACAGGAACTGGAAGAACTCAAAGAACTCCCTGGGGACTATTTCGTAAGGCATCTCGACATCCGGCGATCTTCCGACGGTTTGTGGTACAGGGTCAGCGAATGGATTGACAAGGAAAACTGGGGCACTTTATTGGCATCCGGCCGCCTTCAGGACTACCGGGTGGCTTTTAAACTCTTCTATAAAATTGCCTCCATCCTTGAAGGCCTCCACCAGATCGGACACTTCATACCCCATCTTATTTTAGACGACATCATGGTGTTCAAAGGAGATCAAGAAGAACTCGAAGTCAAAATAGACTATAAGCTTTCACGATTTCTGGATCCCAAGATGCATCGACCCGGCCCCATGCTGCAGAGACTTCTCGCCTGCCATCCGGATATCATCAGCCGGCGACCCCTGGATTACAGAAGCGACATCTGGTCCCTTGGGAAAATTTTTGCCGAACTGCTTACCGCCGACTTTGAATCCAAAGATTTTCTTCCAAAAATAGATACCCTGCCATTGCCGCAAGAGATTGCGGTCTTGTTCAAAATTATGCTGGCCGAGGATCCGGATCTCCGGCCCCGATCCATGGCGGAAGTGGCGGAAACCCTCTCACGCGTCAATGATCAACAGATCGATGCGGCCAAACAAAGTCGCCTTGATTCGGCCCCTGTACCCCAAAAGCAGATGAAGAGATTTAAACGAAGGATAGCCCTTCTGGGAAGTCTGGTGGCCGTGTTGGGGCTCTTAATCGGAGGCCTGATCTGGTATTACTTCAATGCCATGAAAAGGGACAGTGAGTCTATTCTCGTAAATTACGCCAATCAATATGCAGAATCAGTGGCCTTCGTCATGGTTGATTATCTGCTGCGTGATGGAGAATCCATCACCTATCATCGTCGGACCGAGGGTACCGCCTTTTTGGTGGATAAGAACGGTTACCTGTTGACCAGCCGCCATGTAGCCTGTCCATGGTTGGAGGACAGCAATCTCTATGTTATCATCAATAGGCTGAGGCAAAACCGGCGTTCGCCCCGTTTAGAGTACCGGGCCTTTATATGGTTTGAGGGGGAAAAGGCCTTCAATCGATTGCCTGATTTGTCAGCCCGCTCCGATCTGGAAGACCTCTATGCTGTTGATTTGGCTTTTAGAACGGATGGAACCCGACGTCTGACTATTTCCGGAGTCGCCAAGCCACCGGCCAGGACCTGGCAACTGGTCAAATCTCCCCTTAAAGATGACTTCGCTGTTCTCAAGATCGATCATGTGCCTGCGGGGCTTAAACCGCTGCCCCTGGACCTTGATATGGATCCTCTGAAAATTCCCAGGCTTTCACCGGTCATGACCCTGGGTTTTCCCCTCGGCAGCCGAACCCAGGAAGCGACGGTCAATGCGAGCGTCACCCAAGGCCATGTGCGCCGTACTTTTGAAAGCATGCTCCAAGTGGATACCTCTATCCATAGCGGCAATAGTGGCGGACCGATCATCGATATCCGCGGTAAAGTCATCGGCATTGCCACGGGTGTGGCCATGGGATGGGCGGTCGGCCCGGTGCCGATCGCCACCCCCCTGTCGGATATAGGAATGATCCTGCCCATTACCAAGGCGGTCAGTTTCATTCAGGACCTCAAGGCCGGACACATCAAGTGGAATGGCGTTTTGGATCTATCTCTTGACACCAAACTGAAACAAATCACTGAAAAAGCCAGGCAGGGCCAATGGGCCGATGCCAAGGCCCTGGCTGATAAGGAACTTCGGTTCAGCTTTGACCCCGCATTGGTCATGGCGGCCGGAATAATGCATTTTTGCGCCGGGGACAGCCACGGCGCCGGAAAACTTTTCAGTCAGGCCTTGGCAATGGATGATGAAAATAACGAGGCAAAACTCATGCTCTTCTTGATCGATTGGCTCGACGGCGCATCTCATGCGAACCGGTATCGCCAGGAACTACTGGCTTTGGATTGGCGGTCACCGAGCGAATTCCTGGGTCACCTGGTAAGGGTTCTGGAAGGCATGGTCGATGAGGAATCAGTCCTGAAAGGGGGCTACACCGAAGGTGAAAAGAGCTGGCTTCATTATGTTGTCGGTCTTATCCGGTCCGGGCGGGGGGGGTTGGCGGAATCGGAGGGATTATTAAGAAAGGCCGTCTTGACGGCCGACATTGACGACTGGTCTTTTTTCCTGGCCCTCGCCGATCTCGGAAAGATTCAGAATCGGAGATTGGAGGCTCTAAAGAACAGGCCCGGAAGGGATGAGTATCAGGTTCAAATAAAAACCTTTACCCATACAATTGAAAAAACACATGAGGTCAAGTTGGAACAATGGGCAAAATTGGCCCCACTTCTCGCTAAACTCAAACAGGGGTCCCTTAGCCCTGAGGAGAAACGACATGTCACGGAACAGATAATGAAAAGCGACCCCGGGAATGGAGAAATCCTGTCCTGGTCGGCCTTTTACTGCGCCATGAGCAATGACTGGGAACCTGCCCTCGAATACGCCCGGAATTTCCTTGAGTTTAAGGGACGGGAAAATGGAACGCATTTGGGTGTCGGGTTGTTGGAGGCTGGGATCCTTCACAATGCAGGGCGGATGGAGGAGGCAAAGGCCGGTCTTGAAGACTACTACCGCCGGATCAAGGATCCGTGGTACCTGGCCATCAGCGAGCACTTATTAGGAAAGCAGACGGAGCAATCCTTGTCGGCGAAGGCCGGAGAGAGTCCCGAAAACCTTGTGACCTGGCATACGGCTCTTGGCTTCTGGGCAGAAGGCTCAGGGGAGAAGAAAAAAGCTGTCAAGCACTACAGAGAAGCTCTTGGGACCTACATGGACACCATGATTGAATACGATTTTGTCCGAGAGCGGATCAAACGGCTGAGAAGAGCTGTCCAATAGGGGATCTTGTTCTTCAATCAAGCCTTGCCATGATCCTGCACCATCCTGCACCTTTTTTTGTGGGGAATCAGCCTTTTAAAACAGCTGACAAGGGATCACGGCAACCTTTCTTGCGTCCTGAAGATCATGGGACAGCCCTCATTTCCCCATACCTCCCTGTCGAGAGGCCCTCAGTTCCCTCTTCAGGATCTTTCCCTGAGGGTTCTTCGGGAGGGTCCGGACGAATTCCACCGATTTGGGGGCCTTGTACCCGGCTAGATGAGCCTTGCAGAAACCCACAATCTCATCTTCCGTAGCCACGGTCCCCTTTTTTAAGACCACTACGGCATGAACCTTCTCAATCCAATAAGGATCGGGAAGACCGATTACCGAGGCTTCCAGGACGGCTTGGTGCCTGTAGAGGACCTCCTCTATTTCTCTTGGGTAGATATTTTCCCCCCCGGAGATAATCATGTCTTTTTTTCGATCCACGATATAGATATATCCCTTTTCATCGTAATGGCCCATATCGCCCGTATGGAGCCATCCGTCCCTCAGCACTTCCCGTGTCTCCTCAGGCTTGTGCCAGTACTCCTTCATGATCCTTTTGCTTCTTGTGATGATCTCCCAGATTTCATTGGGCTCCACGTCACGGTTTTCTTCATCCACGATCCTGACCTGCACGTTCATGCAAGGGCGACCGCAGGATGCGAGTACGATCTGCTCCTCGGGGGGCTTGTCCAGGACCTGGTGATCCTTCTTGGATAGAAAGCAGATATCCGGTCCGGACTCCGACTGACCGAAGGCCTGCATAAAGATCGGGCCGAACAGATCCATCCCTTTACGCAAAATTTCTACGGGCATGGGTGAGGCGGCGTACCAGATCCGCTTGAGACTCCGTAAGTCATGGTTTTCCATGTCGTCCATGCTTAGCAGGGCTATCAGCTGGGTGGGAACGATATGAATGTCCGTTGCCCGCTCTTGCTGGATTGCCTCCAGAGTGGCCTCGGGATCGAAGGTCCTTTGGGGCATGATGACATTGCATGCCCCGAGACAGAACAGCGTCCAGAAGTGGCTCCATCCTCCGATATGAAAAAGAGGGAGCACCATGACGTGCCTGTCGCCCTGCTCCGCGCCCACTTGCAGGGCCTTGGTCCTCGTCTCTTCCATCTTACGGTATTGGGTATAGAGGGCGCCGCGGGGAAGACCTGTGGTCCCGCTGGTGTAGAAGATGATGAAGGGATCCTCTTCCTTGACCCGGACATCCGGTTCTGTTTCTCGGTCGTTACGAAGAAGATCGAGGTGCGGGATCATCCCGGAAACAGCCCCTTCAAGGGAGATGTATTGACTTACTCCGGGCAGGCGATTCCTCAATCGCTCGACCGTATCGATCAATTCGGTGCCCACAAAGAGCACCTTCGCCTCGGAATAGTTGATCAGGTATTCCAGTTCCTCTTCCTGAAGCCTGGGGTTGAAGGGCGAAGCGATAAATCCTCCCTTCATGGCTGCTCCGTAGATGTCCACAATCTCCAGGCAGTTCCAGGACAGGATACCGAGAACCTCTCCTTTTTTTATTCCCATGGAGGAAAGGGCCTGGATCATCCCGTTTACCCTGGCGTTGAACTCCAGGAAGGTTATCCTTTCCTTTCCGTAGACAAAGGCCTCTTCCTCCGGATAGAACAGGGCGTTTCTGTAAATCACCTCCGCATAGGTGCCGATCTCGTATCGGCACAGGTCCTTAAGAATCCGTCTTTCGGTCATCATGGCTCCCAATCAAGTAAAAAGGATTGGCTTAGCAGTAAAAATGCCCCTTACCAACAAAGGGACCGATTTTACAGGAATTTCAGCACTCCAAATCCGTAGAGTCCAAAAAAAAATTAATGGCGCGCCAGGTTTCATATTCGCATAGCCGACGATCTCTGGTTCCCACAAAACGGGATCTTCGATTCGTGCCTACCAATCCCCCTCAGCGGGCAAGGCCTAAGTCTAGTAAAAAAATAAAGGGCATAGGTGTGGATGATAGTAAGTGATTGGCGCCCGAGGCAATCATCGATCTGCAGTGAGCGGCTATCGTCGCCAGCTTGAGAAGGAGACGTAGAATGGCCTTCCGTCAACCCCCAAGATGGGAGCTTTTGATCTCCGGGTCGTCGATCAGTTTTTCCGACGGGCCCTGGAGCACCAGGTTGCCGTTTTCCAGGACCGTCAGGATTCCGAAGAGGCGTCTGCCTTTGGGGACGTGGGAGATGCCGAGTTCGCTGACGACTTTGTCGGCTGAGAGATCTAAGGCCGAATACGCTGTCATGCAATGCACGAAAGGCCTGTTTATTAAGGCTTTTATGCGTATCATTTTGATATCACAGGAACTTGATCGTTTCAATATGTATTTTGAACACATGAAATAACGACAGTCGAACGGGGCGCTGAACTTAAAGAAATCCTCACCGGAGCCTCCCGACCTGAAGTATCGGAATCCCCATGGTGGTCCGGTCCATCACTGTCGGGCATTTTGCCGTTTGATCTTTTGATCGAGTAAGGTAGACTGCACCGCAGGGGTGTTCCAATGCCCCGGAAAAACAGTTCTCAATCGAGTGATGCCGTCATGCGTAAATCTTTTAAAATTATTACACTGGGGTGCAAGGTCAACCAGTATGAATCCGCTTATCTCGAGGAGGCGCTGATTCGGGAGGGTTACGTGCGGGTCGGTGCAGATGAAAAGGCCGACATGGCCGTCATCAATACCTGCATCGTGACCCAGAGGGCCGCCTACCAGTCGAGGCAGGCCGTCCGAAAGGCCATCAGAGAAAACCCCTCTGGTGAAATTGCAGCAATCGGGTGTTACGCGCAGGTCTTTCCCGAAGAACTGCAGGAAATAGACGGGCTGACGCTGGCCGTAGGCAATACCCTGAAGGGGCGGCTTCCCCGGCTTTTAAAGGAACGTTTCGATCCCAAAGAGGTGTCCTGCCGCCGGGAGGACTTTCCAACGCGGATGCCCTTCGAATCCCAGCCCATCCGGTCCTTTTCGGATCGCACCCGGGCCTTTCTGAAGATTCAGGACGGATGCCGATCCTTTTGCAGCTATTGTATCGTGCCCTATGCCCGGGGACCCCTGCGGAGCCTGGATCCAAACGGTGTGCTTTCGATGCTGAGAGCCCTCTCGAAAGAGGGTTACAGGGAAGTCGTCCTCACCGGCATCCACCTGGGACATTACGGTGTGGATCTGACGCCGAAGGCGCATCTCAAGGGCCTGCTCAGGGACATAGGCGCCGCGCACCTGTCCCTGAGGATAAGGATCAGTTCTCTTTATCCCGATGAGATCGACACCGAATTGATAGACCTGGTTTCTGAGGAGACATGGCTCTGCCCGCATTTTCATATCTCCCTTCAAAGCGGTGACGACGGCATTCTTCGGGCCATGAACAGAAAATATGTCGGTGGAGACTTCACGCGCACCATGGCGTATCTTCACAGGAAACTCCCACAGGCGGCCGTCGGGGTGGATATCATTGCCGGATTTCCGGGGGAGACCGACGGGGCCTTTCAGAATACCTTCAGGCTGATCGAAGAGCTGCCGGTCTCCTACCTCCATGTCTTCCCTTTTTCCCCGAGAAAGGGCACCCCCGCGGCCGGCTTTCCCGATCAGATCGATTTCCGGGTGGCGAAGGAAAGGGCTCAGGCCCTCAGAAAACTGGGGCAGAAAAAGAAAGAGGACTTTTATCGGTCCTGTCTCGGCGAGACCTATCCGGTCCTCACCGAGGGTTGGGCGTCTGAAGAGAAGAAGCTGGTCAGGGGATGGAGCGACAATTATCTTCCGGTCGTGTTCTATGCCGAAGAGCCCTCTAAAAACGAACTACTTTCCGTCAAGGCGGAGAAATTGGAGGGGCGCAATGTGAGGGGACGTGTACGGGTTGCTGTGGGGACTGAAGCACAGAGAAAATGAAGCCACGATATCCGGCTTCAATCACTTGTTGTTCTTATATGCCTTGGGGCTGAACCCTAGCCGGGCCTTTAGAACCTGTATGTTTTACGCCGCCCTGAGATGCACCCGGGCATCCAGGACAAGAGCCCCTTCACCACGGCTGAAGACCATGACCGGATTGATGTCTATTTCCTGAACGACAGGGAAGTCTACCAGCATCTGTGAGAGTCTGAGCAGCATATCTTCCAGGGCATCTTCAGCATAGGCCCTCTCGCCCCGAACCCCGGCCAGAATTTTGCCCCCCTTGATGCTTCTGATCATTCCCCGGGCCTCATCCCGTGTAACAGGGGCCACCCGCCAGACCACGTCCTCCAGGACCTCCACGAAGATACCGCCCAGCCCGAAAAGCAGAATCGGGCCGAAGGTCGAATCCCGTTTTCCTCCGAGGATGACTTCTCGCCCGTTTTTCTGCATGGCCTGGATGAGAACTTCAGTGTCTGCTCCCCCTATGGCTTGAAGGTCGTGAAAGGCCGTTTTGATCTGCTCCTTTGAATCGAGATCGAGCCGGAGGGCACCGGCGTCGGTCTTGTGGAGGACATGGGGCCGGTTCAACTTCATGGCCACCGGCCCCAGGAGTTCTTTCCAGGCCTCGAGGGCTTCTTCGGGCGTTCCGGCAAAGGCATGAGGCGAAAGGGGAAGACCATAGGTTGCCAAAAGATCCAGACTCTCGCTCATCAGAAGATGCTCTCTGCCCAAGGCGCCCTCGAGGATACCCCGGGCCTCTTCCTTTCGGATCCCGTGAGGCGTTGATAGGTCGATATCCGGTTGCGGCCGTGTCTCCCACATGTAAGAGAACTTCAGGGCGCGCATGGCATTTTCGGGGGCCCAGAAGATGGGCGTCTTGAGGTTCCTGATCAAGTATTCTCTTTCTTTGGATTCTGTCAGAATAACGGGGGCGACCGGTTTTTGGTATTGCTCCACCAGGTGCTCCACCCGCTTGAAGAGCGTTCTCGAGGCCTCCTGCTCCGTTCCGCGGAAGTAGCCGTGCCCCAGGAGAATGCCGTCCACATCGTCCCGCTTGAGCAATTCTTCGACAATATAGACATAGAAGTCCAGGTCAAAGAGATCCCCTAGATCGAGAGGGTTCTGGAGGCGAATGACATGGGCCCTGAACCGGCTTTCGAATTTTTTCAAGAGATCCCCGGGCAGATCTGCGAACTGAAATCCATAGTAGGCACAGGCATCCGCCGCAATGACCGCATGGCCTCCGGACCGGGAGACGATGGCGATCCGGTTGCCCTTGAGCGGGGGAAGGGTGCGGGACTTGATGTAATCCATGGCGTCGTCCATGGTATTGAGCCTGAAACACCCGGCCTGATCCAGGGCATGGTCCACCAGTCTGTCGTCGGCAAAAAGGGCGGCCGTGTGAGAATGGGCAATGGCGGCGCTTTCATTGAAGCGGTTTGATTTGTAGACCAGAATCGGCTTATCGGACCGCCTGGCAATTTCCACGAAACGTCTGCCGTCGGTGAATCCTTCAAGATAGACCAGGATGATCTTTGTGCCCTCGTCACGAATCAGGTAGGCGAGCAGATCATTTTCATCCACGTCCAGCTTGTTTCCCATGGACACGAATTTGTTGATGCCGATGTTTTCATCGGCCAGGAAACCCATAAAGCTCAGGCCCACGCCTCCGCTCTGGGCCAGGACGGAGACCGGACCCAGCGAAAGACCCTTCTGAAGCGTCATAAAGGAAAGGGCCAGGCCGTTTTCCATGTTGGTCACACCGATACAGTTGGGACCGATCAGGCGTATGCCCTGTTCCCGCGCCTTTTCCAGACAGGTCGCTTCCAGAGGCCGACCGCTCTCACCCAGTTCCGAAAAACCGCCGGATTCGATGACAACATGCCGGATACCCCTGCGACCGCATTGCTCCAGAATCCCCGGGATCGTCCCGGCCGGGGTCAGGATCACGGCAAGATCAACGGTCCTGTCGATCTCATCGAGTGATGGATAGATGCGCTGTCCAAAGGCCACGCCCTCTTTCAATCCCACGGGAATGATTTCTCCCCGGTACCCGAGGGTGAGAGAATTCATGACGATGTTTTTTCCGAGGTTGCGTTCCTCGGGAGAAACACCGATGACCGCGATATTTCTGGGATAGAAGAAAGGGGACAATTCCCCAAAAGCCTCAGCCTGCATTTTTTTGTTCCTCTCTGTAGTAACTTGGGGTGAGCGTGCCCTGTTGTTGCAATATAGGGCGAGTTCGGAGAAGAGTGAATCGGATCATTTGAAAATCTACCACACATGACCTGGAGAGGCAAATGTCAACAAGCCCCAGGGGATGGGTGAGGCAATAGCCTTGCCCGCTTATTGAATTCTTGGATCAGCCGATCGATTTCCTCCACCTGTCCGTGGATCCGATCCCAGTAATCCGGGAAGTCATACCATTGGGCATTGAGTTCTGCCAGGTCCTTTCCCTGCTGCTCGATCCAGGTGAAATATTTCAGATTGTGGATCTGCCGTTTGTCGTAATAGTTCAACTCGCGTATATGATCCGTGGACTCTCCCAGGAGATAACGGTGATAATCCTTGGCGGCCTTGATCTCGGAGTAGGGTCCGTAAAGGTCATCCATTTCCTTTAAACGGGTCTGGTAAAAATCCATGGAATCGGTCCACACCGTCAGCACGATATCGCGCTGGGTCAGCTCATAGTACTTGGCGAATTTGATGGCGCAAAGGAGGTTGCCGATACTGGATATACCCAGGAGGGGGAGCTGCGTGACAAGGCTCTCGGGCACCCCTTGTTTCCTGAGATAATCCCATCCCTCGGGGCGGTTGAAGAGCCTGATGAGATTCATGCAGGCCTCGTCGTCCGTGGCGATCACCATGTCTGTGTTTTTGACGTTGTGAATCCATGGAACGTGCTTGTCGCCGATCCCTTCGATGCGGTGACCCCCGTATCCGCTCAGGAGCAGGGTGGGGCACTGCAGGGCCTCTCCCGCCACGATTTTGCTTTGAGGGAAGATCTCCTTCAGGTAGTCTCCCGTGCCCAGTGTCCCTGCAGAACCGGTCTGAGAAATAAATCCCGCATAACGATCCCTTTCGGACATGACCTCCCGGAGCACTTCTTCCATGGCGTGCCCGGTCACATCGTAGTGCCAGAGGTGGTTTCCGAGTTCATCAAACTGGTTGAAGATGGATATGTCGTCGCGGGTTTTTCGGAGTTCCCAGCATTTATCGAAAATTTCTTTGACGTTACTCTCGCATCCCGGTGTGGCGATGACCTCGCCTGATACTTTTGAAAGCCAGTCGAACCGTTCCCGGCTCATCTCTTCCGGGAGAATGGCGATGGACTCGCAGGCCAGGAGGGTCGCATCGTAGGCCCCGCCGCGGCAGTAATTGCCCGTGGACGGCCAGACCGCCTTGTGCCGTGTAGGATCGAACTGACCCGTCACCAATCGGGGGACCAGGCAGCCGAAGGTGGCCCCTACCTTGTGAGATCCGGTGGGAAACCATTTGCCCACAAGAGCAATGATCCTGGCGTCGACCCCTGAGAGCTCAGAAGGGATTTCCATGAAATTGACACCGTCGAAACCGCCGCCTAGATCCACGGGTTCATTTTTCCATGTGATGCGGAAAAGATTGGAGGAATCAACGGCCCACAATTCGATGTTTTTCAATTTTTTTCTTATTTTTTCTGAAACCAGATCCGGGTCCTTCTGCTCTCGGAAGGTGGGGATAATAATATTTTTCTCCCGCGCCCGCTGGACGGTTCTCTTTAGTTGTCGTTCATTGATGGTTAGATCGATCATATCAAATGCTCGTTCAGGTTTTTCTCCTTCTTAATTTTTTGGCCTCTTCCTTCCATCCCTTATCCTTTTTCCCCTTGTGGCGACGTTGGGGGGCGGGATCCCTGCCGGCTTGAAGAACAAAGGTTCCCGGTTGAAAATCGGGCATTTCGTCCGTCTTTTTGTCCTTTTCTTTTACGGGCGCCTTGAGGGATTCCTTCGGTAAGGGGGGACCTTTGATAAATCGTGGAGGAATTTCTTGCGTAAGGTAGAGTCTTCCGAAGACATGGAAAAGGATACCCTCCACCTGGGCCTGTTCCGCCCTGACCTCCAGAAGCACCGGGCTGCGGTCTTTTCGTTTACCTATTTTTAATGCCATGTCTTCATCCGGGGAGAGCACCAGAAGGGTTCCCTGACCGGATCGCAGTCCTTTTTCCAGGGCGTGGGGATGGGCCCGCTGCCTGACGGCAATATAGAGGAGTTTCGGCACGGATTCGGCCGGGGCCTCGATGTCCAGGTCCCAGCGTCTGTCAAGGGCCCGGATGCGATGATTCGTCACCTCGAAAAGGGACCTGTCCTTTCCGAGGAGCACTTCGTTCAGGCTCCCCTGACGGACATAACCCCAGCCGGGTTCTTCATGGAGGGCCCAGAGGAGTTCCTTGAAGGCCAAAAAGCCGTTCGGATCCGGCACAAGCCCGAATTCATCCGGGTTGTGACCCAGAATATAGACCATGAAGCGGGCGAGTTTTTCGACCTTTATTTGAGCTTTTTTCGACATGCGCGATGACTGGACAGATTTCAGTCCCGGGCCGTATCGACATCCAGGTCTACTTTTTCCAATTGCCTGAGCACGAAACGGCGGATTTTGTCCGCTTCGGGGAGCGTTTTCGTCAGTTTGCCTTTGGAGATAAAAGGGGAGAGAATATCCCGGACTTTACCCCCGCAATGACATTTCACCGCTTTTTTGCGGGCAGGGGCAACGATTGTATTCAAACAATCGGGGCACCTGTAGACTTTTTTGGACCCGGACATCTTGCCTCGCTTCGCAATCGGATCTCCGTCGATCTCGACGATGTCCATGGAGAAATCGATGACGGGCGCATTGCTTATGACGGTTCCCACGGCATAGACGTCGGCAAACTGATGATACTTCGGGATCTCATATTCATCCAGGCCACCGCTCAGAATGATCTTTACGTTTTTGAATCCCCGAAGATCCAGTTCCCAGCGCACTTCTTCCATGATTCTGAAGAAATCCCCTCGTCTGGAACTGGGAGTATCCAGGCGGACGGCAAAGAGGTCTTTCCCAAGGGCGCGGGCCACATTGAGCGCCTCGAACTTTTCGTCGTTGAAGGTGTCGATGAGGCTTACACGACTCACTTTCGGTTCAATGATTTCGTGGAAAGCCTCTGTAGCCTTGACCGTATCGCCCATGAGCAAAATCAGGGCGTGAGGAAGGGTCCCGAAAGGTTCCTGTCCGACGAGGGCGGCACCGAGAATGAGTGCCACGCCGTCGCATCCCCCGATATAGGCGTTCCTTTCAACCATGGGGGCGATGGTGGGGTGCATCCGTCGGGCGCCGAAGCTCAGAAGGGTGCGGTTGCCGGCCGCCTTTCGGCATCTGGCCGCCATGGTGGCCACGCCGGAGGCCTGGCAGAGCAAGCCCAATATGGCGGTTTCATAACGTCCGAAATCAAGATATTTCCCATGGATCTCCATGATGGGTTCGTAGGGGTGAAAAATCGTTCCCTCTTTCATGATTCTCACATTGATGGGCAGTCCCTCGAGCAGGGCGGCACACTCCTCTACCCCTGCGAGTACGGCCCAGGGTTGGTTGGAGGGAAATCTTTTGGCCATGAATTCAGCCCGGACTTCTTTGTCGATCCCCCGGGCATTGAGGATTTCGGCTGTCCTGTCGAAATAGACATCCGTCACAAGACCTTCCTTTATCTGTTGAACAGTTGCTGTATGAAGCAAAACGGACCTCCCGTTATCATGCGATAATATTGAATTTGATCTATTTTTATTCAACCCGGGTGCTTTGTCAAATACATTGCACATCCACAAGGCTTGGGGAACATCTATCAGGGGTGGGGTATTCAAACTTACGAAGAAACCGACATGGATTTTTCGCCGGCGACAGAAAAAATATATGGTTTTTCGCCTTTGGAAAATTGTTTTTTTCTTGACAGGGCGGTTGGATATTTAGACAATTGCCGACAATAGACAATATACAATATGCAGCGGAAATTTAAAATCCGGAGGCCTGATGATCAAGATACAATCTATAGTAGATAATACGAGAAAATACCTGGAAGATTGTATCTTCAGGGGGGACTTCTGCCCCGGTCAGCAGATCAAGGAGCAGGAAATCGCCTCTCTACTGGGCATCAGCCGGCCACCCGTCAGAGAGGCCATGAAGCTCCTGGAAGGGGCGGGTCTGATTACACGCAAGCCCAATCGCGGGGCCTTCGTGACCATGATCGACGAAAAGGATGCCTGGGAGATCTACACCCTTAAATCAGACCTTTATGAGTTTGCCACCCGATTGGCTTTTGAAAAGATCTCTGATGATGAGATTCGGGGATTGGAGAAAGTCGTCAAGGATATGGAAACATGCATCATGGCGGACTCCCCCGATGTGATACGATATCAGGAGTTAAACCAGAGATTCCACGATATGATCATCCAGGTCTCCGGGCACCAGCGTCTCAGAAAGATTGTTCAGATCCTTCACCACCAGGTGATGCGGTTCAGTTGCATGTCATTGATGAACGAAGTGCATCTGAAGGATTCCCTGCATTATCATCGAAAGATACTGGCGGCCTTTAAAAAACGAGATATGGCCGCTACCATTGAACTGACTCACGAACATATCATGAGGGGGCTCGATATGGTTCAGGAGATCATAGCCAAAGAATTGAGCACGATGAAGTCGACGGGAACGGAGACCGAATGAACGGCCTGAACCGGACCCTTTTTTCTGTTTTGCATACAGCGCGCGGCGGCGTTTTACAGTTTGTAAAAAACCCTGACAAGCCTTTGACCTTTCGGAGGCATCTACGGGGCGGGGTCGAAGCGGTAAATGATCATTAATCATAGGGGGTTGAAGGTCGTTCGAAACGGTGCCCGGATTTGGTACGCCCCTTGCGGTAAAATTCTGAGGGTTTCAATATCCCATTGAGGATCGGTAAGTCAGGCATGAAATTTTTCTGGTCGCTACGGTTGCTCTGTGAGAAGCTGTTAAATGTGGTCATGAAGTGTCATTAGGTATGAGTGAATCTTTATTAACTTCAAATCATGATGGAGGTTTGGCCATGAAAAGACTTTTTCTGTGTTGTCTGGTCGTTGTTTTGCTGGCTTTCTTTCTGATGCCTGCCGGGGTTATGGCTGCATCGAAGTCCAAGATGCACCTCAAATTCAGCACCTGGCATCCACCTGCCAGCAGGGAAGTGAAAACCGTATGGAAACCGATGCTTGAGGCCTTGAAAGAAAAAAGCGGTGGGCGCATCACCTATACGCTTTATGCCGGCGGCGCCCTGGGGAAAGGCCCGGAACATTATGATATCGTGGCCAAGGGACTTTCGGATATGGGGTATTATACCGCTACCTGGACCCCGGGTCGATTTCCTTTGAGCGATGTGCTTTCCCTTGCGACTTGGGTAGATGGCAAAGATCTGGCCGTGGACATCGGGAACCAGATGTACAAAGAGGCCCTTTCGAAAGAGTTCCCCGGTGTCAAAATGATCGAACTCAACGGCTGCATCCAGGCCTTCCTGTGGACCCGAAAACCGGTCAAGTCCCTGGCAGACTGCAAGGGCTTGAAGATTAGAGCACCGGGCGGCCATCAGACCAATTACATCAAATCCCTGGGCGCGGAGCCCGTATTTATGCCACTGGGCGACGTCTATCTGGCCCTGGAGACCGGAACCATCGACGGACTGGTCACCTGTCCGCCTCTGGTATTGGCCTTCAAACTTCATGAGGTTGCAAAATACGGTGTGATAGCCACTTTCGGATGCGTCACCGAAGGCGTGATCATGAACCAGAAGAGTTGGGACAAGACCCCGGATGATTTGAAACCGATCATCATGGAAGTATGCGGCAATCCCTTCAGGACTACCGGCGGTTTGAACCGGGATGTGTACAAGGTCATGATGAGCGAAATTGAGGGCAAGGGCGTCACGCTTTACAATTTGCCTGCCGAAGAACAGCAGAAATGGTTCAAGGGTTTTCAGGGCGTGACCAAAAAGTGGGTGGCTGACTTGGAGGCCAAGGGCCTGCCCGCCAAAGAGACCGTCATGAAATATAAGAAGGCGACGGAAAGCTTCGGTGCGAGCTCAGTGGCCATACCCGAGGAGTGGAAGTAGCGGCGATATTGAGAAATCCTCGAATCGCGGAGTCAAAAACGATGCTTAGAAAAGTGATACAACGTTCCACTTTGTACTTGAGTTATGTGGGCATGTTTTTCCTGATCCCCATGATGCTGATCACGAGCGGGGAAGTGGTAGGCCGGGCCGTCTGGTCCCGGCCTATCCCGGGTTCCATGGAACTCTCAAGCTACATGCTGGCCGTGTTTATCCTGCTGGGGGTGGCCTACACCCACCAGGTGAGGGGTCATGTTCGCGTCTCCATGCTTGTGTCCAGGCTGCCCGAGCGGGTCGCCCTGGCGCTCGATGTGATGACCACCCTCCTGAGCCTTTTTATCATTGGGATTATGGCTTGGCAGGGATGGGTGGTCGGCATGGAAGAACGGACGGTATCGGATATGCTTCGAGTACCCCAGCTTCCCTTCAGGCTGCTCGTCAGCGTAGCGGGGGTTTTCCTCTGCCTGGAGCTGTTGATCGATCTGGTGGATACCCTGAAAAAGTTGACGAGGAGATGACAGTGGATCCTGTAATTGTTGGCATCATTGGTACGGTTCTGGTCTTTTTACTGCTGTTTCTGGGGATGCCTATCGCCTTTGCCTTGATGTTTGTAGGATTTGCGGGTGTGACCTATCTGGCCAGTGTCGGTGCGGCCCTTCCGATGGTTGCAAGAACGGTCTATGAGGTTTCCGCCTATTTCCCTTACACCGTGATTCCCCTCTTTATCGTGATGGGGGGATTTGCGGGAAGTTCAGGGATGACCAAGGAAATGTACAGCACCTTTGACAAATGGCTCCGGAGGCTCCCCGGGGGGCTGGCTATTGCCACGATCGGAGCCTGTGCGGGGTTTGCCGCCGTGTCGGGATCATCGGTGGCCACGGCGGCCACCATGGGGACCGTGGCGTTACCTGAAATGGACCGTTACAAATATCACCCCAGGCTCGCCACCGGGAGCATTGCCGCCGGCGGGACGCTGGGATTTCTCATTCCTCCCAGCATTGGGTTTATTGTTTACGGCATGCTGACGGAGCAGTCCATCGGAAAACTGCTTGTTGCCGGTATCATCCCCGGGTTGACCCTGGCCGTGGCCTATATCGTTATCGTCATTTCGATGGTCAAAATGAATCGGAGTCTCGCCCCTGCCAGCCCCGAGAGCGTGACATGGAAAGAGAAATTTTCGGCCCTGCTGGGCATCTGGGAACCTCTGGTCGTATTTTTCCTCGTGATGGGAGGCATTTATGGGGGATTCTTTACGCCCACGGAGGCGGGGGCCATCGGGGCCACGATTCTGTTTATTTTCGCGATCATAAAGAGGCGATTGACCCGGGAAAATCTGATGGAGGCCCTTCAGGAGGCGGTGCGTATTTCCGTCATGGTTCTGTTTCTGGTAGCCGGCGCAAATGTATTCAGCTATTTCCTCGCTCTTTCAACGATCCCCATGAGGGTGGCCGAATGGGCCGCCGCTCTCACGGTTTCCCCCTACCTGATCCACACGATCATTGTCGTTATCTATCTCTTCCTGGGCTGCTTTCTGGACGCAATTTCCATGATGGTGCTGACCATGCCGGTGATTTTTCCCGTGATCATCGCTCTCGGCTTTGATCCGATCTGGTTCGGCGTCATCGCCGTATTGATGATGGAGGCGGGCCTGATCACCCCCCCCATGGGTCTCAACATATTCACGGTTGCCGGGGTGGCAAAGGGTGTAAAGGTGGAAACCATTTTCCGGGGTGTGGCCCCCTTTCTCTTTGCCATATTCGCCATAGTCGCCATGATTACCATCTTTCCACAGATCGCCCTTTTGCTGCCAGGGATGATGACCCGGTAGGTGAAGACATCCAGGGGTTATGATTCGAATTTTGAAATATGTCCCCGCGTCGACAGGATCCCCTTCGACCGACTGTTGGGAAAGAAGAACCGATCTGTTTAAAAAAGCAGACAGATCGTGAAGGGAAGGGGTTTATTCTTCGGGGGCGCACCGGAAGGTTTTATCGGATTTGTTTGGGTCCATTTAATGGCGCCTGTGGGTGCGGACCTGCAATCGGGGAGGTTGGATATCATTTTAACAGGCCTTAAGGTCTGAAATATAGAGGAGGTGTCTCAATGGCATTATTACCGGAAGTCAAGAAACATTATGGAAAACTTAAATTTCTCATTAACGGGGAGTGGGTCGATTCCAAATCGGCCGATACCCAGGAAATCACCAACCCTGCAACAGGAGAAGTGATTGCTGAACTCCCCACTGCAACAAAAGATGAGGCCCTTGCGGCCGTAAAGGCCGCCCACGATGCCTTTCAAACGTGGAAGTATATGCCCCTGAGGGACAGGGGGCGGCTGCTCTTCGGGATGCATGCGAACTTTGAAAAAAATTATGAAGATATGTGCCGGGTCCTGACACAGGACCACGGAAGGACCATCGGTGAGGCGAGGGGGTCCGTGAGCCGGGTCGTCGAAAACATCGAATCGGCCTGTTCGGCTCTTTACGGTCTGTCCAAACGAAATGAACACCTGGACCAACTCGCCAACGGGATCGACCAGTATCTCGTCTGGGAGCCCCTCGGTGTGTTTTTGATCATTTCGCCGGGGAACATTCCCATGCATGCCTGGTCGTCCTTTGTCCCCTATGCTATGGCGGCCGGGTGTACCGTGGTCGTGAGCCCGAGCAGACAGGACCCTGTCGCTGCGGAGATGGTCTCCAGGGCGGCTCAGGAGGCCGGTTTCCCTCCGGGTGTCATCAATGTGGTCCATGGAGGACGGCAGATCAATAAGATGATCCTGGAGCAGCCGGAGGTCAAAGGGGTCGGCTTTATCGGATCCAACAGGGCCGGCCACGAACTCTTCGAGACCTGCGGCAGGTTCCAGAAGACCTCGTCCATCAACGGCAACGGGAAGAATCATGTGGTGATCATGCCCGATGCGGATATCGACGAGTCGATCCGCTGGCTGACGAGGGCCTGCTTCGGCATGACCGGCCAGAGATGCCTCGGGGTGGACAATGTGGTCGTCATTGGCGATATCTACGATGAGGTGAAAGAGAAATTCATCGCAGCCGCCAAGGCCATGAAACTCGGTTACGGTCTTGACGAAGATGCGGACCTGGGGCCCTATACCACCCAGGGCGGCAAGGACAAGATCCTTAACTGGATCGACAACTCCCTGAAGGACGGCGCAAAGATCGCCTATGACGGGAGGAATGTCAAGGCGGAAGGCTATCCGAACGGTTACTTCATGGCGCCGACTATTCTGGAAGACGTGAACGTGGACATGCCCATGGCCAAGGAAGAGGCCTTTGGGGCAGTGTCGGCCCTGATCAGGGGCGAGAGCCTGGATCAGGCCATCGAGTGGATCAACACCAAGACCGATCTCGGACACTCGGCCGCTATCATGACAAGCAGCATGACGCATGCCCGGAAATACATCCGTGAGTGCAATGTGGGCAATGTGGCCGTGAACTTGGGCGTGGCTCAACCCTATGCCTTCTTCCCGCTGGGTTCGAGGCGGGCGTCTTACGTGGGATCCGCCAAGTCCAGGATGGCCTCCATGAGGTTGTTCATGGACGAGAAGACGGTAGTATCCCGCTGGATATAAACATATATTCCGGGCCCGGACAGAGTTCTAACCGGGCTTGTCCAGGCCCGGAAACCATTTTGCCCGGTGAGAGAACGGCTTAGGGGCTTTTTAGACTAGAAGAGAAAAGTACCCCCTCTCTTAACAAAGGGGTCCATTTACAAAAGGAGGTATGACCATGAAACGAAGCATGTGCCTTTTTGTCGTATTGACTGTTTGTGGACTTTTTATGTCAACCCCTTTCCCTCTGGCCTGCACGGAATGCGGCGCCGAAGGCCATATCGGAGTGATTGTCGTTGATGTCCAGGGAGATTTTACGACCTGGAAAAAGGGATCTCTGGCGGTCAACGGAACCGATGAAACTTTTGTCAAAAAAATTGAAGAAACCACCAAAGCCCTCGGTCAAGAGGGCTTTTTAGTCTTCGGAACCCAGGATTGGCATCCCGGGGATCATATCTCTTTTTTCACGAATCATGAGGGGAAAAAGCCCTACGAGGTAATTCAGATCGAAGGGAGGACCCAGGTCCTCTGGCCCCCTCACTGCATTAAGGGAACGCAGAACGCCCGTATCCTGGTGGACAATAACCTTTTTTTGGCTGTTGTGAAAAAAGGTCAGGATACCCGATATGACAGTTATTCCGGGTTCCAGGACGATGGCGGCGCCAAGACGGAAATGAGCAAGATCCTCAAGAGAAACATGGTGCGAAAGGTCGTCGTGTACGGGATTGCGACCGATTACTGTGTCAAGGCGACAGCCGTCGATGCGGCACGTGCCGGTTTCAAGGTGATTGTCGTGGAGGATCTGTGCAGGGGCGTGGCCCCGGATACCAGCGTAAAGGCCCTGGAAGAGATGAAGGCCGAGGGGATTACGGTCCTCAAGACCCTGGATCTGAAAAAAATAAAGGAACTCTGATCAACCAGCAAGGTGTTAGATGTAAGGCGCCGCATCGCAGATCCCGCTGCAGTGTGCGGGAGGAGTGACGACTGAGTCGTATGGGCTATACGTCGCAAGGAGGAACGAACGAAGGCAACGCAGCAGATGACGCCTTGATGGTTGATCAGGGGCGTCATCCGTAATCACAAAGGTAAAGGAAGCATACCGAAATGAAGAGCTATGAGCATATCCCGATAAAATTTACAATAAACGGTGATCAAGTATCCCTGGAGGTTGCTGCGGATGAAACCGCACTTCATGCGATTCGAGACGGTCTCAACCTCAAGGGCACCAAGGAGGGATGCGGCATTGGAGAATGTGGGGCCTGTACCATCGTCGTGGACGGGAAGAGTATGAATGCCTGTCTCATGCTCGCCGCACAGCTCCAGGGGCGGGAAGTCCTGACCGTCGAGGGGTTGGCGCAGGGCGATGAATTGCATCCTATTCAGCAGGCCTTTATGGATCGCCATGCCGTTCAGTGCGGTTTCTGCACCCCTGGATTGCTGATGAGCAGTCACGCACTGCTCAAGGAGAATCCCCACCCGAGTCGCAGCGAAATTATCGACGGCATTTCGGGTAATTTGTGTCGTTGCACGGGATACCAACAGATTGTGTCCTCGATCGAGACGGCGGCGGAGCGGCTTGGCAAGGAGAAGGCAAAATGAGAACGGATAGGGAATATGTGAAACCGGACAACCTGGATGAGGCCCTCGAGTTCTTGTGGAACCACGGAAAGGAAACAAAAATTATTGCCGGCGGGACGGATGTCCTCGTTGATTTGCGCGCCGGGAAAGTGCGAGCGAAATATCTCATGGATGTTTCGCGTCTCGATGAACTTGCCGGCATCGCACTCAATGAAGGCGGCCTGTCCGTCGGATCCGGCGTGACCCTGTCTGAAATTCATGACTCGGATATCGTGGGGCGATATGCCCCGGCTTTACAGAAGGCCTCCTTTAGCTTTGCGAGTAAGCAGATCAGGAACATGGCTACGATCGGCGGAAACGTGGGCAATGCCTCGCCTTCAGCCGATACCGTCCCGCCCATGATCGTTCAGGAGGCCGTGGCGGTGCTTCGGAATATCAACGGAGAACGCAGGGTCGCCGTCGAGGAGTTGTTCACGGGGCCCTATAAGAGTGCGGTCCGTCCTGAAGAAGTGATTGTGGCCTTTTTGTTGAAACCGGCCGAAGACTTGCGTGCCGATTTTCAGAAGATCGGGAGGCGAAAGTCCCTGGCCATTGCCCGGATGAATATGGCTGTGCTGGCCGGAAAAGACGGGGAAGGCAAAATCGACTTTATCCGGGTCGCGCTGGGGTCGAGCACCCCCACGCCGATTCGAGTCACAGAAGTGGAGGCGTTCCTCGAAGGCAGAACGCTCGATTCGGAGACGGTGATCGAAGGAGGCCGCTTGATGGCCGAAAAGATGATCGCAATATCGGGAAGAAGACCCTCGACCGTTTATAAGGAAAAGGCCGTTCAAGGTCTGTTTTTAAAAATGTTATATCCCCTGGTGTAATATGAAAGAAGATCTGAAAACCATTGGAAAGAATTTTGAGCGTTACGGTGCTGAAGAAAGACTGAAAGGAAGACCGATTTTCTGTGCGGATGTTGGGCTTGACAGTCCGCTGACCCTGAAGGTCCTGAGGAGTACCCGTGCGCATGCGCGCGTCGCCCGGATCGATGTAGAGAAGGCCGTTAAGGTAAAGGGCCTTGTCAGAATTTTTACGGCAGAGGACATCCCGGGGAAGAATATCACCGGTATCATCAATAAGGATCGTCCCCTGCTGGTTCCTGACAAGGTTCGTTGCGTGGGGGACGCCATAGCGCTCGTAGCGGCCGAAAGTGAAGAAGCGGCCGAAAGCGCCCTTCACGCCATCAGCGTGACCTACGAAGACCTCCCCGTTGTTCGGGATCCGGAGGAGGCCTTGAAGGAAGGGGCCCCACAGATTCATGAAAAGGGTAACCTCCTCTTTACGCGAAAGGTCAAAAGGGGAGATTGCGGCAAGGCCTTTGAGCGGTGCGCGGTCGTGGTGGAGAAAACCTACCGGACGTCCTTTGTGGAGCACACCTTCCTGGAGCCCGATGCCGGGGCCGGATATGTGGATGAAGACGGGACGCTTGTGATCTTCTCTTCCACTCAGAATCCCCATTACGATCACAGCGAGGTCGTCACCCTTCTGGGCGTCGACGATGACAAGGTCAGGGTCATTCAGGCGGCCACAGGCGGGGGATTCGGTTCCAAGCTGGATCTCAATGTCCAGGGATTTATCGGACTGGCCCTCTATCACCTCAAGCGGCCCGTTCGCTATGTCTACACCCGGGAAGAGTCCTACTTGGCCACGGCCAAACGGCACGCCCTCACCATCGACATGAAAACCGGAGCGGATGCATCGGGGAAGCTCCTGGCCATGAAGACGAGGATCCTGTGCGATACCGGGGCCTACGGCTCCTACGGCATGGCTGTGTCCTCGCGGTCTGCGGTGCATGCCACGGGGCCCTATGAGGTCGAGAACGTGGAGGTGGAAGCCCCTTGTGTCTATACCAATAAGCCCTTCGCCGGCGCCATGCGGGGATTCGGAGCGCCCCAGATGGCCTTTGCCCATGAGGCCCAGATGGATCTCCTGGCCGAAAAATTTTGTATGGATCCCCTTGAGTTCAGGCGTATCAATGCCTTGAAGGTGGGTTCGACGACCGGTACCGGGCAGGAGTTGAAAGCCAGTGTCGGCATCGGAGAATGTCTCGAGGCCGTCCAGCCGGAATATGCCGGGGCACTGAAGGCGTGGCGTTCAGAGCCCGTCCCCCCGTTCAAGAAACGTGGCGTGGGGATCGGGGCCATGTGGTACGGTATCGGGAATACCGGGATGCAGAATCCGTCCACCGCCCAGATCGAAATCGATACGGAGGGCGCCGTCACCCTTTACACGGGTTGCGCGGATATCGGGCAGGGATCGACTACCGTGCTTTCACAGATTGTCGGGGAGACCTTGGGACTGGCTCCTGATGCCGTGAAAATCATTTTGGCGGATACAAAATTCACGACCAACGCAGGGGCCACCTCCGCGAGCCGGCAGACCTATATTTCGGGCAATGCCGTCAAGGATGCCGCCGACAAGCTGGCGGATTTCCTGCTCATGGAGGGAAGCGATCTCCTCAAAGCCCCAAAGGATAAGCTTGTCCTGGATTCGGGCCTGATCAGGCATGTGACGGATCCGGAAAAGAGTGTGTCCTTTGCAAAGGCCGCGAAGCGCGCACACAAAAAAGGTCTTCCTTTGAAGTGGCAGGGATATTTCGATCCCGTGACCGAACCCCTGGATCCGGAGACCGGGCAGGGCGTGCCCTATGCCACCTACGCCTTTGCCTGCCATCTTGCTCAGGTGACGGTCGATCTTTACACGGGGGAGGTGGAAGTCAACCGGGTGATTGCGGCCCATGATGTGGGAAAGGCCATCTATCCCGAAGGCGTGATCGGTCAAATCTGTGGAGGGGTGGCCATGGGCGTTGGATTTGCGCTCATGGAGGAGTATGTCCCCGGTGAGACGGAATCCATGAAAGATTACTTTATCCCCACCTGCAGCGATATGCCCGAGGTCGTTCCGATTATCGTGGAGTCATCGGAACCGACGGGACCCTTCGGCGCAAAGGGGGTCGGGGAACCGGCTCTGATTCCTACCGCCCCGGCCGTTGTGAATGCCATTTCCGATGCCCTGGGAGAGAGAGTTTATACCTTGCCTGCGAACCTGGAGCGGGTCCTGGAGGCAAGTATCAAATCCGGACAATTTAGTCCAAAGGAGGTCAATAATGTCTAGAGTTATTTTGAAAAACATTGGAACCATTGTGAGCGGTGATATTACAAAACCCCTTCTCGAAGGTGATGCGATCAGTGTTGAGGACGGTAAGATAGGTCGGATCGGCCGTTTTGAGGACATGGAACCGAAAAAAGGCGATACCGTCATTGATTGTGCCGGGACCACGGTCACCCCAGGCCTGATCGACTCGCATTGTCATGTGATCCTGGGAGACTATACCTCACGTCAGAATCAGATGGGTTTTATCGAGAGTGAACTTCACGGTGGGGTCACGACCGTGATATCGGCCGGTGAAGTTCATCTGAAGGGAAGACCCAAGGACCCCGCAGGGACCAAGGCCCTGGCCATCCTGGCCGCGAAGGCCTGGGCCAATTTCAGGCCCGGGGGGGCCAAGGTGCTCGGTGGTGCCTTGATCCTGGAAAAGGGCCTCACCAAACAGGATTTCGAGGAAATGGCCCGGGAGGGTGTCCGTCATGTGGGTGAAATCGGGCTCGGGAGCGTGAAACAGCCCGAAGATGCCGCACCCATGGTCGAGTGGGCCAGAGAGGTCGGCATGACCGTGATGATGCACACCGGAGGGACGTCCATCCCGGGAAGCAGTACGGTCACGGCCGAGCAGGTCATCAAGACCAATCCGCATATCGCCGCCCACGTCAACGGCGGCCCCACCGCCGTTGCGATCGATGAGGTGAAGAACCTGGTCGACAATACAAAGATCATGGTGGAGATCGTGCATTGCGGAAATCCCAAGATGGCGGTCGATGCGGCGAACCTTTGTGTGGAGGCAAAGGCCTTGGACCGTATGATGATCGGAAACGACGCCCCCTCCGGGACGGGCGTGATTCCTCTGGGCATTCTTCGCGTGATCAACCATCTGGCGAGCCTGACACCCATCAAGGCCGAAGAGGCGATTTGTATGGCAAGCGGGAATACGGCCCAGCTCTACAAGTTGAATCGTGGCATTATTGCCGAAGGAAAGGAAGCGGACCTCGTCATCATGGATTCCCCCATGGGATCCGTGGGAGATGATGCCCTTGCGGCGATCGAAGCGGGTGATGTCCCGGGGGTTGCCATGATCCTCGTCGATGGGGACATCGTTGTCTCCACGAGTAGAAATACACCGCCTCCAAAGCGGAAACCCACCGTGACCAAAAATTTCGGTGCAAGTGCTATAGAGGAGTGATTTTAAATCTTTGCGATCCCGGAAGTGAGATGACCGGCGCCCGCCTGTAAAGACTCTTACGGGCGCCGGAGCGTTCCCATTGAAAGTGGAGATGGAAACGATCGAGGAGATGTAGATGATAGTTGATTTGGAAAAATGTATCGGATGCGGTTACTGCGTCAGGGATTGTCCTGTCGGTGCCGTGCACCTGTCCAAGAAAAAGGCGGTCATCGATGAAAATTGTACCAATTGCGGTGCCTGCCTGAAGGTGTGCGAGCAGGGGGCCCTGTCCCGGGAACCGGAACCCTTTGCGGGCGCCGTCATCTGTGATTCGTGCCCGATCACCTGCCAGATCAAGGAAGGGTACATCGGGGCATGCCACCGGTTTAAAAATGTCGGTGGTAAACTCGTTCGGGTCACCCCGCTTCAGACCTTCAAGGACGTGGAGGATGTGGTGGGTCCCGATCCCTCAGAGCCGATCAGAAGGCCTCTGATCACCGCCATCGGCGCCGGGACGACCTATCCGGACTGTAAACCCGCCCCATTCATCGTCCAGGGAAAACAGAAAGGGGTGGACGTGGTGACCGTCGTGACCGAGGCGCCTTTGAGCTACAGCGGCATCCTGGTCAAGGTCGATACGGATATTCCGGTCGGTGAAGAGGGGGCCGATGTCCTGGTGGGGAAAAGAAAGGTCGGCATCGTGACGACCGAGCAGTATGGTTCCAAGATGCTCTCTATCGGGGGGGTCAACCTGCTGACGGGAAAAGACGGGCTGGTCGTGGCAAGAACCATCGTCGACATCGCCAACAGGAAGTCGGTGAAGCTGAAAGTCCAGGACGGTGCCAAGCTGGAAGTGCAGGTCGGCCAGACCCCCGTGATCAACGGGGAGAGGCCCGACGTCATGAGGGTGGGCTGCGGAAGTGCCACACTGGGCCTGTTTGCCCCGCTCCTGGAAGCCTCGGCGGATGAAGTGATCATTCTCGACTCTCACATCACGAGCCTGATGAGCGAACACGCTGCGGGTCGTTTTGTGGGGGCCAAGCCGTCCGGGATCAGGCTGCGATTCAGATTGAGCACGCCCGGTCGTTACTTCGGGGATCACGGCGACGGATGGGGCGGGACCTCCATCACCGATCCATTGGACGTGATCTCGGATATCGATTCGGGCGTGGCGCGACCCGGTATGCGGGTCCTTGTGACCGAGACGACCGGCCGCAATGCCCGTCTGTATGAACTGGGCAATGACGAAAAACTTCATGAAATATCGATTTCCGATGCCTCCAGGCAGGCCCTGGATGCCATTGCCGCAACGTGCGAACCCTCCAGGGTCTCTGCCGTTTATATGGCAGGCACGGGAGGCAGCGCCAGGGCGGGTGTTACTCTCTATCCCGTCAAGCTGACCCGGGCCGTCCACGGTGCCAGAGCCAACCTCACGGTGGGCGGGGCCCCGGCCTTTGTCCTGCCCGGGGGGGGCATCAATTTCATGGCCGATGTGGAGCGGGTCAAAGGCGGCTTCTTCTATTGGACGCCGACGCCCGCGACGATTTGTCCTGTCGAATACACGATGGAAATCAAAGACTACGAGGAGATGGGCGGGCACCTCGAGGCCATGAAACCTTTCAAGGTCAAGGAGCCGCTCGATATTCCGGATTGATAGGGATTTATGGGCTTTCAGCAGCGCATCAAAGTCCTTCAGGGAGGCGATGTCCTGGCCGAATGCGGCCCGATGCGGCTGGTTATCTCTTCCTTTCTGGGGAAGGTCCCTCAGCGGGAGATGAACATCCGGGCCGCCGAAAAATCCTTTGAGTATCTGGAACAGGTGGCCGGTGCAAGGGAAAGCCTCAGTCGGCCTTACACAGATCTCCCGGATCAAATGCGGGAACCCCTTGCCCTGGAAATGGTTTGCAGCGCCATGGCGATCGGAGATGCGGATTTGACCCCCATGGCTGCGGTTGCGGGGACCATCGCCGATGCAGTGGCCAATTATCTGGCCGGCCGGGGGATGACCAAGGTGATCGTCAATAACGGTGGGGATGTGGCCATCAGGCTTCAGGGAAGAGATTCGGTCACGGTCGGGATTCGACAGGACATCCGGAGCACTGATTTTTCCCATGTCATTTCCCTTTCTCCCGAGCGTTCATCATGGGGAGTGGCCACCAGTGGACTTGGGGGCAGGAGCCTCACAAGGGGCATTGCTTCCGCGTCGACGGTCATTGCCCGAACCGCTTCCGCAGCCGATGCGGCTGCGACGGCTGTGGCCAACGCCTGTTTCGTGAAAGACGGCCGGGTGATTCAACGTGCTGCGGATTTGATCGATCCGGCAACCGATATACCGGGGGTTTCCGTCACTCTGGAAGTGGGACACCTGGAGGAATCCAAGAAGTCTCTGGCCTTGCAAAGGGCTCGGGAAAAGGCGGAAGAACTCATGGAGAGGTACGTTATTTTCGGTGCCTTTGTGGCGGTGGATGGAAAAATCGTTATGACTAATTTTTTTAGGGAGTCTTTGCTTAACTGATATCCGGAAACGGACATTTGTTTCAAGAAAAGCCTTAAATTAAACAACAGGAGGTGTTTCGAATGGAAGTCAGAAAATATGTCACAATAGTCGAAGAGATTCTTTCTGAAGGTGGTCGCCCCATGGATCCTCCGGGGAAAAGAGCGGCTGCAGTGGCCGTGATCAAAAACCCTTTTGCAGGTAAATACGAAGAGGACCTGACCCCCCTGATGGATATCGGCGAGGAACTCGGCGGCATTCTCGGTAAGATGGCCGTGGACGCCATGGGCATCAAACCCGAAGAGGCCGAAGGCTACGGCAAGGGCGCCGTGGTCGGTGAGAACGGCGAACGGGAGCATGCGGCAGCCATCCTGCATCCCAAACTGGGAAAACCCTTCCGTGATGCCGTGGGCGGAGGAAAGGCCCTCATCCCTTCGGCCAAAAAGGTCGGCGGCATGGGAACGGAAATCGACGTGTGCACCCATTACAAGGATGCCGCCTTTGTGCGGACCCATTTCGATGCCATGGCCGTAAGGATCAATGATGCCCCCATGGCCGATGAGATCGTGGTTTCTCTCGTCGTGACCAACTGCGGCAGACCCCATCCCAGAATCGGCGGATTGCAGATGGAGGAGGCCAAAAAGGAAGACGGCCTGAGGTAGTCAGCCTCTGAAAATACGGGATGCGAATACCGGTGGAGTCTGGATGCAGTCTCCACCGTGCATCCCAAATTCGCCGCCTAATATAAATGCATACCTGAACTCGGGATATTCCGGGTCATTCCTGATTACCGGCAAGGTATGAGATGTCTGTCCCGCTCAACAGCGGGGGCGCCGCATCGCAGATCCCGCTGCAGTGTGCGGGAGGAGTGACGACTGAGATAGTATGAGCAATACGTCGCAGGGCCTCCGGCCCGTAAGGCCTACGCCCCGGAGGGAGGAACGATCGAAGGCAATCCCGCGAGGCGCGGGACAGAATGATGCCTTGATGGTTCATCAGGTGGCATCCCATTGGCGTTCTGACGTAATATGTGTTATCTTTCCCTCCAGCTGGCCTGAAATATCATCAAGGATTTCTCTTCCGGATCTTAAACCCTTTATCCAAAACACGGAAATTTACGGGTGAAACCAATGGCATCGCGACCTTCGAATACCAAAGGAATTGTCTTTTCCAATATCATTGTACTGGTCAAAGGGGGTGGTGACCTCGCCTCAGGGGTGGCCTGGCGGTTGCACCAGTGCGGTTTCAGGATCCTCATAACGGAAACGACACAGCCCATGGCCGTGAGACGGCGCGTGGCCTTCTGTGAGGCCGTATATAACGGTGAGGCGGTGGTCGAGGGCGTGAAGGCGGTGTTGATTCGTGATGCGAAAGAAGCTGATGCCCTTTGGGATCAGGGGGACATCCCGATGATCGTTGACCCCGAGTGCAACATCCGGCACGTGATCAAACCCGATGTGCTGGTAGACGCCATCATGGCAAAACGAAACATCGGTACGACCCGGGACGACGCCCCGCTGGTCATCGCCATGGGCCCGGGTTTTGAAGCGGGCGTCGATGCCCACTTTGCCGTAGAAACGAATCGGGGCCATTATCTGGGGCGCCTGCTGGTGACCGGAAAACCGGAACCGCACACGGGGGTACCCGGACCGGTTCAGGGCATTACCACGGATCGTGTCATACGCGCGCCCGCAGATGGAGAGTGGCTGAACAGGGTGGATATCGGTGAGACCGTGCACCGGGGGGACCTCTTGGGAACAGTTGGGGGGGAACCTGTCAGGGCCAAGATAGACGGCGTGATCAGGGGTTTGATCCATCCCGGCCTGACGCTCACAAAGGGTCTCAAAACGGGTGATATCGACCCCAGGGGCAGGAAGGATTTCTGTGATACCATCTCTGAAAAAGCACTGGCTATCAGCGGCGGGGTCCTGGAAGGCATCTTGCGGAAATACGGGCATTGACCACGCGGATTGTGTTTCACGCGACCGTGAGTTTTCACTCTTGCGTTTATACCATGCCGCTTTCGCTCGATTTTTCAGAAAGCTCAACTCATTCGCAGTTTTTGATCGTTCCTTTGAGACAGCCGACCTAAATCCTCTCTCGGCCCCTTCCTCTAAATCCACCGCCTAATTTGCTCATCATGCCTGAAATCATGATATTTAGGTTCATTCCTGATCACCAGCAAGGCATTAGATTTCTGGTATGCATTTAGCCTTTTGAAAATATGAAGGTTCTTGGTCATGGCAATATCTTTTCAAAAACGAGGGCCTAACGGGAACCTCGATGAAAACGGGGCAACGGCGGCGGCGATGAACCTCGGGCAGACAACGCTCGGGCAAAGGCTTGCATAGCAAAGGTGGGAGAGGCGCTTCGCCGCCCTGGCCAGGTCCTTGTGCAGATTCCCGGGCAGCGTTTTCTCGTTTTTGAAAAGAGATTGTCATGACCCGTCCACGGGTGAATGGGTTTCAAAAAAGCTACCCAGTTACGATGTCTGCAAGTTGAGCTTGCGAAATCCCGCGAAGCGCGGGACATATGATGCCTTGATGGTGGATCAGGCGTCCTTGTCACCCAGGACAGATCCGCGGAAATTTGATATAGTATCTCCCGTCACTTGTTTTAAATTTTTTCCTCGTTGTTTTTTTAGAACCCCACCGGGAGGATGCACGATGAAGGTCTATTGTCCGCAATGCCGAACCGCCTATAATGTTCAGGAAGACAGGATTGTAGAAAAAGGTGTCAAGACAACCTGCAAGAAATGCGGTGCCAAGATGATGATCCGACGGGAATCGGGAGACGTGCGGGTTTCACAATATCCGACACAAGACCCAAAGGAGAAGAACGAGTCCCAGGAGGTCATGCCGGAGTCTTCAGAGGGCATTCCAAATCAGCCTGAAGAGGATGCGTTTTCCGTCAGTGCCATGTCACCGGCCTATCCGAAACACAGGGATGCATGGATATTCGTTGCCGCGCCCGTCATCCTGATCCTGATACTGGCAGGGGGATATTTTGTATTGGGGGGTGCGGAAATGCCGTCCCTGAACACCAAATGGAACCCGATCACTTCTTTTCTCCGGATTATTACAGGGGGTGAGGTTTATGAAACATGCGAGGCATTCATCCGCCAAAACGAAACCCTGTTTCAACCCCTCGGCGGGAATCTCCAGGTGTCCCTGATTAAACAGAACGTCAAGTCGGTCAACGGAAGAAAAACCGCCACGGTTTTGATCAATTCCCAGGGGGCGAAAGCAACAGGACAGGTCTATTTTCAGCTCCGAAAAGACGGCGACACCTGGCGCGTTTTGACGGCGGCCATGAGAATCGGAAAAGGAAAATTTCAGAACCTCTATCCCCGCAGGAAATCGAGAACGGAAGGGAAAATCTGATTAATCATTCTATCTTCCGGCGACACTTGACGCTGCATGCTCAATGCAGAACCTAATCTGATAAAAAATCCTATACCATTGAAAATAATAGTTTTTTATGAAACGCTTGACAAATGTAAAGATTCGTAATATCCAAATCGATATATTTCAAAATATATTTCTATGTGTTTTTTTCAGGTGCTGATGATGAAACAAAGCCTTCGAGTTAAAGCGTATGAGCACATTAGAAAAAGAATCGTATTTTTTGAATTAAGACCGGGAGATAAGGTATTTGAAAATGATATCGCCCAAAGACTGAAAATAAGCAGAACCCCTGTGAGGGAAGCCCTTTTGATGTTGGAAAACGAAGGCCTTATGATCTGCGACAACCGATTGGGTTATATTGTAAAACGACTTTCCTCCACCGAGGTCGAGGAATATCTTGCCCTTCGAGAAACCCTTGAACTTTTTGCCGCTCCCATGGTCATTAAGAGAATCGCTCCAACAGAAATTAAAGCTCTAGAAAAGAATCTTATGAAAGCGGAACGCTATGTCAAAAAAAATGATTTTTATAACGTGGTCAAATGCGAGAGCGAATTTCATGAGATTATCTATAAGTCAACAAGGTCGGTGATTTTTTTTAAAACAATTTCGGGCCTTATCGATAAATTTGAATGGTTACGTTCTATCTCTTTAAGGGCTCCGGGGGGGTTCGAAAATTCCATCGACGGACACAAAGAGATATTTGAAGCAATCATGAACAAGGATCTCAAGGCGTTTAAAAAGATCATTCGATCGCATATCAAGGGTGCGAGAAGACATGCTTTGGAACAAGGTCGGCTTCTTTTGGAAGATTAGGTGCTGAGGGGAGCATGAAACAGTTTCGACAGAGACGGTACTTTTGATGTTACAGACAGAAAATTTCCAGCTGCAAATCATTCGATGTCTCCTTTGGTTGTTCGGCCTGATATTCAACAGGGAAGGAGGTGATAATCTCTCGATCTGAACATTGTGTTCAGATGAAGAGTCTTTAACGGAAACCCTGTTTAATAGGAAGGAGACTCGATATGAATTACAAGAATTATGCTTTGACCATTTTGTTGGCTTCCTTATTCATTTTGGCGCCGTTGTCCAGCCCATATGCCGCAGACAAGCCCATACAACTCTCCTATGCTAACTTCTTTCCTCCCACCCATATCCAGGCCAAATTAGGGCAACAATGGATAAACGAAATCGAAAAACGCACCAATAACAGGGTAAAAATCACTTACTATCCCGGAGGGGCCTTGCTCAAGGGAGATAAGATTTTTGGTGGTATTTTGGATGGGATTACCGATATCGGGATGTCTGTCCCGGCCTATACAAGAGGGCGTTTCCCTGCTCTGGAGGCTATCCCTCTGCCCATGGGCTATCCTTCCGGAATGGTTTCTACTTTGGTCATTAATGATTTTGCAAAGAAATTTAAACCCAAAGAGCTTAATAAAGTGAAAGTGATGTATCTTCATGCGCACGGACCGGGACTGCTCCACACGAAGAAACCGGTCCGTAAACTGGAAGATGTCAAGGGGTTGAAGATTCGGGCTCAGGGATTTACGGCAAAGGTCGTTGAGGCCATAGGCGGCGTGCCGGTTGCCATGCCACAGGGCGGCACTTATGAGGCCCTGCAGAAGGGAGTCTGCGAGGGCACCATAAGTCCCATGGAGGTATTGAAGGGGTGGAAGCAGGGAGAGGTGATAAAATACACAACCCTTTGCTATGGCATAAGTTATGCCGCCGGATTCTATGTGTTCATGAATCTCGATAAGTGGAAAGCCCTACCCAAGGATATTCAAAAAGTATTCGATGAGGTCAGCTCGGAATGGATTGTGAAACACGCCGAGGCCTGGGATGCAAGCGATGAGGAGGGACGAAAATTTACGCTCGGCCTGGGCAACGAGATTATCCCTCTATCAAAAGAGGAGAACGCACGTTGGGCCAAGAATGCTCAGGGCGCCATCGATATGTATGTGAAGCAAACCGAAAAACTGGGGTTGCCCGCAAAGGAATACGTGGCCACGATAAGAGAGTTGATAGAAAAGCACAGCAAGTAAGGGGAAAAACGTTCCAGGACCTGTTTTTTTGAAAATAAGAATGGGCTTGCGGAAAGTTTTCGGACGCGTTCGATATTTTCAGAGTTCGTTGTGTCCTTTTATTGCGTTCAATGATTCATAGGCTATTGGAGCAATGTTATGAATTTATATGAGAAATCAGCTATTAGCCTTGCAAGGTATATGTACTACGTCGCAGGTATTGCTATCGTGGCCATGATGCTGCTTACCTGTGCAGATGTGGCTTTGCGTCTTTTCCGAAAGCCCATTCCTGGAACGTATGAACTGGTGTGCTATCTGGGCGCCGTTGCCGCCTCTTTTGCCATGGCGCATACCTCGGTTGAGCGGGGACACGTAGCCGTGAGTTTTCTGGTCGACATCTTTCCAAAACGGATACAGGGCGTCATCGAGAGCCTTACCGGTCTGGTTGGTATTTCCCTTTTTGCTGTTCTCGCATGGCGGTCTTTTCGATACGCCCTTCTTCTCAAAGCAGGAGGGGAAGTATCCCAAACGATTCAATTGCCCTTCTATCCTTTTGTATTCGGTCTTGGCTTTGCGTCGCTAGGCGTATGTCTGGTGTTATTGGTGGAACTGGGGAGAAGTGCTCGAAAGGCGGTTGGGAAATGAATCTTACGGCCATCGGAATTTTCGGAATTGTCGTTCTTTTTGTTTTTTTGTTTTCAAAAATGCCCGTGGGCTTTGTCATGGCGGTGGTTGGATGCATCGGTTTTGGCTATGTGCGCAGCTCCGACCCGGCCCTATCTCTTCTGGCCAAGGATTTCTTCGAAGTTTTTTCTTCATACGGAATGACGGTTGTCCCCCTTTTTGTATTGATGGGACAACTTTCTTTTCACTCCGGTATCAGCCGCCGCCTCTACGATTCCGCCTATGTTATTCTGGGGGACCGTCCCGGAGGTCTTGCGATAGCCACCGTGGGCGCCTGCGCTGCATTTTCGGCTATATCAGGATCGACCAATGCCACTGCTGCTACAATGGCCACGGTCACCATTCCGGAAATGAAGCGGTACAAGTATGATATGGGTCTTGCGACAGGGACAGTGGCCGCCGCCGGAAGTCTTGGTATCCTGATTCCACCAAGCGTCATTTTTATCGTCTACGGTATATTGACCGAACAGTCCATCGGAAAGCTCTTTGCTGCTGGAGTCCTACCCGGGATCCTTCTCGCCGGGCTGTTTGTAACGGTCATCATGCTGCGTGTGCGTAAAAATCCGTCGCTGGCGCCTCCGGGGCCCTCATTTAGCCTCAAGCAGAAGATCAAGGCACTGTCAGGAGTAATAGAGACCCTGCTCCTGTTTGCTCTGGTTATGGGCGGTATTTTTTTCGGTATCTTTACGCCCACCGAGGCCGCAGCAGCGGGCGCATTCCTTACCCTGCTCATGGCCATTATAAGACGTCAGCTTTCGTGGGAAGGATTTATAAAATCCATAGCCGACACCGTTCGCATAAGCTGTATGGTTATGGTGATTGTGGCCGGCGCCTTTGTTTTCGGTCACTTCATGGCTGTTACGCAATTACCTTACAATTTGGCCAACTGGGTCGGAAGCCTTCCGTTGCCCAATTTTGCCATCATGATGGTGATTGTCCTGGTCTATCTTCTTGGGGGCTGTTTTATGGACGCCCTTGCCATGGTTATGCTGACAATACCGATATTTTTCCCTGTTTCTGAAGCCCTGGGTTACAATCCCATATGGTTTGGGGTCGTGATTGTTTTGATCACGGAAATGGGAGTGATCACCCCGCCGGTAGGCATAAACGTTTATGTGGTTTCCGGCATTGCCAAAGACGTTCCTCTGTTTACTATTTTCAGAGGGGCCCTTCCTATGCTTTTTTGTTTGATTATATGTAACTTGGTTCTCTTGATTTTTCCCGAAATCGCTCTCTTCTTGCCTTCCCTGATGCAGTGAAGCGCGTAAATGGACGGAACAGCCACGGAGCCTCGGTATTGAATAAGTGACATCATCCTTCTAATTCGTTCGGGCACTAATTCACCCTCGGGTGTTCGTTGCTATGCTTGCTAAGATGAGAAAGGCGTTTGGTATGATGACCGAAACAAAGCATATCCCACGGCTCAGAAAAATTGTGGGAAAAGACAATATCCTGACCTCCAAGGAAGATCTTTCCGCCTATTCGTACGACGGGTCCACCCTTTGGACCCATATGCCGGACGTTGTTGTGCTGCCGACCACGACGGAACAGGTTTCCCGGATCATGAAACTGGCCGGCGAAAACGGCATACCCGTCACCCCCAGAGGGGGAGGGACCAATGTGAGCGGTGGATCCGTTCCTGCCAGGGGTGGCATGGTCCTTTGCACGACCAGGATGAACAGGATTATTGAAATCAATAAATGTGATTTGACCTCCACCGTGGAACCGGGTGTGGTGCTTAACGATTTCAACGTGGCCCTGGCAAGGGAGGGCCTGTTTTACCCCCCTGATCCTCAAAGCTTCATGGGCTGCACCATCGGCGGCAACATCAATGAAAATTCCGGCGGTATGCATTGCCTGAAATACGGCGTCACGAAGCATTATGTCCTTGGGCTCGAAGTCGTTCTTGCAGACGGTTATGTCATGGAACTGGGCGGTTTGACCCCGAAAAACAGAACGGGATATGACCTGTCCATGCTTTTTACGGGATCTGAGGGGACCCTTGGGATCATCACCAAAATTATCCTGAGGCTGCTCCCTCTTCCACCCGCCAGAAAGACCATGATGGCTATTTTTGACACGATAGAGGCGGCGACCGAGGTCGTCCCCAAAGCCCTTGACCGGGGTATCCTGCCGTCTAAGGTGGAATTTGTGGATAACTTTGCCATCAGGAAGGCCGAAGAGGCAACCCGGATGGGTCTTCCCGTTGACGCGAATATCCTTCTTCTGGCGGAGGTGGACGGCTCTCCCGCATCCGTGGAGGCAGAAGCAGAAGAAATGACTGAGATCCTCAAGGCTTGTGGGGCAAGAGAGGTCAGTGTGGCCCGGGACGCAGCCGAAGCCGACAAGCTCTGGGGAATCAGGAGAATTGGCGTCGGGGCTGTTTTCGGGGCCGGCCGCACCGTATTGATCGAGGATTTATCTGTGCCGCGGAGCAGGTTGGCCGAATATGTCCGAATGATCGAAAGTATATCTAAAAAATATGATGTTTTTATCCAGGTGATCGGTCACGCGGCGGACGGCGGTCTCCACCCCGCCGTGGTGACGAATATTGACGACAAAGGACATTTTGAAAGGGCTCAAAAAGCGGCGATCGAATTGTTCGAAAATGCCCTCTCAATGGGGGGTGTCATCACCGGCGAACATGGCATTGGATTGGAAAAGCAGCATTTTCTCAGAAAAGCCCTTGATCCGAGAGCCATTGAAATCATGAAGAAGATGAAAGCGGCTTTAGATCCCGACAATATCCTGAATCCAGGAAAAATCTGGGAAGATGAGGGTTGAGCAGATGGCCGAGGAATGCGGATTTCAGGAGATAAGGCGGTTCGAGGAAGACCTTGGCAAGTGCATGAAATGCGGATTTTGCGCCTCCTCATGTCCCGTATACCAGGTGGAGAAAATGGAGTCTTCCCTGGCCCGTGGCCGGAATATGATGGTCAGGGGACTGCTGGCCGGTGATCTGGATTACACGAGAAGATATGCAGAGCGATTAAACAAGTGCACCCTGTGTATGGCCTGCACGGCCAATTGCCCGGCCAAAACGAATATGCCCAATGTCATCGTGGCTGCCAGGGCGGATCAGGCCCGGGCTGTGGGCGTCGGCTTTCCTTACAATGTCATCTACCGGCATCTCATTCCCCGAAGAACCCTCTTCGGTCATGTGGTGAGACTGGCCTCCTGGTTTCAGGGGATCTTTATGCCGAGAACGGAGGGGACGATCAGGCACCTGTCCCTTTTTCTGTCGGCCTTGGGCCGGGGGAGGCATATTCCGGAGATCGCCCCCAGGTTCCTCAGGCAGAGGGTTCCTGTGGTCAACCGGCCGCCCGATGGTGTCCCCGCCGGGATGCGCATAGGTTACTTTACCGGGTGCATGACCGATTTTGTGTTTCCTGATAAAGGAGAACGGATCATTCGTTTTCTCAATAGGAACGGGGTGGAAGTCATCGTTCCCCGAGAGCAGGGGTGTTGCGGGGCTCCCGTATTCCTGGGTTCGGGTGATTTCAGGACGGGGAGGAAGTTGGCGGATGCTAACGTTAAGGCCTTTGAAGGGTGTGATGTCGTGATCTGCGATTGTGCAACCTGTGGCTCGGCCCTGAAGGAATATGCCAAGTTTCTGGCCGATACGGCCGAGCGGAAAGAAAAATATACCGAACTGGGCGCTAAGATCAAGGATATCACAGAGTTCTGTGTGGATGTTCTGAAATTGCCGGCCTCAGCATATAAGGTGTCGCCGGAGGCAAAAGGGAAAAAAGTGACCTGGCATGACCCCTGTCATCTCAACCGCTATATGGGGGTCACCAGGCAACCCCGGGAGATTTTGAAATCCATCTCCGGGATAGAATATGTGGAAATGCCCGACGCGGGGACCTGTTGCGGTATGGCAGGGACCTTTAGCGTGAAATTTTATGAGTTGTCCAAGCAGATTGGCGACAAAAAAGCAGAGAGCATAGAGGGCACGGGAGCAGATATTGTGGTCACGGACTGCCCGGGATGCGAGATTCAGCTTATCGATGCCGCACAGCGAAAGGGGCTGCCGGTGAAGGTCATGCATATCATGGATCTCCTGGCATGAGGCCGGTAGGTCGAATGGCAGACATTTTTTTAACAGGTCATGAGCCCCTTTTAATCATGACTCCAAGGCCGGAGCCTCGGCGTCAGATGCTAACAACGGAGATGAATGATGAAACCACTGGAAGGTGTCATGGCGTTGACCTACACCGCGCTAAACAATGATTTCACACTGAACGAGGATGCGGTCCGCAAAGAGATCGAATGGGTTATCGAAAAAGGGGTCACGGGGATCTGGCCCGGCGGATTTGCGGGTGAGTGGCCTCAACTGGAGGAGGAAACGAGGAAGAGACATTTCGAGGTAAGCAAGCGTCAGGCCGGGGACAGGGTCTTTTGCGCCGCCGGATGCCATTCGACCAGCACCATCCAGGCCATTCGGCTGGTAAACTTTGCCGATGAGCTGGGCTATGATTGTGCATGGATTTCCCCCACCACCCCCAGGAGGGCGTCCGAGGAAGAAGTATATGACCATTATAGAATGATCCTTGATGAAACGAATCTGCCTATCGCCTTATACAACTCGTATCCGATCGGGTTCTACATGAATCCAAAAATGGTCGCAAAGCTGGCGGCCATGAGTGATCGCATCATTGCCATGAAGGCCATGGTGGGCGATTTTGTGCATATCGCCGGTCTTTACAACGAAGGCGCCCATAAAAAGATCAGCATTTTTGGAGTCGAGTGGAACATGTTACCCCACCTTATTTTAGGCGCAGCCGGCACGATGGCGGGTTCGGACTGGATCCCGGTGGTGACAGCCGCCTACAAGGCCTTTAAGCAGGGGGACCTGGACAAGGCCTGGGAACTGCAAAAGGCGATCGTAGAGCAATCCCCACTTCTTATTCCGCAGACTGCAGGCCTTTTTTTGGGGAGTCATGTGACCCATTCGGGTATCGGGTACATGAAGGCCCGATTTTCTCTTATGAGCGGCATTGACATAGGGCCACCCATGCCCCCTTATAAGCCGGCCTCTACGGATGAGATCGAAAGGGCCAAAAAAGGAATCCAAAAGATAGATGCCATCATTAAATCTGTTTAAGTATAGGCCCTTCGCCGGCTTTGACGATGAGCTGGTAAGGATTTCCCGGTAGCGTTGTTTTTCGTATATGGAGGGATTTTGTCATGGAAGTTGAGAGAAGACTTGTCCATTACATTTCAAGCACAACATTTGAAAACCTCCCACAGGAACCGGTGGATGTCGTCAAAAATATGATTCTGACGGTATTGGGAACCACCATTGCGGGGGCGGATGAGCAGGGTTGCGATGCCCTGACCCAATTTTATAGCGGCCTGGGGGGAAAGGAAGAATCCACGGTTTTAATTCGGGGAAAAAGACTGCCGGCCGAGCACGCGGCATTTGTCAACAGCTATACGGCCAGGGCGGTGGATTATTGTGATGCCATGGCTCCCGGCATGCATATCGGGGCTTCCGCTGTGCCGACGGCCTTGGCAGCCGCTGAACTGGGAGGGGGTTGCACCGGAAAGGAGTTCCTCACCGCCCTTGTGCTGGGGGCCGAAATAGCCACCCGTCTGAACCTCACGGAATCGGCCTACAGTGGCCTGGACCCGACCGGCGTTTGCGCCATTTTTGCAGCGACGACCGTTGCCTGCAAGATACTCCGCCTGGACGAAGATGAGACGCTGAATGCTTTGGCCCTGGCCTTTAACCGGAGCGGTGGCAGCCTCCAGAGCAATATAGACGCCTCATTGGCGGTGAGATGCATTCAGGGCTGGACCGCTCAAAATGCAATCACTTGTGCCCGATACGCCAAGCTGGGAATAACCGGCCCCGAAAATTTTTTGGAAGGGGTCTATGGATACTTTCACTTGTTTGCAAAAGATGAGGTTGAACCGGATTCCGTGTTGATCAACCTGGGGGAAAGATTCGGACTTCAAAGGGTGGTCTTTAAAAAATACCCCAGTTGCGGTCTGACACAGGGTTGCACGGAGGCCATCCTGAAACTCGCAGAAGAACACCAATTCGATGCAAAAGGCGTTGACCGGATTGAAGTCAGGGTCCCGCCTTACACGTATCATCTTGTGGGCCGCCCGTTTGAGACAGGTGACAACCCCAGGGTGAATGCACAGTTCAGTATTCAATACTGCACTGCCAGTGCGTTGCTCCGCAATGAATCAAAGCTGCACCATTTTGATGAAACCTCTATCAACGATCCAACGGTCAGAGAGCTTGTTGAGAGAATTTCTGTTGTGATCGATGCGGACACAGAAGAACGGGGGCACACGGCCCTGGATATGCACGTTTTTATGTCTGATGGGAAAGCGTATTTGGGGAAAGTGGACATTCCGCCAGGGTTTCCGGGCAATCCCCTGACAAAAGAGGACCACGAAAAACATTTCCGGGACTGTGTCGAATATTCGCGTAGGCCCTTTTCCAGAGACAAGGCTGATGAGATTATCGCATCAACCAAACGCATGGAAGAGATGAAAGACGCGCGTAGCCTGATTCCAATCCTTCTGCTCCGGAAGAAGGACGCCGATTAGGCCACCGAAACAAATCGTTGCTCAGTGAGCGGCATCAGGACAATTCCTGTGTTTGTCCAAAGGAGGTTACTTTATGAATATGGATACGAATCCCTCAGAGATTTGCGCGGTTTTGAATCCCAGGGGTATCGAACAGGCCAGGGAGGTCAACCCCATTAGCCCCCGGCTGCCGGATTTGAAGGGTAAGACCATATTCATCGTGGACATGGGTAAACAGCAATCGGATATTGTATTCGATGCCCTCGATGAATTTCTCCCTGCATTAGCCCCTGAAGCGAAATTTGTGCGCAGGCAGAAAACCTTGAGCTATTTTGAAGATGAACCGGACTTGTGGCATGAGATCGAGAAACATGCGGATGCCTTTATTATCGGCGCATTCGACTGAGGAACGGTTACCCGGTGGAGTACCCACTGGTCGGCTATGCTTGAAAAAAAAGGCATTCCAGGCGCCCTTTTTGGTGTGGCGGCCTTCAAAGAGTCTGCCGAAGGAATGGCTCACAGGGAAAATATCCCCCTGAGGATAACGACCATTCCTTACAATTATTTTGGTGATACCCGAGAGCGCATATATGCCGAAATAAAGGATTCGGCGCCGGCAATGCTTGATGCGCTTATCGGGGCGTTAAACGATGAAGAGAAAAAAACCGGACGTCATCAGGTTCCCGAACCGTCCAGGATCGCTTTTGAAGGAGACCTGGAAGACGTACAGGCGTTCTTTATCAAGAACCAATGGTGTGACGGGTTGCCGGTCATCCCTCCGACCGAATCAAGGGTTGCGGCCATGCTCAAGGGGACGAGCCGCGCCCCGGACGAGGTCGTGGGGCTTTTGTGCCCGGAGTTCTGGCAAGTGACGGTGGAAAAAGTGGCCGTCAACGCCGTGATGGCCGGGTGTCGGCCCGAGTATCTGCCTGTCGTGTTGGCTGCGGTGGCAGGGACCATTGATAAGGATCCCCAATCCTGGATCGTTTCAGCAACCTCTGCCGTGCAAATGTACCTCGTGAATGGTCCGATCCGAAATGAGATCGGCATGAACAAAGGCCTGGGGGCTCAGGGACCGGGGAATCAGGCCAATGCAACCATAGGCCGGGCCGTCATGTTGTGCTTCATCAACCTCGGCGGGTGGTGGCCGGGGAGAAACAGCCTGGGGACCCAGGGACATCCCGCCCAGTATACTTACTGTGTGCCCGAGAACGAGGAGGATAGCCCCTGGGAACCGTTTCATGAGGAAAAGGGCTATCATGCCGATCAGAGTGTGCTGAGCATGTTTGTGGAGTACGGCGGTATGTGTGGCGGCTGCGAGGGTATGCGTGAGACGATGCCGAAATCACTCTCCAATATCCAGAGGCCATTTGGGGCCACAGTGTTGTTGGATCCTTCACTTGCACAAATCATGAATCGCGAGGGTTTCACCAAACAGGAACTTCAGAGATGGCTTTGGGAAAACACTACGGAGACATTTGAGGAATGGTGGCAAGACCCGTTTTTGCCCAATTTTATAGAGACATACATCGGCCAACCGGGGTATTGGCCTGAAAAATACAAGAGGGGAAATCTGCCGCCTGATGCCATCGTCCATAAGTTTCCGTCTCCGGAATCCATAAATATCATCGTCATCGGAGGAGGGGCAAAGGTCCTTTATCAGACCGGTGGAAATAAACATCGGTTCTCGATATCCATAGATGAATGGAGATAGCGGCGTGTTTCTCTCAACTGTTTGAGTCGCAGAGATATCGTCAATGCCGGCATTTTGCGATCGAGGAATTCTTATCTTTGAAAGAGGGGACCTCACCCCAATTTTAGAGGGATGCGGGATACCCCTGGGAGAACATGACACAGACAGAGCTTACCAAGAAGAGGGCCGACTTCCTGGCCGAGGACTTCAGCCGGGGGTTCATCCGGTATTGTGGGTTTGGGGCCGAGATCGTCAGGCGGGGGTTTTTCCAGGCCGGGGTCAAGATCAGCGAAGACCACCGACAGCAGGACGGATTTATTCATGCCGGGGTCATGGCCACCATGGCCGACCATACCGCCGGGTATGCGGCCTTCACCACTGTTTCTGCGGACTTTCAGATTTTGACCATCGAGTTCAAGATCAATTTTCTGAGACCGGCCTGTGGGGACGCCCTGGTCTGCCGTTCCCGGGTCATCAGGGAGGGAAGCCAGATCATTGTATCGGAATCCGAGGTCTTTGACCTAAGAGAAGAGAGGGAGGCCCTGGCGGCCAAGGCCATGGTCACCCTTACGGTTGTCCCCAAAGAAAAAATCACATCAAATATTTGAAGCTATTCCCTCAGTTCACCCATTTAACCTTCGCATGAACTTCATGGCATTCCTTTTTGATGGGCACAAGCTTGTTGAAATGCTCCGAATATACTGGACAGGAAAATTTTTCTTATGGTATAAAGGACTAACCTTAGGACGCTAATTTCGGAGGATATATGGAGGCTCAAGGAAACGATCAGTTTACGATCATCAAGCGCAAGCGGGTATCCGACGTCGTCATGGACCAGATCAAACAGTTGCTTATGGATGCCAAATTGAATGTCGGAGACAGACTGCCCCCTGAGAGACAGTTGGCAAAACAGTTGGGAGTCAGTCGTGTGCCCGTGAGAGAAGCCTTGTTCAGCCTGGCTAACTCCGGATTTCTGAAGGTAAAGAGGGGTGCCGGGGGAGGGATTTTTGTGTCCGAACCCAGCGTGGAACCCTACGCTGAATTTTTCACCCTGATGCTGCAGTTGGGAAAGGCCGGCGTGCAGGATCTCACCGAAGCGAGACTGTTCCTTGAACCCCATGTGGCACGGTTGGCTGCGGAAAGAGCGACATCCGAGGATCTGGAAGCGATTGAACTGAGCATCTCAGAGTATGAAAAAAGGGTTGAGCAGGATGCCCCCCGAAGCATCGGGGACATGAAATTCCATGTGAAAGTAGCAGAGGCATCTAAGAATATTGTCATGGTATTGACGATTAAGGGATTGATGGGGCTGCTCTACAAAACCGTCAAGGATCTTGGTTTGTCCCGTGAGGATAAGCAAAAAAGTGTCCACACCCATAGAAGAATTTTTGAATCCATCCGGGCCTCCGATTCGGAGAGCGCTTCTCAACTCATGGCCGAGCACGTAAAAGAGATGTCCACTTTCTGGAAATAGACCCTGATGGTACGGATCCAATCACAAAGCAAAGACGGTCAGAATTTTTCCAAAATTTGCGGTTTTATATAAAAGCTAACATCTAACCGCACAGGTCGAAAAGATTCCCGGAATTTATAGGAGATATCTGCATTGCTTTTGCCGAAATTCCAGTATCACGAGCCGCGAACACAGTGCGAAGCCTGCCAGATCATGGCTGAGCTCAAAGACCGTGCCAGGCCTCTTGCCGGCGGAACGGATCTCCTTGTCAATATGAAAAGGGGTACCCTTTCACCGGAATCCGTGGTGTCCCTGTCCAAGATTCAGGAGCTTGCGGGCATTGAAAGTTCCGGGACCATGATCAGAATAGGGGCCTGTCACACGATTGCGGGGCTGGCCGCATCCGATGCCTTACGTAAAAAATTCAAAGCACTGAGTGCAGGCGCAGGGAGCCTGGGTTCTCCTCTCATCAGGAACCTCGCGACCGCCGGGGGAAATCTTGTGAGCGCAAGACCTGCAGCCGATCTCCCGCCTTCTCTGATGGCCTATGGCGCCAGTGTGATCCTGAGAAGGGACTCAGGGGAGAGAATGTTGCCTCTCTATGATTTTTTCCTGGGACCGGGACAAACCGTGATGGAAGCGGACGAGATCCTTTCAGAGATTCTGGTTCCCGATCCGCCTCCCGGATCAGGGGCCGCCTATATCAAACTGGGAAACAGGAAATCTCTGGAGATATCGATGGTCAATGTGGCCTCGTTTATCTCACTTGACGATAGGGCGGAGACGATTCGAAACTCCCGTATTGTGCTTGGGGCGGTTGCGCCTGTCCCCTTGCGAGCGGTTTTTGCGGAACAGTTGCTCACGGGAGAGAAACCCGGAAATCTTTTGTTTCGTCGGGCTGCAGAGACAGCCGCCTCGGAATGCAAACCCATTGATGATTTCAGGGGTTCAGCCCGTTACAGACGCGCCATGGTGGAGGTGCTTGTCGAAAGAACCCTGAAAACGGCACTGAAAAGAGCTGAGAACTGGCCCGGAGAGGAATGAGATGGCAAAAAGTGTGATCCTCACGATCAACCATAAGGATTATGAAATGGCCATAGAGCCCAATGAAACGCTCCTGGAAGTGCTCAGGGACCGGTTGGGATTGACGGGGACCAAGACGGGATGCAATACGGGTGATTGCGGGGCCTGCACGGTTCTTATGGACGGAAAACCTGTCAATTCCTGCCTCGTCCTGGCCGTGAGAGCAGACGGTTGTCACATCTCCACAGTGGAAGGGCTGGCACAGGGAGAAGATCTGCATCCCCTTCAGGCGGCCTTTCTGGATAAAGGGTCTGTTCAGTGCGGATTTTGTACGCCCGGGATGCTTATGACCGCAAAGGGGTTGCTTGATGAAAATCCCCACCCGTCGACGGCGGAGATCCGGGAGGCACTGTCGGGCAACCTGTGCCGCTGCACGGGCTACGTAAAAATTATCGAAGCTGTTGCATCCGCAGCCGGGAACGGGAAGGCCGACTCTTTTGCTGCAAAAGTCGAGGATGCCGCTCCTGTGATCCCGCTTCGCGGGGAGATCCAAGGCGGAAAGGGTGAAGGAAATCGCAACGTAAAGCAGTGAGGTGTACTTTTGAAAGACCTGAGACAATGGATCGAAACGGTAAAGCGTGAGGCGCCGGAAGAAATCTTAAGGGTTCGGAAAGTCGTGGACCCGGCCCGATTTGAAGCCACCGCGGTGATGGAAAAAATGGAGTCGGAGGGACGGTTCCAGGCCGTGTTGTTCGAGTCCCCCAAATCAATCAAAAATGAGGACCACGGGTTTCAACTCCTCATGAATACCTTCGGCACGTTCGAAAAGATGGCCCTTGCTTTAGATCTCCCGCGTGACACACCGAAAAGCCGCCTCATGGAGGAGATTCTGAAAAGACAGGATCAGGAAAAAGGTGTGAAGGTCATCACGCCGGGTGAGGCACCCGTAAAAGAACATACGGTGTCCGGCGACGCGCTCGATCTCAACATCCTGCCCATGGTCAGGCATGTGGACATGGACGGTGATCGCTATCTGACGCCGATTGTGGTTTCGAAAAATCCCGTGACCAAGCGGTACAATATTTCCTGGAACAGGATGATGTACATGGATCCGAAGCATCTGGCCATCTATATGTCGCCAAGGCATCTGTGGTCCTACTTCAGGGAGGCCGAAGAAAGGGGCGAAGATTTGCCCGTTGCGGTGGTTTTGGGACATCATCCTGCATTTCACATGACCGGTGCCCTTTTGACGGCTATCGATCGGGACGAATACCGGGCCGCATCCAGCTTTCTGGGGGAGGAGATCCGGGTGACCCCCTCGATCCTCTATGGGGATGATCTTTATATTCCCGCTGATGCGGAGATCGTGATCGAAGGAAAAATCAAAGCAGGGAAGCGGACGGTTGAGGGTCCTTTTGGGGAGTATACGGGTTACTCAGGGCCTCAAAGGGTCTCCTGGTTGTTTGAGGCCAAAGCGATCAATTTCAGGTCCGGCGGCATCATCATCGATATCTTCCCGTGCAAAACCGAACATATGAATGCCCATCTTCCCATAGAGGCCAGCCTTCTGCGTACCATGAAAGCGGCGGTGCCCGGCGTGATCGACACGAGTTGGGTCGATTCCGGGGGACCTCTGACCATTATTATCAGGATGAAAAAAACAGTGGAAGGAGAACCCATGAGGGCCGCCATGTCGGCCTTCAGCGCCAGTAACTTCATCAAAATGGCCATTGTCGTCGATGAGGACATCGATGCTTATAATCTCAAGGAAGTCATGTGGGCCGTATCTACCCGTGTTCTGCCCGAAACGGATGTGCAGATTCTCAAAAATTTGCAGGGGCATGTCCTGGACCCGTCTCTGAGAGGTGAGATCAGGGGAAGCGGGATGATTATTGATGCGACAAAACCGCTGGATCGGCCCTTTCCCAGAAAAGGGACGGTGCCGGACGACGTGTGGCGGAAAATATCACTGGAGGACTATTTGATACGCTAGCATGGGACGCCGAGGCTTCGCCTTGGGGGTATGATTTCGTCGAACCGCGAAGACGCAAAGGACGCAAAGTTTTTTTCGAATCGGAAAGAACGATTCGAAAAAAAATACATCTTGGCGATCTTGAGCGAAGTCCCGCACACGGGACAAGTGGGTGGTAAATATTCTTTTCAACATGAAAATACGCCACAATATTTGCGAATCGAAGTACCTGGACATTTTATGCTCGGGTTCCTGTCATTGATACCCCTTTGGGATTAAGCCAAAGCCGGGTTATCTGGCTCCGGATTTTTTGCTGCGGAGAAGAAGAGGACACAAAATGGATATTTTTAATCTGAACTGCCCAAGGTGTTCCAAAGAATATTATGGTGATGTTTCCTTGCTTTCTCTTGAAGTGGAATTTCACTGCCCTTTCTGCGGGGCCTATTTTAAAAGAGAGGAAGTCGAGGACATTATGACGGCCGATCAGAAAGGATCTGCCATCGTTCGGTTGAGCAGGGATAAAAGCTTTTACAGACCTAAAGAGACGGAGCGTTGAGAGGATAAGAGAGCCATGAGGCGAACGGTCGGAACATCTATTCGTAAGATCGATGCCGAAGACAAACTCAGAGGGAAGACCCGATATGCTGAGGACTGGAGTGCTCCGGATATGCTGTGGGTCAAGGTCCTGAGAAGCAGCGTGCCCAGAGCACGCATCGAAATGATAGATGCGGCCGTCGCGCTGGCGCTTCCGGGCGTAAAAGGCGTTTATACGGCACAAGATATTCCCGGGAGCAATCGGGCGGGACCGAGGACAAAGGATGAGCCCCTCCTTTGTGAAAAGGAAGTCAATGCCGTCGGAGATCCCATCGCCGTTGTGGCCGCCGATTCCAGAGAGACCGCAGAACAGGCGGTGAGATGCATCAAAATCCGACTCGGGGAACTGCCGTACGTATCGACTATTGAAGAGGCCATTGCACCGAATGCGCCCGTGATTCACGAGGGGGGCAACCTGGTCAAGGTGCGATCCATTGTGTCGGGTCATGCCGAGGAGGCCCTTAAATCGGCTGAGATTGTGATCTCAAATACCTACCGTACCCAGATGGTTGAACATGCCTATATGGAGCCGGAAGCAGCCCTTGCGGCCTATGAGGGCGGAAAATTGACCGTCTGGATGCCGAGCAAGTACATCAATGCCGATCATGCGGAGTTGGCATCCATTCTTGACCTCGAATTGGAGGATCTCCGGCTCGTTTTATCGATGGTCGGTGGGTGGTTCGGCGGAAAGTCAGGCATCTCCCCCGCCTATTACTGCGCCCTTGTGACCTGCTTGACGGGACGGCCCTCCAAGATGGTCTATACCCGGGAGGAATCCTTCATCACTTCGACCAAGAGACACCCTTACATCATCGAACACACACTCGGTGCGAGGAAAGACGGAAAACTGGTCGCGGCCAAGGTCAAAATCCTGGGTGACGCCGGGGCCTATACGGGTTTCAGTCCTTCCGTGCTGTCCAGGTCCGCGGTTCACGCGGCAGGCCCCTATGAAGTCCCCAACGTTTCGGTCGATGCCTTCATGGTCTATACCAGTAACGTGAATACCGGCGCCATGAGAGGATTCGGGGTCCCCCAGACGGCCTTTGCCCATGAGGCCCAGATGGATCTCCTTGCGGCGGGGCTCGGCATGGATCCCGTGGCTGTCAGAAAAATGAATTATCTCAGAGAGGGCTCACAAACCATCACGGGGCAGCGGTTGGAGCACAGCGTGGGCCTGGAAAAGACCTGTGATGAAGTCGTTCGCCTGATTCGAAAGGACGGGCAGCGAGCAGAACGGGACAATGAACGCTATGTGTACGGGTGGGGACTGGCCTCCATGTTCTATGGTATCGGGTCCACCGGCATCCCGAATCCGGCCCGGGTCACCCTGGAATGCCGGAAGGACGGCACGGTAGGGCTTTTAGCGAGTATAACCGACGGGGGGCAGGGGGCCGCAACGGCGCTGAGCCAAATCGTCGCGGAAAGGCTGGGGATTCCGGTTGAAAAGATCCGCTTCACTCAACCTGCCACGGATGTGACACCGGACAGCGGAACGTCCACGGCAAGCCGTTTGACCTATGTGGTGGGAAGAGCCCTGTATGAGGCAGGGGGCACACTCAGAAAAGAATGGAAAAACTATGCGGCCCGGTTGCTTGGTTGCAGCGGAGAGGTGGTGCACTTTGAAGAAGGACAATTTTTTTCGGAGGGTGAGACACAGAAATTCACTTTGACCGAACTCCTTGATCGTGCAGAAGTCGACGGGATTACTTTTCGGGCGGAGGGCTATTTCGATCCCGATACGACCGGGTTGGATCCGGATTCGGGTCATGGCTCCCCCTATGGCACCTACGGTTTTGCCACCCAGGCCGCCCTGGTCCGGGTTGATCGCGGGACCGGTCAGGTCGAGGTGTTGAGGGTGGTCGCAGCCCATGATGTGGGCCGGGCCGTCAATCCGAACACTATCGAGGCACAGGTGCAGGGCGGGGTCACCATGGGGGTCGGTTACGGCATCATGGAGCAGGTTATCCGGGATCACGGCACGATTCAGAACCCGGGATTTCATGGATATTTGGTCCCAACGGCCATGGATATCCCCAAGATTGAAACGATTATTGTGGAGGATCCGGAACCGACAGGTCCCTACGGGGCAAAAGGTCTGGGCGAACCGGTGCTGATCCCCACGGCTCCGGCCATCCGCAATGCCGTTTCCAGAGCAACGGGCTGCGAATTTTTTGAACTCCCCCTTACCTGCGAGAAGGTCTGGCAAACCATCGATAAACAGTCCTAATGTTGCGGTGTTAGGGCAATGAAAAATAGGGATAGCATGCCATGATGACCCTATACCTCTAAGGCCTGCAACGGAGGTGAGGGGGGATCTGATAATGACGGTGTTCTTGCAAAGTATTTGTCGCTAGGTATATGAGGTGAATGAATGAAAGTCTATGGCTGGACCGATTTTTGGACCTCCAGGCACTGGTCACAGAAGGTCGCGGCAGTCGTGGCTGTGACGCTTGCGGTCTTTCAGATTGCCACGGCACTATTCGGGGCCTTTGATGCCCTCATACAAAGGAGCATCCATCTGTGCCTCGGTCTGATCCTGGTTTTTTTGGTCCATGCCTGGGGAAAGAAAAAGGGGAAACCTTTACCGAACGGGCTGGATTGGGTCCTTGTGCTTTTCTCGATTCTGGGCATCGGTTACCTTTTGCTCCGTTATGAATGGATCATGGTAGAACGTTTCAGGTTGATCACACCGATGGAGTGGTATGAGAAAGTCCTGGGCATTGCCATGATCATTCTGGTGGTGGAAGCCACGAGGCGGATCTTCGGAAAAGCCCTTTTTTACGTGGTCTTGGCCTTTATCGTCTATCCCTTTATCGGACCCTATCTGCCGGGATTCCTCCACATGGCGCCCCTCACATGGACGGATCTGGTCGACTTCAACTATCTTTCACTCGGCGGGATCTTCGGCGTTCCTCTGGGGGTGTCTGCGACGGAAATCGCACTCTTTATCATCTTCGGTTCCGTGCTCATGCATGCCGGCGGGTCTCAACTTTTCAGTAACCTTGCCGCCGGATTGACCGGCCGCATGGCCGGCGGACCGGCCAAGGTGGCGGTCATTGCCAGTTCCCTCATGGGGACGATTACGGGAAGCGGTGCGGCGAATGTGGCGACCACCGGGAGCGTGACCATCCCGATGATGAAAAAGGCCGGTTATAAGCCCGAGTTCGCCGGTGCCGTGGAGGCCTTATCTTCGACGGGGGGACAGCTCATGCCTCCCGTGATGGGTGCCGCGGCCTTTGTCATGTCCGCTTTCAGCGGTATCCCCTACCGAACCATCCTCGGCTATGCCCTGTTCCCGGCCGTTCTTTTTTTCGTGTGTGTTTTCGTCTCGGTCCATCTGGAGGCCAAAAAATACAACCTGTCCGGAGTCGAGCCCGAGCAGTCATTCATAGAGACCCTGAGAGACTACGGCCACATGATCATCCCGATTGTTGTTCTGGTCTATATGCTGGTTGCCGGTTACACACCGCGACTCGCAGGGGGCTATGGCGTCATAAGCGCGATTCTGGCCTGTCAATGCCGTCGCACCACGCGATTGAGCATTTCAGGGCTCCTTGCGGCTCTCGAAGACGGGGCAAAGGGTATGCTCATTGTCGTCATTTCCACGGCGGCGGCAGGTATCATTGTGGGCACCGTTGATATCACGGGTCTTGGCAACCGTCTGGGAACGGTCTTCATCGATCTGGCGGGCGGGCATCTTCTGCTCGGACTCATTTTCGGGATGCTCATAGCACTACTTCTCGGGCTGGGAATCCCGACAACACCGGCCTATATCGTTCAGGTGGCTACCGTCATACCCGCCCTGATTGCTTTGGGTCTGCCTGACTACGTGGCCCATCTTTTTGCTTTCTACTACTCCTGCTTATCTTTGATTTCTCCCCCTGTGGCCGCTGCAGCCTTTACCGCAGCCGCTATCGCCAAGGCGGACGGCTGGAAGACGGGCTGGATATCCGTGAGAATCGGTGTTGTGGCCTTTGTCGTGCCCATCATGTTTGCCTATGATCAGGCCCTGCTTCTGGTGGGTCCTTTCTGGAAGATCATTATCGTTGTCTTGACCGCCTGCCTGGGTGCATCCTGCTTTGCGATCGCGGGAGAAGGGTACCTGATGAGACGTCTGAAGTGGTTTGAGAGGATTATGGCTCTGGTGGCAGCGGTTTTTCTTATTTATCCCACTTTGATGAACAGCCTTATAGGGATAGGGCTGTTCTGTTTATTGCTTGTGCTTCAATTTATCGACAGAAGCCGAACATCCGGGGTGGAAGCAGCCTGATTATGAAAGATTGTTGGGAGTCGGCAGTGGACGGCACCCATCTTATTTGCTGTAAAAAAATCCGTATGACAAAAAAAACGTAAGCGTTCGTGGAAGATTCACCAGGAAAGGTCTTACCCCCTATCCAGGGAGGTATTCTCTTTAACACATGAGATGAAAAGGAGGAAAAAGGTATGAATCGGAATCGTAAGCTTTTGACTGTTTGTCTGGCCATCGTCGTCCTTTTGGCCGTTGGAGGCGTGAGCGAAGGGGTGTCCGCGTATGAGGTTCGCTGGGGGACGGCCCCGGCAGGCGGCGTATGGCAGGCTTTGGGAACCGCTATGCTGAATGACGCGCTCAAAGCGAATCCCAAGCTCCAGGGTTCTACGCTACCCTTGGGGGGCGCGGCCAATGTCGTGGCCATCAATGAAGGTAAATTGAATGTATGCTTTTCATTCTCCACCATGGCCGCAGAGGCTTGGGAGGGCATTGAGTTTTTCAAGAAGTACGGCAAACTTCAAAATGTCCGCGGATTGGGGGTCCTGTTTCCGGAACCGACACAGTTCGCCGTCTGGGCCGATGCGGGCATCGAAGACGTCACACAGCTGAAAGGCAAGGCTATGACGCCGGGTCCGAAAGGTTCCGCTATCGCCCCGGTGACGCGCTACGTGCTCGAGGCCTACGGATTGACCTTCAAGGATTTCAAGACCCGGTACATGAGTTTCAGAGAGGCCGGACAGCAGATGATCGACGGCCATATCGATGCGATCCTTTACGGCGCCATGGCCTATCCGGCACCGCCTCTTATTGCCGCAGGGAGTAAACGCAAGATCAAACTGCTTTCTCTGTCGGACGAAGCGATTACGAGCATCTTGAAGGCCCACAAGGGGCTGGATCCCTATACCCTGGCAAAGGGTTCATACAACGGCGTCGATTATCCGGTCAAGGGAATCGTCGCCTATGTTGTCGTCCTCTGCAGCAAGGATATGCCGGATGAGGCCGCCTATAGTATTGCAAAGAGCATTTCGGATAACTTTGACAACTACAAGACCATTTCAAAGGCGATCGCCCTGGGTAAAAAGGAAGACATGGGCCGGCCGTTCGGGATTCCCATGCATGCCGGCGCCCTGAAGTATTACAAAGAAAAAGGCTGGGTCAAATAGTTCAGCGCAGAGCCGGCTTTGTTTAAATTGTACTAGTCCTCACTAGTGTTTCTGCCCGACCGGGGGCAGGGCTTCGGCCCTGTCCCCGGTCAAATTTCTAAGAGAGCTGAGAACAGGAGAAAGATCATGCCCGAAAGGATCGAGGTCACCGTTCTTGTCGACAATTATATTGATATCTTTATTCCATCCACAGAAATGGCCGCCTATCCCGTGCCCGGGAAAGGGTCCATGTTGTGGGCCGAGCAGGGACTCTCCCTCTGGATCGAAATTTGGAACCAGGGAGAAAAAACTAGCCTTCTTTATGATTTTGGGAGGAGCGAGCAGGTCCTCCTGCATAATATCGACCTCCTGGGGCTGGATTTCAGCGGGCTTGATTTCCTGGTCCTGAGTCACGGACACGTCGACCATTACGGTTGCCTGCTTCCCGTTCTCCAGAAAACGGGGCAGGGATGCAGACTCTTTTTTCATCCAAAGGCCGTTGGAAGAAAACGCTTTGTACTGAAAAAGGACGGCACCTATGCAGGTCCCTGGGATATCGACAAAAGGGTGGTTGAACAGTTTGGTTCCAGAATCGAAATGAATGCTGCTCCCTCCACCATCATGCCCGGGGTACACCTTTCGGGTCAGATTGAAAGGATCAATGATTTTGAGTTGGGCATGCCCAATGCCATGGTGGAGATCGAGGGGAAACGGGTTCATGATGAGATCGAAGACGACCAGGCCATTTTTATTGAACTGGGGAATGAAAAATTGGTCGTTCTGACCGGATGCTGCCACGCGGGTGCGGTGAATACCCTGGAAAAGGCCCGAAAGCAGTTCCCGGACAAAAAGGTCCATGCCCTCCTGGGAGGCCTACATCTGAACAGCGCCGGTGACACCCAGATGGAAAAGACCATGAAATACCTGTCACAAACCGCCGTCGAAAACATTGCGGCTTTTCATTGCACCGGCTACCACGCCCAGCGCATCCTGATGGAGAACTTCCGGGATCAGTGGATCCCGACAACTGTGGGAGCGAAGATAACTTTCACCGGGGACTAAGAATAAAGCATCCGGGTCCAGAGGGCGCGGCTTTGGCTCAATCCTAAATGGGGATAAGCGTTACGAGTGTTCTAAAGCCCGCCCTGGTGCGACGTGTTCATAGGGTTGATAAGGCCTGCTCATCAGGGCAAACTCGTCTTTTTGAGCATGGCGTATTAGATATCGGTCTGGGCCAGGGTGTCGAGTGATTAAAGTTGAGGCATCGCTTCGCGAACTTCATGAGGAAAACGATACTGTAAAGAACCCGGATTCAAGACTCCAATCCCTCTGAGTACGGGAACTTCGACTTGTGCTTCGAAGATGCCGTAAAAGGGGGGCGTGTTTGTATCAGTGAATCAAAATCCCGCACCCTTTCTCCGGCAAATCCATTTGGATTTCATCTCAGGCAAAGCCCCTCATCAAAGACCTGAGGCGATCTCCTCCGCTAATTTTTTTGCCGCCTCCTGCGGGTCCTTTGCGTCCCTGACGGGGCGTCCCACCACGATATAGTCCGAGCCGTCCTGAACCGCCCTTTGGGGGGTGACGATTCTTTTTTGATCGTCTCCGTCGACCAGGGACCAGGCCGGGCGGATGCCGGGCGTGACGGCGATGAGGTCGGGCAGTTCCTTCTTGATCATGCCCACTTCGTGACCGGAGCATACAATGCCCTGGCAGCCTGCGTCCCGGGCGATTCGCGCCCTCAACAGGACAAGATCGGATAGACTCTTGACGTACTGATCCTTGTAACCCATGACTTCGAGGTTTTGGCTGTTGAGGCTCGTGAGCAGGGTGACCGCCAGGATCCTGGTGTTCCCGGGGTTGTTATCGGCGACCTCCTTCAAGCTCCCCTCGCCCTGATCGCAATGGACCGTCACGAATTCCGGGGCGTATGAACTGGCCACCATAAAGGCCCTTTTCACGGTGGCCGGGATGTCGTGCAGCTTGAGATCCAGAAAAATCTTATTCCCGGCCACTTCGTTGATGGCCTTGAGGATGGGAGGGCCCTGGCTGACAAAAAGCTCGAGCCCTACCTTGAAGAGACCCACGTGGTCCTTTAAGAGGTTTACATATTTCATGGCCTCGTCATAGGTGGGTACATCCAGAGGGAAGATAATGTAATCTTTAGGTTGTTTCATGGTATCACCTCAATCCAGAGAATTTTAAGAATAATAGGTGAGATTGGGTCCGGGGGCAAGGGAAAGATTTATGATGCCCCTGACCTGGATGCAGATTTTTTTATATTGGACCGATTTGTAAGACGGTTTTGCGTATCTCAAGAACAGGATGGCTCTGCGTTTGTCTCAGCATAAAACCCTTCGCCCCTCCTTTCAACCCTGAACCGTAAACCCTTGAACTTTGAACCATGCATTTACCGTCAAAAAAATCTATGGACACGAGGGAAAAAAATCACTATATTTGTGTCCTTCAAAATTAAGCCACCGTAGCTCAGATGGCAGAGCACCTCACTCGTAATGAGGATGTCCGCGGTTCGACTCCGCGCGGTGGCTTCAGAAATCATCAAGGGTCAGCCAAATTTGGCTGACCCTTTCCTTTTGTACGCCCTGCCGGAATAATGTTTCTCCCGTTAATCAGAAAAATATCGGCTCACACCCGTTGGCTGTGTGCACTAGAGACACAGAGTACCCGGGGAAAGGATCGATTTTCCGGGAATCCGGAGATTTCGATTCTTTGAAAACATCACCTTAAATTAGTCATTGTGCTTTAAGATTCGATAAGTTAATATGCCAAACACGATATAGGAAAATTCCAAGGTTCATATCAGGGACCTTGTCATAGAGGAGGATTTACCAAAGGTCATCCAATTGATGGAGGGCCGCAGGGACTTAACAATAGATTTCACGCTCACGATCCCGACGAAGACAAGGCGAAGATGCGCCGGGGTTCTCGCTCTGACTAAGGATTATCTGCTGGTTCATATACGGAAATGCCCATCGGAAATGGCCGCTAACGAATGGCCGTAAAGGCAGGTTTCGGGAATGTGTCTGGATAGAATCCGGCTATCGCTTCACAAAAGGCGAACACTTTCAATCTTGACTCTTTATCAAGCCGCGTATGTGTAAATACGAACGCGGCTTTTTGTTTTGGGGGGAGGGGAGGGTGTTTTGTCATTCCATTGGAAACCTTGAATTTGATTCTGAAGATGAATGCAGTAAACGTGGAATGGGGATCGTCTCGTTTCGTTGCCCACCCGATAAATTTTGCGGAGATTGAGGGGGTTAATACGCGGATCCGCAGAAAACCCCATGATAAAAACTTTGATAGGTGTAAGTATTTGAATAATTGTAATATATGTCTATAGAGATCGTGGTGAAAAAGGCGTTTTATACGGACGGAACACTTTTATTTGGCGTTTTATCCAGATCCGTCTACACACTGTTCAGCAAATGAGTAACGTATAATGGCATCACGCAAAAAGAACATTACAGACTGGCGGCAGTTCGAACAATTGGTAGCCCGGATCGAGGCCGATGCTGGTCCTCTCGGTTTGACCGTCACTTCACCTGATCGCATACGAGACAGGACAACCGGACGTCTACGTGAGGTAGATGCAAGTGTGCGAACAAAGATAGGGACATCAAACATTCTGATCACGATTGAGTGCCGGAAACGTCGCGCAAAGCAAGACGTTACCTGGATTGAGCAACTCTCGACCAAAAAAAATGCGATCGGTGCATCTCGCACTATTGCGGTTAGTTCCTCCGGGTTTTCCCAGAAAGCAGAAGCTGCGGCGCGCCACCATGGCATAGATCTGCGCCGGTTATCCGATGTGTCCGCCGCAGAGATAAACAAACTGATAAGGCTGGATTTTGTTTTATTTACACACAAACGATGCGCCTTAGCCCGTGTTGGCATCCGACTTTTCCGGTCTTTGGACTGGACACTGCCCGATCCAGAAGATGTAGACTTCGTTTTGCCGTCAAGCTCTGACCCGTTTTCCACAATCTTCAGGAATACTGATACAGGGGCTACTTGGTCGCTCAATGACCTATGGTTGCAGTTGCAGGAAGCAACGAATCCGTTTGCCGATATTGAGAAGGGCCGAACCCCAGTGGTCAAGACTGCTTGTTTCCCCTTTCCTGGCAATGTCACTGTGAACACACCCGAAGGGCCGAAAGAGATAGGAGACGTGTTGCTTAGCGTGGCGCTGTCGCATGAAGTGGAGCAAATTGATCTGGAATCCGCCAAGAAGGTTGAATATACGTCTCCAGATGGTGCCGCAATTCAACGAGTGGAGTTTGCCTCTCGTGAACCCGGGGCAGAGGATTGGCGGCTTTCGTTACAGATTCCAAGGGATTCGGATGACATAAGCCAGCTCAGGACAGGAGGCAACTGGCCCGAACAGAAGCCGTCGGCCAAAAAGGACCACTGAGTCGGTAGGTTTAGCCTCACAACTATGTATGCTGATTATACTTTAAGGGCCGAACCATTTTTTGCACCCGACTGGTGTTCCGCTACGCTACACACCAGCTGGTGAAAATACGTTATACAGAGAAACTGGAGAATAGAGACATGCCTAATAGCAACCGCTCTTTTCAAAGGCAATTTGACGCTTTTTTTATGCCATACGTCAATAAATACAAGGATAGGATGAAACTCGAAAATGGTCGATTTGTTCATTACACATCCGCCGAAAACGCTCTCAATATATTCCGATCAAGAAGAGTTTGGATGAGAAATGCGAGATGCATGAATGACTACATGGAAGTTACACATGGCCATAACCTATTGCTTAAATTCTTTCATGACCACAGTCACAAACAACGTTTTATTGAAGCTTTTAAACCTTGTGAAAACGAAGCCGTTCAAAAAGCCTTGGAGCGCTTTGATAAGTGGTGGAGCAATATAGAATTTAACACATTTATTACCTCCATTTCAGAACATGAAACTTCTGAAGACAGTTACGGCCGTCTTTCAATGTGGCGTGCATATAGTCACCTCTCTGCACGGGCGGCAATCGTTCTTAACATTCCGCTTGACCCAAATCCTGCCAGAAATGACCTTAATATTATACTTAGTCCTGTCGCCTATTTCGACTATCAGGAATTGGTAAATGAAATGAATGCTTATCTTGACGAAGTTAAGGCTAACACCAGTTTTCTTTGTTCACTGGAAGAACCTGCCATAACTAATTTAATATTCACTATGTTGGTAGTTGCTACAGTAACGCTAAAACATAAAGGGTTCAAAGAGGAGAAAGAATGGCGGGTTATTTACCTTCCGCATCTTGCTCCATCAGAACTTATATCAAACACAATAGAGACTATTAACGGAGTACCTCAGACCGTATACCACATACCGCTTGAAGACAAACCAACGGGTGACGTTACAGGTTTGAGTATCCCCAAAATTTTCGACCGGATAATTATCGGCCCATCTGAATATCCGCATCCTATGTATCAAGCTTTTTATATTTCCTTAAAAGAGGCAGGTGTTGAGGACCCTCACGAACGTATCATTTTTTCCGGAATTCCACTCAGAACGTAGAACTGATTCAATGATTAGAAACTTACGCATCTTTATCGATTCTCATGAGACGGAACGTTCGTGCAGAACGTGCTTTAAAATTTTCTCCCGGTACGATATTTTAAAGATATGCCCAGATTAGCCAGATTAGATGCCCCCGGGGTTTTACACCATGTGATGGGCCGCGGTATCGAGAGGAAGCATATATTCCTAAACGATAAGGATTGGGATGATTTTATTAATCGATTATCCGAGCTTGTTAAGAAAGGGGCTATAGATATATGAATTGGGATATTCCGGCGCAGAAGTTGCAGAGCATCTTGGCGTGACAAATTCCTGCGTAACGCGATATCTTTTATCTGGAGAGAAACCTGCTATAGAGGGCGTAATGTAATAGTTGTGCATGCTCTGCACGAACGTCCCCTTTTACGAAATCGAAAAAACAAACTGGGCAAGTGCAAAAAACTCCTCGGCGTCCATTTCCAAGATGAGGACACGGAAACTGTAAAGGAATCCTGGCAGGACTTCCTTGCCCGGATCACTGGCGTTGATCCCAGGGTTTGCCCTTATTGTGGTAAGGGGAAAATGGTCTTGAAGCGAGTCCTCGACTTATCGGCATGTCCGATGGCTCCGTGAGAATGGCATCGTTGGAATTAAAACCGATCACGATTCCATTAACCTCGATTACGGGCAACAGGAGACTATGCGCTCTTTCTGCAAATTCCCGATTCCAGGCTTCAGGAAAGGCACACCGTGCGACCACGAGGTTGGTTATCTGTTTCCGAAAACGCTATTAATTGTCAAAGAGCCAGCAGTTCCAAGAAAAACGTGGCTGGGCTGAAGGTTATTCAATCCCCATAGCCAGGGAAACGCGGCTCAGTTCAACACGATTGTATACGGAATGAAACTGAGCCATGAATAACCCTTATTGAAATGAGTAATTTTTATTATCAAGCGGATATTTGTCTTCTTCATTCCGCATACAATCTTTTGGCTAGAATAGCGATGATCAAATAACCTGTGGTTCTAATACCTTGTAAAAGGATGGTAAGATATGAGATTCAGACTATTTTTTATTGTGACAATGTTTTTTCTATTGGCAATATATGGTTTTTGTGGACAGGCTTTTTGTCAAGAGAAAAAGGAGCCTGTTAAAGCGGTATCGATTCCTCTGAACCAGAAATCGAATTCCAACTCTGCATTTAATCCAGAAGCTGCGGCGATACCCTGGGACACAGGAGGGAATGAAACAGTTGTTCGGCCTGAATCTCCGGCGTTATCAGGGGCTGCGGAAAAAGCCGAAACGAGAAAAGAATTGTCACGGATTAATTCCAGCAAAAAAAATGCAACAACTGGGATAGAAGGGGCACGCCCTTAACTTATTACCTCGATCTTGCATCTAGAAATTAAAAGTTCTTGAAAAACCATCTGGGAATCCTGTTATTAAAGGATAGCCAAAAAACAAATCCTATTTTGAGACGGGACGTTCGTGCAGAACGTGCTTTAAAATTTTGTCCCGGTACGATATTCTAGAGATATGCCTAGATTAGCCGGATTAGATGCCCCCGGTGTTTTACACCATGTGATGGGCCGCGGTATCGAGAGGAAACATATATTCCTAAACGATAAGGATCGGGATGATTTTATTAATCGATTATCCGAGCTTGTTAAGAAAATGGCCATAGATATATGAATTGGGATATTCCGGCGCAGAGGTCGCAAGTCATCTTGGCGTGGCAAATTCCTGCGTAACGCGATTTCTTTTATCTGGAGAGAAACCTGCTATAGAGGGCGTAATGTAATAGTTGTGCATGCTCTGCACGAACGTCCCCTTTTATATAAGCTATAGACCCAGACCGGCTTCAAAGACGATATCCTTCGATACCGAGCTGCGGCGGGTGTCAAGGGAGTTGTCACATGAAACTGTCCTATGCTGCTTTTAACATAATGGTCTGTGTGTCGCCTTTTTTCTCCGGGTTGAGCCGGACTGCGCGTACCGGTTCCCAGTTGCGAGTTTTTCCTGACCACCGATTCGGGTTGCGATGTTTCGCCGCTTCATAAACCAAGTGCCTTCCGGCGAGGATCTCTTCCTCATGACCGTAGTGTCTTTCGTCAGGGGTGACAAACCGGATGGCACTGTGTAGATGCATCGTGTTGTACCACTGGACGAATCCGTCGACCCAAGCTTGGGCCTTTTCGATCGTCTCGAAAGGTTTCGAGGGATACTCGGGCCGATATTTCATCGTTCGAAACAACGATTCGGAGTAAGGGTTATCGTCACTGACCCTGGGACGGGAAAATGAAGGAACCACATCCAGCATGTGCAATGTCGCCAACATTGTGGCCCCTTTCATGGGCCCGCCGTTATCCGCGTGCAGAACAAGCCCAGGAGGATATACGCCATGTATGAGACAGGCCCGAGCGATCATTCTAGCGCTGAGATCCATGGATTCTTCGGCATGAACTTCGGCCGAGATGATCTTTCGGCTCCAGATATCGACAATCATGTACAAATAAAAAAACATGCCCTTCACAGGCGTTTTCAAATACGTAATGTCCCAACTCCAAACTTGCCATGGGCCGGTGGCCACATGCTCCTTGGGCCGTCGCGAAACGGCAGGTTTGCTCGATTGGTGATGGGCCAACATCGCATGCGCTCGGAGCACTCTGTAAAAGGTGGATTCCGAAGCCAGATATTCGCCCTTATCGGCCAGTTTCGGAACAATCTGTTTGGGCGGCAGGTCACGGAATTCCGGGCTGTTGGCAGCATCGAGCACTTTTTGTCTTTCCTTCTTGCTCAACTTGTTTGGGGAGGCTTTCGGGCCCTTGCGACCATCTTCGCCCCCGGCTTTTTTTCGCCATCGAATGAGCGTCCGGGCACTGAGGCCCATGATCTCAGCAGCCGGTGCAAGCCGAGCCCCGGCTTGGATCGCTTCGTCGATGAGAGCGAAGATCATTTTCCGTTCTTTTTCTCCGTGTCGTCGTCCTCGTCCCCCCAGATTGCCTGGACTTTTTTTTTGAGCACCAGCAGTGCCGCGGTCTCGGCCAGGGCTTTGTCTTTGCGAGTGAGTTCCTTTTCCAGTTCCCGAACACGTTTGGCCTCAGGGGATTTACCTTTTCTCCTCTTGGCGGGGCGTTGATTTTGAAGCCCGCCAAGCATCTGGTAATGCCATTGTTTCAAATGGGTTTCGTGGATTCCTTTGGTTCGCAAAAAGGCACCGAGGTCATCGCCGGAAAGGCGGGAAGCTTCCAGCACAGCCTGCAATTTTTCTTCAGGGGTCCAATCTTGGGGACGTTTGGGGGTCATCATAGTCGTATTCACCGTGGGCAAGTTAAAAGACGTCGTCCCGTTCATATCAGGGTCGGAGGCGGCAACGCTTGCCTCCCGAAGCCATCTTGAAAGGGTTGTCTGGGCAACACCGACCTCATTGGACAAGGCTCCAGCTGTCAATGGGTCGGTTCCGGTCATCCGCTGTATCATGTTCATTTTGAACCCGTGGGAGTATCTCATGTCAAGCCTTAATCGCCCCCAACAAAATTTACAAGGGTGGGAATCACGCGCCGCGAGGAGAGCCCCCCGCGGGGGGGCTCTCCTCGCCCTCCCATTTCAAGTGACAACTATTCTGACACAGGGGGAAAATGTATGTGCCAGCAACTTTGATGCAATTGTAGTTAGAGAAAATTGCAAGCCTGACCTAATTAGGAATAGGTGCGAGGAAAATGTCGTTGGAATCATTTATATTGAAAACTCGGGCGGTAATGCAATAGAGAACATATGTTGTGGAAACGGAGATACCGGAATTAGTGTCCAAGGAAATTGTAAACCTGACCTTATACGTAATAGGTGTGAGGGAAACAATTATGCTGGAATCGATTATTATGACGATTCGGGCGGCAGCGCGATGGAGAATGTATGTAATGATAATGACACAGGCATTTGGCTTTTAGATAATAGCAAGCCTGACCTAATTCAAAACACATGTGAAAAAAACTCATCTGGAATCGAGTACTCAGAAAATTCGGGCGGTAGTGCAATAGGGAATATATGTAGCGACAATAAAGACAATGGCATAGAAGTTTATGATAATTGCAAGCCGGACCTTATACGTAATAGATGCAATGGAAATAATAAATGGGGAATCTCATATTCCGATAATTCAGGCGGCAATGCTTTAGAAAATGCATGTAACAGTAACAAATGGAATGGAATATCCCTTTATGGCGACTGCAAACCCGAACTTGTTCGGAATAGTTGCGAAGAAAATAATAATGGAATCTCATACTTAGGAGACTCAGGCGGAAGTGCTCTAGAGAATATATGTAACAACAGCAAAAGGGCTGGCATTGTGGTTGCTAATAATAGTAAGCCTGACCTAATGAGGAACAGGTGCGAGGGAAATACGTACGATGGAATTTCCTATTTAAACTTTTCTGGGGGTGTTGCCTCAGGTAATATTTGTAAGGAGAACAATCTTTCCGGTATAGGTGTATCTGGAAACAGTTCTCCAAGCCTTGAAAAGAACATATGTTCTAATAATCGAAGTGGTTATGGCTTCTCCATTCGGACAAAACACAAGATTTCAATGGTTGATAATGTCGGTGATATAAAGTTCCGGTAGCTAGTTCAAACTAATCTTTGAAAAATTTCAAGAAGATATATCTAAAATCCCATATTTAAGTTCTTTAATTAAGTTGAGGTTTGTCTCGATGGATGCATCAATATCCTCAAAAAAGCCCCTTTTATCAATCATATCTCGGGCTAATTTGTAGTTGCTTTTGCGACTAGTTTCGCGATCCAATATTTCAAGGATAGCATTAGTGGTCTCAAATTTTAGAAACTTTGCGATATCTCGACCTAATAATCTGGCTCCAGCAGTTTCATAATCGTAGTCTTTATCAACCAATTCGATTGCTTCTTCAAACAAGCGTTCTTCATTTCCAGCATCCAAATATTTCCTAATGATCAACGCCAAATCTTTTGCATCTTTGTTTCGGTCAGGAATATCATCCCAAGCGAATATTTTCAGAAGCGCTAATCCAGGCAGGGAGGCAAACTTCACATAGAGAGCGGGTTTTTCTCTTAATTTAATATTAATGGAATTTTGGTAAGCTTCTTTGAATCCAATGGTACTCATTTGAATATTGTGATTAGGGGGCCAAGATATAAGCTGATCTCGATTCGCAATTTCCCCAAATGGAATCACATCAATCGGTATATTTCTTCTGAAGGAAAGCCTTTGAACCTGTGTTATGTCACGCTCAAAATTTCCGGTTTCAATCAATTTTTGCTTTAATTGTTCGAAACTATCCCAGTCCGGTACCTGTATCCCGAAATCTATATCCTGTGTTGATCGATTATTTGAGATATCGTACCCGTAAGACAGTATAATATCGAGCGCCGTTGCTCCGACGACAAAAAAAGGACACCCTATCGAACTTGCGGCACTTGCAATGTACCCAAGAATATCTCTTACGGGCTTATCAATCTTCTCGGACAAATCTATCAAGGTTTCGTTCATAAATGATCTTTGCTGTTTCTATGTTTCGAGCGTCCCCTGTAGTAAGCAAATCAGCATAAATCAGAAGGGGGTGTACTAAGTCTGGATATGCCCAGTTATATTTAAATTCCCAGAACGCTTTGAGAATTTCGATCTCTCCTTGAGGGTCTTTTTTCATTTTATTCTTAATGCGCAATTTGCTGACTGGTTTATGTGCATAAATTGTAACGATTTGTGGTTTTAAGTATCTCGTCAAGATGGCAGCCCCAATTTCCCCCCCCCAATAGGCCTGATATTCGGCAAGATTAGTGTTTTCCCACCAATATAAATTGTCGGCCGTGTATCGCCCCATCAGTTGTTTTGGTCTTAGCTGCTCAGGAAACGCCGTCACCCAACGATCCAATAAATTTTTCTTCCTAATTAATCGACGCCCCTCTTTCCCTACATCGATCAAATATCCCATTTGTTTCAAGTCGTTAATAACCCAAGTAACTGTCCCCAATGCAACAGTTGCCACCTTGGCGATTTTTCGAAAAGGTTCGCCTTCTAGACCGGGATTGCATAGGAGAGCAAAGATTATCTGAAGCCCTGCGGGCCTGAAAGCGCGGGTTATTGGTTCCGCGTGTTCTTTGTCGGCCCGCTTATTGCCTTTGATGAAAATATATAAGGGTAGTTCATTGATGTAAACGTTTCCAACCGTATCAATAAATGGGATATCCATTTCTCTTAGAAGGTCTGCCACCTGGGGTGTTACGTATCTGGTAATAATGAGGCCTTTCTGAGGGAGAATCCTCAGTTCTTGGATTACACCACCTATCATCGCCCGTGTTAACCTGGGTTTAACCACAATAGCAAAATGCCATTCCATGTTTTGCCAAGTGAATTGTATGAATGCATCCGGACCTTGAAGGCCAGGTTCAACATAAGGCTGAACATTGGTTGCGAGGTTGGTTTCCTTGCGAAGGGCCTTTAGTGCATTAGTCAAGATCCTTTTTTCTCTATTTCTAATTTCCATGACTTGAACACCGTTTTTGTACATTATATTCGTTCGTACATTTTTTGTGAACATAGTAAAAAAATGAACAAAAGTCAATAACAATTTGATTTCATGCTATATTTTACAATGGATTATAAAAAAAATTTATCTGTACACTAAACTTAAACGTTCATTATTCGTGAACGCGCAAGAATAATGAACGCTGGGATTATGAAAGCTTTATTCACTTAACACACTGAAACTATTAAGTAAGCCAATAAAAACCGATTTTTCAAGAATTTCAGAAACTACCTACCATGACAGGGTATCTTGTTTCACTTCCTTTTTTGATGCGTCCCGAAACTCTCTTTTTTACCGTTCCCGATAATCCCTTTTTTATAGTGCAAGAAAACCGCCCTTTTTATGGTGTCGGAAAATCTTCCTTTTTGACCATCCAGGCGTCAATGTCATTATCTGTTAATCCTTTGATTTTTCGGCCTCTTTTACCCTACCAGAAGGCCTTGATTCGGTAATGTCGATCATTCACTCTTTGTCCGATCTGTCAACCTTCTAGTCAGTCGGGAAACTCCCTTCAGCGGTCCTCGTTATTATCGCCTCCTTTTAGTGAGATTCCACACAGAGTACCACCCTATACTTTCACATTGCCGACACCGTTTTTGCCCCCCCACCCCCCATAATGTGCAGCGGGACGTACATAAAAAACTAAATAACTCGCCTATTTTGTCTGTTAACGTCCGTTTCACAGGGTTGAAGAGGCAGGTTTCGGAAATGAGGTTGGAAAGAAACCGGGTCTTGATTCACGCAAGGGACCACCGTCCTTATCGATATCAGTTTTTTATACGGAGGTTTTATTGCCATGGCAAAAAGCTTAAATAATCAAAAGGAAAATCGGTTGTTACTCATTTCAGTTCTGGTTTTAGCTTGGTGTCTTTCTTCCAGTACGTGGGAGGGCCCGGCCTTTCGCGGAACAGATAAGAATATAATGCTTTCTCCCCAAGGAAAGGGAAGTGCTTGGAATCTACCGGCCGGCCAATATGGAGAAGACGAGCAAACCGGCTCCAATGACAATCAGGGGGAGTCCCCAATCCCAGGAGAAGGGGGCTCTACAAATACCGGCCAGGGTGGCTCGCCTATTCCAGGAGATGGGAGTGTCGGACCGGGTGGATCGCCTATTCCAGGAGATGGGAGTGTAGGACCGGGTGGATCCCCGATACCCGGGCGAGGGGGCAATCTCGGTCCAGGTGGGTCGCCGAGACCTGCTAATTAGTGTGAGACGGGACGTTCATGCAGAACGTGCTTTAATATTTTGTCCCGGTACGATATTTTAGAGATATGCCTAGATTAGTTTTCATCCAGAAATGGCCCTTTTCCGCAATTTCGGCGTCAATCAGCGGGATTCCTTGTGCGGAGTACACTCGTACACCTCCGCGCAATCCCTTGATTTCCTAGAACTTGCGAAAAATTGCTCATTTCCGAATTGAAAACTTACTCGTGCCCGGAAGTCCTTTCCGGATGGGCACTAGATTAGCCGGATTAGATGCCTCCGGGGTTTTACACCATGTGATGGGCCGCGGTATCGAGAGGAAACATATATTCCTAAACAATAAGGATCGGGATGATTTTATTATTCGATTATCCGAGCTTGTTAAGAAAGGGGCTATAGATATATGAATTGGGTAATTCAGGTGCAGAAGTTGCAGAGCATCTTGGCGTGACAAATTCCTGCGTAACGCGATTTCTTTTATCTGGAGAGAAACCTGCTATAGAGGGCGTCATGTAATAGTTGCGCACGTTCTGCACGAACGCCCTTTTTTATGCTTGGATGTATCCTATTCTTGGCCGAGCTGATTGCGGCTGATTAAGTTGAGGACAGAGGGGGAATGAATATGGATCGGTCGATTAACCACAATCCAGGAGCCTATCTACAAGAGTTGAGTCTTGATCCTGCCGGCCACGAGTTAACCAACGACCTTTCCGGCAAAGCCGTGCGTATTACCTATCATTCTGGGCACACGCTTGAACAACATTGGCAGAGCGAAAATCGAATACTTTGGAAAGCCGTAGCTGGCGACCTTGACGGCTACGAGCAGAGCGAAATCTATCAGGCCTTCAAGGTCGCAGATGATGTCTATCTGATCACCTGGATGGAAGCTTCAACTCCTGCAAATGCCAACACAGGCCAGATCGCTGGCCCGTGGTTGACCACTGTCGTGCTCGACTTTAAAACCATGCAGGCGACAGCCAGCTGGACCGGACCGACGCCCGACGGACAGGTACTGCACATTGTCGATCAGGGAAGCATGAAAAGCATCGAGTGCGATTGCCGATCCGAATAGATTTTCGGCAGGGTGGCAACGTCGCGTAATCGCCGAAAGCCGCCGCTTGTGATTAATTTGCCAGTATCCGCTATGGGCACATTCAGTCATCCACCAGGAATTGCAAAATATTATCTAACAAGGCAAATTAACTCTGACTGGCTTACAGCGGCGCTTTTCGAAACACATTGGTTTTACGACCAATTTTAAATTTTCAAACATTATCTTGAATAGACGCCAGCCGGTTATTTGCGAGGTTAGCCAGTACCTATAACAATCAAGAAGAGATAAAATGTATAACACTAAAAAATTAAATGTTGATAACAAAACCCGGAGTAACCCTTTTACATGGAGAGGACAATTCACACCAGAATTGATCTAATATTTTCTTGATATTCACGCAAAGCCAAAGTCATTAATATGTGACCCTTTTTCGGGAAGTGGTACAGTATTATTGGAAAGTATGAAAAAAACTTAGATGTTATAGGTTGTAAGGTTAATCCAGCAGCATATGTAATGTCAAAATTTTTTGAAATAGGTACATTTACGTTTCTTGAAAAATGGAACTTGTGTTTTGAGATAGCACGCACAATTCCTTTGTCTGGGCTTCAGGTCGACCGCCCTTTATATCAGAAGGAAAAATCTTCAGATTATAGGGAGGCATACAGCAACTTGGTTCATTTTGCAAAAAAGACCTTGGATGCCCATACAAGCCGTCACCAACTGGTGATCCTTCTAAATATACTTTTTAAAATGGAGAATTTAAAAAAACTCTATATAGGATTAGCGTGGCATAAAGCCTATAATGAAATTTTAGATTTTCGTGAAAATTCTATCACAAAATTATTCAAGGTAGCAAAATGGATGAATATGAGATTTACGAAGCTGATTGTAAAAAGAGAAAAAAAGAAAATCGCAAAACACTTGCCGGTTTCCGGCAATATTTAGCCTCAAAAAAAATATCGAAAAAGACCATTGATAAACATTTCTCAAATATCGAATTCTATATCAATGATTTCCTTTTGTATGAAGAACCATTGAAAGCGAAGGAAGGTGTCAGAAGCCTCGATTATTTTCTGGGCTATTGGTTTATCCGGAAGGCAATGTGGGCATCCGTCACATCGATAAAGGAAAATATTTCAAGCCTGAAACATTTTTATACCTATATGTATACGATCGGTGAAATTGACCTCGAAGAATTAAACGAGATGAAAGAAGAAATCAAAGAGAGCAAGGACGAATGGTTTGAAACAGTTAAGAAATACGATGATCCAGACACCAATCTGGAAGATATTTGGTAACAAAATCAATCACACGGAATCGCCTAAGCAATAACATCCTGTAATAAACGGCTTATTTTACCGGCGTTTGGGGGGTGCCGGAAATATCGGGCAGACTCGATTTTTTCACTTAATCCACTCTCAAAAAGCTGATTTTTATCAAATTGGTTTTTAACCGGCAGGTTCCTGCGGTGCTTGTTTGCGTTCTAAACTTTCAGAAAGGAGGCTGCCGAGAAAAGCTGCAAACGGGGTAATGTCCTGGTCCACACTTCCGCTTTCCAACGCAGCCATATATTCGTCTCGTTTTTCAATCGGAATAATCGTCCAGGGATACCCGCCGGCAGCAAGCATTACATTCATAAGAAATCGCCCCATACGACCATTGCCATCCATGTAGGGATGGATATATACGAACATAAAGTGTCCCAAAACAACGCGTACTGATGGTTCAGACTCTTCTTTCAGGAGATCAAAGAATGCCGGCATGTAGTCTCGCACCGCTTCATGGCGTGGCGGCACATGCATCGAGTGGCGTATATACACCTGGTCGTTACGATAGCCTGCGAGGTCTGCTGCTCGCAACAGGCCGGCTGTTACGCTTGGTCCAAACATCTCACGGTACCAGTCACCGTGATCCTCATCGGCGACAGCTCCGGGATTTTTACCCTCTAATGCCTTGCGTAAGCTTTTCCGGGCCACCTGATAGGCCTGCCAGTATCCGCGTGCGGCTATGGCATTTTGGTATTTGCTGTCACCCTTGTTTTCATCGGGATTCCATTCGCCGCTGCAAACCCGTTCGATCAGCACAGGGTCAACCCTATAGCCTTCAATGGATAAAGAATGATAAGCGTCTGTAACATAAATATCGTCAGCAGCCTTGAGATAGTCATTTACGTCAGATGGGCGACCCGGGGCGGTGGGAAATTGTTTGGGGATTGGTTCTCTCATCTGTTGCCACATTAGCCGAATACGGTTCGCGTAAGGCGACTGTTCACGGGATGGCAGGATTATACATATTGCATCCTCAAACGGATCTTTTTCACGAATTTCGTAATCTGCGGTTTGCATAGTTTTGATAATATCGTCAGCGATACGGTCACGTCCGATATTGCGGAACGCGCCTGCGAGGCGGCCGGCTACCGTGGTGTGCCCACCTTCAAGTAGCAATGCAAGCACATCTGATGCATTACGCACCATGGCTAGAACCGAACGTGCGTCCGTCGCATTATTTCGAAAGAATCCGGATCCGCAGCTCACAAGGCCTGCAGGTACGGAAAATAGGCGTAGGTCGTCCTTTTCTGCAATATGTTCAGCTTTGGGCAGGCTCGCACGAGTATCGAATAACGATGTGTCATGGGGCAGCATTGTGATTTTGTTACGTGCTTTCGGTGAACGGATAAGCAATTGGCGTGGAATCCTCATGTTTCCGGCGTGCAGCAATAGCGACTGCTCAGGAGAAAGACTCCAATTCATCCCAAAACGCTCTTTCAGATAGGCGGCACAGAAATCCCAGAACGTTGCGTACCATGCCGTGCTTTCTTCCGTGGCCTCGTCCGGATTGGCGGGGATGTACCACCCCTTCATGACTTCCTGCAAAAAGCCATTTTTCATTAAGCGTTCCCGATGCGTTCGGGTCAGGTCCGCCGAACGCACGGCGACCACACCGCGCTCTTGCAGTTTTCGCAGGAACGCGAGGGATCCGGCCAGTTTTTCATGTGGAGTAGCCATGACGCTTGTCCATTTTTAGCTTTTAGCGTTGTACTAAATTTAGCTTTTAAGGTTGTACTGTAATTAGCTTATTATGTCAATCATTATTTAGCTTATTCTGTGGAGAAGTAAGTTGTTCATAATATATCTTCTCATCCTCACGATATCATTTATCTCAAAAACATTAGATATCTGACAGATTCGCGCTTATTCCCGATTGCAGCTATCTGGTATGTATCAGCTTTCCACATTTTACTCCTACCATTCTGATATCATACCCCGAAATGACAAGATGTGGATTCGGAAAAATGTGATCGAATGATCTTCCACGTCACGCCGCAAGAACCTCCTGAACCCACCCAGCCTCGATCATCGCCCTCTTGATCTTGTTGAGGTCGTGGATAATCAGGTCCAACCGTTCGATGTTGACCTCGATGTTAGAATCCATGACCGTTTTCAGGATCCGGAGATCTCTTACACTGAAAGACCGGGAGATCGTGTTCACCAGGCCTTCGATCATGCGGTCGTAGCGGCATTTCACCTCCAGTTCCCGGGGTGTGGGCTCGGGCAGAAAGGTCTCCTGTTCTTGGTTCTCGCATTTGTAAAGGATGGCGTTGGCTAATGAGCTCAGCCTGTTGTAGGTGTCCGCCTGGCCCTTCTTGATCTTCTCAAAAAGAATCCTCTGGCCGTCCGCGGGAAGGCGGCTCAGCTCCCGGGCCTGGGAGGGCGTAATCAAACCCTTGATCAGGCAATCTTGATAAAGAGGATCCAGCTTGAGGAGATTCAGCCTCTCCTGAACCCTCCAGACCTGCTTGAATCCCATCTTAAAGGCTACCAGCGTGAGACGGGACGTTCATGCAGAACGTGCTTTAATATTTTGCCCCGGTACGATATTTTAGAGATATGCCTAGATTAGACAGATATAGATGCCCCCGGGATTTTACACCATGTGATGGGCCGCGGTATCGAGAGGAAACATATATTCCTAAACGATAAGGATTGGGATGATTTTATTAATCGATTATCCGAGCTTGTTAAGGAAGGGGTTATAGATATATATGTTTGGGCATTCATCCCCAATCATTTTCATTTGTTTATGACAAAAAAGAACCTGAGGATTTCAGAGCAGAGGATTGATCTGGAAGAATTATGCAACAGAGTTTGTAAAAAGAAGAACGTATCATTGGCAGAACTTCTTTCGGGAAGTCGCAGAGGTGAACTGGTCAACGCACGAAGGATCGTTTCATGGATAGCGATAAATGAATTGGGATATTCCGGCGCAGGGGGTGCAAGGCATCTTGGCGTGACAAATTTTTGCGTAACGCGATTTCTTTCATCTGGAGAGAAACCTTCTATAGAGGGCGTAATGTAATAGTTTTGCACGCTTTGCACGAATATCCCTTTTCCTGCTTTCGTGGGAATAAAAGCAGCTTGACAAAGCTATGGTACTGTGCGAATTGCCCTAATAGGCGAAAGAAAGAGGGATGCCATTCAAATGACCTATCCCGTCGAAAGCGGCGGGAAATTAGACCCGAGATTCGCATTAAATTTTCTGTTTTTATCATACATTCTTATAAGGGAGGTAAAAAAATGATAGTTGCGAGTATATTATTTTCTCTGAAAGACGAAGTCAAAAATCAGATGGACGAAAATGCAGTCAAGGGTCATATGGCCACCGTTGTCGCACAATACAAGAATGTTCCAGGACTCAAGGAAAAAGTCTTTTTCATGAATCCTGAAAACATGGATCAAGGCGCTTTTCTCATATGGGAATCCCAGGAAATGATAGATCAGTACCTGAAATCTGACCTGTACAAAAGCGCAGTAACTGATATTTGTAAGGGCGAACCCCGATGGGAGACCTATCTTATGACAGCCAGTCTTAAAGACGGTGTGGTTATCTGAACCAATAACAAGTTTAGGGTAAGCATGCCGGCTTTTTCTTATCCTGAGCTTGCATTGAATTCTATCTGCCGTCTTTTACAGTACGGCTGGATGATCTGAAATCAAAAGGATTGCGCCAATCATATGAAAAGATAACAGATTAGCAGACAACATCGGCGTTCTGTCGGACTCGCTTAGCTCGTTGCAGAAGCCGGGCGTTATGTCCTCCAATTTGAATTTGACAATGCGTACGTTATGGCGTACCATTCATTATGTAAGAACCATCGAAAATTTGAGGTCTATCATGCCTAGATTAACAGCAACTGAAGCAAGATCGAAGCTTTATCGACTCATTGACGAAGCCGCGTCATCTCACGAGCCGATTGTCATAACGGGTAAGCGCGGCAGTGCGGTGCTTATTTCAGAGGATGATTGGCGATCCATACAGGAAACTATCTACCTACTGAATATTCCCGGTATGCGGGAATCAATCCGGCAAGGCTTAGCTACTCCGATCGAAAAATGCTCGGAGGAACTTGACTGGTAATGTGGAGAATCGTCTTCACAAAACAGGCTCAAAAAGATGCCAAAAAACTATCTGCTGCTGGCCTTCGCCCGAAAGCTGAGCAGTTAATTGGAATTCTACGTGAAAATCCTTATAAGACGCCTCCACCAATCGAAAAGCTATTAGGGGATTTATCCGAAGCTTTTTCCCGACGAATAAATATACAACACCGCTTGGTTTATCAGATTTTTTCTGACGAAAAAATTGTTAAAGTCATTCGGATGTGGACCCATTATGAATGACAATGCATAAAATGGTGATCACCTGGCACGATGCATGTCAAACGTTCGTGCAGAACGTGCTTTAAAATTTTGAGCCGATACGATATCTTGAAACTATTCCCAATCATTTTCATTTGTTTATGACAAAAAAAACCTGAGGATTTCAGGATAGAGCATTGATCTGGAAGAATTATGCGACAGAGTTTTAAAAAAGAAGAACATATCATTGGCAGAACTTCTTTCGGGAAGTCGCAGACGTGAACCGGTCAACGCACGAAGGATCGTTTAATGGATAGCGGTAAGTGAATTGGGATATTCAGGCGAAGAGGTCGCTCGGCATCTTGGCGTGACAAATTCCTGTGTAACGCGATTTCTTTCATCTGGAGAGAAACCTGCTATAGAGGGCATAATATAATAGTCATGCACGCTCTGCACGAACGCCCCCCTTTATCCTTTTACTATAAATTCCCGGTGACATGGACAACCAGGAGCACCATCAGCTTTGATGTGAATAATGACGTAAAAGGAATCGAGTTTACTATTTTCGCAGAATCGGAAATTCAGAAATAGAAAGGGTTTTCTGCATTGGTTGTATTAGGCCAGGAAGCGGTATGGATTGACGATTCTGAATTACATGGTCACCTCAAACCATATCCGCCTGCCTGTCGCCGACGTTGGAGAAAAAGAAGTTATTCCAAAATCCATGAAATTGGTGGCTGGACGAATGGGTCAGGGGTACAATCAGAGAAAAGCTAGGCCACTTGGTTCGAGGGAGGAAAAGCATCGGAACCGATGGCTGATGGGAGTTGAGATGCACAGTTTCTGCTTATAACGCCAATTTCACTCAGAAAATGAAGGTTAAAGACCTCAAAACCTGTATTTGGGTAATGATATCTTAGCCTTATCCAATCGGTTAGCTCGACTCGATCCCAAAGGTATGGTAACGTTCGGACACGCAATATGAAGACGCAACAATTCCTATGAAATTATTATCATCAAAAAAGTCAAACTGGATTTTGAAAACGGTATCGACACTGGTGCTGGCCATTTCGACTCATGCCTTTGGCGAAGAATCTCCATATGAAAAATTTATTGAAACTATGAATGCTGATGCTGTGCTGTTGATAGGTTATGTGCTGTTGGCATTGGTCTTTTCATTTTTGTGCTCGGTGGCAGAGGCGGTATTATTGAGCATTACACCTTCATATATCGAAGGTCAGAAAGAAAAGCGACCCAAGCGTGCAGCGCTTTTGCAACGACTGAAACAAGATAATGTGGACCGCTCGCTTGCGGCCATTTTGACACTGAACACTATTGCACATACGGTTGGAGCGATCGGTGCTGGGGCCAAAGCAACGGCCGTCTTTGGAAACGCCTGGTTTGGCCTATTTTCGGGTGTTATGACCCTTCTGATCCTTTTTTTTTCCGAAATCGTTCCTAAAACCATTGGCGCTGTCTATTGGCCAAAACTTGTGGGACCAATTGTGCATTTTGTGCAAATTCTTATCGTGGTTCTTTACCCAATCGTGTGGGTCGCGGAAAGACTGACAAAATTTTTTTCGCATGGAGAGGTTAAGCACATCCTTAGTCGAGACGAGTTCATTGCCATGACGTCGGTCGGTGTAAAGTCCGGTCAGATTCGCAGCAAGGAGTCAACAATTATCCGAAACCTACTCCGCTTCGATTGGCTAAAAATTGCCGATATCATGACACCACGCACAGTAATCTCAGCACTTCCCGAAGATATGAGGATAAGTGATTCATTAAAGCAAGTGACCCAAACGCCATTCTCCCGCATCCCGCTTTACAGGACGCATATTGACGACATCACCGGGTTTGTTCTTAAAGATGATGTTCTGATTTTCACTGCACAGAAGCGAGGTGATGAAAAACTCAAGGCTTTGAAACGAACCATACTCGCAGTTCCGGAGTCGGCATCTTTGACAGGCTTATTCGAACGATTTCTTAAGGATCGCCAGCATATAGCCATGGTTGTCAATGAGTATGGAGGGATAGAAGGATTGGTGACACTCGAAGATTTGATCGAGACGCTTATCGGCATGGAAATTATGGATGAAACAGACAATGTCGAAGACATGCGGGCTTTGGCACGAAAAAAATGGGTGGAACGTGCTAAGACAATGGGTATCGAAGCCGATATTTTGGATCAAAAAAAAGCCTAACCTTTTCATTCTTGCGAAAGGGGACAATCCAGGGCTTCTCGCTGAACTCCCTAACCTGGATAAGGGATTATGAGCAGGGTTCCCATTGTAGCCCATGCAGGATATCGGTCACGATAAGGTAGAGGGTTCGTTTTAAGTGAGACATTCGCCGAAAGATAAAAAGTTCCAACCGGAACAAAGGGATCAGTTTGTCTAATTGAACAGCTTGATCTTAACTGCCCATTTTTGTATATCGTTTGATTTGTTCTTGACAGGAGAGTATAGGATTGTCCCCTTTAACGGAATTCATGGAATAGGCATTGACCGGCTGCCCGTGTTGAATTTCCATGCACAGTGAACGAATCCAAATAAAAAAGGGTTAACCATGATCCTGGCTAACCCTTTTTTTGTCGTTCTGAATTTCAGATGCCGAGACCCAGAATTGAACTGGGGACACGGGGATTTTCAGTCCCCTGCTCTACCGACTGAGCTATCTCGGCACGAGAAGGGCATAATAGCGTTTTGATTTTTTCAGGTCAAGATGAAAATTTATTTTTCTTTCTTGTCGTCTTCCGGTTCATCTTCAAAGTCCAGGTCCAAATCCAGATTTTCGAGCTCGAAAGTCATTTCACTCTCCCCGGATTCATCAATAGGTTCTTCTGAAAGGGAGATCTCTTCCAGTTCGATCAGGGTATCTTCAATCCCCTGGGCCGTGCCTGAGGGCTTTGTGGGTTCTTCGACGGGTAGTTCCTCGAATTCGAGGCCTACCAGTGGTTCTTGCTCCTGTTCCCGGCCCTGTTCTTCGAGCAGGATTTCTTCCGGTTCCCTCTCTTCCTTCGCTTCCTCAAACTCCAGCGGCTCGGGTGGTGCGCCGATTTCCAACTCGCCGGTTTCGTTTACCTTGAGATCTTCAAGGTCGAGTTCGATCTCATCCAGCCCATCCGAGGTTTTTTCGGTCTCGTCAATCTCGACCTCCAGTTCATCAAGCGCCTCGAGATCAATACCCGTATTGGATTCGATTTTGGCGGAGATAGACTCATCCGACCCGGCGGCCGCCGGGGCTTCCTCCAGTGATATCTCATCAACCTCAAGTTCGGTGTCCTGGGGTTGCATGGCCTGATTGGCTTCAAGGCCCAAGTCTCCAAGGTCGAGTTCAGGTTCTTCAACGGGTTCTTCTTTTTCGGCCTCAGCGGGTGCCTCGGCTTCATTAAAGCCCATTTCCAGATCACCAAGATCGACGCCGGCGTCCGGTTCTTTAAGCGCAGGTTCTTCGAGATCATGCTCACCGGACAAAACAGATTCATCGATTTTGGCCTTGCTCAGCTCGAGCGTCAGATCCTCGGCCCCGATCTCTCCGGCTTCAACCGCCGGTTCCTGCCCCAATTCGGCCTCTTCCTCCTCGGAGAAATCCCCCAGATCCAGAGAAAAATCCTCCTCAGGTTCCAATGATAGATCATCTCCGGTTTCTTCCAGGGAGATTTCGTTTTCAGGGGCCGTTTCCAAATCAAAACCGTCACCGCTCTCTTCCTCTACAAGCGCCGATTCGTCCAGACCATCTAATTCGACCTCCGAGTCCCCGCCCAGACTAAGTGACTCCAACGCCTCTTCGCCTTCAAACTCGATTTGCGTCTCATCGGTGTCATCAAAAGCGAACTGTCCTGTATCTTCAATTGAGCCGTCAACTATGCCCGGTATGCCTTGAGGGAGGGATTCTTCAAGAATGTTTGAGGCATCGACCCGCAGCCCGACTTGGGATTCATTGACATCCCCGGTCAATGCACCGAGAAGTGAAGGTGTGTTGGGCTGGAAAGGAGGAATATTGAGCTTAGCCTGTTCAGAGGAAATATCCTTGTTACATTTAGGACAGACCTGGTTATAATCGAAGCTTATATAACCACACTTAGGGCATTTCATTCTAAACTCCCAATTCTATGTAATTTGAAGTGAATTTATATTTTAAAAAAGAGGAAGGTTTATTTTCGTAAACTTGAAATATCATATTAATATATAACATAATTTTTACTATTCGTCAAGTATTTGATTTTTGGTACAATGATTGGCTTAATCCTACCTTGAAATCATCAACACGGTCTTATAGAATATGAACGTTGACCCTCCTGATACACTTCATTGGCATTATGGTACATCGTCACGTTGAGCACAAAAAATAAAAGAACACATATAAAGACATTCATGGTGATTTTTTATGCAAAAATAATGCCGATATCGAGCGCCGGTGTCAAACACCTCCCTAAAGCTGCAAAAGTCGAGGATGCTGACAATCCCTTGTTATATTTTTTTATGCAGCTATAGGGATTAGTCTTTCCCGATGTAATAACCCTCATAGTCTGCCGTATTGAGCGGATCTTCCTCAGATAAGACCTTTCCTTCCAGAACCTCAGCGATAAAAAGGGTATGATTACCGGGAGCATACCTGTCAGTAACCCTGCATTCCAGGTACCCTGCACAATCCCGGAGGATGGGGCAACCCGTCTGGCCTGCAACCCAATCAAGGGAGTCGAACTTGCCTTCCGGATCAGGCCCTTTGAATCGAACCAGGAGATCCTTCTGGTCTTTGGTCAGGAGGTGAAGGGCAAAGGCATTGCTTTTCTCAATCAATCGGTGGGAAAAGCGGTTGGGGTGGACCGCAACCATGATGAGGGGAGGGTTGTGAGAAACCTGAGACACCCAAGAGGCGATCATACCGTTATGGATGCCTTCATGAAATGTGGTGAGCACATAAAGACCATAGGTCATACGCCCAAGGGTTTCGATCCATTTCTCATTCATTTTGTCCCCCTTCAGTTTCATTGTGACACGCCTTGTTTAATGGCCATCCTGGCAAGTTCGTCACAGCGTTCGTTTTCCGTGTGCCCGGCATGTCCCTTGATCCATTGCCATTCCACTTCATGGTCTTTACAAAGCTCGATAAGCGTTTCCCAGAGATCCCTGTTCAGGACGGGTTTCTTTTGGGAGTTCACCCAGTTCCTTCTGATCCATCCGGGAATCCATTGAGTCATCCCTTTGACAAGATAGCTCGAGTCCGTCATGATTTTTATTTTTGAGGGGCGTTTCAGCTGTCGAAGGGCCTTGATGACGGCGGTCATTTCCATTCGATTGTTGGTCGTTTGACGCTCATAGCCGGAAATCTCCTTCCTGGCGGTCCCATAAATCAAAACGGCCCCGTAACCACCGGGTCCCGGATTTCCGCTGCAAGCTCCGTCGGAGTATATTTCAACCAGTTGATCCCTTGCTGTTTGCATTTTTCCTCTTTGAATCTCCGCTTTCCGGGAGGTTTTATTCGTGTAAAAATATCCTTAATGTTGCACTATTTCGGGTTAATACCCAGTTCATGCTTGAGTTTAAAGGCAAGAATATCCAGCTTGATGGTGAGATCAATATTCTCGACCCTGCAGGAGGACGGAACGTGGACTTGAACCGGGGAGAAATTGAGGATCGCATTGACCTTTGAGTTCACGAAAAGGTCGGCAATCGTCTGGGCAACCGCCGGTGGTGTCGTAATGACCCCGATTCTAATGTTCAATCGTTTGACGGTCTCCTTCAATTCTCCAACGCCCAGGATGATGAGACCGCAGGACAGGGGTTTTTCGATCTTGTCGATATCCACATCAAAGGCCGCAACAAAATTGAATCCCCTTGCCTGAAAGATCGGGGACTGTAAGAGGGAAGATCCAAGATGGCCGATGCCCACGATACCCATGTTCCATTCACGGTTAACGGCCAGTATCTTTTTTAACTCCCGTTTCAGATCCCCAACATCGTACCCTACGCCGCGAACGCCGAATTCGCCGAAATAACCCAGGTCTTTCCTGACCTGGGCCGGATTGACCTGGCATAGCCGGGCAAGCTTTTCCGAGGAAACCAGACGATGACCGTCAAATTCAAGACGATCCAGATGTCTGCAGTAAAGGGAAAGCCTGGTAATGGTTGCCTCGGGGATTTTTGGTGTTTTTTTCATTTTGTGAACGATAGCATACGCCGGCAAATGATGACAGCAAAATTGTAATGACAATATCCTTGATTTTATTATAGAATGCGCATAAATCCTTCTTGTGACTTGCCGGGAAAGAATGGGCGTGGCTAGGAAGAACGTGGAGATCCTACGCTAATACCCTCCTTTTACATACACTGTGCGAATCACCATTAACGAGGCAGACCGTCATGGACAAAGAGGCCACTCTTTCTGAGGAGCGTTATAGGGCCTTCATAGAAAATATCAGTGAAGGCGTTTATGAAGTGGATATTGACGGTAATTTCCTCTATTTCAACCAGTCTATGTGCACAGTCCTCGGATATCCGAGGGAAGAGATCCAATGGCAGTATTTCGGCCGATTCATGGACAAAGAACACTCGGAGGCCGCAAGAGAGATTTTCAGCCGTATCTACCGGACCGGCGTGGGGATCTCGGATCTTATCTGGGAAATCGTCGACAAGGATGGCCGAACCAGGATCATTGAACTGTCGGCCAATTTGATCACTAACCAGGACGGGGAAAATATCGGTTTCCGGGGTATCGCGAGGGATGTGACGGAAAAGGTCAAGGCGCAGGAGGCCCTACGTGAGTCCGAATGGCGTTATCAGTGTCAATATGAGGCAAGCCGTGTAGCCGAGAAAAGATACCGAACCCTTCTCGAATTTGTGCCCTACCCGATGGTCGTATTTACCCTGAAAGGCGAGGTGACTTATCTGAATCCGGCCTTTACGGAGACGTTCGGATGGACATTGGAAGAGTTAAAGGGAAAATCGATTCCTTACGTTCCACCGGATTATAAAGGACAGACTCGCGAGAAAATAAAAAAACTTTTTAAGGACAAGTTGCTTGTTCGTTTCGAGACGAAACGATTGACAAAGGACGGCCGGGTTTTAGACATCATCCTGAAAGGAGCCCTGATATCGGAGGATGAAATCGGGCCGACCGGCGAACTGGTGCTCCTGCGTGACATCACCCAGGAAAAAAGGATTACTCAAAGCAGTGAGGCCCTGATTCGTATCAGTATGGCCCTTCCCGAATATCCTGAACTGGAGGCCCTGCTCAATTACATTACCGGCGAAATCAAGCGTCTTCTGAATGTGGACGGTGCCATGGTCATTTTGTTGGATGAGAAGAAAAAAGAACTTTTCTTCCAGGCAGGGGCCTATGACGACATGGCCGCCGAGAAGAGGGCGAAGGAGATCCGCTATCCTGCCGATACCGGCGTATCCGGAAGGGTAATAAAGACGGGAGAACCCGTTATCGTTCCGGACACCTCCCGGGACCCCTATTTCAATGCCGTCGTGGACAAGAAGCTCGGAATCCATGCTGAAAGCATGCTGGATGTCCCGTTGAGGAGCCACGAACGAATTATTGGTGTCCTCTGTGCCATCAACAAGAGAGAAGGCACTTTTGACCGAAAGGACGTCGAGCTCTTGGGTATGATTGCCGGCACAGTCGCTCTTTCCATCGAGAATGCCAGATATTCCAAAGAGGTCACGGAGGCCTACAATGAAGTGATCGGGCTGAACCGGGCGAAAGACAAGGTGATCAATCATTTGTCCCACGAATTGAAAACGCCTGTCTCGATCCTGATGGCCTCGTTGAATATTCTTAAAAAGAGGATGGAAACGCTGCCCGAAAACACGTGGCAACCCACGATAGACAGGGCGCGAAGAAATTTGGATCGCGTTCTTGAAATCCAGTACCAGGTCGAGGACATCATGCAGGAACAGGATTACAAGACCTATGATCTCCTCTCTCTGCTCCTTCGGCAATGTGAAGACGAATTGGAGGCCCTGGTGGCGGAGGAGGTGGGTGAAGGCTTTATCGTTGAAAGGTTGCGGAGCCGCATCGCAGAGATCTTCGGTCCGAAGGAAAGCAAAATTTCAGAAGTTCCCCTGAAAGGTTTTGTGGAAGAAAGACTGAAATCTTTAACCCCGCAGTTTTCCCATCGGGAGATTGAGTTGATCACGCAAACCGGGGAGGCGCCTGAGATATGCGTCCCGAAAGATGTCCTTCAGAAAGTAGTCGATGGCCTGATTAAAAATGCTGTTGAAGCGACTCCGGATAAAGGAAAGATAGAAGTCGTGGTCCGGAGGCGCGGGGAAGGAACTGAATTCGTGGTCGAAGATTACGGCATAGGGATCACGGAAGAAGATCAGCGGCGCATTTTCGAAGGGTTCTTCTCCACTCAGGCGACCATGGATTATTCTTCAAAGAGGCCCTTTGATTTCAATGCAGGGGGCAAGGGGGCGGATCTCCTTCGAATGAAAATTTTTGCGGAGCGTTATGCCTTCAACCTGACGATGGAGTCGAAAAGGTGCCGCTTTATACCAAAGGAAAAAGATATCTGTCCCGGAAACATAAGCAGATGTAAATTCTGCAAGGAAACGGCAGATTGTTATCGATCGGGCGGGAGTACTTTTTCTGTGTTCTTTCCTCCTGCTCCTGCGCAGGGCTGCGAAATATCGGAACCATTATGAAAAAGACAAAAAATCAGACAAGATGAACAGGATTGACAGGATCTTTGTTTTGGTTTGAAAAAACCGGCCTTCTGGTGCAAGCTTAAAATTCCCGCCTTCTAAAGTAGCTGTAGGTCAGAGACGATAGGCTCTGCCATAAGGATTACAAAGAACGAGAAACGTGATGGAACCGAAATTGAAAGACGCCTTCAGACAGAAAGTAAAAGACGAACCCTTTGCGTGCAAAATGGGGATAAAGCTGGTGGAGGTCGGGGCCGGCCACGCCGTTGTGGAAATGGAAACCAAGGCGGAGGACCAAAACATACTCGGCATGACGCACGGCGGAGCCATATTTTCCTTGATAGACGAAGCCTTTGAAATATCCTCAAATTCGCATGGAATGATAGCCGTGGCGCTCAATATGAGCGTCACCTACCATCAAGCCCCGGAACAAGAGACCATCCTCCGGGCTGAATCCCGGGAAATACACCGTTCCCGCAAAACAGCCACCTATAAAATCAGAGTGACGGACTCATCCCATGACCTCATTGCCTCATGTTCTGCACTTGTCTATAGAATGCAGAAGAAGGTCCCCTTCCTGGCTGAAGAATAGCGGTAAGCCTCCTTCCTCACTTTGTTCGCGGCTGGATTTTTCAAAGCAGCCCGGATGCCGTCTTCACCCGTGGCGTCCGATTCCGTGGAGCAGTTAGGGTCGAGGGGCGGCCTGACGTCAGTGGTTCGTAAGCCTGATCAATCATCAAGGCATATTATTTTTTGCAAGTGATCAGGGATGACCCTAAGTATCCTGATTCCAGATATGATATGCAAATCGGGCTGTGGGTTTAGGATAAGCCCGAATTTTCTATTTTTGCATTGTCAGGGTTTAGGGTATTGACTTACCGTTAGAAATTCAATATCTTACGCTCTATATAATACGAGGAGGCCTGCGCACGGTTACACAATGGGTCCGGTAGGCCCGTCAGCATTTGGCAAAGGTTAGAAAGGTGGAAAGAGATATACTATTTACACGCGAGACTATTATGGAAAGGGTGAGAGACCTCGCCCGTGAAATATCCTCTGAGTATGCCGGAAAAGAACCGGTTATGGTTGGGGTGTTGAATGGCGCAGTCTTTTTCTTTTCCGACCTTGTCATGAAAATGAGTATCCCGTCCCGGATTGATTTCATACGAGCTGCGAGTTATGGCTCTGCAATGACATCAAGCGGTTCGGTCATTTTGACAAAAGATGTTGAACTTTCCTTAAAAGGGAAACACGTCATCATCGTCGAAGATATCGTGGATACGGGACTGACCCTTAAGAAAATTATCAAATATCTGGTAGGCAAGGGCGCGGATTCCGTCAAGATCTGCGCCTTGATCGACAAGCTGGAACGGCGCGAAGCGGACATTACGGTCGATTACCGGGGTTTCCAGGTCCAAGAAGGATTCTTGATCGGCTACGGGCTTGACTATGACCAACAGTACAGGTATCTGCCGGACATTTATGCCTTGAGGTGACCGGGGTTTCTCATCTCTAAGAGGAGGAAGACCAAATGATCATTGCTTGCGAAAAATGTGAGGCAAAATTTCAGCTCGATGAAAACCTGCTGAAGGATGAGGGATCGAAGGTTAGATGCTCAGTTTGTCAGCACGTTTTTACGGTCTATCCGACTGGGGCGTCGTCTATCGAGAAAACCGTCGCCTATGAAGATGTCGATGAGGCCTTGCAGGAAACGGTAGCCTTGGATTCCCCGCCCGCGCTTGAGGAAAGCGAGGCGGCCTTAACGGAGCCGGAAGAGGGGACCGATTTCGATACGGCCTTTGAAAGGGCCATGGAGAAGGAAAGCATCCCGGGGCCTCCCCCCGGCGAGATGCCTGATGACTCCGAGGGTTTGGATAGCATAGGGGAATTGAGCGCCGAAAGCCCTGAAGAGGAATCCCTTCTGGCAGGGCTGGAAGATGCTGAAGGTGGGGAATCAGACATCAATCTTAATTCTGCGAAGGAGGAACCACGTCGCTCAAAATTCTTGATCAAGATCCTCTTGATCCTGTTCGTCCTGATTGCGGCGGGCGTTGCCATATTCTTTTTCAAGCCTGAACTTATTCCCGACTCCCTTCGTTTCCTGAAGCCCGTCACCAAACAGGAAGTTACGGACCTGGGGGTCAGCAGGCTCAATTTCAAGGCAGTGAGCGGGTCTTTCGTGGAATCAAAAGAGGCCGGGCAGTTATTTGTCATCAAAGGAATGATCACCAACAATTACCCGCACACTCGGAGCCAAATATTTATCAAAGGATCGCTACTGGACGATCAGGGCAAGGTCGTCAAAAGAAAAACCTCCTACGCTGGAAATGCCTTTATGGAAAATGAGCTTCAGGAAATGTCCATGGCGCAGATCGATGAGGCCCTCATAAACAAATCCGGCAAAAAGAACATGAATGTCGATGTCCAACCGGGGAATTCGATTCCTATCATGATCGTTTTCGATAGTTTGCCCGATAACTTGAGTGAGTTTACCGTAGAAGCGGTGAGTTCCTCCCCCGGCAAGTAGGTTTCATTCTTATCCCTCCAAATGAGACGCAGGAAAGGGCCTTCCAGCCCTCTTTTATTCGCTGTTAAAAACTTGGTCCTTAGGGGCCAGTCGAAGATCCCGTTTTGCGGGGGTCAGAGACAGTTGGCTATGCCGGTATAAAATGATCAGGAATATTGGAATGTTGGGGTATTGGAATATTGAAAAAATGACAGGCAGCCGTGTGATGCATAAAATGGTGGTCATGGCATGCTGCCTTAGCCGTTAGGCGTGTTTTTCCATCACTCCATCATTCCATTACTCCAACACTCCGGGACTTTTGAAATTCAAATAATATAAAACCCCTTAGGGGTTAGCCCAAAGCCGGGCCCTCTGGACCCGGATTTTTTCCTCCCGACAGGAACCGCATGGCAAAATTTGACGAGAGACTGTCCACTGTAAGTGCTACAAAGATTGCCAGGGGTTTCTTTATCCTTATCATGGTCCTGTCGTTCGGCACCCTTGGCTATATGATCCTGGAGAAATGGAAACTTTTAGATGCGCTCTACATGACGGTCATCACCATTACGACCGTGGGTTTTCGGGAGGTCGGGCAAGTCTCGGAGGCGGGACGAATATTTACGATTTTCATCATTTTTTCGGGCATGGGGATCATCGCTTATATTTTGGGCACAACGGCCCAGGCGATGGTCGATTTTCAGGTGAGATCTCTCATCGGGAGGACGAAATTGGGGTTGAGGATGCGTTCCATAAAAGACCATTATATCGTTTGCGGCTTTGGTCGAATCGGCAAGATTATTTCCAAGGAATTAAAGGCGAACAAAATCCCGTTGGTCGTTATAGACAGTCAAACCGAGGCCAAACCTATTCTGGAAGACGAGGACATTCCTTTCATCATCGATGATGCCACGAGTGAAGAGGTCCTGGTCGAGGCGGGAATAGAGCGGGCCAAGGGATTGATCTCGGTTGTGGCCTCTGATGCCGACAATCTCTACATTACCATGAGTGCCCGGGGGTTGACCCCCTCGCTGTTCATCCTTGCGAGGGCGGCAGAGGAGCAGACGGAAAAGAAACTGTTGAGGGCCGGGGCCAACAAGGTCGTTATGCCCTATCTTATCGGCGGACAAAAAATGGCCCAATCAATCATCAAACCCGCGGTGACGGACTTCCTGGAGTTTACGATTTCCAACAGTGATATGGATCTTGAGATGGTGGAACTGAAGGTTGGGGAACAGTCCTTGTTGAACAACCTTACTCTGATAGAATCAGGCATCCGGAAGGACATGGACGTCATGATCGTGGCCATCCGCAAAAAAGAGGGAGGCATGAAATTCAATCCTTCTTCCAAGACACGTATCGAGGCCGGGGATACCCTTATTGCCCTCGGAAAAAGCGATGACCTTCTAAAACTCGAGAAAATTCTATTAAAATAAGGGATGATATAACCATTTATAACGTGGCCGCTTCATCTCGGGAAGAATATATGAGAGAAGTGAAGGAGAAAATGGGGCGGTGCCGGGCGGACATTATCGGTATCTCGGCGGAATTTGACAATCATGAAGAAGACTGGGGCGGGACCCTCTGCACGGAAGATTATCGGGATATCGGGCACATGGTCCGCGAAGCGGCTCTGCGATCAGGGGGAGGCTGCTTTGGCATCCTTGAGGGAGGGTACAACCATCATGTCCTGGGCCACAATGTTATGGCCCTGATTGAGGGCATGTACGGAGAAGCATGAGTCCCTCCGGTAACCCCCGGCGGCAAGACCCCGTCGATTCCATTCATTTTTCCCCCAGGAGAACGAAATAAATGAAAGTTTTTTATGGTGGTGCTATACAAGGGAATTGGGATCGTTCCGTGCGGAGACACGTCCACCAATCCCTGATCGATGACATCAAGGGGGCGGGGTACTCGATTGTCAGTGAACATGCAAAGGGTTCGGACTTCGATGAAACGGCCGGACTTCTTGGGGAGACATTCGGAGAACTTCCGGACAAGGGTCCGGACCGGACGATCTTTGTGCGCGATAAAATGATTGAATTCATCGAGAGCGATATTTCGACCGCAATCTTCGAGGTTTCCGTGCCGAGTCTGGGAACGGGTATCGAAATCGCCCATGCCTACCTTAGACCGCGGATGGGTTTGGCGGAGATACCTCTGCTGGCGCTTTATGAGAAGGGTTTCTGGCCGAATAAACTTTCCTCGATGGTCGGCGGCCTCTCTCAGGAGCAGTACCCCAATTTTCATTTAAGGGAGTACGCATCGCTGGATGAGGCCAGAGAGATACTAAAGGAATTCCTGGCCGGTTTATGAATCTGGAATCGGCCCCCTGAAACATTATTTGGACAGGACCGTAGACCATGACAAAAAGAACCAGAGTTGGGGTTTTGTGCGGCGGTAAATCCGCAGAGCATGAGGTCTCTTTGCAGTCGGCAAAGAGTATCGTAGAAGCTATGGACAGGGATAAATATGAGATCCTCATCATCGGCCTCGATAAGAAGGGCAGATGGTGGGGGTATGAAACCGAAGACTTCCTGAAATATCCCGATGATCCGACCCGGATCAGTTTAGAGCAGAGCTCTGCCAGATTGGCCTTCATCCCCGGGGAAAGGGAAAAGCCGCTGCTGGATTTTTCGAAAAGCCGCGTCCTTGACGGTATTGACGTCGTATTCCCTGTCCTGCACGGTCCCTTCGGCGAAGACGGCACGCTACAGGGGCTCATGAAACTGGCCGACATGCCCTTTGTGGGGCCGAGCGTTCTGGGCTCGGCTATCGGGATGGACAAGGATGTCGCGAAAAGGCTCCTGAGAGACGCAGGCATCCCTGTGGCAAAATGGTTAGTGGCCGAACGATCATCGGCTGACCGTATCGATTTCCGAAAGGCCGAGAGGGCTTTGGGGTTGCCGTTTTTCGTCAAACCGGCGAATCTCGGTTCATCGGTGGGGGTAAGAATGGTGGCCTCTCCCGATGATTTTCAAGCAGCGCGTGAAGAGGCCTTTACGTATGACAATAAGATTATTGTCGAGGAAAACATCTCCGGGCGGGAGATCGAATGTTCGGTCCTGGGCAATGAAAATCCTATAGCGAGTCTTCCCGGGGAGGTGATTACCGATACGAAAAAACACACCTTTTATTCCTACGAGGCAAAATATGTGGATGAAAGCGGGGCGATACTGAAAATCCCCGCGGATTTGCCACAGGACACGATTCAACGTATTCAGGAGTCTGCCGTCAGGTCATTCAAGGCCCTGTGTTGTGAGGGCATGGCCAGGGCGGACTTTTTTCTGAAAGAGGATCACGGTCTTGTGGTCAACGAGCTGAATACGATTCCGGGCTTTACGAAGATCAGTATGTATCCGAAGCTCTGGGAGGTAAGCGGACTTCCTTACAGGGAACTCATCGATCGATTGATCAGTCTGGCCTTGGACAGACACGAACGTGAGAGAAAGCTGCAGACGTCGGTGTTTCCATGAGGGAGTTACGTTTGGGAATTTCGCTTGTCCTATCAACGAGGCCACTCTTCATAAAATAAGGCCGTTTACACTGGTCCAAAATAGGAAGTTCCGCTCCAAGCCAAGGCCGGCATGTTCTCTTCGCTTTGTTCCTGTCAGAGTGTCGCGGGGCGGCATGAGTGAGCTTTTAATGAAATGACCGTGCCGTACCTTCCCATCGTGTGAAAACGATCACTTTTCTTTTTGTCCTTCCCCTCGCTTTTTTTTGACTTCCTCCTCTTGCTTGAGGACCCGGCGGAGGACTTTCCCGACCATGGTCGTAGGGAGGTCGTCACGAAATTCGATGGTCGTGGGGATCTTGTATTCCGTCATTTTGTCTCTCGCCCACTCCTGGATTTCTTCGGCAGTGAGCTTGCCGCGTTTTTCCGGTTCCAACACCACAAAGGCCTTGGCCACTTCGCCGACCTTGGGATTGGGGATACCGATCACGGCGGCATTCATGATATCCGGATGCCTGTGAAGAAGATCCTCCACTTCAGCGGGAAATACAGGGTATCCCTTACATTTGATCATGTCCTTGGCCCGGTCTCGAATGATCGTAAAGCCCTCCGCATCCATACAGGCAATGTCTCCCGTATGGAGCCATCCGTCTTGCACGGCCGAAGCCGTCTCATGTGGCCGGTTTCTGTAACCTTTCATGACTTGCGGCCCTTTGACGATGAGTTCACCGGTGTAGGCATCGGCTTCAACGGCCTGCTCGGGCGTAAGCCCTCCTGACTTGGCCACGGCAAAGGGCATGGAGGAGAGGACTTTGGTGCCGGTTAGGGGGTCTACGATTCTTGCGTCGGTGTCGGGCAAGGGGATGCCGATTGTGCCGACCTTTCGCAGGTTTTTGTCCAAAGGGTTGGCATGCGTGACCGGTGTGGCCTCGGAAAGTCCGTACCCTTCGATAATGATGGACCCGGTCAGTTCCTCGAACCTGTTTTGAACCTCCAAAGGCAATGGCCCTGCCCCGGAAACGGCCATCATGAGAGACGTCAGATCGAAGTCTTTGACCTTCGGATGGTTGTTGATTTTATCAAAGAGAAGGGCGACCCCGGGCATGATGTATCCCTCTTTCGTGGTGAAGGTCTGGATGACCTTGAAGAGATCGGCCAGATCAGCGGGTGGTCTGGGAAAGAGGAGCTGGAAGCCGCCGATTCGAATGGCGGTATTCATGTTGGCCGTCATGGCGTAGGAATGGAAAAGAGGCAATACCCCGACAAAACCCATCCCGGGTTTCTGCTGCCACAGGATGGCTTCGCACTGCACTGCGTTGGCGACCACATTGCGGTGTGTCAACATGGCGCCTTTGGGCAGCCCTGTCGTCCCACCGGTATATTGCAGGACCGCTATGTCGTTTGTCGGATCGATTTCAATCCGTGGGGGGTGCGGATGGGTCTCAAGGAGTTTCGTCAATTTTATGACATCCCTGGGAAACCGGCCGGTCGGTATTTTTTTGAAGGCCTTTCCCAAAAAGCGTTTCAGGACGGAAAATCCGCACAAGTCGACGATATTCGTGCCTATCACGTATTCGACCTCTGTGTCGGCGAGTCCTTTTTGGGCCTCCTTGAAAACGGCATCCAGAACGATCAAGGCCCTGGCACCCGAATCCGTGAGTTGATGCTGGATCTCATAGGCCTTGTATGTGGGGTTGATGGCCGTTACTGTCACACCAAGTAGCTGACAGGCGTAATAGCTTACGACATACTGGGTGGAATTGGGCAGCATGAGGGCGCAAATGTCCCCCTTTTTAAGGCCCAGCGAAGTCAACCCCGCGGCCAGTCGTTGAACCATTTCCCAGAGCCGGCGGTAGGTCGTTACAGTGTCAAGAAAAATGACGGCTGGTTTGGAACCGTATGCGGATGCCGTCTGGTTCAGAAAGTCGGCAAGGGAACAGTCAGGATAGTCAAGGCATTTGGGCACCTGGTCCGGCCAATTTTTATACCATATGCGATCTCCGAGAGATCTTTCACTCATTGTTCAGTCTCCTCAGGCAGTGGATGTGTGACGAAGATGTGCCGCGTACCGTTCCTATCGACCAAGGCTGATGCATTCGTAAAAAGTTGCTATCATGCCAAGATTTTGAATAAACCACGAAGCCGTCAACGTTAAAGCGTCGCATCGAGACTTTTTTTGAAGGGGATCTTCGCCTTACATCTAATAGCTTGGTGGTGATCAGGAATTATCCTAAATATCCTGATTTCGGAAAAGATATGCTTCTTAGGCGGTGGATTTAGGTCATGTTGCTTCGTTCATAACCCTGTAGTACTCCTGGGCCTTGTGTAATGCCGGGAGGTCATCCAGCCCCATGACTTCGTTTTCGTCGGCAGCGATCACGTAACCCGCATTCAGCCCGTCGGCCCGCATCAGCTCGACGAGGTCCGTCACGAAAAATTCCTCAATTTCGACTATCTTCCCCTGTCGTTCCTTCATGACGCAATGGGGCCTTTTTTCCAGAAGGTCCAGGTATCGAACCAGTTCGTTTCTCCTGGCGGCATAGATCCCGGAGTTGCATATCGGGAGTTGATCCTGCCTTTGTTGAGAAAATGTGTGCCAGTATTTCCATTCAATGATTTTTGTGACCTCTTTCCCGTTGACCTCAAGGACCCCATACTTTTTTTTGTCCTCGGGGCGGAATCCCAGGACCACCAGCGGGGCCTTTTCCAGTTCCTCTATGAGGTTGAGGTAAGACCTGCCGCGAACAAAAGGAACATCTCCCATAGTGATAATCAATCGATCAAAGTCGCCGGTTTCGATAAAGGCCCTGGATGCCAGCAGGGCTCCCCCGGTTCCATTGAGTACGGGTTGTTCCCAGTAAGTGAGGCCCATATTGGTCGTGGCCTTGATGATCTCACGCTTTTTGTGGTTTACAACCAGCGCCTTAGGGCCGGGTGGGAGGTTGTTCACGATGTTGAACAGGATGGGGCGTGCACCCTCGTAAGGGGAGCCGGCCGGTAACAGGGGCAGCAGGGTTTTATTCCCGTCGAACCCTTTCATGCGGCTTCCCTTACCGGCGGCCAGGATAAGTGAACCCGCGATATTATCTCTATTCAAGGTGTTACACATATTTCGAGCATACCTCTAAAGGCGAGTTGTCGAGAAAACGTTTAGGCGCAACCAGGCGAAGGAAGGTAATTTACAATTCTGTGAGATGAATGTAAATTGATTTTTAGAAAAGTCTTCCACGATGCTTTTTGTGTTGACCGGGTTGAGCCTTACTGATAAGTAATTCTGTATCGAATAAAATCGGGCTCAAGGGGTGTCGCATGTGAAACCTTGAGGGTTTCGGTGGCGATGCCGAGAACCCTTACCCTTTGATCACACCCATCGGCCTAAGGCGTGCAACCTTCTTTGCCAGGCCTGCTTGGTGGACCACTTCAACAATCTGGGATACATCCTTATAGGCCTCGGGGATCTCCTCCATAAGCGTTCTCTTGCCTCTGGATTGCACAAAGATACCTTTGTCCTCCAGTTCGCGTCTAATCGCTCTGCCCTTGGATCTCTTGATAGCCTGAGATCGGCTCAAGACACGACCGGCACCGTGGCAAGTTGAGCCGAAGCTCTTGTCCAGGGCACCTTGGGCGCCTGCAAGAACATAGGAATAGGTGCCCATATCTCCGGGAATAAGGACAGGTTGACCGGCATGACGGTATATTTCCGGCACCTGAGGGTGTCCGGGAGGTAATGAACGGGTGGCGCCTTTACGGTGGACGCACAACATGACCTCCTTACCTTCCAGCCGATGACGTTCCTTCTTTGCGATATTATGACAGACATCGTAGACAAGCTCCATGCCAAGCTCTTTCGGGCTCAGGGAGAACACTTTCAGAAACGTCTCAATGGCAAGGTGCATGAGGACCTGGCGATTGGCCCATGCGTAGTTCGCAGCACAGGCCATGGCTGCCGTGTATCGCCGGCCCAGGTCCGAATTGAGGGGGGCACAGGCGAGTTGCCTGTCCGGGAGAGCAAGGCCTTTTACGGAAGCCTTTCTGCCCATCTCTTTGAGAAAATCATCGCATATCTGGTGCCCGAAACCTCTGGAACCGGTATGAAGGAATACGCTGACTTGACCTTCAAAAAGATGAAAGTCCCGGGCTATTTGTTGGTCATAGATCTGATCCACCACCTGAACTTCGAGAAAGTGGTTCCCTGATCCCAGCGTCCCCAACTGGTCAAGCCCCCTTTTTACGGCCCTGTCGCTCAGGACTGAGGGATCTGCCCCTTCCAATGCACCTTGGTCTTCGGTTCTTTCAAGGTCCACGGGAAGCCCGAATCCTTGTTTTACAGCCCAGGCAGCGCCTCTGACGGCGACTTTGGCCTCTTCTTTTGCAGAAAGATGGATGATTCCTCTCGACCCCACTCCGGCGGGGATATTTTGAAAGAGTGCGGAGACCAGGGTTTTGAGATACGGCCTGATTTCATTTGCCTTCAACCGGGTTGTCATCAACCGGCAGCCGCAATTGATGTCATAACCGACGCCCCCGGGAGAGATGATCCCTTCATCCATATCGAAGGCGGCGACGCCCCCGATAGGAAAGCCGTAACCCCAGTGAATATCGGGCATGGCAAGGGAGTGCTGCTGAATACCCGGCAAGGTGGCGACATTGGCCACTTGTTGGAGGCTCTGATCCTGTTCGATATCCTTTAGGAGGTCCTTGCTTGTGAAGATCAAGCCGGGTACACGCATGTTCCCGCTCCGGGGAACAAGCCAGCGGAAATTATCCAGTTTTTCGAGTTTAATATTCATCCCGTGTCCTCAGACATCCATGATAACCCTGGCTTCCCAGTGGCCGACTTTCTGCGCCACTTCGATCTGATGATAGGTGATGGCTTTTATTTCGCTGAGTATTTCATGCATTTCCGGATCAAAGGGGACCGTCCTAACGGACGCGTGGAGTCGCAACGGGGTGACGGCTTTTATTAACACGGTGGTGACAACAAGATGCTCGCCCTCCAGCAGGTAGAGTATTTCGCTTAGCCATCGGACCATGAGATCGTCCAGATCTTGAGCTTGGAGAGAGATCTCCAGGGCCGAACCTTCACAGGGTAATTCCCGGCCAAACATGAGGTGCATCAGGGTTCTACCGGAGTTCTCGAAAAGATCCGTGAGGTCTGCGCCTCGTATCCTGACGGCAAGATCGGCCGTATGGTTTAGAAGGGTATAATCAGGTATCGTCATGGAGGTTCCTTGAGAGGCCGTGGTTTCAGGGGATGTTTTATCTCATTCTAACACGCCTGTGGTGATTGTCAAAAACAGGCTCTTCGGGAACAGCGGCCGATGATTCCCCGGAGTATCTTGGGCACCCATGGCGCATGTTCGGGCCGGGTACGGGCATCATTATAGGCCGACGAAACGATTATTGCATGAAAATATGGAGGTGCATCGGCTTAATCACGGATGTATTATGATGAGGATGAAAATATGAATTGTGCTTTTTGTCGCGGGGTTTTGAAAATTAAAGGAACAGTGGGCAGGAAAGATACCTGTCCTCATTGCGATCGAGATCTGCGCTGTTGCAAACAGTGCAGATATTATGACCCAAACGCTTACAACGAATGCAGGGAAGTCTCGGCAGACCGTATCGTCGATAAGGAAAGGGCCAACTTTTGTGACTATTTTCAAATAAGGGGTTCAAAGGGAGGGAGGAGCGGCAGATCCAACAGGACCAGGGATGCAAGAGAGGCCCTCGAAGCGCTCTTTAAGAAGAAGTAGGAAAAGCTCTCCCCTTTTATTCCTTGATCTAACGTCTCGATGTTCCTTATCCGTCATACTCCTCAACAACATGATGTTACATTCATGCCTTTTCTGAGAGAGGTCCACCGGAGCCGGACGCCAGGGGGAAAGGTGGGCACCGACGTCCGAGCAGGCCTTATCCCTTCTCCCCCCATCGCTTGAAAAGACTGTGTTTGATGCCAAAATAGTCAAAAACTTTCCCAATGGTTTGATCGATAATGTCTTCAATGGTTTTGGGCTGATGATAAAAGGAGGGCACCGGCGGAAGGATGTGGGCGCCCATGTCCGCAGCCATGGTCATGAGTCTGAGATGCCCCTTGTGGAGTGGGGTTTCCCTGACCAGGAGAGCCAGTTTGCGTTTTTCTTTGAGCGTGACATCAGCGGCTCTGACCAAGAGGTTTTCCGTATAGGAATTGGCAATCCCTGAGAGGGTTTTTATCGTACACGGGGCGACCACCATTCCCTGAGTCAGAAAGGAACCGCTGGCCAGGGCCGCACCCACATCTCTGTGGTCATAAACGTATGTGGCCATGGTCTCCACTTCAGACGGTTTGTAGTCTGTTTCTATCTCAATGTTTTTTTTGCCTGCCTCTGAGATGATGAGATGAGTCTCAACGTTTTGGTGCTTGAGCAATTCAAGCAGCCTCACGCCGTAAATCACCCCGCTTGCGCCTGCAATGCCGACGATAATCCTGTTTGCCATGCAATCTCCTTATGCATAGATGATCTTTTTGAGGGCGTCGACCGCCGCCCTGGCAAATTCCGGGGTGTTGATGTGTGTACCCACTTCGATGACTTCGATCTCCGGGTCCAGGTTTTTTTTCAGTTCATCGATAAAGATCCGGTCGGAAGCGGGATCATAAAGGGCGCCCCCCTCGACACTCAAGGACGAGAAGCCCTTGTTGGGAATCACGAACTTTACCATCTTTTTGTCAGGATGTTGATCAAGTTTTTTCGCAACCTCCCGGGCAATGTTCTCCATTTCTTCCGGGCTCGTTCTCGCCTGGACCCGGATGGCATCCTGTACCAGCAGTTTCCTCTCTGCCAGTTTTAGGGAAACCCAGAGAGGGTCTCCTTCATCCTTGCGTTGGATAGGCCCACAACTGATCATATCAAAGCCGCAGGGCGAAAGGATGTAGGGCCTGCCCAGTTTGCAGCCCGCATCCAGCCTGTCCGGCCCGGCGGCCCGGTTGCCGCCAATGAGGTATTCGCTGAAACCTGCGGGAACCAGATCGATAAAGGCCTCGAACAGGCCCTGACCGACCAGATCGCCGGCTGCTTTCTCACCTAACCCTGTGGCGTGAAAAGAGACGATGTTGTAATTTTCTTCCAGAAATTCTCTGACATAATGAGCGCCCTTGTCGCAGAAACCGAATTCCGTAATCGCGATCGACGGCTTCTCTTCCTTTTGGGGTGGTGTGTATCCTTCAACCATGCCGCATATGGCGCCGGCCCCGTTAATCATTAAGGATCGCACCAGGGGGTTTAGCCCCACGGTATCCACCACGCTATGCATCACCGTGATATCCCTGACGCCGAAAAATTCGGCAAGACGCTTGGCATAGGCCGGCATGGCCGCCACACTTGAAATCAGGAGCTTGGGAATCCCGAAAGGCAAGCGTTTCATGGCCGTGAGAGTGATGAAGGTCCCCGTCATTCCCCCAACGGCAATCACGCCGGTGATTTCCCCGGACTGTAAGAGATCCAGCAACTTCGTGCCCAGCCCCTCGGCCATGGCGGACGTCGCTTTGTCTCTCTCCTTGGCCAGCATTTTTCTGACGGCTTCTATGGTCGTGCCACCGGCCTTGGCCAGTTCATCGGAAGGGACATCCGCCTTGAGGGAAGCGTCAATGGCCCCCGTTCCAATGCTGATATCGATCAGGATGGTTTTATGTCCCCTTGCTTCGATGCATTCTTTTATGAGTTGAAGACCTTCTTCCCGTTCGTCGAGCATACCTACCATGGCGATGGTCATGCGTTTTCTCCAAACTTTACCCTAAAGTTGCATAAAAAACATGACAAGGGATTGTCACAATCAATAATAGTAACACTTTTGAGAGGATCCAATTATATTTCAGGAAATAACCAATGGTGCATTCCAGGGATTACAAACAATTTGTCATGTTTATTACCCTTTAGTCTTCGAATCCCAATTCAGCCCATCTCCCTTGCACTTTTTCGACCACACCTGGATCGAGCTGTATGGGAAGGGGCTTTTCTTTCCAGTCATACGGAATGGTTGCGTCCAGAAGCAGCCGGCCCGTGATTTCTCTTGCCCCCAGGGGGAGGGAAGGATCGAGGGGAGTGGATCTTCCCCTCTTGATGACCTGGGACCTGTTGGGCTGGAACCGGAAGCTCAGGGCGTACATGACACGGGAGATATCCCAGGGGTCGATGTCTTCGTCTACGACGATCACTGTTTTGAGCCCATAGGCCCCCATCTCTGTGGAGATGGCCGCAGTGAGCACCTGATCGGCATGTCCGGGGTACATCTGCTTCATGGAAATGATGGCCAGGAAGCGTCCCGATCCTTCCGGCGGGCAGTAGACGGCCTGAATGCCGGGGATTTTCATAGCCACAAGCTGTTGCCACAGGGTGGCTCCATAGGTAAGGGCCATGGTCATGTGGGTGTCCGTGACGGCCCGCCCCACCGTTGTGGACATGAATATGGGTGTGTTCCGATGGGTCACGCAATTGACCTTGATGAAATTCCGGTCATCCGTTCCCACGCCCGAGTAATAGCCTGTATACTCCCCGAAGGGCCCCTCTGGCATGAAGGTGTCGGCGTCTACCTCACCCTCCACCACGATTTCCGCCGTGGAGGGGACGATCAGATCGTTGGTTTCGCATTGTACTACCTCGATGGGTTCCCCCCTGATGGCGCCTGCAAGGTCATATTCGGATTCAAATGCGGAGAGCCTGGCTGCACCCATAAGGAACATCAGGGGATCTGAGCCCACAACCACGGCTACAGGCATGGGCTTTCCCATGGCCTGGTATTTTTTCAACATGAGGTCGGAGTGCTTCCCTTTAATGAACTGAGTGCCCAGTTTGTTTTTCTCGAGCAGTTGAAGCCTGTAGGTCCCAACATTCACCCAACCCGATTCCGGGTCTTTGGTGATCACGGAGTGGGCTGTTCCGAAAAAGCGTCCCCCGTCCATGGGAAAGAATTTGGGCACCGGGAACTTAAAAAGATCCACTTCATCTCCCGTCATCTTGTTTTCCTTGCAGGGGCCTGTATCGACAAGTTTGGGCGGGATCATGTGCTGTCCCTTTTCTACCCAATGCCTGTATAGGTCCACCAGGGTCGAGGCCTTCGGCATCCCCATAATGATGGAGAGTCGCTCCGTAGTGGTGCATGTACTCGTGATGACAGGCGAATCATAACCCTTCACATTCTCGAAAAGAAGGGCGGGACCCTTTTTCTCCTCGTTGAGTTTGGCAATGTGAGACAGTTCAAGATCCCAGTCCACCTCAGCCTTGATCCGGTGAAGTTCTCCTTCTTCTTCACATTTAGCGATAAAGCCCCTTAAGTCTTTCATTACATAACCCCCCTTTATAAAAAGTGATAAGATTTCGGAATACGAAATGGGTCGGAATGTGCTTAAAAAAGCTTAATTTTATGATTCACCTATTTTAAAAAATATGTCAATTTTATATTTTTTATGGTATTTATAACTTGAAATTATAAATAAGAAGGCATTATAATCGGGCCTTATTTGATGAGCGTCATCACCATGCGTTCATCCGGAAACGGTTCTTTTTCGATGAGTTCAATCAGCGATCGGCTTTCAGCTTTTAGTAAAAAAATCGAATCATTAGGCAGAATTTCGATGGCCGATGACTGAGAGCACCATCTAAAAAACTTTTATTTCCGGATGGACACGACCTAACTTCGATGACGAGGGATCTCTGGTGTAACTCACCCGTGTGTCTTTGATGAACAGATAAGAGAGACTTCTTTCCGAGGGGCTGGAACCGATGCTCAATTTTAATCAAGTCAGAGTTTTCTACCATGTGGCCAAAAATCTTAGTTTTACATTGGCCGCCAAGGAACTTTTCATTACCCAGCCGGCCGTAACCGCTCAGATCAAGGCCTTTGAAGACTACTCCAATCTCAAGTTATACAAGCGCCGCGGCAGGAACATATACCTTACAGAGGCAGGGAAGACCCTCTATCAATATGTCCGCCAGATCTTCGAGTATGAAACCGAGATAGAAAATGTGATCGAGGATCTGAACGAACTGAAACGGGGCGTTCTTCGTCTTGGAACCAGCAAGGCCTATGCCCGTTACTTCATGCCCTCGCTTCTGAGCCATTTTCACAGTGTCTATCCCGACATCAAGATTTTCCTTGACGAGGGCAGTTCCCTCGATATGATTCACAGCCTCCTCAGCTTCAGAAATGAAGTGGCGATCGTTGCCATGGCCCAGGATCATCCCGATGTAAGCTTCACACCTTTCAGACAGGAGGAATTGTTGCTCATCCTTTCACCCGGGCACCCCCTGGCGGGTAAAAATGAGGTTTCCTTTAGAGACTTGGCCAATGAACCAATCATCATGAAGGAGTCAGGATCAGGGACAAGAAAAGTGATCAATGAGATCTTTGCCCGCTACAACTTCAGCCCGAATATCCTCATGGAGACAAGTAATACGGGGTTTATAAAACAGCTTGTTCAAAGAGGGGACGGTATCTCCTTTCTCGTGAGAGAATCGGTCATCGCCGAACTCAGAGAGGGGAAACTGGCGACTGCCTCCATGGCGGAAGAAAAACTTTTCCTAAATGTCTGCATAGCCCACTTCAAAGGCCAACAACTTTCTCGTCCCGCGCAGGCCTTTCTCGATACCCTGGGTCAACTGCCTTCAGGTGGGAGGCCTGTCGAGCGAATGTGGGCAATCATTTCAGATGGCTCTTCGAACTAAAGGCATGCACCGGATCAAGCATGTTGTGCATGGTCATCGATGCCAGTCGAGCAAAATCGGGATCATTAATGTGCAATTCCGCTTCAATGATCTCGATTTGGCTGTCCAGGCCCCGCCTCAGTTGGTGGATGAGAATTTCGCTGATCCCGGGATCATAGAGCGGTCCTCCTTCACGATCGGCCTCGGACCATCCCGCTCTGGGAATAAGGATGCGTGTGTTTTTCGTTCCGTGATTAAGCCTTTCTATGAGTTGCCTTGCGATAGAGAGGGTCTCGTCGGCGCTGAGTCGGATGGCTGATCGGAAATCGTAAAAAAACAACTTCCGATCCTTGTGCTCTTCGGGCACATTATCACGGGTGAATTCCAGCACGGCGCAATCAAGACCGCCGGGTACGACGAGACGGGGGATATCCTTCCCCGGAACGGGTCTCAGTCTTTGAGGTCCGATGCCTCGACAATATCCCCCCATCATTTCGTCAGCGAATTCGTGGGTGGCAAGATCCAGGATCCCGTGGAAGTGTCCCTCGGCGGCCAACTCCTCCATGGCCATGCCTCCGGTCCCGTTGGCATGAAAAGCGACGGTTTCATATCCCAACTGCTCCAAGGAGTGCTTCACTTGTTCGGCGGCGGGCGTGATGAACCCGAAAAAAGAGAGGGCAATGCGTTTCTTTTTTCTTTCAGGTTTCCACTGACACCGGACCATGCCGCAGACGGCCCCTGCTGCACTTTCCAGAATTTTACCGGAAATACTGTTTATGCCCAGCAGGTCCACGACACTGTGCATCATGGTGATGTCCTTTGTCCCCACCACGTTGGCCATATCGCGCGAGGCGACCGTGGAAACCATAACCTTGGGAACACCTAGGGGAAGGACACGCATGATGCTCGTCCCAAGATGTGTTCCCGTACCCCCTCCGGCGGAAATAATAGCAGAAATCAAACCTTTCCTGTGAAGTTCCCCGACCAGTCTCCGGGCCAGCCGGATAGCGATCCCGATCGCGCCGTCCCTGCCTTCGGGGTTTTCTTCGCAGATCTTATGATAAAGGTCAAAGTCCGGAAGAAAAGGGCAGGGCGCCTTTGTTCCCACATTGATGGTCAGTGCCCCAATTCCTCTCGCCTCGATGTTCTCCTTCAAAAATAGATGCTCTTCACTTTTGGAGTCGAATGTGCCAACAACGGCGATGGGAGCTATCTGCATCATAAGCTGTCCTCATTCACTGCACCGATTTGAGAGCCGGCACGTTTAAAATCCGTTGAGAGAAGCGGCACCGGTCCCTGGGCAAATGTCTTCAATAGAATTTCCGCCATCAAATTACGGCGGCCAACGGGTTCTTCTCTGTTCCTGTTAGAGAATGCTGCCGAAACCTTAGTGTTCCGATTCGAAAAAGGCTTTGCCCATTCTACCGGGAAAAGACCGTCACCTCCCACGCATTGCTTCCGGAATCACTCTTTCTTCGAAGCCTTTGCTCTTGAGACGATACTGTCCCTGAGCGCATCCCTGAAGTCCTTGTCTGCAGCCTGCCAGGCCGCTCCAAATTTCATTTGGAAATAGGAACCGGGCAGTCGCTTTTGCCAGGACACCCAGGGATTTTCACCCTTCTTTTGTGCGACAAATACGTCATTCAGGAAATCCTCGATTCTCGATATTTCCTCCTTGGGCACATAGGATGCCGCCCCTTCATTGATGGATTTCACTATATTATCCGGACTGAATGCATGGGCCGTCAGCATGAGACACGGAATCTTCTTCTTGTTCGCGATCTCGAGGAGTTCATAGCCGTTCACGCCCATGATATCCAGAATGGCCGCATCGAAATCCTGAGATTCGAGAAATTTCTTTGCATCCTCGAAGGTGATCGCCTTGACGAGTTCACACATTCTCAAGAATTCTTCCAGAATTTCAAGGATATCCGCTTCATCATCAACGATAAGAATTTTTTTGCCCTTCAGCATATTGCTTTCCGCCATTATCCAGCCTCCTTAATCGATCTTCAGTTTGATGGGCGTGGTAGCCTTTTCAAACAATAAGTCGAAACCGCTTTTTTTGCCTAGAACCGATTTCTTTTCTTTCTTGGACCATACGCTCTCGGGACGAGCCTGGACGAGAAAGATGCTTTCAGGAAACGGCAGGCTCATGGACACCGAAAACTCGATGTCCTGAAGGCAGCCGAAATAGGCCTCCACTTTCTTGGCAATTTTTGTCAACTCCATGACCTCCTTGTCCTCAAGACAAGGAAGTTTCCTTTTGTCGGGTGGGAGGTCCTTGTATTCCATTTCCCTTGTTTCAGGGTTGTATGCAAACTCGGTGCCCTTGTCGGAGATGACCTTTTCGTCTACTTCCAGCGTCACCTTGTCCATCAGATACCTGTCAGGAGTCACATTCCCGGAAACGACCGCCTCGCCGAAACCAAAACCCGCTTCTATGGCTACTTTCGATTCGTCACCGTTCACAGGATTCACGGTGAGTATCACACCGGCGGACTTCGCATCCACCATCGTGAGGACGGCGACCCCAATGGGATCATGATGGAGCGGGAGACCCAACCTTGCCCTCGCGATGATCGAACGGGTGTTGAAGGTGCTCGACCACACGCGTATCACGTGCTTAACCACGTCCTCAGGGCCGCTCACATTGAGATAGGTCTCATATTGACCGGGGTGGCTCGAGGGTCCTGCCGATCGCGTCGCTACAAATGTGTTGTCGTTTCCCGTTTCCTTGCACAACTCGGCATAGTAATTTTTAACGGTCTCTTCCATCTCGGGCGGCATCCTGATGGATTCGACGATGCCCCTTATCTCCTTGGAAGCGGCGTCAAATTTCGGCGTATCCTCTACAGCTTCCGGATCCGCATGGAAGTTTTCCAGGTATTTCAGCACGCGTTCCGAGCCTTCCGTCTCATTCATGAATCGTTCGTATGCCAGGACACTCAAAGCGAAACCGGGCGGCACGTGAAAGCCGGCTTTGGTCAGTTCCCCGAGGTTGGCGCACTTCTTCCCCACGATATCATTATGCTCTATTCCGAGTTCTCCAAATCCGAATATCCATTGCTCCGGCATTTTGCCCTCCTCTCTGTTCATGCCGTATCCTTGACATGTGCCGGGGGTCATTGAAAATATACCCCCGGCATAACCGGTAATAAGTCTATGCTCTCTTTACAATCGTTACGACTCCGGTGCTGCCATCCACCCGGATAATATCTCCCGTCTTGATGGCGGTGGTTGCGATCCCGGTCCCGGTCACGGAAGGCAGGCCGTATTCCCTGGACACAATGGCCGCATGAGACGTGAGGCCACCGATATCCGTGACCGCCGCCTTGATCTTGGTAAACACGGGCGCCCATGACGGGTTGGTGGTCGGGGCGACCATGATCTCGCCGGGCTGGAGTTTCACCACGTCCCCGAGCAGTTTGAGCACCCTGGCAGGTCCTTCCGCCGCACCGGCTGACGAGGCGAAGCCCTTCAGTTCGGTCACGTCTTCGTCCACCACGCCCGTTCCCTTGAGCCATTCATCGACTTTGTCGGTCGTGACCCCCCACAACATCAGGGTAAAGGGCTCCGAAACCTCTTCAGGGGGTACCCCGAGGGCGGGGACGGGATTCCATTTCCTGGCCGCCTCGAGGATCTTGGCCCGCTTTTCAGCCTTCTCCATCCAGATTTTCCTCGTTGGTGCACCCTCACCCAACGCCCATGCCGTGACCATGTCCTCCAGCAGCATGGGGATTTCAAAACGGTTGAAGAGGTAGATGTCATCCGTATCCTTCAATACATTGTGATTCACGAGAAGTTTGCCGAACTGTCTGATCTTGGCGAACCATATGGTATGCAACCAGTGTTCCACCCAGAACAGATGGTCCTCCGCATACCTGTAAATGGATCGTACCACATTATAGGCGTCATTGAAGGACTGCAGGTCGTCTTCCGATTTGATGAGCTTCTTGTACTCCTCGACGATCCTATCGCGCTCTTCAGAGATCTCGTTTAGATTTCGCTCAATCTCTTGGCCCTTCTCGAGTCTTTCAATATAACTCTGCATGTAACTGAAGGGCACGTCCATCTTGTTGATCCAGCTTCCCTCGTAGTGATACCAGCCACTGCCGCAGGATACAAAAAACCACGGATCCTTGATTTTCTCGATCTCATCGAGCCATGCCTTGCCGTCATCGGTCGCACTCAGGGCATTTATCTTGTCTGCAGCGGGGCCATCTCCCTTGAGGATGTCTTTAACGGAGTCTTTGGCGGCCGCCAACCTGCTCAACCGGCAAAGTTCCTCCTCGGGACGGAACATGGAAACCTCGGCGCCGGCAACCATTTTGCCGATGGTGGACTCCTTGATCCCCGGGAAGAGCTTTCTTGACGTGTCCACAAACATCAGATAGGCCAGGTAGGCGAGGTTCAGGTACTGGAAATGGTATTGCCAGGCCTTGAAGATCTGGCTGACGATGGTATTGAAATTTTCGATGACCTCATGGCCGTCCGTGGTCCCCTTGGGTATGGGAATGACTTCCTCCTCGGGCACAAACTGGGGCAATTTTTCAGGTACATAGAGCTGTTCCATCTCTCCGCCCAGTTTTTGAAACCTCTCCAACCACACCTCGAACTGTTTCATATAATTCTGAAAGGTGTAGGGCACCCTTTTCCCGAACAATTCAGCCTTTTGCCCGATGACTTCTTCAGGGGGAGGTTCAACCGCAGCGATATACATGTAACCGCCCAGCATTCTTTGTGCCACTCCCTGGGCAGGAGGGATGCAGAATACCCTTGTGGTAAACTGAGAAAGCGCGATCTGCCAGGCCTCCTGGAAGATGTCGTCCAGTGGATACATCGGCTCGGGTGCATGAATCTTGTCCTGATACCAGAAATGCTTCTTTTCCCATTCGTCCCGATCCTTGCTGAACAGGCGTTGGGGTGGATACATTTCCTCCCATCCCTCCAATTCGGGTGGCAGGACGACTTCTTCTGCAAACGGAAATTGTTTTAAATCCGCCATAAATACCCCCTTCTCTTTTTGAATGTGAGTTGTTCGGGTTTATCGTCATGAGGTATCCACATTCCGCATTGAGCCGTTATCACCTCCCTTCAGCGCCAGGCGCCACCAGTCTCCGGGTGAATTTTGCCTGAGATCGCTCGCCGTAGAGGTCTTCAATCGCACGTAACCCTTCACGGTCTTTATTTCGATGAAACAGACCGAAATTGGAACCCTGAAAGAGCGGCGGAGTCAGGATAACAATCCAAGGCAAATAATAATATATTTACAAATTAATATGCGAAGTATGGGTTGAAGGAGCAGAACCCTCAAAGGTCAAGGTCCATTACAAGACCCAAAGTTTCCACAGGCTCCCTGGAAAAATACCAGGGCCATTTCAGGTGCACTGTTTAGAAGAATCGCGCACCGGTAGACCGGGGCGGCGTATTATTTTAACGGGTAGGATTTCCTGCATCTTAGGGTTAGATTAAGCGCGAAAATATGTCAATTTGTTTTTTTTTATAGTATGTATAAGCGACAGTTATAAATAATTCTAATACATAAAAATTTTTTATTGATCTATGAATGCTGGTAACTTTTTGAATATGCTGGAAGAAGCCGGGTTTGACTTCTTCACGGGTGTGCCCTGCTCCTATTTCACGCCATTTTGCAGTCTGTTGGCGCAAAGGGAGACATCTTTTCATGTGGCCGCTGTGAGAGAGGATATTGCGGTAGGTGTGGCCGCCGGTGCCTATATGGCCGGGAAAACCCCCGTCCTTTATATGCAAAACTCCGGCTTGGGCTATTCTCTCGAGGCCTTTGCCTCCCTGCAGATGATTTACCGCATCCCGGCACTTGTCCTTATGAGCTATCGGGGCCCCGAAGACCGGGGATGGGAGGAACATCGGGTCATGGGGGAACACACGGAAGATTTGTTGAATGCCTTTAATCTGGAATATGCGCTGTTTCGGGGAGACATTTCCGACCGCAGAGTCCGTGAGATAGGACGATATCTCCGAGACCGGGAACAGCCCTTTTTCCTGCTGGTGACCAAGGGGGCGCTGGTTTGAATCGTCTGGAAGCCATTCAATGCGTGGTGGATGGTCTCCCCGGTGATGAACTGATCGTTCATGCCAACGGCGTCATCAGCCGTGATTCCTTTTATTGTGCGGATCGAAAAGAGAATTTCTATCTCCTCGGTTCCATGGGCCTGGCCTCCTCCGTAGGAGTCGGCGTGGCCCTCAGCCGGCCCGATCGCAGGGTCCTCATTTTTGACGGGGACGGAAATATTCTGATGGGTTTCGGCAATCTGGCCCTGATCGGTGCCCTGAAACCGTCGAATCTCATCCACCTGGTCTTCGACAATGAGGCCTACGGTACGACCGGCAACCAGCCCACCCTTTCGGCAAGGGTTTCGCTCAGTGAGGCGGCCCGGGCATCAGGATACCTCAGCGCGGCACTCGTAACGCGTCGCCGTGAACTGTTAGAGGTGATGCCGACCCTTTACAGGGCGCCGGGTCCCCATTTCCTTCAAATCAAGGTGTCACGGGATGTGCCCGTGACCGGCCCGCGCATCCCTTACTCTGCACGTGAAATCAAAGAGAGATTCATGAAGGTCCTGGGCAACAGAAGTGACTAAGGTTACGAGTGAGCTGATGTTTCAGGTGATCCAGCTGTATAAAACGGCTATGGCGTGTTGTAATGAAAATTAGGGAACGCCCTTCGATCATGATATCTTCATTTGGGGGAGCAAAGCCACCTGACATATACCGCTTAGGGCAAAGGCTAGGGGGTATCAATTTGCAGTCCGGTGGGTGGGGCGAGAATAAGAGTGGCAGAAGATATGGGAAGCGTCGGGTCGCTCATCGCCTTGAAACGGTCCCGGAAATTAGGAAATATAAACGATGTTAGGAAATTTACACAATCATCTTTAAAATCGTTAAAAAAACATATAAATACAAATAGATAAAATTATAATAATACTAAGCTTTAGGATAAAAATGATTCAAATATATTAATAATTCAATGAAAAAAGCTTGACAACTGAACAATATTTATGTAATTTTTCTTATTAGTGTAATCGTATAATAATAAATATAAATATCGGTAGCTTGTAGCTATAAACAATATTAGGGAGATTGCGATTTCCAGAGAAGATGCCAGGACGCGGATTGTTGATGCGGCGAAGAAACTTTTTGCCGAACAGGGCTATCAAGGTGCAACGATTGCTGAGATAGCCAAGATTGCCGGTCTTTCCGACGCAGCCATCTACGAATACTTCCAGGGAAAAGAAGATCTTCTCCTAACGATTCCCGATGCCTGGTTGACTCGGGCGATCGAAGAGCTGGAAGAGCAGCTGTTCGGAATCCAGGGCGCTTTCAACAAGCTGAGAAAATTCCTGTGGTGGTACCTGCGATATATCGAACGAGAGCCCCTTACCGCCAAGGTGGTATTTCTTTTCCTTAAAACCAACGCCAACTTCCTGAAGAGCAAAGTTTACCCGAATGTACAAACCTTCTATGCCTCATTGATAAAGATCTTTACGGAGGGCAGGGACTCCGGAGAAATGAAGCCGGATCTGAATCCCTACCTCGCCAGAAGCATCTTCCTCGGGACCATTGAGCACATGGCCATCCGATGGCTCGTTAAAGACATGTCCTATTCACTCTTCGATAACCTCGAGAATACGTATCAAATGCTGGTAAGCGCATTTAAAGCAGACGAAAAACCCTCTAAACAGTAGGCCATCCACGACTGCTAAACTTTTCCGAAATTTAACCCTAACTTTAGGGTTAACTGTTCCGGCAACCGGGAGGTTTTGTTCAATCCCACTTTCGAAACGCCACGGAACGAAATGGATAGCGGTTTTCTATAACAGGCTTACGGCCAAACTCATTCCGGATCTGTCTTCCCAAATGAATACGACCATCGAAGGTTCCCGTTATTGAAGGAGAGAAAGTTTGGGTCTCTAAACCCAAATAAAGGCACACAGGTGTTGCATGAATTCAATTTCAAGATACGAGGAATTAAGAGAAAAAACTGTCCCCGGTATGCTGTTGGATAGGATGACGGTGACTCCCCAAGAAACGGCATACCGTGTCAAAAAGCTCGGCATATACAGGGAACGAACCTGGGCCGAATTTGGACAATTGGTCGAGCGATGTGCCAGGGGGTTCATGACATTGGGTTTGAAGCATGGTGAACGTGTGGCCCTGATTGGAGACCCATGTGAAGAGTATGTCATCTGTGAGGTAGCCGCGCAGGCTTTGGGCGCTGTGTCTTATGGACTTTACCCGACATCTTCTCAGAAAGAGGTGCGTTATCTGCTCAATGATGGGGACGGATGCATCTTAGTGGCAGAGAACCAGGAATATGTGGACCGTGTACTTCCTATTCTTGATGAGTTTCCTCGACTCAGACACATTATCGTTATCGACACGAGAGGGATCTTCATGTACGACCATCCTGCACTGATGGCCTATGATGATCTCATGGAGAGGGGCGAAAAAGATTCGGAGTTCGGTCAAGGCGCCTTTGAAGAACGCATCGGTCAAATCAGACCGTCGGATAACCTTTTTATTGTGTATACGTCAGGGACGACCGGGAACCCGAAGGGCGTTGTGATAAGTCATGGAAGACATCTTGCTGCCGCGTATACCCTCATTGACCGCTATCCCGTTCTTGGGAAGGGCACCCATCGTACAGTCGTTTACCTTCCCCTGTGTCATGTGCTCGGAAAGGATGTGGCTGTGACATTGCCCCTCATGACAAATATCGTTCCACACTATGGTGAAGATATCGAGGACTTGAGCCAAACCATTTTTGAGACCGCTCCCACGGTGCTCTTTACCGTACCACGGTACTTGCAGAAATTCGCATCGAGCATCCTTGTTGGAATTGAAAACACGAGTCCCTTAAAGAGGCTTTTCTACCGCACGGCAATTAAGATAGGGCGCGGGCATGTCAGGCGTCTTTGGGAAGGACAAAAAAATCCGCTATGGCGCTTCTTCTATTTCCTTTGCTATCAGGGCGCATTCAGACCGATTCTGAATAAAATCGGTTTTGACAGATTGAAGATATGTCTTTCTGCAGGCGCCCCGTTGCCCCCGGAAGTGATGGCTTTGTGGCATGTCTACGGCGTGAATCTTTCAGAGTTCTATGGGCAAACCGAAACCGGCGGAGCCATCATTTCCGCCCAGGGATCCTATTTCCCCAGGCCGGGCAATATCGGTATCCCACCAAGTGGGTTAGAGGTCAAACTGTCGGAGAGCGGAGAGATCCTTGTCCACTGCAATGATATCTTTGAATGCTATCTCGACAACCCTGACCAGACAAATGAAGTCGTTGATGCAGAGGGATGGCTTCATACCGGTGATGTAGGAGAATGGACGGATGCAGGCAACCTCCGAATCATCGACCGTGCAAAGGACATCATTGTCACATCCGGCGGGAAAACGCTCAGTCCGACCTATATTGAGAACGCCCTGAGGGCCAGTCCATATATAAGTGAAGCCGTTGTCTTCGGCCATAACCGTAAATACATATCTGCGCTTATAGAAATCGATTTCGAAACGGTTTCGGATTGGGCAAGAATGCAAAATATAGCCTACACTGGATTTACGAGCCTGGCTGAAAATCCCGAAGTCACTAGACTTATAGGGGATGAAATCGAAAAATCAAACCGGGAGATAGCTCGCGTTGAACAAGTCAAGGTGTTTCGCGTGATTCCCAAGGTCTTGGATCCGGAGGAGGATGGAGAGCCGGTTACACCCACCAGGAAAGTGAAAAGGGAACAGATGTACCAGAAGTTTAAAAGCCTCATCGAATCCATGTATAGTGATAAGGAGGAGAGGATGGTAGTCTCTGAAATAGGTGACTTGCTGTCCCCATAACTCTACTGTTGCAAAAGTCGAGGATGCCGCAGATCCAAGGCGGGACAAGCACAGGAGATGCAGGTTGAGCTTGCGAAATCCCTCCAAATTCAGGATATACTTGGCTTTCCCGAAGGGTAAAAAACATGACAAACTGAATGGATAACCTGGAATTCACCTGTATTTATTCCTGGAAACTGATGTTAATCGTAACAAGACGCTTGTCATGTTTTTTTTATGCAACGCCGGGGTTAATTCTAAACACTGAAACTAAGGAGGAGGGGTAGACCATGATTAAAAAACTGTTCTTTGGGCTTGTAGTAATGGCTTTCCTGTCGGCTGTTTTTGCTGGCACGACACTCGCAAAGGATGCCTATGTGATCGGTGCTAGCATCGCGGTGACGGGTCCCGGATCCGATACGTATGCCCCTATCAAAGAGGCATTTGACATCTATTTTAACGATGTGAACGCAAAGGGCGGCATAAATGGCCACCCCGTGGAGATCATCGTGGAGGACAATGGATCGCAACCCTCCAAGGCCGCAGCGCATGCCAAAAAATTTGTAACACAGAAAAAAGTTGTACTGTCCATTATCGCCAGCCTTTCCAGTACCTATGCCCCGGTGATACAGGTATCTCAGCGGTACAAAGTGCCCCTCTTTTATGGGGGTGCGGTTTGCCCCAGTGCCGTCTATCCGCCTAAGGCGGATGCTTTTCAGTTTTGTTCCACGGCTTTCGGCGCCAAATATGACAGCCAATTTGCGGTCCCGTTTCTTGAAGAACAGGGGAAAGGAGGTTTGAAACTCGGGCTTGTCGCCATGAACATCCCGGTGTCGAGGGGGGAAATCGATTATGCGGAAGTGCTTGCAAAGGAAAAAGGTATTCAGGTCGTGGATAAAGAGGCCACACCTCCCAGGACACCTGATTATACTCCCTTTGCAACAAAAATTAAAAACGCAGGTGCCAACTGGGTTTATGCGTGGTCGCCTTGGGGGTCTCAGATTCGGACCTTTGAGGCACTCCGAAAGCTCGGATGGAAGGGGAACTATCTGGCCTATGCCCATACTCCGTCAGAAGACGAATTGAAGCGGATCAAGGACGATGGACTCTACGTGTTTGGGACAAATGCGTTTTTTTCGGACAACTCTCCGATGCACCAGCAAATAAAGGCCGCAGCTGAGAAGGCAAAGAGCATCTATCCCTACACACAACTCACCGAAGGGTGGATTGCGGCCATGATCCTCGAGGAGACCCTTAAGAACACACCCTGGCCACCCACACCCGAGAAGGTCAAAGCGGCCATGAATAACTTGAAGGTGGACACAAGAGGACTCAAAGGCGGGCCGCTTGTCTGGACGGAGAACAACCACTTTAGGACCGTGGCCCATTACAGGGTATACAAATGGGATTCCGCCAAAGGCGGCATCGTGGTTGTAAAGGATTGGACACCTATTGCGGCGGAATAGGGCTCTCTAACGGTTGGGTATCAACCTTAATTCATGCCGGAACGCACTGAGACTGTCAGTGTGCTCAGGGATTCTTTAGACAGGGATCTTCTTGGTGGGCCGGGGTCACGGGATCCGGTCCACCAAAAGAGAGGTTTTAATATAATGCAGATTTTGATCAATCTCGTCGTCATGGCTTTGCTTTATAGCCTTATTTGCAGCGGGTATGTGTTGATTTACAGATCGAGCCGCGTCCTGAACCTGGCTCATGGTGAATTTATGGCCTTGGGCGGATATTTTATTTTCACCCTGAGCCTGGGGATATTTCCCAATCCTGTTCCATCGTTTGTTTTAGCCTGTGTTTTGAGTCTGGCCCTGGGTTTTGCCGTATATTTTTTACTGATGCGATTTATGGCAGGAGAATCGATTTTTGCGGGTGTCCTGGTCACCATTGCGCTCGGCATTTTTTTTAGAGGTCTTATGACGCTGATATGGACGTCACAGTTGTGGCACCCGCTTCATTACCTGGGCATGAAAAATGTCTCATACCAGGTATTCGGTGATGCGGCCATTTCGACCTTCGGTATCATTAAAGTATTGAGTGCCGTTGTGCTTTTTACATTTTTGTTCTTCTGCTTGAAATTTACACGCTGGGGTCTAAGGATGCGCGCAGTAGGAGAGAACCCACTTCTGGCCGCGCAGCGAGGCATTTCGTTGCACAAGTATTACGCTCTTTCCTGGGGAATTGGTGCATTGAGTGCCGGTTTTGCGGGAATGATCCAAGCGTGCGATTCGGGGCTTGATCCTGAAATGTTTATTATCGGATTAAAGGCCTTTCCCGTCGTTCTTGTAGGCGGCCTGGACAGCCTGGTAGGCGTCATCCCCGGGGCGTTTGTCGTGGCCGCAGCAGAGATTATCGCCATCAACTATATCAGCCCGCAGGCAAGTGAAGTCGCTCCGTTCGTCGTATTACTGTCTATGTTGATCATCCGCCCCTGGGGGCTTTTCGGGACAAAAGAAGAATTGGAGAGAGTTTAAATGCCATTTTCAAGCGGTTATTACAAAACGACCTACGAAAGCGATATGGCTCTGGTTGAAACACGCGGCCGCTGGGCGTGTCTCGTGGCACTATTCGTTTTCTCAGCATTAATCCCTTTTGCGGCGTCGGCATTTATTCTGGATCTGGCCAATCAGGTATTGCTGGCCCTGGTGGGTTCCATCGCTTTAATGCTTTTAACAGGATACGCCGGACAAATATCCCTGGGCCATGCCGGTCTTATTGCAGCAGGTGCGTTTACGACCGCCATACTCTACAAAGAACTCGGGGCCCCCATTTGGATAACACTGCCTGCATCGGCGGTGACAGGGGCCGTCCTGGGTTTTATTTTCGGCCTCCCTTCCTTGAGGCTGAAAGGTCTTTACCTCGCCCTGAGCACCCTGGCTCTGCATTTTATCGTAACTTATTTAGGTTCTGAATACGAAACAAACAGGGGCTTTGCAACAGGTGTTATCATTGATGCCCCTCAAATCGGCCCCTTTGTAATTCTGGATCCCCGGATTTGGTATTTTGTGTTATTGGGCATCGATATTCTTCTGATCGTCTTTTCTCTGAACCTGATCCGGTCTCGAACCGGTCGGGCCTGGATGGCGATTAGAGATCGTGATGTGGCCGCCGAAGCACTCGGCATAAAGTTGTCGGCCTATAAACTCTCCGCGTTTGTGATCAGCTCCGTCATCACATCTGTTGCCGGCTGCCTTTTTGCCTATTATCGAGGATTCGTTTCTGTAGAGGCCTTTTCCCTTCTCATGACCATCGAGTATGTGGCCATGGTTATTATCGGGGGGTTGGGCTCCATGCTGGGGGCGGTTTTAGGGACAATTTTTGTGGTGATCCTTCCCTATGCCATAGAAGGCACTGTCGAGTTGTTTCACGTGCCCACACGTTTTACGACTTATATTTTCAGTATCAATCATGCCGCTTTCGGGTTGATTATGATCATCTTTTTGGTTATGGAACCCAACGGTCTTGTTGGTGTCTGGAACAGAATAAAAAACTATTTTATTCTCTGGCCCTTTAAGCATAGGCCCCTGGGAGGATAGTCCGATGCGGAAAGAAAATGCTGATTCCCTATTGGGCGTCGAAAAATTGGAGGTTGTTTACAATAACGTGTCGGTTGCCGTGCAGGGCGTTTCTCTGAATGTCCAAGAGGGTCGGATCGTTGCGTTGCTCGGCACGAACGGGGCGGGTAAAACAACGACCCTGAGGGCGATATCGGGTTTTCTAGGAATCGATAATGCAAAGGTAACGGAAGGAATCGTTCGTTTCAAGGGTGAGGCGATTCATAACAAATCACCTCATGTCATCACAAAGAAAGGCATCGTCCTGGTTCCCGAAAGAGATAAGATTTTTGAAAATTTAACGGTTGAAGAAAATTTGCAGGTCTCTATCTCTCTGACATCAAAGAAGACGGGAAACGGAGATCTGAATGATTTTATATATCATTATTTTCCCGCGCTGGCCAGACTCAAAAGTCGCGTGGGGGGCTATCTGAGCGGTGGTGAGCGTCAAATGCTTTCACTCGCAACAGGTCTGATTTGCAGTCCGAAACTTCTGCTAATCGACGAACTCTCCCTGGGACTTGCCCCCATCATAGTTGAAGAATTGATGAAACTGGTCCGTCTGATCCGTGACGAACAAAATATCGCAGTGCTTCTGGTCGAGCAGAATGCATTGGCTGCGCTTGCGATCGCTGATTTCGGCTATGTCATTGAAAATGGGCGGGTTGTTTTTGCAGGGGACTCTGAAAGGCTGAGAAGTCATCAGGACATTCAAGAATTCTATTTGGGTCGCGTAGATCGTGAAGGCATAAAGAGTTATCGAGATGTCAAACAGTATCGGCGAACAAGGAGATGGTATGGGTAGTGCAATCCAGTTGAGTTTCGAGGAGATCTCCCTGGCAATCAGTGGGTTCGAGATTCTGAACCGGATTACCTTCGATGCGCCACGTGGCGACCTGCTCGCTCTCATCGGGCCCAATGGGGCCGGGAAGACAAGTCTCCTTAATTGTATCAGCGGGATTTACCATGCCAACAAAGGAAAACTTCATTTTGGAAATTTGGATCTCGTGGGCATGAAGTCTCATGAAGTGGCTCGAATCGGTATTGCCCGGACTTTTCAGCATGCGGAGTTGTTTCGGCATATGACTGTGCTTCAAAACCTCCTTGTGGGGCGGCATATCATGATGAAAATGGCGCTTGTATCAAACGGATTTTTCTGGAGAAAGACAGTAAAAGAGGAAATAATTCATAGGGAAGAAGTCGAGAAGATCGTCCGGTTCCTGGAGTTGGAAAGATATCGGAAAAAGATCGCAGGCGATCTTCCTTACGGTATTCAAAAAATCGTGGGACTCGGCAGGGCTCTGGCCATGAATCCAGAAGTGCTTCTGCTCGATGAACCGTCAGCTGGAATGAACAGGCAGGAAAAAGAGGACCTGGCTCGTTTTATCCTCAGAATAAAATATGAAAAGGAAATCACCATGATCTGGGTTGAACATGATATGCAGTTGGTCGGTGATCTTGCGGACCAGGTTGTTGTGCTCAACTTTGGAATTAAAATTGCGGAAGGTAGGCCGGATGCCGTTTTGAGGGATAAAAGGGTCATTGAAGCCTATCTCGGCAGCAGTGCCGTGGGGGAGCTATGATCAGTGGAATCGCATTGAGGATTTTTACATCATGGGCCGAATGACATCAAAAGAAAGGATTCTCAAAACACTCGATGGGAGGATTCCGGATCGCGTTCCGATGTTGACCTTCGGAATCGATACTAAATTTATTAAGGGTCTGGGCGGCGGAAGCTTTGAAAGGACTTTGGAGGTTTTGGGCTTGGACGTCTACCCCATCTACTCCCAAAACTGGTGCCAGGGTGAAAAGCTCAGTGCGGGACTTAGCAAGGATGTTCCCGAAGCCATGCAGACGGCCGGAGGGACCTATGCGGGTTGGAACGGGGTGGATGAGTTCGGCCGACTGTGGAAAAAGGGTTCATATGTGGGCGGGGTGATCAGAACACGGGAGGATATCGAGCGGTACGTTCCTGAACTTAGACTGGAGGAGCGAACGGATCCGAAAAAAACAAGGGCCCTTATCCAAAGGCATCCGGAAAAGGCGTTCGGCCTATGCAGCCATACAGGACCCTTTGGCTTGACTCTGGAGAGTATCGGGTTTGAAGATTTTTTTTATCTCTATATGGACGATCGGGAATTGATTAAAAAGCTCCTGTGGGAGCGGACAAAATGGTTTGCGGAGATTTCCGCCTACTGCGCTGAATTGGGCGCGGACCTGATTCTGATGGGGGATGATGTGGCCTTTAAAGGAAGGACGTTCATTTCCCCAAAAGACTTCGAAGAATTGATGGTCCCGTGCTTTCGATATATCGCCGAACATGCGGGTGTCCCGGTTATCTGGCATTCCGACGGATATATTACACCGGTACTTCACGTGGCGGTTAAATCCGGTTTGGTCGGAGTCCATTCCCTTGAGCCTACCGCCGGCGTGGATCTGGATGAGGTAAAAAGGGAATTTGGCGATCAACTCGTACTGGTTGGAAACGTAGATTGCGGCCGGGTCCTTTGCCAGGACGATCTGGAGAAAGTCCGGCAGGACGTTCAACGTTGTATGGACCAGGCCAAGGAGGGCGGTCGGTATATTTTATCCGATAGCAATTCGATCCATGCGGGTTGCAACCCAGACGCCGTCATGGAGATGTTTCGGTATGCCAGAGAAATCGGAGCGTATTAAAGAATTCATGAATGTGGTTACTTTAGGTGCGAGGGCTTGATGAAAATTCTGGATCAGCTTTACCGGAGCGTTCTTGCAGGAAATGCTGCAGACGCAGAAGACTATGCCAAAGAGGCTTTGAGGGAGAATATTGAGGTTCAGGATATTATTTCAAAGGGAATGAATGCTGCAATGGAAGAAGTGGGCATCCTTTTTTCCAGAAACGAAATTTTTCTCCCTGAAATGATGATAGCCGCACGGGCCATGAAGGCGGGGATGGCGGTCCTGGAACCTTTCATCACGGAAGGATCCGGCGAGTATAGGGGAAAGCTTATTTTGGGCACCGTAAAAGATGACCTCCACGATGTGGGCAAGAACCTGGTGGCGATGATGTTCAGAGGATCCGGGTTCCAGGTAGTGGACCTGGGTATAGACGTTCCCAAGGAGATGTTTCTGGAAACGGCTCTGACGGAGGACGCTCAATTGATCGGCATATCGGCCCTTTTGACGACCGTGCTCCCGAATGTAACCGAAACGATCGATTTTTTGAAAAATTCGGGACTCCCGGATCGTTGCAGGATCCTCATTGGGGGGGCTCCTGTGAACTCAGCATTTGCCGACGAGGCGGGCGCCGACGGCTATGCCCCGGACGCAGGAGCCGCGGTCCAGCTGGCCAAAGGACTTGTCGGACCCTAATTGGTGCCCATCCGGAAATAAAGTTCGGGCACGAGTGAGTTTTCAATTCAGAAATGAGCCATTTCTGGATGAAAACTAATTGATATTCAAAGGAGAGAAACGATGTCTGAAAATATAAAAGAACTGTTTGATGAGAGGTTAAGGCGTTATCAGGCGGCCATTGCACTTGAGGTCCCCGACCGCATACCTATTTCCGCAGGATCAAACTATTTTGGTGAGGTCTATGCCGGCTACAATAAGCAGGAATTCAGCTATGAACCTGAAAAATGGATCGAATCGGACAAGAAATTCATAGAGGACTTCCCCGAAGTGGATAACCTCCGGACCGGTCGATTCTGGGGCCCCCATCATGATGCGGTGGGATGGAACCTGTATAAACTTCCTGGCAGGGATATTTCTCCCTTTGTGCAGTTTCAGTTTGTCGAAGGGGAGAGAATGAAAAGTGATGAGTATGAGCTGCTTATCAATCATCCCACAGAATTCATGTTCGACTGTTTTTTGCCTCGTGCCCTCGATGATTTCAAAGACCGGGGGTCGATTCGTTCCTACATGGCCTTTTTGAAAGGCGCCATGGCGGCAGTGATTATGGGCGGTCACATGAGAAATCGTGCCATCTATCTGCAGAATGAACTGGGTATGCCGCAACCTATGGGAGGTGTCATGCTGGCCCCCTTCGATTATCTTGCAGACGGGTTGAGGGGGCTAAGGGGCATTATGTTGGATGTCCACAGGCAGCCCGACAAGGTCATAGAGGCATGTGATGCCCTTATTCCCGACGTCGTCAATGCGGCCCTCGGCATTGCCGACCCCCTCAGGCGGTACCCTGTTTTCATGCCGTTGCATCGCGGGGCATTTCCCTTTCTTTCTCCAAAGCAATTTGCCGAATTCTACTGGCCGTCCTTTAAGAAGGCCATGCTGATGCTCATCGATGCGGGCTATACCCTGAGGGTCTACCTGGAAGGGGACTGGGGGCCGAACTGGCATCATTTTCGCGAAATGCCGAAAGGCAAGATTCTTTGCGACATTGATGTTCAAGGGGATATCTCCAAGGCAAAAGAGGATCTCGCGGGATATCAATGCATTGCTGGCGGTATGCCGGACTCGCTTCTTATTTTGGGAAATCCGGAGGAAGTTAGGGAGAGAACAAAGCTCTTGTGTGAAACTGTGGGAAAGGATGGCGGATTCATTATCAACGGCGGATGCGGGATCCCCTATGATACAAAACCGGAGAACTACCGTGCCATGCTTGATGCCACCGTTGAATACGGGAGATATTATGACGGCCCGACGAAATACGACATACAAATGAACCCCAAACCTCCCGAAGGCTGGCAACCTCCACCCCGCAGGGTGGTGACCCCTTGGGCGATCAAACTGGGGGAGCTTGGGGAAGTGACCGGTGATGAGTCAATGATCCGCAAAGGCTGGGAAGACCTGGAACACAGGGCATATAACTGGCTCTGGTCATGGGCATGGTGATTTTTCTCGGTCATCATTTTGCGTAAGATGGCTATTTTTCTAGAGGAGGAAATACAGTGAACAATTTGACGGATTTGGGAAAAGCCCTGGTTGATCTGAATGAGGATCAAGTGAAAACGCTGGTAGAAAAGAGAATGGACGCAGGGATAGAACCGATGGAGATCGTAAAAGAGTGTAATGAGGGCATGGTTGAAGTGGGCAGGCTTTTCGAAAAGAATGAGTATTATATAAGCGAACTGATTATGTCCGGGGAAATTTTTTCAAATGTCATGAGCCAACTCAAGCCTCTCCTAAGCGATATCGAAGAGGGACCTTCAAAAGGAACGGTGGTTATCGGAACCGTAAAGGACGATATCCATGATATCGGGAAGAATGTAGTGGGGACTCTTCTAAAGGGGAGCGGTTTTAGCGTTGTGGATTTAGGCGTTGATGTCCCTGCAGAGGTCTTCGTGGAAACCGTCCGCAAAAAGAACGCCGGGGTGGTTGGTCTCAGCGCTCTCCTGAACTTCACTTTTCCCAAGATGAAAGAAGTGGTGGATGCACTCACAGCGGCGGGTCTCCGAGACAAGGTAAAGGTCATCATTGGCGGATCTCCCTGCAATGAACAGGTGCGTGAGTTCACAGGTGCCGACTACTATGCCAAAGACGCCGCAGGGGGCGTCAGGATCTGCAATGAGATATACGGTTGATGAATAACAAGATTATCCGCATGTTTACTGCCAGCCGGTCAATAATGGCCGGCTGGTTCCATTGCGGCGGCTCTCAAAATTTACCCAGGCAAGTTGCTCGTAGATTCCGTCAACGGAAATAAGGCATCCCTGGAGAGGGTTTTGCATTTGGTCAAAGCATACGGGGCGGCCGTGATGGCCCTGCCGTTTGACGAGCAGGGCATTCCCAATGATTCTGAAATGCGGATGAAAATTGCGGGAAAAATTGTTGACCGCTGTGGGGAATATGGTATACCCGTCCAGGATATTGTTGCTGATTTCCTGGCGCTATCCGCCGGTGGATCTTGGCTACGGTTTAATGATGGACCGCGACACCTACGCGAGATGTCACATTAAATACTATCGTTAGAACAAGGAGCTATTCGGTTGAAACTCAAAAAGATTGCGGGAGATCCAATAGATGTTGAAGTAACTTTTGTTCCCCGTGGCAGGAAAGTGATTGTTCCCTTTGGCACGAATCTATTAGAGGCCGCCATTGATGCCGATGTCGAAGTCGAAACGGTTTGCGGGGGGAACGGTGTCTGCGGTAAATGCAGAGCCAGGGTTCTCAATGGGGCCGTGAGCGGCGCCACACCGGCGGAAGAGAAGTTTTTTTCACCAGAAGATTTGAAGCAGGGGCATCTCTTGATGTGTCAAAGGACGGTCCTTGGTGACGTCGTTCTGGAAATGGAGGCCGGCAACAGAGAGGACTGCGGATTTGTGCCGGACAAAGGCGCCTTCATGAAGGCCTCCCTGGAAATCGATCCCCACGTGATCAAGGCCTACCATGAGCTGAAACCTCCCGCTATCGACGATCAGACGGCCGACCTGGACAGGGTATTGAAACCATTACCTGAAGGCACTCGCGTAGATAACCGTATCCTGCAAACGCTTCCCGGCATACTGAGAGCATCCGATTTTTTCGTAACCTCGGTGCTTTTAGACGGTGAGATCATTGCTCTGGAGAGAGGCGACACAAGAGCGGATGCCTATGGCATCGCCCTGGACATTGGGACCACCACGGTGGCCGGGTATCTCCTCGATCTGTCAAGTGGCCGGGTCGTCTGTTCTGTTTCCGGAAACAACCGCCAGGGCGTCTATGGTTCAGATGTCATATCTCGCATATCGCATACGATGAAGGAGCCTGACGGGCTTCTGAGAATGAAAGAACTCATCAGCCGGACCATAGACGAAATTGTCGGAGAGCTTACGGAGACTGCCAATGTCGATCCGGAGAGAATCTATGTTTTGACCCTTGTGGGCAATACCGTGATGAGTCATTTTCTTCTGGGGGTATCTGCGGCCGGTATCGCCTCGGCCCCATTTGTACCGGTTTTTACACAATTGCCTCTTTCAACCGTGGAAACCCTTGAGCTGAAGAACCTGAAGCCTCATACACGCTTTGTTCTGCTTCCCAATATTGCGGGATATGTGGGTTCGGATACGACCGGGGTTATTCTCTCCACAGGTATCCATGACATGCCGGGGACGTGGCTGGCGATCGACATCGGGACTAATGGTGAACTGGTCCTGGCCTCCGGCGGCAGGCTCTTGACCTGCTCCACCGCTGCGGGCCCTGCTTTCGAGGGTGGGTGTATCGAACAGGGGATGCGGGCGGAACCGGGCGCCATCTGTGAAGTGCGGATGAAGGATGATCTTCTCCTGACGGTTATGGGCGACACGGAACCGAGAGGAATTTGCGGTTCCGGGTTGATCGATACCGTATCTGAAATGATCAGGTTAGGCCTCATCAGGGAGAACGGCCGGATCATTGATCCATCGGATTGTCCGGCAAGCCTGCCGAAGTCGTTGAAGAGCAGGGTCAAACGGGCTCCAAAGGGATATAAATTTGTTTTATCGGAAGGAGATAGAGAGGTCGCGATCACCCAAAAGGACATCAGTGAATTGCAGTTGGCCAAAGGGGCTATAAGGGCGGGTGTGGAGATATTGATGGAAGAACTCCGGATGAAACCCGCCGATCTGGATGGGGTTTTTCTCGCCGGGGCCTTCGGGAGTAAAGTCCGCCGGGAGAGCATCCGGGGCATCGGTCTGATTCCGGATATACCCACGGGCCGCATAAAATCGGTGGGAAATGCTGCCGGGTCGGGGGCGGTCATGGCCCTTTTGTCCAAAAAACAAATTGCCCTCGTGTCAGACATAGCCGCAAGATGCGAGCACCGAGAGTTATCCATACACAGGGAGTTTACGACAAAATTCTCCAGAGCATTGATTTTTGAAAAGGGACTTGGTTCCCCTACGGCATGAAGCCGAGAAAAATCACCTCCTGCGGAAAAATGTCCCCCCTGACTATTATCCATTTTGAAATCCAAAAACGAGACGGCAAACAAGACTATGACGGCATCCAATCATTTCCAGTCTATCGAGAAGGTGGCTCAGGAACTGGCGGAGGCCAGGTATATCGCAGACCGGGCCCTGTCCACCGTCCTTTTTCTTTCCTATCGCCTGCAGAAACCCGTTTTTCTGGAGGGTGAACCCGGCGTCGGAAAGACAGAGGTCGGGGTGGTCATGGCGAAACTCTTCGACACGGAATTGATTCGCCTTCAATGTTACGAGGGACTGGACGCTTCCACCGCACTTTATGAGTGGAACTACCCCAAACAACTGCTCCACATCAGGCTGCAAGAGCAGGGGAAGAGCGGGAAAGAAGACATCGAACGGGCCATTTACGGACCCGAATTCCTTATCAAGCGCCCGCTGTTGCAGGCCATACAGGGTGCCAATAACAAACCCCCCGTGCTCCTCATTGATGAGGTGGACCGCTCCGATGAGGAATTCGAGGCTTTCCTCCTTGAGGTTCTTGCCGATTTCCAGATTACGATACCGGAAATCGGTACCGTAAAGGCCCATAAGAGGCCCCTGGTCGTGGTGACCTCCAACCGGACGCGGGATGTCCATGACGCGCTCAAGCGGCGATGCCTGTACCACTGGATCGATTACCCCTCTTTCCGCAAGGAGTACCGGATCGTGATGACCCGACTTCCGGGCATCGAGGAAGACCTCGCAAAACAGGTCACCCGCTTCATGCAGAAGATCAGATCGGTTGATTTCCTCAAAAAACCGGGAATATCGGAGACCCTGGACTGGGCTCGCGCCCTGATGGTCATGGAAAAGAAGGCACTGGACGAGGATCTGGTTCGCGAGACCCTGGGCTGTATCCTCAAGTACCAGGATGATATCAGGGCGATAGACCAGGACCCTGAAATGATCGGTTCCTTTCTGGCGGAATGAGTTGTCGGAGACAGCGCGGGGACTGATTCACGGAAATGCTTCTGATCCTTTTCCTTGTCCTCTATGAAATGAATTTCACGAACAGTTGTGTCCAAAATTAAGGTTCGCATCCCGATAGCGGGAAATTTTATTTTTGGACAAGAGTGCTTCACAATAAAAACTTTTGGTCATGCCCTCTCAACAGGTGCATTATTCCAAGGATATTTATAAAAAGACGCAAATTCCGGTCATGGGGACATCTTTACAAAAACGAGGGGCCGTCGGAAAGTTCAATGAAAACGGGGCAACGAGGGCGGCGATGAACCTCGTCAATCAACATTATGCTAAGACTTGCGTGGCATTGTGGGAGAAGCGCTTCGCCCGCCCTGGCGAAGTACTTGTGCGGATTCCCGGGCAACGTTTTTTCGTTTTTGAAAAGAGGTCCCCATGACCTGCAACCTCATGCATCCCATTTACCAAAAATTTTTTCTATATTGCGGTTCAGTAGTGTCCAAAATAAAATTTATTTCCACTCCAGACTACATAAAATCAAACACTTAGCGGTGTATAAACGTCTTTTCAAAATTCAGGTTCCCATCGTGATGCCGGAAAGCAGGGGCTGGGATTTTCTCGGAGCCCCGCGGAGCGGGACAGGCGCGCGTATTTTGGCTCTGAGTCAGGATAGATGAAGGGCCAAAATCCCGCAGTGAGCGGAGCCATGGACGGCGGAGCGATCGCAGCGAAGAGAACATGCCAGCCACTGCTTGGAGAGGAAAATTTTATTTTGGACAAGAGTGATTGCGGTTATGATTTCGTTGAACCACATGATCTATGAAGTTTATTAGGCGGGACAACATCATGAAAGTTCCCCTGCGCCTGTCGGCTGAAGCAGAAAGGCGGTGCACAAAAGTTGAACCGGATGAATCTGAAATATGACGGGCGATTGACGGGACGCATTATCGCCTTTTCCCGGTATTTGAAGGACCGGGGGTTCCGGGTCTTTTCTTCAAAGGTCATCGACTCACTCGGAAGCCTCCGGGAAATCGATGTCACAAGAAAAGAAGACTTTTTTTTCGCCCTTCGAACCCATTTTGTGACCAATGACACGGAATGGAAACTGTTCAGGGAATATTTCGAGGATTTCTGGAATCGTATTGAAAAGAATAACGATGCCGACACCGCGGCAGGTCAACCGGAAATGACCGATTTCCTGGATACGGTGCAGAGGGAGCCCTATCCGGAATGCCTGCCCCGTGATGAGAAAGACGGGAGAAATGTCCCGGAAATCGATTCAAACGAGTGGGCCGCCTACAGTCCGGTCCCGAACCTGGAAAAGCAGGATCTGTCCGGGTTCCGAAAGACGGATATACAGGTTGCCCAACTGATCCTCAAACAAATGATCTCCCTTTTCAGAATCACGACCGCGCGCCGCTCCATGCGTTCGAGAAAAGCGGCCGAAATCGATTTCCGGCGGGTGACTGCAAAGAGCCTGAAAACGGGAGGCATCCCTCTCGATCTTTTTTACAGGAAGAAAAAAAAGAGGCTCAAGAAACTGGTTGTTCTGGCGGATGTGAGCGGGTCCATGGATCGTTATGCACGGTTTGTCATCCCTTTCATCCTGGGACTAAAGGGGGCGGGGAGCAAAGCGGAAGTCTTCGTTTTTTCAACCTCCCTCACGCCCGTTTCTTCCTATCTCAGGCGATTCACTTTCAATGAGGCCCTCGATGTCATTTCCCGCAAGGTTCCCGACTGGTCCGGGGGAACGAGGATCGGGGATTCCCTCCGGCAGTTCAACGAAGTCTATGGGGAGAGGCTTTTAAACCACAGAACCGTGGTCGTGATGATGAGTGACGGGTGGGATCTCGGGGCAAAGCCGATTCTTGAAAGGGAGATGGAGACCCTGAAGCGGAAGGCTTTTTGTGTCCTGTGGCTCAATCCCTTGCCGATAGAGTCCGATTCCTGCGAACTGGCCAAGGGCATGAAGCTCGTCCTGCCGTACGTGGATTATTTTATGCCCGCCAACAGCCTGGAGAGCCTCAGGAAGGTGGGAAGGACGTTGTCCAGGGTGATGGTTCACCCCTGACTCACCATCAAGGCATCATCTGCGGCGTTGCCTTCGATCGTTCCTCCCTGCGACGTATTGCTCATACGTCTCAGTCGTCACTCCTCGGCGCCTTGCATCTAATACCTTGCTGGTGCCCAGGGATGCACCAAAATCCCTTGCCCTCCCTGATGATGCGGAAATTTGAAGGTGGGTGATGTTTCACTCCTGAATGACCCTTACGCCCTCCGGGACCTTGAACTCGAAAAAATCCTTCTGAAATCCCTCTTCCACTTTTATATCGCCCAGCGTGAATCTGGTGAACCCCCCAAGATAATTTTGAAGTTTTACGACACGGATGGTGCTGTCCTTTTGGGACACGGAGAGACGGATGAAGTCAATTTCGGGCCAGGCCGGGTTGGGGGTCAGCTTGAGATCGTGTCGTCCCTCTGTCTCCGAGGCCGTGAGTTCCACGACAAAGCCGTCGACCACATCTTTCAGGCCTCTGAAGATATCGCTCAGGAGCTTTAATTCCTGTCCCAGCTTGCCTGCGGGGTATCGGTACACTTCCTTGTTCTCGGGAATGTACCACCAGAGGGTTTCCCCGTCCGAGACAACGAGCTCCGATCTTGGTTTTTTCTGGTCGATGCGCAGGAACTGCGGGGGTTTAAAATGAATGAGCCCTTCGGCGAGATCGCTCTTGATGCTTTCATCCAGCATGGCCATGGATTGTGTGACTACGTCCCGTTCATAGGGGACGGTGAGACCCTCAAGAGACGCATAGTTCTTCTTGATGTCTTCCAGAATCTTGATCAGTGGATCTTCTGCCGCCGCCGGTCGGGCGCAATAGAACACCTGAAATAAGAACGCCAGTGAGATGAGGGCGGCCCATCGGGTGAGTCGTTTATCCCAAAGAACACATTTTGGGGACAGAATAGAAGATGTCGTCATGGTTTAGCCTTTGTGAGGGTTTGGGGAATGAATTTCACAATATAACCTTTTGTCGATGCTCTCTTAACAAGTGATTTATTCGCCTTCGTCAGAATACCCTGTAGCTTGCTACAGGGATGAATGGCGAGGTGAACCGCGCCGTAGCTCGAAGAGCGAAGGCGGGTTGGCTTCGGCGCAATTCCGCTTTGATACTCCGTCACGCCATGGCGTGACTGCGGGGAGCTTCATTATAAGTTTTAAAAAAACCGCAAGTACCGGTCATGGGAACATCTTTTCAAAAACGAGGGGCCGTCGGGAAGCTCGATAAAAACGGGGCAACGGCGGCGGCGATGAGCCTCGTCAGTCAACACCATGCATAGACTTGCATGGCATTGTGAGAGATATCTGACCCGTCCTATAGCCGCTAAGAACTCCTTCTTCCATAAACATCCCGTGGTTTCACGCCGTCCGAGGGGCCCACGATTCCTTCTCGCTCCATGACCTCGATCATCCGGGCCGCCCGGTTGTACCCCACTCTGAGCTTTCTTTGAATCATGGAGATGGAGGCATGTCCGGTCTGCGTCACCAGTTCCACCGCTTTGTCGTATTTTTCGTCGAGCTCGAATTCTTCGTCTCCATTTTCTTCCGCTTTGGCCACCTCAGTTGCGATGGCGGGATCATAATCCGGTTTCATCTGTTCTCTCAGAAAATCCGTTACGCGTCTGACTTCTTCTTCAGAGATAAAGGCCCCATGAATTCTCGTGACTCGGCCCACACCCGGCGGGACAAAGAGCATATCCCCGTCCCCAAGAAGATTCTCCGCCCCGATGGCATCAAGGATGGTTCTTGAATCGACCTTGGAGGATACCTGAAAGGAAATGCGGGCCGGAAAATTGGCCTTGATGATACCGGTCAGTACGTCTACGGAGGGCCGCTGAGTGGCGATGATCAAATGTATGCCTGCGGCCCGGGCCATCTGGGCAAGGCGTGTGATGGCCTCTTCAACGTCCCGGGAGGAGGTCATCATGAGATCGGCTAGTTCGTCGATGACAAGGATGATATAGGGGAGGAGCTTGTCTTTCCCTCTTTCCGCCTCCTCTTTGGCCGTCTTCTTTTCCTTCAGGGCCTTCCGGTTGTAGGCCTCGATGTTTCTTACACCCCTGTCCGATAAAAGCATATAGCGCTTCTCCATCTCTTCGACCGCCCACCGGAGCGCCCGTGTGGCCTCCTTCGGGTTGGTCACCACGGGGTGGAGAAGATGGGGAATATCCTGGTACACGGAAAGTTCGATCCTTTTGGGATCAATCATCAGAAAACGCACCATATCCGGGGATACCTTGAAGAGCAGGCTGTTGATCATGGCGTTCAGAGAGACGCTTTTGCCGGTCCCCGTCGCGCCCGCCACAAGCAGATGGGGCGTCTTGGTGAGATCCGTAATCACCGGAGAACCGGTGATGTCTTTTCCCAAAGCGACGGTGAGTTTGTGGGTGGAGGACTTGAACTCGTCGGCCGACAGAATTTCTTTGAGATACACAAATTCTCGCTGGTTGTTCGGGATTTCGATTCCGATGGCCCCTTTTCCCGGGATGGGGGCGACGATCCGTACGCTCGGGGCCCTGAGGGCAAGGGCAAGGTCGTCCGAGAGTCCGACGACCTTGCTGATCTTCACGCCGGGAGCGGGTTTCAATTCATACATGGTAATCACGGGGCCGGGCAGGATTTCCACGACTTCGCCCTTAACACCGAAATCCGCCAGCTTTTTCTCGAGTCGGCGGGCATTCATCTCCAGGCTCTCTCTCTGGATTTCCGTCCCCTCCTTGCGTTCTCGATCGTCCAGGAGATCCAAGTGGGGAAGTTTGAACTCTCCGTTCACATGCATGAAGGGGAAAGATTCCTGTTCCGGTTTCGGCCGGGTCTCTAATTTTTTCGGTGCTACAATGGTGACCTTGCGTTTGGGTTTGGCTTTTTTTTCGGTAGAGATCTCTTTTCGGACTTTTTTCTTGCGGCGTTTCTCTTTCCATTTGACGAGAATATCCCGCAGACCCCTGAGAAACATTTTGAACCAGGATCCCGTTCGTGCGAAAACGGACCCAAAGGAAAGATGGGTGCATACCATGAATGAAATGACGAAAACGGCGAGGAGAAGCACATAGGTCCCGAAGTCATTGAGAAACCGGCTCATGAAGGAGGACAGGTAATGGCCGACCATGCCGCCGCTCAGGACGTTATGAGCTCTGTACTGAATCTCATCCGGCAGGAAGAGGGTGATGATGCCCGCAAAGGAGGCGACCAGAAAGAGTGCGGCCGTTATGCTTTTCAGGTGAGAAGAAAGCGGCTGTTGGCGAAAGGAGAGGAACGCGCCCGTCAGGAAAACCACGACCAGCCAGAAGGAGGAAAATCCCAGGGTCATGAAAGTCCAGCCTGCCAGATTGGCACCGACAGTGCCGAAAAGATTGTTCACCTTAACGGATACCCCCGTCCTGACTCCAAACAGGGGATCACCGGGGTGATAGGAAAATAGGCTGACCCCCAAAAGAACAGCCACCAGTAGAAAAATGATGCCCCGTATTTCTTTCTTAATCGGCGCAGGGTGCCTCTTTGCGGGCGCTTTCGTCTTCTTAGCTCGTTTTGCCATTTTTCTTTTCTCAGGTATCTATATGATTTTTATTTGAAAATTAATGCATGAGTGCGTCGGTCATGGCAATATCTTTTAAAAAACGAAAAAACGTTTATTTTTGTAAAAGGCTAAACTCATACGAAAATTGATTATAGCGGAATAATGATCGGCATGATAATCGGGCGCCTTTCAATAATCTTGTAAAAAAAGCGTTTCAGGTTCCTCTTGATATCCGGTGCCACCTCTCCCCAATCCATGGGAACGGCCAGTTCGGTTGCATTCAGGACTTCCAGCACAATATCCTTTGCCTGTTCGAGAATAAATCCCCCTTGATCTTCAAATACAAAGCCTCGGGAAATAATGTCGGGTCCGTAAATGACCTCCCCCGTCTTTTCGTCAACAGCCAGGAGAGCAATGACGACGCCGTCTCCGGCAAGCCTTCTGCGTTCCCGGAGAACCAGTTCGCCCACGTCCCCAACGCCTTTCCCGTCTACGAGAACCCTGCCCGTATGAACCCGGTCCCGGATCCGGGCCGTGCCGTCTGAAAAGCAAATGGTGTCTCCATCCTCGGCCAGGATAAGCCTCTCGGGGGGCAGACCCGTTTCCATGGCCAACTGGATGTGTTTGACCAGATGGCGATATTCCCCATGGATGGGAATGAAATACCGGGGGCGCACCAGGTTGATCATCATTTTCAACTCCTCCTTGTAGGCATGGCCTGAGGAATGAATATGAGAGACTTTTTCGTAAATAACCTCAGCTCCCATGCGATAGAGCTTGTTGATGATCGAGGTGATCGCCTTCTCGTTGCCCGGGATAAAGCGGGAAGAAAGGATAATGGTATCACCCTTCCGTATCTTGACGCCCTTGTGTTTGTCCCGGGCCATGCGCGTCAGTGCGGACATGGGTTCGCCCTGACTGCCGGTGGTGATGATGGCCACCTCATTGTCTTGAAGGCGCTCGATTTCGTTCTCTCTGATTTCCTGCCCCGGAGGAATGCTGAAGAGCCCTTCTTCTCTGGCGATGCGGACATTCGTGATCATGCTCTTGCCGCTGAAAAGCACCTTTCGGCGGTATTTGGCGGCCAGTTCGATGATCTGCTGAATCCGTGTGACATTGGAGGCAAAAACGGCGACAATCAGGCGCCCTTTGCAGGCCTGGAACAGGGTTTCGAGGGTACCTTTCACGTCACTCTCACTTAAGGTGAACCCTTCCTTTTCGACATTAGTGGAGTCCGACAGGAGCGCCAGCACGTCTTTTTCCCCATAATGGGCAAACCTGACCAGATCCGTCATCTGACCGTCTACCGGGGTCTGGTCTATCTTGAAATCTCCGGAATGGACGATAATCCCTGCCGGCGTTTCAATGGCCAGACCCACACCGTCCACGATGCTGTGGTTGACCCTGATGAATTCCACTTTAAAGGGGCCGAATTGTTCCACATCCCCTGCCCGGATGGTCCTGAGGTCGGCGTCATCGATTAACTTGTGTTCCTTCAGTTTCTCCTGCAGGAGTTTGATCGTAAAGCTCGTACCATAGATGGGCCTGTCGAGTTCCTTGATAAAGAAGGGCAGGGCGCCAATGTGGTCCTCATGGCCGTGCGTGAGAATAATGGCGTGGAGCTTGTCCCTGTTTTCTCTGACATATTGGATATCGGGAATCACCACGTCGACTCCGGGCATGTAGTCTTCGGGAAACATCAGTCCCGCATCAATTAAAAGCATGGTTCGGTCATATTCCAGGACCATCATGTTCAGTCCGATTTCACCCAGTCCCCCCAGGGGAGATAACTTTAGCATATTGTATCCCTGCTTACTTTAATTGTATTCAATTATCAACAGCTTAAAACTTCAAACATCATCCGTCAACATGGAAATCGATTTAATGCCTTGATCTGAAGAATTTGACTGTGTTACGGTAGCCCCGATCATAAATGCTTCCCGTTTATTTCGCTGTCAAAAACCTGGTCCTCTGGGCCAGATTTCTTTACTCTTACCGAATAAGAAGGAGGTCATGGCATGGCGAGCGTAAACAAGGTTATTCTGGTGGGCAACCTTGGGGCGGATCCTGAACTGAGATATACGGCCGGCGGCAGGCCCGTCGCCAGTTTCAGAATCGCCACGACTGAACAGTGGACTACCAAAGACGGCGAAAAGGGAGAACGTACCGAATGGCACAGGATTGTTGCCTGGGCTCGGCTTGGAGAGATATGCGGAGAATACCTGCACAAGGGAAGTCAGGTATATATTGAGGGAAAGCTGCAGACACGGGCCTGGGAAGACCGCGACGGCAATAAGCGCTATACGACGGAGATCAATGCCCAAACGATGCAAATGCTCGGATCCGGCGCGAAAGGGGGATCTCCCATGAAACAGGGAACGGCCAGAACGAATGAGGAAAGATACCCCGAAGAGGAACCCATAGCTATTCCCGAGGACGACATCCCTTTCTAAGGCTTAGACGGAAGACAACCGGAGAAAACACGGGTGGGAACAGGTGACTGTCAGTCATCTTCTTCGTTGTCATCCTTTTCCTCATCCGGTGGAGATATTTCCTCCTGTTTTGCCTTGGTGGCCTTCTTGAAATTGCGAATGCCCTTCCCGATTCCGCTGCCGATCTCAGGAAGCTTGCCGGCTCCGAAAATGATCAGAATAATGATCAGGATTATGATGAGTTCGGGCATGCCGATTCCAAACATGTGTATCCTCCGTGTATTTTAGGTGTCCAATTCATCCAGCATTAGATTGAATTCGGGCGAAGCTATAAATGCCTTCAGGGCATCCCGATAACGCAGCCAGGCCGACCACATTTCCCGCCATTCCGTATTGTGCCAGAATAATTCCGACGATTCCCCATCCCGCGAGACCGAGATGAAGTCTTCAAATTCTATCCTGCAATCCTCACAAAGGGCAAAGCCGTGGGAGCGCTTGAAATTTTGATTCGAGGCCGCTTTTGCGTCTATATGAAATCCGCACATCGCACACCTGAGATGACAGGAAGAACACTGAATGGACCTTTGAAGGGAGCGGATTTTATTCCGGTGCCTTTCCAGGTGTTCTTTACGTTTTTTTTTCTCTAGACGTTTTTCGATATTGACAATTTTGTCCATTTGATGTCCTGCTTTGCCTGAAGAAAAAAAAATCCTTCAGCCTCAAGGCCCATCCCGGCCCTTATGTGTCCGAGATCCGCCCGGGCGGACGATGAAGATCGTGGAAGCTTGAGCGGCAGGCCTCACTTCGGGATTTCAGTCTAAAATAATAAGTATCTTAGTTTAGCATCGGGAGCGATTTGAGTCAAGGCAGCCCTCGTTCCCCTGATTCGCCATCAAGGCATTATCGCATAACCTTGACGGCGGTTTCTCCGAGTTTGCCCAGGTTTCGAACCACCGTGATTCCGGCCGATTCGAGGGCCGTGATTTTGTCCTCGGCTCTGCCCTGTTTGCCGGAGATGATGGCACCCGCATGACCCATCCGTTTGTCGGGCGGTGCGGTTTGCCCGGCAATGAAGGCCAGGACCGGCTTATCGAATGTTTCTCTGATATATTTTGCCGCCTCTTCCTCGGCAGAACCGCCGATTTCTCCAATCATAACGACTCCCTGTGTGTCCGTATCCTCCTTAAATCTCCTCAAATCGTCCACAAAGGTCGTACCGACTATAGAGTCCCCACCAATCCCCATGCAGGTGGACTGCCCCAGACCGGCCCGCGTCAACTGGTCGACCACCTCATAGGTCAGGGTCCCGCTTCTAGAGATCACACCGATAGGACCCGGCCGGTGTATGGGCCCGGGCATAATCCCCACTTTTGTCTTGCCGGGAGAGATGATCCCGGGGCCGTTGGGGCCGATGAGCACGGAAGGGTTTTCTTTCAAGAAGCCGGCCACCTTGATCATGTCCAGGGCGGGTATGCCTTCGGTAATGCAGACCACCACGTCCATTCCCGCGGCGGCCGCCTCCATGACGGCGTCTGCCGCAAAGGGCGGAGGAACGAAAATGCACGAAACATTCACGCCCTCCTTTTCCACGGCCTCTCGAACCGTGTTAAAGATCGGGACGTCCTCAAAGGTTTGTCCCCCCTTACCGGGAGTGACACCCGCCGCAACGACGGTTCCGTATTCAAGCATCTGCTTTGCATGAAAGCTTCCCTCCTTGCCGGTAATCCCCTGGACCACGACCCGGGTGTTTTCATCCACCAGTATGCTCATGATCGTCCTCCTTCCGAAACCTGCTTTGTCACAAGGTCGGCCGCTTCGGCCATTGTCCTGGCGACAAGAAAATCCAAATCGGAGTCCTCGAGGATTTTGCGGCCCTCTTCCACATTGGTGCCTTCCAGCCTCACGATGAGAGGCACCCGGATATCCGTCTTTTCGGAGGCGGCCAGCACGCCTCTGGCCAGGACATCACATCGAAGAATCCCGCCGAAGATGTTGATCAGGATCGCCTTGACTTTCTTGTCTTCCAGGATGATCTCAAAGCCCCGGGTGATCATTTCCTCGCTGGCCCCGCCCCCCACATCCAGGAAGTTTGCCGGTGCGGCCCCGGCCATCTTGATCACGTCCATGGTGGCCATGGCAAGGCCCGCTCCGTTCACCATGGCCCCGATGTTGCCGTCCAGGCGGATGTAATTGAGGTTGTATTCCTGTGCCCTGACTTCGAGGGGGTCCTTTTCCCTGGGATCATCGAGGGCCGCCAGGGCCTTTTGCCTGTAAAGGGCATTATCATCGATAGTGATCTTGGCATCCACTGCCAGGGTTTTTCCCTCTCGGGTGATGACCAGGGGATTGATCTCGGCCAGGGAGCAGTCGCAGGAAAGAAAGAGGTCATATAATCTGCCCATGACGGCCATCAAGGCCTTAGCGGTCTCCGCCGGGGGGAGGGGATCGAGTCCGTAAACCAGACCTCTTCCCATATAGGGCATCCACCCCGCTTCGGAATCAATAAATGCCTTCATCACGAGTTCAGGGGTCTCAGCCGCCACATCTTCGATATCCATGCCGCCTGCTTGACTGAAAATCATGACGGGTCGGGCCCTGGACCGATCCACCACCATGGCGAGATAAAGCTCCCGATCGATCTCCACACCCTCTTCGATCAGGACCTGATGGACCTTTTTACCCTCGGGACCTGTCTGTTTTGTGATCAGGGGGCGGCTCAAAATGCTTTCCGCCGCTTCAGCCAGTTCTTCCCTGGAATGAACCAACTTGACGCCGCCGCCTTTTCCGCGCCCGCCTGCATGAACCTGGGCCTTCACGACCCAGGGAGGACCTTTGAGAGCTTCTCCCGCCTCAAGGGCTTCATCCGCGGATGCCGCCGTCCTGCCTTCAGGAACAGGAATATCGAATTTCCGGAATACGTCTTTGGCCTGGTATTCGTGTAATTTCATGGTCTTCCTCCCCTGGAATCATGATGAGAAATTAGAGTTTACACTTTAATCGAGGGTCACTGTCAAGCCCTGATTCACCATCAAGGCATCATCTCCCCGTCAAGCCGGGATCTATGGAGCGGCGTTGCCTTCCCCCGCCCGAGGCGGGCAAGCGTTCGTTCCTTTCTGCGGCGTATTGCTCATACGCCTCATTCGTCACTCCTCCCGCACACTACAGCGGGATCTATGATGTATGCCTTTAGCCTTTTGAAAAAATGAAGGTTCTTGGTCATGGCAATATCTTTTCGTTTTTGAAAAGAGATTGTCATGACCCGTCCAAAGGTGAATGGGTTTCAAAAGGCTAGCCAGTTACGATGTCTGCAATGTGAGCTTGCGAAATCCCTCAAAGCGCGGGACAGAATGATGCCTTGATGGTGAATCAGGGTTGGGGTTCCTTCCTGTCCCTTTTTTATGTATACTGACCGAATTGGTATCTTGGGAGGTGAATACGTGAGACGTTTACCGGGATTGATCCTGTCGGTTTTTTTGGTGATATGGGGCTGCACCGCCGTCGTGAAGAATGCCACGCGGGAAGTCGAGGAGAATCACATTACCATTCTATTCAGCCATTTTATGTCCGGCTATCTTGAACCCTGCGGGTGAAGCGAAAACTCCCTTGGGGGATTGGCTCGGAGAGCTACGAAGATAAAAGAGATCAGGAAAGAAGGTATTCCGACCATCCTGATCGACGGCGGTGAATATGCCGCGGAATACAGCCGACAAGGGGTACTCAAGTTCGAAACCTTCCTGGAGGCCTTCCGTGAAATGGGCTACGATGCTATCACGGCCGGTATCTCAGAGATACTGATGCAGAGGGACACCTACGACGCCGTGGGCAGGGTCCGTGCTGCGGGGATCCCCGTATTGACCCTGAATGTCAAATATCGCGGCAAAAGGATCCGTACTCACCCCATTATCTTTGATCGCGGTGGTGTGCGGGTGGCCGTATTCAGCCTGCTGATGCCCGAGGCCCTGCCTGTCACCATCGGGGGGGATTGGGAGATCCAGGATCCCGAGGAACTCATCGGCGACGCTCTCAAATACGCAAGAGGGAAGTCCGATCTCGTTTTTGCGATTCTCGCAGGGGGGATCCCTCATGTCCAGGATTTCGTGGAAAGGCATGAGGGTATGGATATCGTTGTTGTTTCGCGATGTTCCGAGAGACTCTCGGAACCCATGAAGATAAATGACACCCTGCTTTTTTCAACGGGTGACATGGGTCAGTATCTGGGCCGGCTCGATGCTGAACTGAAGGACGGTCAGTGGGACTTTCGTCCCGAACTCATTCCCCTTGATGACGAGATTTCGGAAGATCCCGGTATGGTGGCGATCTACGATAAATATCAGGAGCGTGTCAAGGCCATGGCCGCAGAGGAGGTGGAGGGGCTCAGGAATACGGTCGCTGATCGTGGCGCCACGTCGCTGCCTTTGGCAAAGGATTGTCTGAGCTGTCATCAGGAGACCTTCACGTCCTGGGCCGGCAAACCCCATGCACGTGCCATGGAGTCCCTTGTCGAGAAGGATGAACAGTTCAATCCGGAATGCGTGCCGTGTCACACAACCGGATATAAAACCGGAGGATTTATCTCCATTTCCACCACGCCTCAGTATAGCGGCGTGCAATGCATCGTCTGCCACGGACCCATGAAAGAGCATATCGCGTTCCAATGCAACCCGTCTTCGAGCCCTGATGCGGATGTGGAAATGGTCAAACCGGTTAAAGAGCGGGCCTGTCTGACATGCCATACGCCGGCACGGGACAGGCATTTCGATTTCGAGAAGGACAAGGCTTTGGTGCATTGAAAGCAAGTCAGTTTTCATCCAGAAAGATATCACTTCTGGATAGACCGGATGAGCACAAGTTCCCGGTTCAAAGCTTAACGTCAGCATTAAACGCCGAGCCTCTGCCTTTCTTCAGCCCAATACTCCGTTTGCCATTGAAATTCCGGTCTCTTTATTGTGATCGTTTTCGTGATGAAGGTCGCGGAGCGACACCGCAACTTTAGTCACTCGACACCCTGGCCCAGACCGATCACCGATACGCCACGCTCCAAAAAATGAGGTTAGCGTGATCCACAGGCCGTATCTGTCATAGGAACACGTCGCACCAGGGCGGGCTTTAGTCACTTGTAACTATTATTCCCCTCGGGGGTTAAGCCAAAGCCGTGCCCTCTGGGCTTGGATTCTTTATGGGAGAGACCGTTATAAAGAACGAGAAAATAAGAGCCGGTAACAGCCGGGCGCTAGAAACTACCAAGACGGTGCATAACAGTGAGCCGGATTATGCGAGACCCCTCCTGCAGCTTTCGCCCGAGGACCATGACCGCCTATTTTCCAGGTTGAGTTTCATTTACGGAGAGGCCGTGGCCAAGGCCTACATGCCGGAACTCCTGCGGATCCTGGAGGTGTACTATGCCCATAAGCCCCAGGAAATGATCGACAAGGAAAAGGATTTTGTTCATCAAGAGCGGTTTACGGAAGAGGACGTTATCATTATCACCTATGGTGACCTTCTCCATGGAAAAGACAGGTCCCCCCTGGCTACACTGGCAAAGTTCTGCGATACCTATCTCGAGGGCACGATCAATACTCTTCATATCCTCCCGTTCTTTCCATACTCATCGGACAGGGGGTTTTCCATCGTGGATTTTGAGAGCGTGGATCCTAATTTGGGCACTTGGGCCGATATTGAGGACCTTGAAAGTCGTTATCAACTGATGTTCGACGGGGTCATAAACCATGTGTCCTCAAAGAGCCGCTGGTTTCAGGAGTTTTTGAACGGCAATCTTTACTACTGGGATTTTTTCATTCACTTCACCTCTCCGGCCGACCTGACACCTGCACAACGCAGACTGATTTTTCGTCCCCGCACCTCCGATATCCTGACCGAGTTTCAAACCATCAACGGCCCCGCCCATGTGTGGTCTACCTTTTCCCGGGATCAGATAGACCTCAATTATTCGAATCCCGATGTGTTGATGCGGGTGCTCGAGATCCTGCTCATGTATGTGCGTCACGGGGCGGATATCATCCGTCTGGATGCGGTGACTTACCTGTGGACCGAACCGGGTACCCGCTGTGTCCATCTGGAACAGACCCATGAAATCATCAAACTTTTCCGTGATATCCTGGACAGGGTTGCGCCCGGGGTTGCCTTGATCACAGAGACCAATGTCCCTCACAGGGAAAATATCGCCTATTTCGGCAATGGTCATGACGAGGCGCAAATGGTATATAATTTTGCCCTGCCTCCTCTCGTCCTCCATACCTTCTATGCCGAGGATACGACGGCGCTCTCCAGGTGGGCCCAAGAACTGAAGACCCCTTCTAATGCCACCACCTTCTTTAACTTCCTTGACTCCCACGACGGCATCGGTGTCATGGCCGTAAAAAATATACTGCCGAAGAAAGACGTGGATTTTATCATCGCGAAGGCAGAAGAGCATGGGGGGTACATATCGTACAAGACCGGTCCGGACGGCACGGAGGTCCCTTACGAAATCAACATCACCTGGTTCAGCGCCCTCAACCGAGAGGATTCGGATGAGGATGTCGCCTTTCAGGTCAAGCGTTTCGTGGCCTCGAGGGTCATCGGCCTTGTGCTTCAGGGTGTGCCGGGGATTTATCTTCACAGCCTGATCGGCACCCGCAATGACATCGAGGCGGTCATGATGACGCAATCGAAGCGGGATATCAATCGGACTTTCATCGATGCCAATGCCATCACAGAGGCCCTCAAAAACCCTCTCTCCAAACTCTCCCGCATAGGCCGGGAGTTCGGCAGGCTCATCGGCCTTCGTACAAAGAGGCGTGCCTTTCATCCCAACGGCGGGCAAAAAGTCCTGATGTTATCCCCGGATGTCTTTGCGGTCTTGAGGGCGTCCCCTGAAGGTGATCAGTTCATTTTGACCCTGACCAATGTAACGAACCGGAGTTGCCGCCTGGAGGTTTCCCTTTCGGATCTCGGTACGGATGAAACCCACTGGTTCGACCTTGTCAGCAAAATGGAGTGGATGGCTGAAGACGAGAAGTTGCACATTGCCATGCAGCCTTACGATGTCATGTGGCTGGAGCCTTTCAGAAAATAGGAGAGAGCATCAACCCATCGCACTGAAAAAATCATTGATGCCATCCCTGGCGTCGCGCAGATGAATCCTTATATCCTCCAGATCGCTTTCCCCGATTCCCAGAAATGTGAGATCACTCCCGGGAATATCGGGAGTCGGGGCGTCCCCCTCTTCTCCCGGGTCAGGTTCCAGGGCCAGGGCGTCGGCAATCCGAAGCATGGTGATATCATAGGCGTTTATCCCTTCCGGAACCTCCCTTTGATGATGGATGGCAATGGGATCACTGATGGCAGTGGGAAATTTCCATCGTGTCAGAAGCATGGAACCCACTTCACCATGGTCGAAGCCTATGACGGTTCGTTCGGCCAGATAGAGTTCATACGCGGCAAGATTATCGGCCTCCTCCAGCGCCCTTTGAAACAGATCGCAAAAGAATTGATCCAGAACGATCTTGCCGATATCATGGAGCAGGCCGATGACAAAAAGGTATCCGTCATCTCCTTTCCTTAGCCTGCGGCCCAGCTTTTCCATCGCCGTGGCCACGGTCAGGCTGTGCGTCCACAGTCCTTGCCGGGAAAAACGGGATGACTTCTTTTGGGATGGAAGGCTGCGGATGACGCCAATGGACAATGCCAGTGACTTGACCATGTTGAAGCCGAGTAAGGGAACTGCTTTGTCCAGGCTGGAAATCTCCTGTGCAAAGCCGTAATAGGCGGAGTTTGCAACTTTCAGAATCTTCGAGGTGAGCGCCGGGTCTTGGGAAATGGCGTTCGCGATATCATCGGTATTGCTCTTTTCGCTTTCAATCAGACGCAGGAGTTTGGGAACAACTGCAGGGAGGGTGGGAATCTCATCAATCTTGGAATAGATCGTCTTTCTTAGTTCCTCTTTTTCCATAGCACTCTCCGAGGGTTGACCCTATTGTTGCTATAAATTAAAGCAAGAAATGTGCCGGAATGAACTCCGTCAAACACAGAAAAACTATTGGAAAGATCAATGAATACCGGGCAGCCGATCTCCTCCGTGTCGCTTGTTTCCGGTAGAGGATTGCGATCGCGCCGGGGTCTACAAACCGCGGGCAGACTCCGGGCGAAGCCGACGCGGATCGTTCAGGGCGTTCTGAATGGTCTTCAACAGACTCTCTTTGTCTCGGGGAAGGGTACCGCGCAGGGGCAAATAATTGGAGGCATGATTCGTCCTGAATACGACAGGTCCCTTCGCCTCGATGTTCCGGATCATCAGTTCGAGTTCTTTCAGTATTTCCAGAGGATCCGTAACCAGCTCAAACTCGCCCCGTTTCACCAGTTCGTCCAGGGGTGAATTCGGAACGACCATGAGTGTAAGCGCCGAAAAAAAGGTGGGGTTCATGGCCGTGGCGGCCTTACCCGTATTGACGGCATGCTGTTCATATAATTTCCTTCCGCCAAGACCGATAATGACAGTGACTGAGGTCTGGATGCCCGCCCTGTTCGCATTGACCACGGAATCGATCTGATCCTGAACGGTCGCGCCCTTGTTCATAAGGTCCAGGACATCCTGGTCACCGCTTTCAAGACCGACGAAGACAAGTTTCAGGCCCGCCTCGTGCAAGGCTTTCAGTTCTTCGTCGCTCTTTCGAAGGATGTCACTGCAGCAGGCATAGCAGGCGACCTGTTTGAGATTCGGAAACGTCTCGTAACACTTATTCAGGATCTTAAGGAGTTCCGGGGTCTTGATGATCATGGCGTTGGAATCCAGCAGGAAGATCTTTTCGACGTTTTTCCCGTAGTGATTCCCACCGATTTCAATATCCTCAAGGATTTCATGGGTGGGCCGAATCCTGAATTTCTTTTCGGGGATCGTCTTGTCAAACAGGTATGAAGCACAGAAAAAACATCGTCCTGATGCGGCGGACGAACACCCCACTGTCGCCTGTATCAGCAGGGAATAGGCCTCACTGGGAGGGCGATATATGGGCTCGGCATAATACATTTCCCGCCTTTTGGATTTGCTGTTCATGATATATTTATACCCCGTTTTTCTCTTGATGTCGTTCGGATGAGTCTGATGAACTTCCAGCCGAAACCTTTTCAAATCGTATGAATTTAGCCTTTTGAAAAGATATTGTCATGCCCCGTACATAGCTGAATGGGTTTCAAAAGGCTAAGCAGTTGCTTCAAATCAAACGCTGAAGGCAGATAGCCGACTGCTGATGGTTCCACCATAATATCTTTACTTCCAGACGGAAACTAATCAAAACCGGTTACGTTGTCAACCGGCGACAAATCTTGTCTTGTCTGTTTCTGAATGGGTTATCATTTTCGAAGGTATTTTTTCAGATACCTGGCCGTATGCGACCCGTTCGGGTGAGCCATGATTTCGATGGGAGATCCGGCAGCCACCAGGCGACCCCCTTCATCCCCTCCTTCCGGACCCAGATCGACGATGTAATCCGCCTCCTTGATGATTTCCATGTTGTGCTCGATCACGGCCACGGTGTTCCCGTGTTCCACCAGGGCCTGCAGGACCTTGACCAGCTTGCCGACGTCCGTGATGTGCAATCCCGTGGTGGGTTCGTCCAGGATGTACAGGGTCTTGCCCCGGGTGGGTTTGGACAATTCCTCGGCCAGCTTGATGCGCTGGGCCTCACCGCCTGAAAGGGTGGGGCTGGACTGTCCCAGGGTGAGGTATCCCAGGCCGATATCGCGGACCATCCCGGCGGCCCTTCGAATGGGGGGCACGGCCGAGAAGAACTCTTCGGCCTCCTCAAAGGTGAGTTCCAGGATCTCCGAGATGTTCTTCCCCTTGTAGGTAATATCCAGGGTCTCATCATTGAAGCGACGGCCGTTACAGACCTCGCAGGGGACGTAGACATCCGGGAGAAAACTCATTTCCACCTTTACGGCGCCGTGTCCCTTGCAGGCCTCACAGCGACCGCCCTTGACGTTAAAGGAAAAGCGACCGGGAAGGAACCCTCTGGCCCGGGCACTGGGTGTCCCGGCCAGGAGCTTTCTGATCTCGGTGAGGAACCCCACATAGGAAGAGGGCACCGAGCGGGGCGTGCGGCCGATGGGGCTGTGATCCACTTCGAGCACCCGGTCCAGGGATTCCCAGCCCTTGATGTCTTTACACCGACCGGTCGGATCCCGGCGCTTGAGCAAACGGTTCTGAAGACCTTTGAATAAAATCTCCTTGAGGAGGGTGGATTTTCCGGAACCGGAAACCCCGGTCACGCAGATCAGGGTGCCCAGGGGGAAGGCGAGGTTGAGACTTTTTAAGTTGTGTTCCGAGGCTCCCATGATCCTCATTTTTTTGCGTTTTTTGTAAGGTCGAAGTCGGGATGTCAATTCATGGGGATTGCCGTTAAAGGAGGCGCCGGTCACGGATTCCGGCACCTTCTTCAAATCGGACAGCCTGCCAGCAGCCACCATCAGACCCCCTTCGCGGCCGGCCCCTGGACCGAGATCGATGATATGATCGGCGCTCTCGATGGTCTCTTCATCATGTTCCACCACCAGGATGGAGTTTCCTCTCGCCCTCAGTTCCATGAGGGCCTTCAGGAGCATCTTGTTGTCCCGGGCATGGAGTCCTATGGTCGGTTCGTCCAGGATGTAACACACGCCCGTGAGGTTGGACCCGAGCTGGGCCGCAAGGCGGATGCGCTGGCCTTCACCTCCGGACAGGGTGTCCCCGCTTCGGGAAAGGGCCAGATAACCCAGCCCGAGGCGGTTGAGGAAGGCAAGCCTGGTGGAAATCTCCGTCAAAATGGGTTTTGCAATGGGGACTTCGTTTGCGGCAAAGGAGAAATGGCCGAGAATGTCGAGAACCCGGGGGGCCGACTGCTGCACGATGTCCCACAGGGAATGGCCGTTGATCTTGACGGCCAGGGCCTCGGGTTTCAGGCGGCTGCCCTTGCATCGGGGGCAAATCCCGTGATTTCTCTTGCCGGGTTCACCGACAACACCCAACCCTTTACACCGGGGGCAGGCCCCCTGAGTGCTGTTAAAGGAAAAGAGGCGGGGATCCGGGTCCCGGAGCCCGATCCCGCAGGTCGGGCAGATCCCTCGTACACTGAAGATTTCTTCGTCCCCCTTGGAATTCACCAGGATGAGGCCCCCGTCTCCCTCCTTCAAGGCCTTGGAGACCAGGTGATCCGTGTCTTTACCGGGGAGTTCGCCCACCACCAGTTCGATGGTGTGCTCGACATAACGGTCCAGGGAGAGATCTCCCTTGAGGGGGACGATGGATCCGTCTATCCTGGCCTCCCGATATCCCTTGAGATAGGCCATCCCGAGTATGGCCTTGTGAAAACCCTTGCGGCCTGCGATCTTGGGGGCCAACACCGTGGCTTTTTTGCGTTTGTAGCGGTCGCGGATGTGCTCCAGGATGGCGTTTTCAGTTCGGGCCGTCAGGGGACGGTCGCATTTGGGGCAATGCTGGGTGCCGAGTTTGCTGAAGAGGAGCCGGAGGAAGTGATAGATTTCCGTCAGGGTCGCCACGGTCGAGCGGCGGCTGGCATGGCTGACCCGCTGCTCGATAGCCACGGTCGGCGGAAGCCCGGAGACCGCATCGACCTCCGGTCGCTCCAGGATCCGCATGTATTGCCGCACATAGGGCGCGAGGCTCTCGAGGTAGCGTCGCTGTCCCTCTGCAAAGAGGATATCGAAGATCAGGGTCGATTTCCCCGAGCCCGAGACACCCGTTACCACCACGAATTGCTCCCTGGGGATGGACAGGCTGAGTTCCCTGAGATTGTGCTCCCTGGCCCCGGAGACGGTAATCACCGGCTTTTGGTCCGGATCGGCTTCAGGCAGCACGGATGAGACGTGGGTTGTTCCTTCAAGGGGGGCCGTGCCCGAAAGGTACCGGCCCAGGAAGGTCCCGGTATGGGACTCGGGGTGTTTGACGATTTCTTCGGGCGATCCGGCGGCCACGATGCGTCCGCCCTGATCCCCTCCCTCCGGGCCGAGATCGATCACCCAATCCGAGCATTTGATCACGTCCATATTGTGTTCGATGACCAGGACCGTGTGCCCCTCCGATACCAGCTTGCGGAGGGCCGAAAGGAGTTTGCGGATATCCTCGAAGTGAAGTCCGGTGGTGGGTTCGTCAAAGATAAAGAGCAGCGGCCGACCGTGTCTACTCCTGATGAACTGAGACAGCTTCAGACGCTGGGCCTCGCCGCCTGAAAGGGTATGGACGGGTTGTCCCAGGCGCATGTAACCCAGACCCACTTCCGCCAGGGGTTCCAGTGCCCCCGTGATCTTGGGGTGCCGCTTGAAAAAGAGGAGGGCCTGGTCCACGGTCATGGTGAGGATATCATGGATATTCTTGCCCCTGTAAGTGACTTGCAGGACGTCCTCTTGATATCTCCGCCCCTCGCAATCGGGGCAGGTGATATATACGTCGGACAGGAACTGCATTTCCACCTTTTCAAACCCCGCGCCCTTACAGGTCTCGCACCGCCCGCCCGGCACGTTGAAGGAAAAGTGACCGGGGCCGAAACGCCCCGCCCGTGCACGGTCCGTGTCGGCCAGGAGTCTGCGGACGGGGTCCATGGCCTTGGTGTAGGTCAGGGGGTTGGCCCTGGGGGTCCGGCCGATGGGCCGCTGGTCCACAAGAACCACATTGTCTATGGCCTTCAGACCCTTGATGGACGTGTGTTTACCCGGTCGACCCTCGGCTTCGCCCAGGACCCTTTTGATCCCCTTGTAGAGAATTTCCTCGGCCAGGGTGGACTTGCCGGATCCCGAGACCCCGGTCAGGCAGACAAAGAGGCCCAGGGGAATGTCCACCCGGATGTCCTTCAGGTTGTTTTCCGAGGCCCCCTCCACGATCAACCAGCGGTTCTTTTTCGGCGTCCGCCGCAATTTGGGTACAGGAATGGTCTTTTTCCCTTTGAGATACTGCCCCGTCAGGGAGTCCCCGGCTTCGGCCGTGGGGCCGAATGACATGACCCTGCCGCCCTTTTCTCCGGCGCCGGGCCCCAGGTCCAGCATATAGTCACTTCGGCTGATAATCTCCGGGTCGTGTTCCACCACGACCACGGTGTTTCCGAGATCCCTCAGGCCCTTCAGAATGCGAATCAGACGGTGATTGTCCCTGGGATGGAGACCGATGCTGGGTTCGTCCAGGACGTAGAGGGTGTTGACAAGTGAAGAGCCCAGGGCGGAGGTCAGGGCCACCCGTTGGACCTCTCCACCGGAAAGGGTCCGGGACTGACGGTCCAGGGTAAGATATCCGAGGCCGACCTCCCGAAGGTAGGTCAGGCGGGTGCGGATTTCGCCGAGGATCAGTTGCCCGGCCTTGTCCTTTGAAGAGACAGAGAGACCCTGAAAAAAATCAGAGGCTCCGTCCACACTCATGGCATAGACCTGACCGATGTGATGTCCCCCGAGCCGGTAGAGCAAGGCTTCGTCATTGAACCGGGTGCCCCCGCAGTCCGGGCAGATCCTATAGGTCCGGTACCGGGAGAGATAGACCCGGACGTGCATCTTATAGGTCTTGGTCTCCAGCCAGTTAAAAAATCCCCGAACGCCGTAATAATTCCCGGTCCCTTCGATAATGATCTCTTTCTGGGCCTTTTTCAGGCGAGAAAAGGGTTTGTCCAGGGGGATCTTTTGGTGCCGACAGAAGGCGGCCAGGTCCTCGAATTCCATACGGCCCTCTTCCCGGCCACCCCAGGGTTTGATGGCCCCCTGTTCCAGAGAAAGTCGGGGGTTGGGAATGATCAGGTCCAGGTCCATATCGATGATCCGGCCGAATCCCCGGCAGGTTTCGCAGGCGCCGGCCGGACTGTTGAAGGAAAAGAGGCCGGGAATGGGCGAGCGGTAGGTAATGCCGCATTCGGAGCATTCCAGGCGGCTGCTGAAGGCGAAATGACGGTCGGGCTTGATCCACACGTCGAGGCGCCCCTCCCCGAAATGGAAGGCCTGTTCCAGGGAATCAAGGATCCGCTTTCGGTCCGAAAAACGCAAAAGAAGCCGGTCCGCGATGACATGGATATCTTTCGGATCGTCGTCGGGTTCCCATTCTTCGAGTAAAATGATTTTTCCATCTTGAAACAGGCGATTGAAGCCCATCCGGATGAGATCACGTTTCAATTCTCCGGGTGGGGCACCGTTATGGGTGGGGGCCGGGAAGGTGAGAATCACCTCGGAATTCTCGGGTGCCCTCTCAAGGGCCTGCCACACGTGTTCGGGGCTTTCCGGATGCACGGGCCTGCCGCATTTCCGGCAGTGGAGTTGACCGAGACGTGCATAGAGGAGTTTGACGTAGTCCGTGAGTTCGGTCATGGTGCCCACGGTGGACCGGGAGGTGCGCACCGGATCTTTGCGGTCAATGGCGATGGCCGGCGGGATATTTTCGATCCGGTCCACCTGGGGGCGGTCCATACGATCCATAAACTGCCGGGCGTAAGGGGAAAAGGTCTCCACGTACCGGCGCTGTCCCTCGGCATAGAGGGTATCAAAGGCCAGGGAAGACTTGCCCGAACCGCTCACCCCGGTAACCACGGTGAAGCGATTCAGGGGAATCTCGATGCTCAGGTTCCTGAGGTTGTTCTGGCGGGCGCCGATGACGCGAATGGCGGGTTGTTTAGCATTTTTTTTATTTTTCAAGTCCTTCTGTCGGTTCCTTCCTGATAATGATAGACAAAAATTATAATTCGTATATGAATTCTAATTCCAAACAGGGGGCACTTCAAGCCTCAGTGACCCGTGATGGTTAAATAGTTTTCATCCAGAAATGGCCCTTTTCCGCAATTTCGGCGTCAATCAGCGGGATTCCTTGTATTGAAAACCCTAATTTAAGGCGCCATAAAGGAGACAGTTGGCTCTGTAAAAAAAAAATAATTTTTTGCGCTACTTTTACTAGCCAAGCCATATGAATTCTGATATAAAGTAGCTATATTGTAGCGGAAAAAATGTTATTAGGAGGATATTACTTAGAATTTCAAGGGAATAAAGAAGGTGTCGCCTGCTGATTTCGGGATGGTTCAAGGTCCGCTTCCAGACTCAATGCCCCATGGGTAAACGACAATAGCGTTATACAGGTCAGTAGCTTCGCTGAATGCCCTGATACTCCTTTTTCTGATCAAGCACCCGACTCAAAAATCGGGCAACCTTCTTAAGTGGGATTGCATGGAGAAAAGGTTCAGCCGCTTACCCCTTTTTCCTGGGGGTATTGAGCTCAATATTTTGTGCCTGAAACAGGCCTTGGTAAACGACACAAGGAGAGTCCTCTAAATCGAAGATCTCTATCCCAAGGAAAGCCTGCCTTTTTCTGATAGCGCCCCCAAAGATGTGAGTCCCCTTAACTTATGTTTTTTTTCGTCGTTATTGATAAAATCCCCTTTTGGGATCATGGCTGAATCCGGGCTAACGGTATCCCTGCTGCATCCTCTTGAACAGGAATGATTGCCCCAATAGGGCCCTTGCCTGTGTTGTTGATGCTGATTAAATATTTTGGTTGTTGCCTGATCTTCTAATTGAACCATAAACCTCGATATCGAAAATTACTGCGGTGCGTCCACAATCAAATGCACATGATCATCTTGGATATTGGGTTCAACCACATTAAAACCAGTATTGCCACTTATTTCATAAACGCCTTCATACATTGATTCTCGAACTGGTTCTCATAAGTTTCCGATATCTGTAGTCAGGTATCTAAAAAACATGATACTGACAGCGCCATAGGGTATGTGATAATTTGTCTGGTGCACCCGGGAAGGAAGTGCTTTTTCCGGGCAGATACGACGAAAGGTGTGTGTTTCACCCTCGTGAAGGAGGAGTTAGGATATGGAAGCCGTAACACCGTTTCTCGAAGTAACCGAGGCGATAAAGGAACTGGGCGGTCATGACCTCGACTCATGCATGCAGTGCGCGACCTGTACGGGCGTTTGCCCCTGGAATCTTGTTCGCTACTTCAGCCCGCGGAACATCATCCGATTGGCCCAGTTCGGTCTCGAAGGCATTGAAGGGGAAGATCTCTGGTACTGTGTGACCTGCAATAAATGTGTGATCAATTGCCCGAGAGGCGTGAAGATCATTGATATCATTAGATCGATGCGTATCATGATGAACGAAACCGGTTCTCTGCCGGGCCCCTTAAAGGCTCCCTTAGGAAGCGCCTCCAATCGCGGAAATCCGTGGTCGGGAGATCCGGAGGACCGCACCAAGTGGCTCGAGGGTTTAGACGTGAAGCTTTTTGAATCGGGCATGGATTACCTTTACTTCACCTGTTGCACCCAGGCCTACGATCCGCGAAACCAGAAGGCCGGAAAGGCCCTGCTCAAGGTCCTCAAGGCCGGGGGCGTAGATTTCGGCATTTTGGGAGAAAAGGAGAGCTGTTGCGGGGACGCGATCCGGAAACTCGGAGGAGAAGAAATCTTCGGTAAACTTGCAGGGAACAATATGGCCCTTTTTGAAGAAAAGGGCGTGGAAAAGATTATCACCGGATCTCCGCATTGCTACAACAGCTTTATCAAGGATTATTCCGAACTGGATGGCCATTATGATGTGGTGCACTATACACAACTTTTTCTTGACCTGATTAAGGAAGGCAAAATCAGGCCTGAGGGAAAGTTTGAAAAGCGGGTAACCTATCACGACCCCTGTTATCTGGGACGGCACAATAACATCTATGAACCGCCCCGAGACGTCCTCAAGGCCATACCGGGCCTCGAGTTGGTAGAGATGGAAAGAAACCGGGAAAATAGTCTCTGCTGCGGTGGCGGTGGCGGGGGAGTGTGGAACGAAATCCCCGCAGAGGAGCGTTTTGCCGTGTTGAGGGTTCAGGAGGCGGCGGAAACGGGCGCCGAGATCATTGCAACAGCCTGTCCATACTGTGTCCTGATGCTTGAGGATGCCCTCAAGACGGTAGGAAAGGATGAAGAGATAAGGGTCATGGACATCGCTGAAATTATGATGGAATCCATATCAGAAGCATAGAAACTGGGACTTTTTTTACCTGGAGAGATAGCCGAAATGGAAGAGCGTATCGGATTTTATGTGTGCCACTGCGGATCAAACATTGCCAGCAAGGTGAGGGTGAAGGAAGTAAGGGATGCCATGGCCGGACAACCGAATGTGGTGGCCTCCCGGGACTATTTGTTCATGTGTTCCGACACTGGCCAGGAGTTGATCCACAAGGACATCATGGAGCAGGGGCTTACCCGTGTGGTTGTGGCATCCTGTTCACCCAGGATGCATGAACGGACCTTTCGCGGGGTTTGTCAGAATTCCGGGCTGAATCCCTTTGAGGCCTTTCATATGGTCTGCATCCGGGAGCACTGCTCCTGGGTCACGGATGACGAAGATGAGGCCACGGCCAAGGCCATAGATCTCTGCCGTGGCGGCATCCACAGGGTCCCATATCAGCACCCCCTGGAGCAGAGAGTGGCTCCCGTGAATCCCAATGTCCTGGTGGTGGGGGGCGGCATTGCGGGTATGCAGGCGGCCCTTGACGTGGGCGCGGCCGGGTTCAAGGCATACCTGGTCGAAAAGACCCCCACCATAGGTGGTCACATGCTGCAGTTTGACAAAACGTTTCCCACCCTGGACTGCGCGGCCTGTATCGGAACGCCGAAGATGGTCTCCGTGGGGCAGCACGAAAACATCGAATTGATGACGTATCATGAGGTGGAAGAGATTTCGGGATTTGTGGGGAACTTTAAGGTCAAGGTTCGAAAGAAAAAGCGCTATATCGATCTCCATAAATGCACCGGGTGCGGAGCATGCACCGAGGCCTGTGTTGTCAATAATGTCATTCAGATTCCGGAAAAACCCCCGCTGCCCATGATGGAGCCTGAAGAGGAGAGCGTGCTCGAAGCGACGCTGTCTTCCCATGGGAGTCGGCCGAGCGACCTGATCGCCATGCTCATAGATATCAGCGATAAACTCGGATATCTGCCCCGTCCCGTATTGACAAACCTCGCCTATCGTTTGGATATCCCGTTGTCCCATGCGTTTCAGGTCGCCACTTTCTACGCCCAGTTTCGTTTTGAACCCCTGGGTAAACATCAGGTCATGGTCTGCCAGGGCACAGCCTGCCATGTCCTGGGAGGTAAGCGTATTCTCGATGCGGTCTGCGAGAAACTCGGTATCCAACCAGGGCAGACCACGCCGGACCGCGAGTTCAGCCTTGACAGGGTGGCTTGTTTCGGGGCATGCGCTCTGGCGCCGGTGGTCGTCATTAATGAAAAAGTGTATGGAGAGATGTCTCCCGCCAAGGTGGAAGCGTTGCTTGATAAGCTGATCGCAGAAAAGGAGACGCCTCAAGGAAGCATCGCAGAGGACGTTAGTGAACCGAAAGCGGAAAGCCATGCTGAGGAATCAAGATGAAATTTGAGGAAATAAAAAACAAGGCCCTGTCGGAGTGGGAAGAATTCGCCCGGAAGGATCAAACGAGTATCCTGGTCGGCTCAGGGACCTGCGGTCGGGCTGCAGGCGCCCTGGAGGTTTTGTCGGCCTTTCAAACGGAATTGGACAACAGATCCTTGACCGACACTTGCCGGGTCGTCGAGGTGGGGTGCCTCGGTCTTTGCTACGCCGAACCCCTGGTTGAGATAAGGGACGCTCAGGGACGACGATTCCTCTATCCGAAGGTCGATCCGGAATCTGTTCCCGAGTTGGTGGAATTACACGTGCAAAAGGGTGAACCGGTATTGTCCAGGGCCATGGCCGTGATGGAAGGGCAATCCCTTAACGGAATTCCGCTTTTCGATGATCTCCCCATGATTAGCCGCCAGTATAGAATTGCCATGCGTAACTGTGGGTCAATCGACCCCACCAACATTCAACATTATATTGCCAGCGGTGGGTATGCATCGTTGGCCCGTGTCCTTACGATGGATCCTGAAGATGTGATCGATACGGTAGAAACCTCTCTTTTACGCGGACGGGGCGGGGGCGGGTTCCCGACGGGTACCAAGTGGCGGTTGTGCAGAAATGCACCGGGCGATATCCGCTATCTGATTTGTAACGGTGATGAAGGTGACCCGGGGGCCTTTATGGACAGGAGTCTCATGGAGGGTGACCCCCATGCCATCATCGAAGGCATGCTGATAGGTGCATGGGCCACCGGGGCCCGGGAGGGTGCCCTGTATGTGCGAGGTGAATACCCTCTGGCCATCAAACACCTGAGACTGGCCATCGAGCAGGCCACAAATGCAGGATTGATGGGCAAAGGGGTCATGGATACTGATTTTGACTTTGAACTGCATCTGGTATGCAACGCCGGCGCCTTTGTTTCAGGGGAGGAAACGGCGCTCATCAGTTCCATCGAAGGTAGTGTGGCCGTTCCCATGCCTCGCCCGCCCTTCCCGGCCCAGTCAGGTCTCAATGGCAAACCCACGTGCATCAACAATGTGGAAACCTGGGCCAATGTCCCCATCATCATTGAAAAGGGGGCGGACTGGTTCAAGGATATCGGCGTGGAGAAGAACGGGGGAACGAAGCTCTTCAGCCTGGCGGGTAAGATCAAGAGAACCGGTCTCGTAGAAATTCCCATGGGGACCAGCGTCAGGGACGTGGTCTTCGAAGTGGGGGGAGGCATCAAGCAGGACAATCCCTTTAAGGCCGTGCAAACCGGCGGGCCGTCCGGAGGCTGCATCCCGGAATCCATGCTGGATCTGCCCCTGACCTATGAGGGCCTGAACGAGGCCGGAACCATTATGGGATCAGGCGGCATGGTCGTCATGGACAGCGAGACCTGTATGGTGGACATTGCCAGGTACTTCCTGGAGTTTACCACCAAGGAGTCCTGCGGTAAGTGCACCCCCTGTCGAGAGGGGACGGTGAATATGCTCGCCATCATGGAACGGATCTGCGCGGGAGAAGCGACGGAAGATGACCTCCCCCTGCTGGAGCGTTTGGCAAGAGGGGTCGCGGCGGCATCTCTTTGCGGTCTGGGCAAAACGGCTCCCAATCCGGTCCTGTCTACGTTGAGATACTTCAGAGACGAATACCTCGCCCATATCAGGGACAAGTACTGCCCTTCCGGGGTCTGCCCCAAACTGACACCCACACTCTGCCAGAACGCCTGCCCGGCCGGTATTGATGTCCCGTCCTATGTAGCCCTCATCGCCCAGGGAAAATATAAAGAGGCGGTCGAGGTCATTCGTCAGGACAACCCGTTCCCCTGGGTCTGCGGACTGGTCTGTCCCGCACCCTGTGAAAAGGCGTGTCAGAGGGGAACTGTGGATAAACCCGTGAGTATCAGGGCTCTTAAGGCCTTTGCCTCAAAATATGTCGACGAGAAGGCCGGGGGCTACACAACCGCCCTGAAGACCAAGCGGGACGAGAAAGTCGCCATTATCGGCTCGGGACCTGCCGGACTGTCCGCGGCCTATTATCTCGCCGTAGAGGGTTACGGTGTTACGGTGTTTGAAGCCCTCCCGAAGGCAGGGGGGATGCTGCGTGTGGGGATTCCGCCCCATCGCCTGCCGAAAGAGATCCTGGATAAAGAGATCGAGAGTATTTCCAAGCTCGGCGTTGAGATCAAAACGAACACGCCCCTCGGCCCCGATCTGACTCTGGAAGCGCTTCTTGATCAGGGCTTCAAGGCAATTTTTCTGAGCATCGGGGCCCACAGGCCCATGGCACTTGGTATCAAGGGTGAGACGGCCGAGGGCGTCATGCAGGGGGTGACCTACCTCAAGAGGCTCAATCTGGGTGAACCGGTTCCCGAAGGGAAAAAGGTGCTGGTCATCGGCGGGGGCAACGTGGCCGTCGATGTGGCCAGATCGGCCGTGAGGAAAGGGGCGGATGAGGTAAATATCCTATACAGAAGGACCCGGGAGGAGATGCCCGCCTATGAATCGGAGATCGAAGAGGCTATCGAGGAAGGGGTGAATATCACTTATCTCGGCGCACCCGAGGAGATCATCGTAAAGGACGGCAAGGTTTCGGGTTTGCGATGTATCAGGATGGAACTGGGGGAACCGGATGCCTCGGGCCGACGCAGGCCGATTCCTGTGAAGGGCTCCGAATATGACTTGGAAGCGGATCTCGTGATTCCGGCCATCGGCCAAGCGCCTGAAACGGATTTCCTGAAGGAAACCGGGGGACTTGAATTCAACGAGCGGGGGGATACGATCAAGGTGGATCCGCAGAGGTTCGCCACCGGGATGGAAGGGGTCTTTGCAGGGGGAGATGCCGTTCTGGGTCCCGCCACGGTCATCGAGGCCATCTCCAACGGTAAGAGGGCGGCGCTTTACATGGATGCCTTCATCAGAGGGGTCGAGAAGCCGATTAGACCGCCGGTCCCCACAAGAAAAATGAAGGTGCCCGTTGTCGAGATCCCGGAGGAAAAGATGGAACAGCTGAAACGGCCTGAAATCCCTCTGCTCCCGATCGACAAGAGAAAAACGACCTTTGAGCAGGTGGAATTGGGTCTCTCGGAAGAAGCGGCCTGCAACGAGGCACAGAGATGCCTCCGGTGTGATATGAAATGATTTTTAATAACAGGGAGTCGGTTGATGAATAACGAAATCATCACGCTTACCATCAATGGAGAAGAAGTTCAGGTTCAAGAAGGCCAAACCGTCCTGGATGCCGCCAAGGAGCTGGGAGTTTGGATTCCGACCCTTTGCTATCATGAAGCACTGGAGCCCTATGGCGCTTGTCGCCTGTGCCTCGTGGAGATTGAAATGCAGGGGCGTCGGCAGCTCGTGGCCAGTTGTGCCCAACCCGCAACCGAAGGCATGCAGGTCTTCACGGATACGGAAAAGGTCCTGGAAACCCGCAAAGTTGTCGCAGAACTTCTGCTGGCACGATGCAGCGAGAATGAGAAAGTCAAGGAAATCTGCAGAAAGATGGGGGTCACGGAAACACCCTTTATCAAGAAAAAAGAAGACTGCGTGCTCTGCGGGATATGCGTCAGGATGTGCAACGAGAGGATGAAAGTCGGTGCGATCAATTTTATCGGCCGGGGTGCTAACCGCAGGGTGGGCACACCCTTTGACGAGGTCTCCGAGGTCTGCATGACCTGCGGGGCATGCGAGTCCACGTGTCCCACCGGTGCTATCTCCGTCAAAACCACCAGCGGCAAAGACCCTAAGCCTCTCCTGTCCGAATGGGACGAAAAACTCATGAAAAGATCGGCGGCCTATATCGCTTTCCCTCAGGCCGTCCCCCTCGCTTCGATTATCGACTCGGAGGCGTGTGCCCATGTCCTCACGGGAAACTGCAGGGTCTGCGAGGAGTTCTGCGATGCCGGGGCCATTGATTTCGATCAGGAAGAGGAGACCCTTGATATAGACGTCGGCTCTATCATTCTTGCTACAGGCTATAACCTCATGGATCCCACCCCCTTGAAACAGTACGGGTATGGCCGCTATCCGAATGTTTTTACCAGTCTTGAGTTCGAGCGGTTGACCAATGCGACCGGACCCACGGCTGGCGATGTCAGGCTGCGCAACGAGGCGGGCGAGTTTGGGGAGCCCCCTTCCAGCGTGGCGATTATTCATTGTGTCGGCAGCCGTGACGTGAACTATCACGAATACTGCTCTCGCGTCTGCTGCATGTATGCCCTGAAATACGCCCATCTGATCAAGGACCGGGTGGGCGAAGACACGCCGGTATATAACTTCTACATCGATATGCGGTGCTTCGGCAAGGGCTACGAAGAGTTTATGAATCGTATCCAGTCAGAGAGCGTGAAATTGATCAGAGGAAAGCCGGGCTACGTGACCGACAAGGCGGAGGACCCCGAGGAAGAGGGCAAACTGATCGTCGTGGGGGAAGACACGATCTTGAACAAGATGATGCGTGTCCCCGTGGACATGGTGATCCTGTGTCCCGCCATCGAGGCCCGCGAGGACGCTGTAGACGTGGCTAGACGCTTCGGGTTGAGCATCGGCAAGGACGGGTTCTTCCTGGAAGAACACCCAAAACTGGAACCCGTTTCCACGGCCACGGCGGGTGTCTTTGTGGCGGGGGTCTGCCAGGGCCCCAAAGATATTCCCGATACGGTGGCCCAGGCCAAAGGGGCCGCCAGTTCGGCCATAGCCCTGAGCGCCTATGGAAAGGTGGAGATCAGCCCCATCACCTCCTGGATAGACCCTGAGATCTGTGTGGGCTGCCGGGTATGTGGAGACCTCTGTGCCTACTCGGCCATTGATTTTGATGAACGTCATCGTGTGAGTGTCGTCAATGAGGCCAAGTGCAAGGGTTGCGGGAGCTGTGCCGCATATTGCCCGAGCGGTGCGGCAAAGATCAGTCATTTTACGGACAGACAGGTTTTCGCTGAAATTGAGGGCTTGCTGGTCTGATCGAAAAACCATTACGGAAAGCACACGGACGGCACGTCACGGAATGAGGCCTTCGAGGGAGTTACAGGAACCAATACGTTGAGGAGTGAGACATGAGCAACTATGAACCGGTTATTGTGGCCTTTGTCTGCAATTGGTGTACTTTTACCGCCGCCGACCTGGCAGGGACGAGCCGTCTGAAGTATCCCCCCAATGTGAGACTGATCAGAATGATGTGCAGCGGTATGGTGGACCCCAAGTTTGTGCTTAAGGCCTTTTTGGAGGGAGCCGATGCCGTGCTGATCGGGGGCTGCCACCTGGGGGACTGCCACTATATCAACGGGAACTACAAGGCACGGCGTCGGGTTGTCCTGCTTAAGGAAATTTTCAAACAATATGGTTTGGAAGAAGATCGGCTCTGGCTGCGGTGGATCGGCGCCAGCGATGGAAAAATTTTCGCCGATACGGTCAAAGAGATGATCGAGACGGTCACGTCCCTGGGACCTACGGAATTCAAGAAGGAACTGATCGCATAATCTTTCGGGTAAGATCCTATCAAACCGAGGAGGTTTTGGGTAAATGTCTGAATGTGTAAGGATACCCGTTGAGTCGGGAGAGATGAACGCGGCCCTTGAGCGGTTTTTTGGGGGCCTTCTGGAAAAAGAGATTGTCCAGGGCGTTTTCGTGCCCATGCGGCAGCCCGGTGGTCAGGTCGTCATGCCTACCCTGGTCAGAGAACCGGACAAATTAAAGGGGGTGGATCCCCTGGCACCGGTGACACCGATGAGCGCCGCCAGGGCCCTGAGCTCCGTCACCTATAAGGAATCCAATTTTAAAATTGCCGCCTTCTTGAGACCATGCGATTACCGGGCCTTTGTCGAGTTGGTCAAGCTGAAACAGTCCATGAAAGACCAGGTACTGACTATCACGGTGGACTGCATAGGGCGCCTCGAAACCAAAGATTTTCTGGCCTTGAACGCGGAGTATGGCGAGAAGGCGTCTGTGCAATTCCATGCGCGTAAGGGAGAAGTGGACGGCATTCCTTTGCTCCGGGCCTGTGAAATCTGCGAATTTCCGAGCCACGAAGGTTCCGATATTGCGATTCGTGTTCTCGGAGTCGATCTGGAAAAAGAGATCATTCTCTGCGGGCAGACGGAAGCGGGCAAACAGGCCCTTCAAGCCCTTGAATTCGAGCATGCCGAAGAGCCCGGAGGTCGTGAAGTGGCTTTGAAGGAACTCGTTGCGAGCAGAACGGCCGAACGGGATGCCGTGTTTAAGGAATTCGGTGAGAAGACCTCTTCCTTTTCCGGCCTGCGTGATCTTATGAGCACCTGCATCAACTGTTATAACTGCCGGGCGGCTTGCCCTGTCTGCTACTGCAGGGAGTGTGTGTTTTTGACGGACACCTTCAAGCACGAACCCGATCAGTATTTTCAGTGGGCCGAAAAGCGGGGCCTGGTCAAACTGCCGACGGACACCATATTTTTTCACCTGACGCGGATGATCCACATAAGCACTCTGTGTGTGGGCTGCGGGCAGTGTTCCACGGCATGCCCTATGGATTTGCCTGTGATGGAAATCTTTCGAACCACAGCGGCAAATACTCAGGCTCGCTTCGAGTATCAAGCGGGGCGGGACTTGGATGAACCGCTGCCCCTCGCCACCTTCGAGGATCGCGAATTCATGGAGCTGGGCGGGGAGTAAGGCCGGCGCGCAACCGGAGACAGTATTCATGGTCCGTCAGAAGAAGAATCTTTCAGTGTTGCAGGACCTGCTCAAAGTAGGAGTTCAATATGGCAGAAAATAACCTCGGTAATGTCTTAGTGGTCGGTGCCGGCATCGGTGGTATCAAGGCGGCCATCGAACTGGCCGAACGCGGATACGACGTCATTCTGACAGAGTCGTCCCCGGCCATAGGAGGCATCCTTTCCCAACTGGACTATCAGTTTCCCAACAATCACTGTGGTCTCTGTCGCATGCTGCCCGTGTGGGAGCGCGATCTGGCATCGGAATACTGCATGCGTAAGGGGCTTTTCCATGAAAATATCCAGATTATGCCCATGACGGATCTGGAGGCTGTCAGTGGTGAGGTGGGCCATTTTGAAGTGACCCTGAAGCACCGGCCGCGAGGGGTGGATACGAAACGCTGCATCGGGTGTGATCGCTGCGTGGAGGTCTGCCCGGTGGAAGTGGCGGACGGTTTCAATGAGGGATTGAGCCGTCGAAAAGCCGTGTATCAGGCCATCCCTCACAATGTTCCTTTCTCCTACGCGATTGACTTTGAGGCCTGTAATGCATGCGGGGAGTGCGTCAAGGTCTGCCCGACGGAAGCCATCGACCTTTCCCGTGAAGACGTTGAAGAAGTGCTTGAAGTCGGCTCAATCATTCTCGCTACGGGCTGCGGCGTGTATGACCCTTCACCGATGGAGGTATACAACTACAAAGAATGGCCCGAAGTCATAACAAGTCTTGAACTCGAAAGGATGCTGAGCGGCACCGGCCCTATGGACGGCAAGCTTTCCCGACCCTCAGATCAGGCCCCCATAAAAGGCCTTGCCTGGGTGCAGTGCGTGGGATCCAGAAATAAACGACTTGACCAGGATTACTGCTCCTCGATCTGCTGTATGTTTGCGCTTAAAGAGGCCATGCTCATGAAGGAACGCTATCCCGATGCGGACGCGGTTGTCTTTTACATGGACATGCGGGCATACGGCAAGGATGGTTACCGATACCAGATGGAGGCGCAGGAACTGGGCGTAGAACTTATCCGGGGCCGTGTCAGCGCACTCGAACGGGGACCCGACAACAGAATTTATGTCAAGTATTATTCAGACTCAGACGGGGGCATCCGGACCCGGGCATTTGAGCTAGCCGTTCTGGCTACGGGGCAGACGAGCACGCCGGAGTTGCGAAGGCTTGCGGGGATTACCGGGGTCACCTTGAACGACTATGGATTTGCCCAGGGATCGGGAATATCGCAGGAGGCCGGTTCACGGCCGGGTGTCACCTGCTGCGGGTCCTCAACCGGCCTGAAAGAGATCGCCGAAACCGTGATTCAGGCCCAGGCAGCGGCCATGTCTGCGGCCGGAGACCTGGGGGCTCCTCCCGACTCAGAGAACAGTAAGGTGTCGCCGCCGGAGAAGGATTTGTACAGAGAAGACCCGGGTATCGTTTTTTTGAAGTGCAACTGCTTCGGACACCAGGATGAGGACCTCCCCTGGGAGGAGATCAAGGCCGGAGTATCCAAATACCCTAACCTTGTGGAGGTTATCGAAGAAGACCGGATTTGCACTCCTGAAGGTTTTGAACGAGCCCGGAGCCTCCTTGAAGGGAAAGACTTCAACAGACTGATCGTCGGGGCATGCCGTCCTTATCTCTATGACAAAAAACTCAGGAAACTCGCACTTGGACAGGGTATCCCTGAAGAATTCGTTGAAATTGTCGACCTGAGAGGGGTTGGGCTCAGCCCCAACAACCCCGAGGAGAAGGAGGAGGTGGCCCGGTCCCTGATTTCAGCGGCCTTTTCCAAATTGCGAAACCAGGATGTGGCCTTTTCCGAACCCACGCCGATAGATAAAGACCTCCTGGTTGTCGGCGGAGGCTTAGCGGGCATGGAGGCCGCCATGAGTGCCGCTTCTCAGGGTATCAATGTGTGGTTGGTGGAAAAATCCGGGGACCTCGGAGGAGAAGTCCTGAGACGTCGATACACGATCGAGGGGCATGATCCGAGGGCTTATATTGAGGAATTGAAGCAAAAAGTAGGAAAAGAGGAACGTATCAATGTGCTTTTTAATGCCGAGATCACGGGCCTAAACGGTGAAGTAGGTCGATTTCGCGCCGCAGTCCGGCAGAAAGATGAAGAACAGATCATCCCCTGCGGCGCCGTCATCATGGCCACGGGTGGCCGGGAGGCAGGAACATCGGAGTATGCTTACGGTCAGGACCCCCGGATCATGGTGCAGGGCGATCTGGAGATCAAACTGGCGGATGAGACTCTCAAGCCGGAGGATTTCGCTCGGGTCGTCATGATTCAGTGTGTCGGTTCCAGGAATGACGACAGGCCTTACTGCAGCCGCATCTGCTGCACAGCCGCCCTCAAGAATGCCGCCAGGATCAAGGAAAATTATCCTGAATCGCAAATTTTTGTCCTTTACAGGGATATGATGAGCTATGGCTTCCTCGAATCCTATTACAGGAGGGCGAGGAAAATGGGGATACAGTTTATTACTTACAGCCTTGAAACCAAACCCGAAGTCAAAAGTGATGGGAACGATCTCGAAGTCCTTTTCCATGAACCGATTCTAAATAGGACGGTAGAAATAAAACCCAGCCTGCTCGTGCTGAGCACCGGGGTAGAACCGTCCGATCATAAGGGTTTGGCCGACCGACTCGGTGTCGAAATCAATGGGGATGGGTTTTTTCAGGAGATGGACAGTAAATGGCGTCCGGTTGACCTGAGCCGTCCGGGAGTCTTTTCTTGCGGGTTGGCCAAGGCCCCGTGCAGTATGACCGAGGCCCTGATGCAATCCAGGGCGGCCGCCATGAGGGCGGTCAATATCCTGGCGAAGAGCAAATTCAGGCCGGTGCGGGCTGTTTCAGATATCAAGCAGAGCCTTTGCTCCGTGTGCGAAACATGTGTGGAGGCCTGTCCCTTTGATGCCCGTTATAAAGAGGGCGACCGGATCAAGGTCATCGCCTCGGCGTGTCAGGGATGCGGGATTTGCGTTGCGGCGTGTCCAAACGGTGCGGCCTGGCTGCCCTCGTCAACGGAGAGGCAGACCATGGGCATCCTTGAAGGTTTGTTGGAAAATATCAAATGGGCTTAGCGCCTTTCCCGGGAACGGCTTGCCCGATTTTACACAACGAAGCCATACTCCCAATGAGGTTATCCTATGGAAACGATCAAACTGGACAATGCAGAAGGGGACTTCAAATACGCCCTTTCGGAGCAGCCGGGTGCAGAGAAACTGATGTGTTGTTTTACCTGTATGACATGCGTGACCAGTTGTCCCGTCACCGAGGTGCATCCTGAATTCAGCCCCCTGCGCATCATGCGGATGGCCCTCCTTGGACTCAAGGAAGAACTCCTCTCGAGCGATGAGGTGTGGCTGTGTTCGAGTTGCTATGCATGCCAGGAACGTTGTCCGATGGAGGTCAGGATTACCGATATCCTGAACGTGATAAAAAATATGGCAGCAGAGGCGGGGTATGCCCCAACAGGTGTCAGGGCGCAACAGGGTATCGTAAAAGGCGACGGCCGAATCTATCCCTTGGATGACTTTGACAATAAAAAACGACAGAAGGTTGATCTTCCCGCAATTCCCACGACTTGCGAGGTCGTGAAAGATCTTTTTCCCGACAATTGAGGTGAGCTATGAAAAACGCACTCTTTCTGGGGTGTACTATTCCTGCACGAGGAAGAAATTATGAGCTTTCAGCCAGGAAGGTGGCCTCTGCCCTCGGCATTGAATTTGTGGACATGGAGGGTTCCATATGTTGCGGCTTTCCCATTAAAAGCGCAGACATGCATTCTTCTCTGCTTCTTGGGGCATATAATTTGGCCCTTGCGCAGAAGGAGGGACTGGACGTGTGTGCGCTTTGCAGTTCGTGCACCTCGGCCCTGACGGAGGTCTCGCATCATCTGTCCCATAACGGTGACGAACTCAAGGCCATCAATGAAGAACTCAAAAAAACCGGCCTTCAATACGACGGTCCGGTAAAAGTGAGGCACTTCGCGAGAATCCTTTACGAAGAGATCGGTTTGGATGAGATCAAAAGTCATTTCAAGCGGGACCTCAGCGATCTTCGTATTGCCCTACATTACGGGTGCCATTACCTGAAGCCTTCGGAAATTTATGAAAATTTTGACAGCGTCGAGAATCCCCACACCCTGGACGAACTGACCGCCCTCACGGGTGCTACCGTGGTGGATTACCTGGATAAGAAGAAGTGCTGTGGAGGACCCGTGCTGCCCGTGGACGAAAAGACCTCGCTTTCGATGGCCAAACAGAAGCTGGACAACATCAAGGAGGCGGGAGCGAACGCCATCTGCCTGGTCTGTCCTTTTTGCGCCGTTATGTTCGACAGCAACCAGAAAGGTATCGAGGCGGAATTTGAGTCCAGTTATGATCTCCCCGTCCTCTACCTTCCCCAGCTTCTCGGACTTGCCATGGGTTTTGATCGAAAAGAGCTCGGGTTAAACATGAATGTCGTCAAGACCAAGAAACTCCTGGCCGGGTATTTTGAAAAGGATTGATTTGTTATAGGACTCGTTGAACCCTACAAAAGTCAGAAAAGCACAAGGCCTCATAGATCTGTCATCGACCTATGAGGCCTTGTTTGCATGAGAAGGATTCTATCTTAACATGGAAAGCGTTGTTCTCTGGCCCAGGATGCTTTATCTTTTGCCGTGTCGGCCGAAGGTCATAAAACCATGTCCTTCAGTTTTTTCAATGGACGGATTTTCACGACATTGCGGGCCGGTTTGGCTTTGAATACCGTTTCTTCACCGGTAAACGGGTTGATGCCCTTTCGAGCCTTTGTCGCGGGTTTGCGTTTGACTTCAATTTTCATAAGTCCCGGCAGAGTGAATTTGCCCACGGCACGTTTTTTGACGTGACGTTCGACCAGAACGCCAAGCTCTTCGAAAACCGAGGATACCTGCTTCTTGTTCAATCCGGTATTCTCCGCAATCTCATTCATGATAGTGGATTTGGTCATTGCCTCCCGCACCGCTGTTATCTTTTTCGTGGTGGCGGGTGCCTTTTTTGCCGATGCCTTCTTGGCCGGCTTTTTTGCTGCCATACTATATTCCTCCCTATTGAATTGAATGCCTTACGCCGGACCGAAAGTTGGTCCGTCACTAAACTGTGAATCCGGTGAATCCGGGACTCCGCGTTTACAAAAGACAGCTTATTTAGCCAGATCAGGCTGAAATGTCAACATATTTGTCAGGCCTGTCGGGAAGTAATCCGGATATCGGCCTGTATCAAGGGGATGAAGGATTGACCGTGTGTATGGAAAAATGTCCGTGGACGCAAGGCAAAGGGATTCCTCGCTGAAACGGGTTGGTACGTTCCATGCCGGTTGAGTTTCAGCCCTAATATTGCATCGACAGGATCCATTCAAAAAAACATGTGTAGACCCATCGTTCAAAATATCTGCCGGGATGCTTTTTTCAGGTTTTCCCTGCAAACGGAAAGGCGTTTTTTGAGAGCGGAAGAGGGCATCAAATCCGACTACATCCTCCCCCGCCTCAGAATGGATATGAGGAGCCAAAACCCCATGATGCCGGCCACGACATATCCGGCCAGGCCGATGAGGGGGATATCGTGCCATTTGGGCGGAATATCGGAATGAATGATGAGAGAAGAGCCGATGACCAGGGATGCGATCACGATGGCAAAGGCGAGGCGATTACTGGTTCGGTCCTGGGTGTTGAGGAGCGGGGTCAGGCCGATGTGCTCGAATTCGATTTTCAGTTTGCCCTGTTTGGCCAGACGAAGAACCGCTTTGAGGTCTCCGGGTACCTCCTTGAGGAGATGAAATAGTTCGTTGCTGTATCCGATAAAATCCCGGGCTAGGCGACGGGGGCGGAATCGGTCCAACTGAATCTCCCGAACAAAGGGTGACGCTGCTTGAATGACGTCGAATTCCGGGTCAAGTTTTTGTCCCAGCCCTTCGAGAGTGGTCAGGGCCTTGACGAGCAGAAGAATGTCAGGTGGGATCTGAAGTCTGAACCTCGCGATAACGTTAAAAAGTTGCTGAAGCAGTTTCCCGAGTTGTATATCACGGAGAGGCCTGTAAAGGTGCCGGTTGACAAGATCGGATACAGCTTTTTCCAGTTCGCGGCGGTCCGGTTCCATTTCATATCGCGTGAGGGCAAGCAGGGCGCTGACCATGGCGGATTCGTCCGGGCGGGCTACAGCCATGACGAGGTCCACGATTTCTTCCCGGGTCATACGATCCAGCCGGCCCATCATTCCGAGATCCAGAAAGCAGATGATGTTTTCCGGCAAAATCATGAGATTGCCCGGATGGGGATCGGCATGGAAGAAGCCGTGAACAAAGATCTGTTTCATCATCAAATCGGCGCCTCGGCCGGCAATCTCCTTGAGGTCGTATCCTTCGGCCTTGAGCCGGTCCAGGGATCCGGATTTGATGCCCTCGATAGACTCCATGGTCAAAACCCGGGGCGTGGTCGCCTTGGGGAAGACTTTGGGGATATAGGCCCGGGGATCATCCGCAAGCAGAGAGGCAAGGCGTTCCATGTTCGCCGCTTCATTGGTGTAGTCCAGTTCTTTGTTCAGGTTGCGCGCGAATTCCTCGACCAATTTGGTCGGGCGGTGCACATCCCAGCCGTCCAGGTGTTTTTCCATGAGACCGGCCAGGTAGAGCATGATTTCAAGGTCGGCATCGATGGTGCCCTTGATGCCCGGTCTCTGGACTTTGATCACGACTGCGGATCCGTCCCTGAGCCCGGCCCTGTGAACCTGCCCGATAGAGGCCGCGGCCATGGGTTCGGCGTCGACGTTGCGGAAGGTCATGTCAAGCGGGGCGTTGAGTTCGGTTTCAATGATTTCTTTGGCCTGCTCAAAGGGAAAAGGCGCCACCTCATCCTGGAGCCTGACCAGTTCGACGACAAAGTCCGGAGGCAGTAGATCCGCACGGGTGCTGAGCATTTGACCCATCTTGACAAAGGTGGGGCCAAGTTCTTCAAGGGCCAGTCGCAGGCGTTTCGCTCTGGACAGGGCTTCAATATCCGTGCGGTCTTCACGGGAAAAAATTTTTCGGCCCAAGTCAAGGTACTGTTCAATCTTGAGGCGATCGATCAGATCATCGAATCCAAACTTAAAGGCAACGCCCAGGATTTCGACAAGTCTCTCCAGATGGCGATAGGTGCGGGTGATGTTCCCTATTTTTTTTATCGTCACGGAGCGGTCCCTTTCAGCGCCCATTTAAAATCCTCAATGAGATCCTCTGTGGATTCAATGCCCACGGATAATCTGATCAGGCTGTCCGTGATCCCCAGCCTTTGGCGGTCTTCAGGGGACATCCCGGAATGAGATGTCGTGACAGGCCTGGTGATCAGGGTTTCAATCCCTCCGAGACTCGGCGCAATCAGAGGAAGGGTGATTTTTTCCATGAATTGCTCCGCGGCCTTGGCACCTCCCCTGAGTTCAAAACTCAGCATGCCGCTGAAACCATCGAAAAGTTCGCGGGCACGGCGGTGTCCCGGGTGGGCTTCGAGTCCGGGGTAGTTCACCTTTTCCACGGCCTCATGCCCATCGAGGAATTGGGCGATCCGAAGGGCGCTTTCGTTATGGTATTTCATTCTGACGGCCAGGGTTTTCATGCCCCGGTGAAGCAGGAAGCAGGCATGGGGGTCCAGGGTGCCCCCGAGATGGTTGAGCTTGTGCGTGATCTGCTCGATCAGGTCGGTCCGACCGATAACGGCGCCTGCGACGATATCCGAGTGGCCGTTCAGGTATTTGGTGCAACTGTGAAGGGAGAGATCAAACCCCCACTCGGGCGGACGGAAATTGATTGGGCTCGCAAAGGTGTTGTCGATCATGGAGATGAGATCATGGTCTTTTGCAAAATCGACCACGGCCTCGAGTTCCGCCACCTGAAGCAGGGGATTGGTCATGGTTTCGACCAAGATCGCCCGTGTATTGGATTTCAGCTTGTCTTTCCAGGAGGATGGGTCGTTCCCGTCGATAAAATCGTATGAGATGCCGAGGGCCGGTAAGTCTTTGGTGATGAAATCATGGGTCCCACCGTAGAGGCAATCCTGGGCCAGGAGATGATCTCCTGAAGAGAGCATCGACAGGAGGGCCGTGGAGATGGCGGCCATGCCGCTGGCGGTGACGAGGGCATCCTCGGCGTTTTCGAGGGCTGCGAGCTTTTGGTGAAGGGCCGTGTGGTTCGGGGTGTTGTTCAGGCGGATGTATTTCAGGTCATGGTAGCTGCCCTGGCCGGCGTATTCATAGGTGGAGGATTGAAAGATGGGAAGGGTGACCGCACCGCCGATGAGCGGGTCGGGTTCGCCTGCGTGGATGAGTTTGGTTTCAAGGGATTCGTAACGCTTTTTCATGACTAGACTCCTTATTTCGCTTTTTCCCTCTGGCTTTTGAGTGCAAAGGATTTTCCGTCAATGGCCCTGGAGACCGCAAGGATCCCGTCCAGGTGATCGTATTCATGCTGCAGTAACTCGGAAAGGTCATCGACCAGTTCCATGTTCCGGTCCTGCCAGTCCATGTCCTTGTATCGGATGGTGCAGTGCTTGTGACGCTGCACCTTGATCAGGAGATCGGGAAAGCACATGCAGTCATCCCACACCTCGATCATTTCAGCACCTGAAAATTCCAGGACCGGGTTGATGAAGACGGTCGGCTCGTCGATGTGCATGTAGAGAAGCCTTTTCATCACATCGATTTGCGGTGAGGCAATGGCCCGGCCTGCACCGTATTTTCTCTTGAAATCCGCCATGGTATCGTGCAGGTCTTCGACAACCGAGGAAAGGTCCCCCACCTCATTTTCCTGCACGGGTTCGGATATCTCGTATAATTTAGGGTTTCCAAGAAGTAGTATTTCTTTGACCGCCATTCGATGACACCTCCGATGCTCTTTGCGTATTTTCAACCTTGATGAATTTTTGGAAAATCTAATTTTCACCACGAAGGACACGAAGAGCACGAAGGGTTATAAAAATATATCATATTTATGCATGGTGTGCTTCGTGCTCTCGTGGTCTATTGCATTTCCTGAAGACAGCCGGAAACAAACTCAACAAATCCTGTCGATCCTGTTTATCCTGTCAAAAAACAATTACGGGTTCAACGGCTTTTGACACACAATCTGGGCAACGGCACGGTTCGGATCATGTTTGATGCCTTCAAAATAGTGAATCGTATGCCAGTCTTTGAACCAGTCCCTCAGTTCGCCCGGCTTGAGAAGAAAGTCGGGATTGCGGGGTTTCCCGAAGCGGGGCTGTTCAATCGTATACGTCTCATAGATGAGAGTCCCCCCGTCCGTCAAGGCTTTCTTGATACAGGGGATCAGGGGGCGATGGAGGTAACGAAAAACGATGATGCCGCCATAGGTGTTCCGGTCTAGGGGATTGACACCTTCCATTTCCAGATTCACCCGGCGGATGTCGACGTCGACCCCGCTTTCTTGAGCCGCCTTTCTTGCCTGCCGCAGGGCGTCATCCGAACGATCCGCCAAAACAACGGAGAGGCCCTTCTGGGCCAGAAACAAGCCGTTGTGCCCGTCGCCACAGGCCAGATCCAACACGGTTCCTGTGAAGGCGTGCGCAGTGAATAAATGGGCATGAGCCAAAAGCAATGCAGCCGGTTCGGAATGTTCATAGTGATGGGGCAAAAGGACCTCCGGGTCAGGGTTACCCTTACTTTTCATAAAAACATGACACCAAGGTTGTTCACCCCAATGCCGTCGAGTCTGATCAAAAGTTTTTCCATCACTCCAATACCGGTACCATCACTCCCCTCGTTTCATTGACTTTCCGGGCATCTATTATGATCGTTTTTCTAATGCAGGTCGCGAAGCGACACCTCAACTTTAGTCACTTGACACCCTGGCCCAGACCGATCACCAATACGCCATGCTCAAAAAGACTTGTCTGATGTGGTGCGCAGGCTGTATCATTTATATGAACACGTCGCACCAGAGCGGGCTTTAGATCACTTGTAACTCTTTTTATTATCCCCTTCCGGGGCCCAGACAAAGCCGGAACCTGCGGTCCCCGGATCCTTCACTCGTCGGCAAACTCCGGGGATGCCTCGGGGTTGAAAGGATTCAGGCGAACGGCAAGTGAAAACAGATAGGGATAGTTTTCCTTCATGTGCTTCATGTAATCCAGCCATTCGAGAATAATCAGATCATAGGCCCTCTTGATGTCTCCTGCGATATGCACGGAATCCGCCTTGGACAGGTGTTTCAGGTCTTTCCTGTAGATTAGTTCCTCGGTGAGGTGGAATACGGCCCAGAGCAGATCCGTGAAGGTGTCGTGCTCAAAAAGATTGGGGTTTTCCAACATGCGCAAGAGAAAGTCTCGCTTTTCATAAAGGGTCGTTCTCAGATCTTCAAGACCGGCGCTGTAAATATCGATCTGACAATCATAGTTCCTGAGACGGTTTTTTAGCTGTGGATACTCCTTTTTCGTAAAACTCTTCCCTTTGACTTCTTCCTGGATGCGTTCACAATTGGTGTCGAATTCGGAAAATTTTTTGATCAAAGCAATCCCCAGTTCACTGAAGAAGGCACCGATGAGCATGTTCAATTTTTCAAGCAGGGCCTTTTTTTCACGCTCGTTTAACACCCTGTGAATAATCAGGGTGACCAGCAGTACTTCGATGGGAACAAAGGCAATATCTCCCACGAGAAAGATAAAGATGTGATGAGGATCCCTGAATAGAAGGTAATGGGTGAAATAGAAAATAGCAGAAAGGATAAGAAGGGAAAGCATCAAAAGCGTCTGCCAACTCAATCGAAAGCGTTTCATGTTTTTTTCCTTATTTAATTTCCCTGACCACATCGCCGATGATTTCCACCGCCTCCTCGACCTGAGCCCGGGTCACATCCAGATGGGTTACGGCACGCACAAGGTGTTCACCAAGGGATGAGACCTTGACCCCGCGAGCCATGAGCTTTTCGTTGAATTGGGCAGCGGTTATCCCAAGGGCGGAGACGTCGAAAAAGACCAGGTTGGTTTCAACCGGTTCGAGTCGGAGGCCTTCCAGGGGTTCCAGTCCCCGGGCCAGGATCTGAGCGTTTGTATGATCCTCCGCCAGGCGTTCGACATGGTGTTCCAGGGCGTAGAGGGCACCGGCCGCGATGATCCCGGCCTGTCGCATGGCCCCGCCGAATTGGTGCTTCCAGCGCCAGGCATCCGCTATAAATGCTTTGGATCCGGCCAGTGCGGCCCCGACGGGTGCGCCGAGGCCTTTGCTGAAATCGATCCAGACCGAGTCGAAGGGTTCGGAATAATCTCGTGCGGGAATACCCGTAGCCACCGAGGCATTGAGAAGGCGTGCACCGTCCATATGGCAAACCATGCCTTGATCATGGGCCAGGTTGCAGATCTCCCGGATGGGTTTCAGGGGCCAGATGCTGCCGCCGCCCAGGTTTGATGTCTGTTCGATCACGAGCATTGTGGAGCGGGGAAAGTGATTATCGATCGGCCGAATGGCGGCTTTGAATTGTGCGGCACTAAACATTCCCCGGTCCCCTTGAAGCGGGTAGATGGACGCCCCGCTGAGGGCCGCCGGTCCTCCCCCCTCGAAGTTTCGGGTGTGGGCCGTGGCATCCATGATGATTTCATCACCCGGTCTGCAATGGACCCGCGTGGCGACCTGGTTACACATGGTTCCGGAGGGCAGAAACACGGCGTCTTCCTTGCCCAGGATTTCGCAGACCTTGTCCACGAGTGCGTTGACGCTCGGATCCTCTCTTTGTTGTTCGTCCCCGACTTCGGCCTTGAAAATAGCTTCTCGCATACCCGGTGTCGGGCGGGTAATGGTGTCACTGTACAGGTCAATACGAATGTTTTGCATGATAGGAATATTTCAACCTTTTTGATGTAATGGGTTATCTTTTATTTAGTCACTTGTAACTATTCTCCCTCTCCGGGGATAAATCAAAGCCGGCCCCTCTGGACGCTGATTCTTTACTTCGGAATGGGCATTCCCGTGATGCCCTTGCCGTCAAGGCTAGGCTCCGTCGAGACCGTGGTGTTCTGATTTGATATACCAGGAGGCGGGGTCGACGAGGTACTCCTCTGTGTCTTTTAAGGAAGTGTAGTGTTCATGCTCAATGTCGGCCAAGAGTTCGAAGAAGGCCTTTTCTTTGGGATCGGTGACCTCGTCCCGAAGTCTGGCATAATAGATGGCCCCTTTGCCTTCGAATTCAATAGCCGTGCGGACGGCCTGAAGGTCATCTTCATCGCTTTCAGCCTTTTGATCCACCGTCTTCAGGACGTCTTTGAGCACATCCCTGATAATCGTTTCCTTGACTTTCAGGGGCACAGTTTCGGGCCAGGTTTCCTTCTTTTCCCACTTTTCATGAAGTTGCCTGAGCCGTTCGTAATGTTCGAGTTCTTCGTCTGCAATCTGTTTGAACATGGCTTTACCGACGGCATTGTCGGTCCTTTCGGCGTTTTTGAGGTAAAACTCCCGCTCTCTGGATTCGTTATTGAGAGCAACCTCCAGTGCATTCAATCTTTCCTTGGCATCCATGGGCAACCCCCCTACGTCATAAGTTTTTGAAAAAGAACGTTTCCAGGCCGTACCGCGAATAAAACGTTGCGACCGCGTACGGTTGTAACCCCTAAAGGCTGTCGGATTTCTTCCCCGTCATACTTTCGATGTCTACTTTGATCATGACGGTCTTTCCAAGAATCTTATCCGGGTACTCGAATGTTGATACACCTGAATAGTGTTCCATGATCACATCCAGTGCGCTTTGTCTGGACGATCTGTCCTCGATCAGTGAAGCCTTGCCGAAACCAATAACGCTTCGAAATTCCATCCCCCAATCGCAGGGCTTTTCGGATCGCGTCAGCTGGTGATCAATATCGCATTCAAAACAGACATCATCGTTTTTTTTCAGGATCTCCAGCTTTTTCCCTTTGCGGGCCGTATGGAAATAAAGGGTATTGTCCCTGTAACCGAAGCAAAGGGGGATGATGTAAGGGCGACGGCCTTCCGCCATCCCGAGTCTGCATACGCGGGCTTTATGAAGGATGGATTCGATTTCAGCCCTGTTCGTGATTTCTTTTTCTTTTCTTCTCATAGTGTCTCCGGCATCAGGAGCGGCGGCGAGAGGGAATATATTTACTGCAGTCCGTAGAAATCATGACTTTGAGGCAGTCCCCTGTCCCGCATTTTCCGGGGAGATTCCCAAGGTCGATATTATCGGCCGAACCTTTACATATATAGGCCTTGTGTTCCAGACGTATCATTCCCCACACCCTGACGTCCACTTTGAAATCGCCAAGGGGCACTGCAAGACAGAAGTTTCCGCGTGCGTCCGTTTTGGTCTCCGTGAGGCCCTGTTTCGTATCATGAATCCAGACGCCCACCGTCGCTCCGGCATAGGGGACCTCTTTTCCGTCTACGGGACTTTTGTACAGCACGGATCCCTGAATGCAAGTAGTTTCGATACCTTCGGGAAGAGGGGATATCTGCTTCGGCGTACAACCGAAAATAAAGGCTGCTCCCACGACGAGCATCAAAACAAGAACAGAAGGATGTTTTGGCCGCATATTTTTACCTCACTATTTTAAGATTTTTATAAGCCATCTTAGCACATAACTCCGTCGATACAAAAGGCTTTTGCAGCGCCGGCAATGGACGCCGAGATTTATCCCCGGAGTCATTTACGAAATGAACTTCCAAGCGCAACCTTTTGGTCGATGCTTTCACAACGGGCGTATCATTCATCTATTTTCGAAAATAAAGGTCGAGCGCCGGAGATGCTTTATGATCCACTGAGGACGTCAAGTCGACCCCAGGATCACGCAAAGCCCCGCTGGAAAATTTTTGGGGAAGGGAGGCTGCGGAGATATCCGAAAAATTCAAGCCCGCCGAATGGGCTAACGCCTTTAACGTTCCGACGGTAAAACAGTTTATGTGTTCCAGGGGGTGAAGGGCGTTTTTGGAAGCCTTCCACCCAGGCATTTTCAGCTCCTGGTCGAGCCCCTCACCATTCGGGACCGCAATCCTCAGGATTCCTTCGGGCTTCAGCGTATGCGTCAGTTCCTCCAAGGTGTCGCGTGGATTCGGAAGGTGCTCGAAGACTTGGTCGGCATTGATGAAATCAAACCGGCGTTCCCGGAGAGCCTTCATGCTGTCAATCACCTCTATGGTGTTGCTCCGGGCATAGACTACCCTGTCCTTCGAGATCTCGAAACCGTAGACCTTGTACCCAAATGCCTTTGCCATGAGACACCAGATCCCCCAGCCCATACCGAAATCCAGCACTTGAATTTCATGGGGCCCTCCGGAAAAGAAAAAACCAATGTTTCTGATCTGATCCGCGTACCTTGAGTATAGAGAGACCGGCGCTTTCGCCTTCTTGGCGAGACTCTGCTCAGGGCTAATCCATTCCTCGTAGAGCTTGAGCATCATCTCATCATTCAAAATGTGACTTTGCCAAAGAAATCCGCAATCCGGACAAGCAATGACTTCGAATTCGGCCCCCGCCAGAATGTCTCTCCCAATCCTTCCCTCGTAATATTGGTCGATGAATGTAAACACCGAAGGATCGCTAAAGTCCCTGGAGATCAGGACGTTTTTCCTGTTTGATCGGCAAAGGGGACAATGGGGTCTGTAGCGGAAATGATCGTTCATGGCAAAGTCCTTCAGGCAGACACCAGGAGTGTCTGCCTTGTCATACTGGGAATTTCTATTGATTCAAACGTGTTTTGACGATACGTATATTGTTAAGTAGTCAAAATTTCGTATTCGTTAGGCCTTTTGAAAAAATAAAGGTCCTTGGTCATGGCAATATCTTTTCAAAAACGAGGGGCCATCGAGAAATTTGATGAAAACGGGGCAACGAGAACGGCGATGAACCTCGGGCAGACAACGCCACGGCAAAGACTCGTATGGCAAAGGTGGACGAGGCGCTTCGCCCGCCTTGACGATGTGCTCATGCGGATTTCCGGGCAGCGTTTTTCTCGTTTTTGAAAAAAATTGCCATGACCCATCTGGATCTGAATGCATCAAAAAAAGCTAAACAGTTCAAAAATTCGAGGCCTGTTATATTGTTTGTATATTCATATGGGTGCGATCTCCGCAAATCCATCACAAGAAGCTGAATACTGTAAAGAGGGGTAGAAAGGATATGGGCGTAGAGAGCTGTTTCACCGAGCACCCTGACGGCGTGTACCTGATTGTCAACAGCGATGATTTCGGGCTTTGTCATGCCGTCAATGAAGCCATCATTGAGGGGTATCGGGACGGCATCATTACCAGCGGCAGTCTCATGGTGTCAGCGCCATGGGCCCCGGAAGCGATCCGGTTTTTAAAAAGCAATCCACACTATGCCGTCGGCATACATGTTACCTTGACGAACAGCTTTGACAATATCCGGATCGGGCCGGTTATGCCCGTGGACCGGGTTCGATCCCTGGTCAATGCCCAGGGCTGTTTCCATGAGACGGTGGAGGGCATGAACGCCCGTGCCGATCCGGAGCACATCGAACGGGAGGTCCGCGCCCAGATCGAGAGGGCCCTGGAGTATGGCCTCAACATCTCACATGTCGACAATCATATGAGATCACTGAGCGGGAACAAGGCGGCAGATCCGGGGTATTGGCCCATCTTGTATGACGCCGCCGAATACTATGACCTGCCGATCCTGAATTATGCAAATCATGGGCACCGGTTGGATATCTTCGATCAGGCCCTGTGTTCGAGCGATATCGATAAAGAGCACAAGTTGGATGCGGTTATCCGGGAACTGAAAGCACTGCGCCCGGGGATGCACTATTACCTTTGCCATCTCGGCGTGCCGTCAAAGGAGCTGGAACACTTGAGCTGCTCCTATCGGCCCTGGTCGCAGGATTATCGCGTCTCCGACAATGAGGTTTGGCGACACCCGAAGGTTCGCCGTGTCCTCGAGGATCTGCGAATTACCTTGACCCACATGGGTGAAGTCCGGAGCGTCCATCCGGTTTTTGTTCGGTGTTAAAAACCTGGTCCTTCCCGGTGCAACGGGATCTTTGAAGCGCGAGTCGAAGATCCCGTTTTGCGGGAGGCAGAGACAGTTGGCTATGCCGAAAAAATAATTTGGAGTTTTGCAGTTTGATCGCGTTCTTTTGAAGCTCGCGAAGCGATACCTCAACTTTAGTCACTCGACACCCTGGCCCAGACCGATCACCAATACGCCATGCTCAAAAAGACGAGTTTGCCGTGATGCTCAGGCCTTATCTGTCATATGAATACGTCGCACCAGGGCGGGCTTTAGGTCACTTGTAACTCTTCTATCTCCCTTTCGAGATTAGCCCAAAGCCAGGCCCTCTGGACCCGGACTTTTTACTTAACCGACATCATCCTTCTCTTCAGAGGGCATTTGCAGGGATGATATTTGTTCCTTCAGTCCTTCTATTTCAAGTGTTTTCGGCCCGAGAACCAAAGGGTCACCCTTCTGATGATGATAGACATGAACGGCACGCTGTGGAAATTGGATAGCAATGCCTTCCTGATCGAGCTGCGCCTTGACCTTTTCGGTCACACCGGTCCGGCCGGGCCAATAGTCTTCGTTCTTTACCCAGAACCGCACTGTAAGCTTGATGCCGCTTTCCCCGAATCCCTTGACGAAAATCTTGTTCTTGTGTTTTTTGACTATCCTGGGGTCTTCATCGAGGACTTCAAAAAGTACTTTTTTGACCCTGGCAATGTCTTCCTGGTAACCGATCGGGAAATCCAGCCGGATCTGTCGGGCCATGGTGATATCGTAGTTGGTGACGGTTTCGACCATGACTTTTTTGTTGGGGATATAGATCGTTCTGCCGTCAAAGGTTCGCAACCGGGTGTGGAGAAAGGAAGTGGATTCAATGATTCCCAGGTAGTCGTCCAATTCGACCTGGTCCCCGGGCTTGAAGGGAAGGGTCGGAAGATAGGGCCTGAAAATGATAAAGACCCCGATCACGCCGATGGAAATGTTTGCCAGGACGCGGTAGACAACGGCACTGGCCATGCCGAGCTGTTCGAGGGTGAATGCAATGACTACGACCAGCATCAGGATGTGCAGGCTCTGGCATATGACGGAGATAAGGGTCCGGTTCAGATTTATTTTGGTGAGGCCGAGCCGTAAATACTTGTGAATAAACTTGGTCACCAGGAGGCCCAATACCAGAACAAGCAACGCACGGGTCACCATTTGACCATGGAGCATAACCTTTTCTTCAAATTCAGCCAGCCTTGAAAAGAAATTCACCATCATTTCTCTGCCCCCATTCCTCCAGTACTCCAGGAATCTGGAAATTCCATTTTCTTTTTTTTGATTCTTTTCCAATGAAGGCCGCGAAGCGACACTTCGACTTTAGTCACTCGACACCCTGGCTCAGACCGGTCATCAATACGCCATGCTCAAAAAGACGAGTTTGCCATGATGCGCAGGCCGCATAAGTCATATGAACACGTCGCACCAGGGCGGGCTTTAGTCGCTTGTAACTCTTATCCCCCTCTGGGCTTAGATCAAAGCCGGGCCCTCTGAATCCGGATTCTTCGCTCAACGTCAGGGTGATCCCGGCAGCAGTCTCTGACAAAGCCCGCGATATTGGCGATCATGTGCCGGCGATCATAGCGTTTTTTCACCATAAAGACGGACTCGGAGGACAGTCGGCGGATCAGGTCTGTCCTTTGACTCAGGGCGAGGACTCTTCCGGCATATTCCGAAGGATCATCAGAGTGTGTGCTCAGGCAATTGGAGCCCTCCCTGAGCAGTTCTTTCTGCCCCACCGTCTGTCTGGCCACGACCGGAATCCCGCAGGCCCAGGCCTCCAGCAGGGCGGAAGGGCAGCCCTCGATCGTTCTCGTCCTATCTCGCTCAGGGGAGGTAAAGAGGAAGATGTCATGATCATGGAGTGCCCGTGCCAGTTCGGGTTGCGAAAGGAGTCCCGTGATGCGGACGGGCAGGCCTGCAGCCTGCCGCCGAACGGCCTTCTCATAATTCGTCTTCGGCCAGGGCCCCGCAAGGGTCAGGGACCAACCGGGAGAGTCCAGTCTGAGCAATTCCCTCAAGACTTCAACCGCAATATGGATGCCCTTGTGGGGGACCATGCGGCCCGATACCAGGAGGCGTTTGGGGCGATCCCCCGGTTCCCTGATCAGCCGGGGCGTTTGATAGGTGAAGATCCGGAGATCCACCCCGTTACGGATGCAGCGGCGCAACCCGGAGGATTGGAACCAGATGTCACTGCGTTGCAGCAGATCCAGGTTGTTGGCGATCACACCGTTTGCCGTTAATGGGGCGGCGTTTGGGCGTCGCTTGAAATAGTGCAGGCGCGGCCACTCGTCGCCCAATCGATACACCTTGGGGAGAGGCAGGTCATCGATCCATTGGATGGTTTCAGTCAAAAGCCCCCATAGATGCATGAAAAATATGACGGTCGGTCTGAAGGATCGTAAGATGCCGTTCAGCGTCGCCATGTCCTTCGTAAGGTAGCCTTCCGTGATCCCGGCAGGTTCCTCCCCCATCCACACATGTTTGGGGGTCAGGACGGGGTAAACACCTTCCTGCTTTCTACCTGCGCCGTTTCGCGGGGAGGTGCAGACGACCTGAACGGGATATCCCATTGCCTTCAGGCCGTTGAAGATCGAAAGGGCCATGACTATCCCGCCGCCAAAACCCGCAGGAGGGTAGTCATCACAAACGAGCAAGACGCGCATAAAGTTTCCTGTTGGTGTGTTGAAAGATTGCGTGTTCGGTCAGTTGACCCAGCAGTTTCGAGACCATAAAGGCATAACGGCGTTTCTCCACAGGTTCGTCTCTAAAGAGGCTGCCGAGACAGCACCATCCGGCCCTCAGCAGGCGCCCAAACACGGGACCCATGGAAGGCAGGCGTTCTGAGGGCACGAACCCCGTGTCCAGATAGGCGGTGGGTCGACCGATGCGGAATTTCCTGCGAAGAAGATAACGGGTGGATAGCCTTTGGGGCTGAATGTGATGCAGGACGGAGGCATCCGGTACGTAATAGGCCGGGTAGCCGTGGCGTCGAATCCTGCGCCCCATTTCCGTATCGCCCGTGCCGGCAAAACCGCTCAAAGGAGAGACCCCCAATCGCGGGTCGAAACGAAAGGTCCTCAGTATGCGGGAAAGGGCGGCGATGTTTACGCCTACCATGTCCCCTTCCCAGTCATCAGGCCGGTCAAATCTCAAGGTTACATTGCCCTGATCCCGGCCGGAAAGGGAGCGGGGCGTGAGACGGTCCCACCAGTCCGGAGGCGTAAAGGGAAGCTTTACCCGAATCTTGCCGAAAAAATATCCGGCTTCAGGGTGCCGACAGGCGGCATCGTGATAGGCTAGTAGCCAGTTTCGGTCCAACGCCGCATCGTCGTCCGTCATGAGGATGAGGTCGCCCCGGCAGGCGGCAACCCCGGTGTTGAGGGCGATGTTTTTTCCGGGGCGGGGTTCCTCTAAGGTTCTGAGAACGATGTGCGAGGCACGATTTTGATGGTCTTTCAGCACGGTCCCTGTGTGGTCGGTGGATCCGTTGTCGACCACCAGAATTTCACATCGCTCCAGGCCCTCGGGCAAGATGAGTCGCTGCAGGGAATCCAGCAGGATGTGTATTCGGTCCCCACCGTTTCGGGTGCAGATGAGGATGCTTGCGCTTTTAACAGATTCAGAACTCATGATTTAAATTTTCCTCCATAAAAATTGTTTCGGGTTTTGAAAATCAGGTCCGGACTAGGGAGTAATGAAAAAAATTTATGGTCAAAACCAAATGCGGATGGGGTATGTTTCCCTCGGGAATTGTTTCAATACTCCAGTACTCCATCACTCCAATCTCTTAAGACGGGATCTTCGACCCCCAAGTCTTTTTGTTGGCAAAGCCCGTCCGTTTAGCATTTCAGGAGTTCTCTGACATAGTGACTCGTCTGTGTGCTGCCTTCGAAATTTATTTCCCCTTTCCCTCTTGAAGGTCGAGAAAGTAGCTCTTTCAGGTTCCGGGTCAATGTCTCCGGCGTCAGACCGTCACCATGCAGGATTCTTACGAACCCTTTCTCGGCCAGGACGGAGGCCCGTAACTGCTGTTCATAAGAATGGGGACCGGGAATCACGATGCAGGACACGCCGTGGCGCAGGGCTTCGGTCACCGTGTTGTACCCGCCTCTGCAGACAATGCCCGTATAACCCGGGAACCTCTCCCAGAGACTCGGGATCATACCGTCTATTTTGACATTGGGCAGATCCTTTGCGCTGGACTCCAGGGTGTGTCTCTGAGCTTTTGATTTAAGGGGTCCGCAGACCATATGAAAACCGCACCCGGGAAGATATCGGGAAGTCGTCAGGGCCGCGTTTAACACCGGCTGACCGTCGAAGCCTCCCCCGATCGTCACCAGTACCCTGTTTGGAAGACTCTTTGAGCCTTGATCTATCCGGGGTGCGCACAGATACCCGGTATAGACGGTCTCGGGAAATTCAAGGGACTTGAAGGCGGGAATTTGTGAAAGAGGGAGCAGGTTCTCATCTCCGTGAACCAGCAATCCATGGTAAAAGTCCCGCAAGAGGGCCTCAATAAGTTCCAGTTTTTTCCGTGGGACCTCCTCTTTCTGACAGATGGGGATGTCCCGGACCGAGCAGAGGATCTTGCATGTAGGCCACCGCTTCTTGACCAGGCGCAGCACCGGCAGAAGAGTGCCCGAGAGCCTTTCAGGTGAAAACGGGAACATTTCGGTCATCAGCAGGTCCGGGGGGTATTTCTCGAAAAGCCGGTGCAGCATTCGAACCCGTTCCGTCTCAACCTCCTCCTGAGATTCCCCCTTCAGGCCTTGCAGGGTAAAGTCCTCCGTGCTCCGTGATTGCAGCGCAGGAAGGACAATACGTCGAACATGTTCATCGGAGGGGATAACGGCAGTATCCACCCCACAAACAGCGTGGAATACACGGGCCTCCGGCAGTTCACTCAGCGCCTGAGCGATCAGGGCCATACGGCGAAAATGCCCTATGCCCGAGTTATGCTGAGATATCAAATGGATGTTCATGGGTCCTCCTAATAATATTGGGGGCTTTCACCGGGTCCCTCAGGGCCATAGGGAAAATAAGGGTGGTTGTGAAGGATGCCGGGCAATTCCTGTGGTTCGATTCGGATGGTTTTCGGCCACCGGCTCGGATCCCTCCGGCACATGTCGGTCGTTTCCGGTGTCCAGTTCACCCACTTCTCTTCATACCAGTTGGGTGGCAGTTCCCGGGCGTGTCCGTAAGTCCTGACCTTCTCCCACATCCGCTTGTTCGGAAGCACATAGCCCAGATGCCAGTAGAAAAAACGGTCGTCGACCTTGAACTGCTCGCCGGTCGGACCACGGCCCCCGTCGGGGGTGAACCGGGTCTCGGGGTGAATTCGGGTTGCAACGGCCAGGCGTGCACGCTTGGTATCGATGAGATAATTCATCTGTTTGAACAAGGTCCGGGTTTTGACCCATCCGACCTGACCTTCGGGAAGATTTTCTTCCAGGTAGGCGAACAAACCCGGCAGCATGCCGTCCGGATAGAACTCATCCGCATCGATCACGAAACAGAAGTCGCATCCCTCGGTCCGCATGATGTCCAGGGCGTCGTTGCGAATGTCTTCCTGGCACGTCCAGGACCCATCGGTGATGATCATTTTCTCTGCTTTGTCCGAAATGCCTTCCAGAATCTCCAGCGTGTTGTCGAGCTCCGTAAATTCTTCCCGGGCATGAGTGTTGTACTTGCTATAGGGCGCCCTGGAGTACATGATCACAATCCGGTAGAAGTAAGGATAGATCGCCCGAATGCACGCCTCGATATAGTCCGCCTGGTTGTAAGCCAGTATCATGGCCCCAAACTTGGCCCCACCATTTTGCTTTGCTTTCAATTCCATGCGTGCAGGTCCTTTCTTTTTCTCATGCGTACTTGATCCACGGTCTCCTTTCCGACCGTGCCGGAGACGGCATGGATTTCGAATAGGGGCGGTTCAATGAGGAGGTGTTTGGTCCCGAGCAATGCACTGAAACCGTCCGTGCACCAGTGTCTGTCCAGATCCTCCTGGGCCTCCCAGGTCTCCAGGATCCTGATACGGTTTTCGTCTTCCATGTCCTGGTAGAGGTTGTGGGACACACAGCCCTTGTCCCTGCGTGCGCTTTCTGCTATTCCCCGCAGCGCCTGCAGGAGTTCCCCGCGCTTTTGAGGCAGTACCTTCATTTGAATACTGACGATGACCATGGTTTGCCTTTCTAAAGTCTTTTAATTGGGTCTTTTAAAAGAACAAATTCATCACTTGAAAAAACCTTGAGGTTAGACTGAATGCTCAAATCATTGGTGCCCAAAATGGAATGGTTCCCGACTTCCGATGTGATAACAGGTTTTCATCAAAACAGCGGAAAAGAGAGGCAAGGGTGTACTCAGCGCACTGTAACAGGATCGAGGGGAGCTTCATTTCTGCGGAGGTTTAAGTCGTTGCATTTTCTTGTGGGTGCTGACTTCTAATACTTCAAGTTTCACGCCAATTGTCAGTCAAAAATCAAATTTTTTAAAATATTGAATTTACACTTATTTTCGCGCTTTCTGTTTTGAGTGGAGAATGGAGGAAAACTGATTCCCCGCGGGATACCGTGGGCAGCCACGGCTATTCGTGGATTGTCCGTGGAAAAATTACAGGCAGCCGTGAGATTCTTAAAATGGCGGTCATGGAATGCCGCCGTAGCCTTTAAGATAGGTTTTTTTCATCACTCCAACACTCCCCGTGTCATTGAGTTGTCTGACATCTATTATGATCGCTTTCCTCATGAAGATCGCGCAGCGATACCGCAACTTTAGTCACTCGACACCCTGGCCCAGACCGGTCATCAATACGCCATGCTCAAAAAGATGAGGTTAGCGTGATCCACAGGCCGCATAAGTCATATGAACACGTCGCACCAGGGCGGGCTTTAGTCACTTGTAACTATTACCCCCTCTGAGGTTCAACCAAAGAGCAATCATGGGCGGATATTTTTGCTGTATTTTTTGCAGCAGGAAGAAGAGGAAAATCAAGGATTCTGAAATGGGCTTTGGGGACGTTCTATGCCGAGTTTTTTCATCCTGTCCCGGAAGGTGCTGGGTGAAAGATCGAGCGCATTCGCGGCGCCGTTTCGACCTTCAATTCTCCAGGAAGTTTGCTCCAGTACTTGAAGCATGTATTCCCTTTCCATGTAGGCGAGAGTTTTTGTCTCCCTTTGAAGAGCAGGTGGGGCATCAGGGGTTTTCAGGTATTCAGCCAGTTGCAGCACGGACCCCCGTGTGATGATCACCGAACGTTCGATCACGTTTTCCAGTTCACGAATGTTGCCCGGCCATGAATATTTCATGAGCTGGTCGATGACCGATTGCGGGATAGATTCAATAGGTTTGCCCAACTTTCTGGTAAATTTTGCCACAAACCATTTGACCAGCAGGGGAATGTCCAGTTTGCGCTGTCTGAGAGGCGGGACCGTGATGGGGAAGACATTGAGCCGAAACCAGAGATCCTCCCGGAATCGACCGTTTCGCACCTCCTCTTCGAGATCACGGTTGGTCGCGGCAATAACGCGCACGTTTGTTTTGCGGGTGCGAGAACTCCCGAGGCGCTCGAATTCACCGTCCTGGAGCACGCGGAGCAATTTGGGTTGCAATTCCAGGGGGAGTTCACCGATTTCATCCAGAAAGAGTGTGGCGCCGTCCGCTAGTTCGAACCGTCCCTCCCGCCTGCCCTCTGCACCGGAAAAGGCGCCTTTTTCGTGACCGAAAAGTTCACTTTCTATGAGGTGGGGGGGCAAATTGGCGCAATTGACCTTGATCAACGGCCGGTCTTTTCTCGGGCTTGCCTCGTGAACTGCACGGGCTACCAGCTCTTTTCCGGTTCCGGTGTCTCCGAGTATCAGCACATTGGTGTCCAGAGGGGCGACCTGCTCGACCCTGAAAAGGGCGTATTTCAGGGCGGCACTTTGTCCGATGATTTTTTTGTAATTGTGATCGAGTTTGATTTCCTCCCTGAGGTAGATATTTTCAGCCTCAAGCTGGTCTTTTAAGTGTTGGATCTCAATCAGTGCTTTGTGGAGTGTTTCCTCGGTCACTTTGCGTTTAGATATGTCCCGGTTGCTCACACGAAAGCCCAGGAATACCCCGTGATCGTCACGGATCGCCCGGTGAACATGTTCGATCCACCGGATCTCACCGTTCTTTTTCCTGATGCGGAACTGGATCTCCTCAGCTTTCAGGGCGTTTTCACCGGAAGCGTCATGATCGTCCCAGATTTGCCGATCCTCGGGAACCACGATGTCCCGGCACAAGGAGGGTCTTCCCATAAATTCCTGGGCCGTGTAACCGGATATTCTTTCGCAGGAAGGGGAGACGTAGTGAAGGGTCCCGTCAGGGTTTTTCCAGTATTCCCAATCATAGGTGAAGTCAGCCACCGTGCGGTAGAGAAATTCGGCTTCGCGAAGTGATTCATGGTTTTGTTTTCGTGTCAGTGCATTGACGAAGACTTTGCCTATAAGACGAAAACGCGGTATCAAATAGGTCGGCCAGGTGCATGTGGTGCGGAAGCTGCAAAAACAAACAGCGCCAATCAGATTTTGCCGGGCCTGGATCGGAATGATCAGAAAAGATTTCATTCCTATTGCGAGGAACCGGTTTTTTTCCAATACAGCCTCGGCAGGGAGATCGTCCAGCCTTTCCACGGCGTATGCCTCTCCCCTGCAGAGTTGAGCATAACCGGGCAGGGATTTGTCCGGAGCTTCAATCGTATCTTTGAACCGGGAGCCGTCTCTCAAGTATGAATGGGTGATCACCGCTTTTGAACCATCCTCTGTGAATGCCATAAGGGCGCTCTGGTCGATATCCAGGAACTCGACGATTTGTCGAAGCCCTGCCTGGATTTCCCCGTCGATGTCACCAGGGGGCATCTCGACACATCGCGCGCAGAGATCTGCAATCAGTGCCTCCAAACGAAGCCGCTGTGCTAGTTCTGTTTCGGAGATTTTTGGGTTTCCGTTCATCTTAAGCCCTTATGGCTATGAGTCATGTCATCAGCAACGGCCGTTAGCCTTTAATGCCAAGTCTGATCCTTTGATGCTCAATGTTATGGCTGAAACCTGAAGACTGATTGCTGGCCGTTTTTTATGCTGCATCTGCAAAGCATATACTAAGGCAACTCCTCCAACCAGGACCCCTCTTCGAACCACTTCTTTTTGAGATCTTCTAATCCCCCGCTGCCTTCGAGCGAGAATAGGAAATTTTCTAGGAAATTGATCATATGCGCATCATTCGCAGGCAATGCAATGCCGATGGGTTCATAGGTCAAGGGGGTAATAAGAGAGATAAGACCCGCATCGGGGTAGCGGTAGACAGAGACAACACAAATGGGGTAATCGGCCATCATGGCATCAGCTTCTCCTCGCAAGACCATTGCGACGGCCTTATCATAGTCCTCTGCGGTCACGAGTTTGGCCCTGGGTATGAGATCCTCGACGAAGTACTGACTTGTCGAGCCGTTGAGAGTGGTCAGGGTCACATCCGGTCTGTCCACTTCAGAGGTATCCTCTGCGGAGGCGATGCGTTCTATCTTTGTCAGGAAGGCCTTTCCGGAGACAAAATAGGGGCCGACAAAGGCCACTTTCAGATTGCGTTCCGGCATGATGGTCATGTTGGAAAGGATCATATCCACCTTGCCCGCCTCCAGCGCCGGCAGCAACTCGGAGAAAGGCATGATCTCGAGCCTGAGTTTGACCCCCATGCTGTCCGCAATGTATTTGGCAAGATCCGGTTCCAGGCCGATGATGCGGCCGTCCCTGGTGGTCATGTTCATGGGAGGCATGCTGCCCGCCGTACCCACGATCAGTTCCCCCCTTTGCTGAATGCGGGGAATCATGGGGGACTGAAACATGTGGGCACATGCAGAAAAAAGGGTCAAGACCAGCGCCAGGATAAGAATCGAGGTGACTTTTTTCATTTGAATTTTCCTCCCTTATCATTGTTGATTGTTGATTTAAATCATCTCAAAAATCGAAGAATGACGAATCCCCCAAAGAGGGGTAAAAATGGGGGGTTCTGAAATCGTTTCGGAAGAGAGAGGTCGAAAATATGTGAGATAGCAGGTTCCCAAAAATTGCAAACTTGATCAGCTTTCATCAGGACATTGCCACAGTCTCGACCTTTACAACGTTAGGGTTCATCTGAAGATCCTCCACTGATAGTGGATCACCGGTACCCATCCGGAAAGACATGATACCCGGATGGAGCGTTCACTGATTGCTGATCACAAGTGTCGATCCCTGATCAGGGACGCCCCGTTGAAACCGAGCTTTTCGGCGCATTGAACAAGTTCCTGATAGGTCTTTTCATCGAGTGCCGGGGTCCTGGCCATGATCCAGAGGTATTTCCGGTCAGGCGTGCCCACAATAACGGTTTGATACTCGGGGTCGAGATAGAGAACCCAGTATTTGCCCTTGATCAACCAAGAGAAAAGTCTGAAGAACCAGTTGTCGAAGACGACCTCCAGCCTGGCATGGGTCTCTGTGTCGACCACCGAGGCCGAGCCTGTGATGGCCTTGCGTTTCCCCGATTCAGTGATGCATTCGTTCAGAACCGACACCCGGCCTGATTCCAGCAGTTCATAGGTCGCCGTGGAGGCCATACATTTTTTTTGAAAACGGTTGGGCAGCCGTGCGATCTCATACCATTTGCCCTGGTATCGCTGGAGGTCTACCGTTGGAACGGTCTCGAGCGGTGGCCCGGACGGCCCGGTGGCGCATGAGGTGCAGACCAAACTCAACAGGAAAACACCGAAAAATTTCATGATTTCTCTATCCTTTTAAAAATCGTGAGAAGGAACAATGATACGGCAGGACCTAAATCAATAAGTCAAAAAGATATGGACAGCACTTGACACGAGGTTCGTGTAGCACTATAATTGTGTTTATGAAAAATGTAACCATTACGCTCGATGAAAAAGTCGCCTCTTGGGCACGTATTCGCGCCGCAACGATGGAGACCAGTGTCTCTCGATTCGTAGGCGAAATGCTCAAGGAAAAAATGCTCGAAGAAGAAACTTATAAAACATCGATGCTGCAATACCTTTCACAATCTCCTGGTTTAATAAAGGAACCCGGAACCAAATATCCTGGCCGCGAGAAACTCCATGAGCGTTAAAATCTTTGTCGATACGAACGTTCTCGTTTACAGCAGAGATGCTTCTGAAACTAAAAAACAGCCCCAGGCAATGCTCTGGATGAAGTACCTCTGGGCGTCACAAACAGGGCGACTAAGCTATCAAGTGCTACAGGAGTTCTATTCCATTGTTACGACCAAGCTTCAGCCGGGGATGGAGCCACAGAGCGCTCGTGAGGACATACAGTCCCTGAATACTTGGCGTCCAATTCCCGTTAACATCGATGTAATCAACGGGGCATGGTTTATCCAGGATCGATTTCATCTTTCCTGGTGGGACTCCTTGATTGTGTCAGCGGCTCAAATGGGTAATTGTCAATATCTCTTAACTGAAGACCTCCAGGAAAACCAGATAGTCGGCGACGTCCAAATTCTGAATCCCTTCCTTCATACCCCTGAATCGTTAAATTTACAGTCATAGGATATCTTTACTTTTATTTCCTGACGAACGCCACGTCAAAAGACTGATCCATTACAGCTTGGTAGTAGATGCCGAAAAGGGCCTCGTTCTCTTCGTGATAGACCAGGTTATAGGTCGAGCCCGGATACCCCTTGTCCCGCAATTTGATGAACACGTTTATTTTTCCTTTTTCGGCGGATGCAAGGGCCCGTGAAACGTTGATCGGACGGGGATTGTAATAGCCCGCGACTAATTCGCCGTCCGGATCGATGCTCCTTATTTTTATGACATAACCGCCGTCGGGCCGGACCCAGTCCCCAAGAAGGGATTGGAAATCCGGTTTTTCTGCCGAGGTTGCAGCGATGAGATCGCCGGACCGGGATTTTAAAAAATGGCCTTTTACGGACATCAGGATGAGAATGACCAAAACCGCCAGACCGGCGGCCGTCCACCATAACCGGTAATGCTTCGTTCTTGCCCTTGCCTGCAGATTTCGATCGCGACCGGTTGATCTCTTCTTTCTTTGCTTTCGTGACGTCACGGAAAATCTCCTCTCATTACCTCACCAGTGATCGTTGAGCATCGATAACCGGTCACGGATGCCTGCTTGCTGACTAGGCCATCGCCGCAAAATCCTATTGGGGTGAAGCTGGCTTTTGACCATCGTAGGGTTCCTACCCCATGAAGATGAGCGAAAGTGGAAATGCTGAAACCTGAACCCTGAAATCTGAAACCCAATTTCCATAATAGGTCTTTAGCGGGTCATGCCCACCGGGCTTAGATCAAAGCCCGTCCCTCTGGACCCGGATTCTTCACATTTCTCAGTTAAAAAACCACAAGATCGAAGAATAAAATCAGTCACAGGGTAACCACTGATCCGTAGATAACTATCTGCATTGGCAACGGGTGCCCCGCGTCGGTCGGCAGGCACCTGTATGCGAAATGCCCCACTAGTCGGTCAAGGTAATCACCACCTTGTCCAACGCCCCTTTAAAGGGAAAGGGGTCGGTGTAGAGCTTGGACACCTGAGTGCCCGTGTCGCGGCCTATATCGAACGTCTCCGCCAGCGAATAGGTGCTGATGTGCATCCTGGGCATGTCGGCCTTGTCCACCATTTTACCGTTCACTGCTGGCTGCCCACTGAGGACCGGTTCACGAAACATCAGTTCTTGTGCATCACCTCCTCCAGCACCGTGCCCACCGACCCGGACGGGTACTTGACGCCAAGATAGGCGGCAAGGGTGGAGGCGATGTCGGTTGGGGCTACCCGCCGGCCGATGACTTGGGCCGGTAGGCCGTTGCCGGCAAAGAATATGGGCACAAAGGTGTCATAGACCCAGGGAGAACCATGGATCGCCGCGATGGACCCGATACCCATTTTTTCGGCCTCCTCGGTGGAGTGCAGAAACCAGTAGTGCTCGGGGACCAGATGAACGTTCCCGGATCGTATGGGGTGAAAGCTACGCCGGATCTGGTTCTGGACCGGGGATTCGGTGATGCGCCCGGCAAGCAGATCGCTGCGGGTCAGGGCATAGGCGATCCCCGGGATCTTGAGCAGTTCATCGGCCACGAATTGTTCCACCTCGGCCGTATCGAGTCCGGCGGCATTGATGGCCTCCAGGTTCAGATAGAGATAGGGGTGGCTGTGACCTGTGATGAGATCTCCCCGGCCGAAGCGCTTTTGAAGTGCCGTACTCAAGGGTCCCTCGGTCTTGAACCAGTCAAAGGCAAACCTCCCGGTGCTGAACCCGAGGCTTGCCATGTATTCCGGCGCCTCGGGCGCCCCGTGGTCGCCCGAGAGCACAATCAGGGTATGATCCAGCCCGACTTTTTCATCGATAAACTGAAACAGGTCGGCCAGGGTCCGGTCCAGGCGCAGGATGTTGTCTTCGGTCTCCAGGCTGGAGGGTCCGAACAGGTGCCCGATGTAGTCGGTAGAGGAAAAACTGATCTGAAGATAATCCGGGGCAGGCCCCTGGCCTAATTTTTCGTTTTCGACCAGGGCCTTGGCAAACTCCAGCGTAAGCGCGTCGCCCACCGGTGTCAGGGTCAGGATCAGGTAAAAATATTTAGAATCCCCGTCCAGTGAATGGGGGAAGGTCCGGCCGAGGGGCTTGAGGTCGGCCTCATAGGGCCGGTCGTCCATGTTTCCGAACACGTAAGTGGATCGGTCCTGAAGCAGATCCCATGTCTTGCCCTTATATTCGTCGGCAGGCTTTGCTTCGTTCCATTTTTTGACCCACTCCGGGTAGTCATCGTAATAATAGGTGCTGGTCACAAATCGCCCGCTGCTCTTTGAAAACCAGAAGGCCTTGCCGGCATGGCCGCCCGGCAGAATGGCGCCCCGGTCCTTGACCGAGACACTGAACACCCGGGATCGGCCGCCGCTGTGCACCACCAGTTCGTCTCCAAAGGTAGAGGAGAGCAGGTTCCGTGGGGACACCCCTTCATGAGCCTTGGGTTCCCTGCCGATGATGTGATGCCGATCATCCTCGGTGTTGTAAACAAAGGCGCCGGTCTTTTGGTCGATCCAGTCGTTGGCCACGATACCGTGCCGTGAAGGGTCCGCGCCTGTGGCCAGGGTCGCGTGCCCCACCGCGGTCTCGGTGTTGGCATGCAAATAATGGGCGTTCTTGTACCAGGCGCCCTCGTCCATCAGGTAACGGAAGCCTCCCGGTCCCAGCCGATCCAGGTAGCGGGCCGGCAGATCGCCGCGAAGCTGATCCACCGTGATCTGAAGTATGAGCCTGGGTGGGGACCCGGCGAGAGCAAAGGATCCGCTCGAGTTGAAAAAAAACATCAGGATAACGGCCAGGAGACAGACATCAAAAAAGAATCTTATTTTTTCTCTGCTTTCGTTCATTCTTTGATCCTCCCTGAGGAAGTTATCAATCCGCCTCATGCCACAGCCTCCAACTTCACGATCTCCGATATCACCTGATCCGGCGTCATACCCTCGGCATTCGAATCCTCATTCTTGGTTATCGTGCCCAAACGTTGAAGCTAAAAGATGAACATCGAATAACAGAGACCGATTGGTAGTCGGACGTTAAAGGGTTGTTGTCCGATTTGGAGCGCCCCATCTTTTGAAAAAGATGGGGCGCCCTGAAGTTGGATGCTATTCATCGTTTTTACCGAGAAAAACCCATGGGATTCAGGATCATTTCGAACCGCCCGCCGTGGTCAGTTCCTCCATCACTTTTTCCAGGCTGAAACTTGCAGCCTTCTGCCGTGGGGGAAACTCCTGGAAGGTTTTCAGGAAATTCCCGACGTAGGCCTGCGCGGGTACGAGCAGATAGGCCCGGTCGATCAGCCAATCATAGTATGTGTTTGAAGTCTTCTGTGCCCTTTCATAGGGGTCGCGACGCATGTTGAAGATTAGGGGTACCCGCAGGGGGACAAAAGGCTCGGCCCAGGCTTGCAGGGTACTTTCCACCCTCTGCTCCATAAAGATGAGCTTCCAGTCCTGGTAGCGCAGGGCCGTCAGATCGCCGTCATCAGAGAAATAGAAGATTTCGTTGCGTGGTCCCTTTTCATCCTGGCCGGTCAGGTGTGGTAGGAAATTATAACCGTCGAGATGGACCTTGTAAGTCCTTTCCCCGATGGTCTGCTCCTTGAGTAATTTTTCCTTGATGTTCGGATCTCCCGCGGCGGCTAGCAGGGTCGGCAACCAGTCCATGTGATGCATGATCTCGTTGGATACCGTATCCGGTTTGATATGACCGGGCCAGCGCACCATAGCAGGCACACGCCACCCGCCTTCCCAGTTGGTGTTTTTTTCGCCGCGAAAAGGTGTGGAAGCCGCGTCAGGCCATGTATTATAGTGGGGCCCGTTATCGGTGGAGTAAAATACGATGGTGTTATCTGCAATGCCGAGTTCATCAAGCTTGGCAAGCAGTTTGCCGACGTGGCGGTCGTGCTCGACCATGCCGTCGCTATATTCATCCTGACCGGATATGCCGCGAAGTTCCTGTTTCACATGGGTGCGAAAGTGCATTCGGGTCCCGTTCCACCAGACGAAGAAGGGTTTGTCCGCCTTATTTTGACGGTCAATAAAATCCAGGGCCGCATCGACCGCCTCGTCGTCGATGGTTTCCATTCTTTTACGAGTCAGTGGGCCGGTGTCCTCGATTCTGCCGTCGGCAAAGGATTTGATGACCCCTCGTGGTCCGAATTTCTTTCTGAATTCCGGGTCCTTCGGGTAATCCTCGTGTTCGGGTTCCTCTTCCGCATTGAGGTGGTAGAGGTTGCCCAAAAACTCGTCGAAGCCGTGGTTGGTCGGCAAATGCTCATCTCTGTCCCCGAGATGGTTCTTGCCGAACTGGCCGGTAGCGTAACCCAATGGTTTGAGCATTTCGGCAATGGTGGGATCCTTTTCGCTGAGTCCTTCTTTTGCTCCGGGCAGCCCGACCTTGCTGAGACCGGTGCGGAAGACACTCTGACCGGTAATGAATGACGAACGGCCGGCCGTACAGCTCTGCTCACCGTAGTAGTCGGTGAAAATCATACCTTCCTGGGCGATACGGTCGATGTTGGGGGTTCGATACCCCATCATGCCCTTGCTGTAGGCACTGACATTGGTCTGGCCGATGTCATCGCCCCAGATGACCAGGATGTTGGGTTTTTTGTCCTGGGCAGGGGCCGGGACCGATGTCCAGAGCAGTACCGGCAGGACCGCAGCCATGAGTAAAAGGAATTTGATCGTATATCTCATCATCTTTATGTCTCCTTCATTTTTATGGGTTAAGATCAAATAGGGACTTAATGATGAACAATTATTTGGAACCGGTTCCCGCAGATGAACTTTGTGGACACATGTGTTCCCGGAATTTCGGTCTGTTAAGAGACCATCCCGGTCCATCGGAGATTCCGGCTTTCAAGCGGGAGAAGGACCGGGCTTTGATTTCTTTCCGGAATAGCCCTCTATTGTCGGGAATGCGTGTAAGTGATCAGCGTGAACTGGAGTACCTGCAGTTCATGTGAAGAGGAAAAGGTATTCGATATTGGTCTCCGGTACTGAAACCGTGCATCTATAAGGGCGGATCATATACTGCCCAAATAATTATTATTAAAGCGTGGAATATGAAAAAGAGATATGGGGTGAGGACCTTATTTTGAGGGATTAAACACCCTAATTAGGGAACTTTTTATGAGGAAGAATGGGTTTTTTTAAAGTGCCTAAAGCCCGCCCTGATGCGACGTGTTCATATGACTTATGCGGCCTGCGCATCATGGCAAACTCGTCTTTTTGAGCATGGCGTATTGATGACCGGTCTGGGCCAGGGTTACAAGTGCCTAAAGTTGAGGAAATCAAAAACCTTGGGAGCAGATATGGAAAATAAGGAATTGCCGGCCATATTTTTTTCCATTGGAAAGAGTACATAGGCATTTCAAACGCACTGCACTTCTCGCTTTTCTTCTTTAACTTTAGTCACTTTAGGCCACTTTAGTCACTCGTAACTCCCCCTTCAACTCTCCCCGGGATTCCTCATCTTTTCGAGAAATCTCAGGATATCGTGCCCGACGCGCTGATCCGGATATTTTGAGACCATCTGTTCCGCAATGGGTCTCGCTTTTTCGAATCGCCCCCTTTTGATGTAGTGATCGGCCAGGGCGTAAAGAAAATCCAGGTTGGCCGGTTCCAGTTCCAGGGACCTTTGAAGGGATGTTTCCGATTCCTCATCCCGCTTCAGAACCTGGAGGATCAATCCGAGATTGTAGTGGATGCGGGCCCGTTTAGGCAGACCCCCGGCGGCTTGTTCCAGGAAAATGACGGCTTCGGTGTATTGTTCGGTTTCGGCCAGCAGCAGTCCCAGGGAATAGGCGGCCTCGTAAAGATCGGGGTAGGCTTTGACCGCGTCCCTCAGGAGTGTCTCGGCCTTGTCCTTTTCCCCCCTCTGATTGTGGAGCATGGCCAGGTTGACCTTGGCCGGATAGAACAGGTCGTCGATTTCGATGGCGGCCTCGTAATTTAGGACGGCCTCCTCGGGTCGGTTGAGCCCGCCATAGAGGTTGCCCAGGTTGAACCGACCGAAGGAGAAATCAGCGGAGAATTCCATGGCCGCAATGTATTCCTGAAGCGCTGACTCGAAGACTTTTCGATGGTCCGGCCGCAGTCTTTCGGAGGGTTCTCCGGCCAGACGGCGGGCCGCTTCGATGCGTACGGCCTTGACCGGGTCGTAGAGCATGGGGGCGATGAGGTCGATCAGCTTTCCCTGATCCTGAACATGCAAAAGGTCGACAGCCGTCCGACGGATCAGGGCCTCGTCATCCATGAGGGCCGTCTCAAAGGTCCGGGTGGTTTCATCTCCGGGATAGGCCTCGAGGAGCGTCAGGGCGGTGGCACGAACGATCACCGGGTAAAGCGGGTCTCCGGCCAGACGGATGAGGTTTTTTTCGGCCTCCGGAGCCCTTTTCCGACCGGCTTCGACAATGGTGCCGTAGTGGGTCCTGCGGCCCGGGCCGTACCATTTTGTGAGGGTCTCATCGGACCATTGTGCCGTTTTGCGGATATGGCACCGGTTGCATGCATTGGGGGTGTCGAGGGCCACACTGAGATCGGGGCGCGGGATACGAAAACCGTGATCAGGGCGATAGTCGATCCCCATGTAGGTGCGGCCGGGCATGTGGCATTGGACGCACTCGGCGCCGGTACCCACGTCAAATAGAATTTCTCCTTCAGCATTTCGGACAGGTTTTCCCTCTTCGCCCTTCTGCTTGTGAAAGTGATGGGCCTTGGTGTCGTATTCGCTTGCCCGGTGGCACTGCAGGCAAAGGGCGTTTCCTTCCTTGAGCGGCTTGATGCTGTGCACATCGTGGCAGTCGCTGCAGTGGACATCACGATGATACATTTTGCTCTGGGTGAACGAGCCGTAGACGTACACCTCATCCAGGATCTGCCCGTCCGGGAAATACATTCCTTCGATCAGCAGAGTCGGGAGGAGACTGTCCAGCAGGTCGGGTTCCGAATGGGTGTAGTCGCCCAGGGCCGCCCGGCGGGCGTGGCAGGGTGCGCAAAGCTCCACCAGGTCACGCGAACCGAGTCCCGAGGTTTGGACCGCAAGGTCGTAGTTCTCCACCTGGGGGCGGGCCATGTCCGGCATCTCGGCCCATGCCAAGTGGCGGGATCCTGGTCCGTGGCAGGCCTCGCAACCCACATCGATGTCCGACCAGGTCGTTCGGTAGGTATCGGTCTTTAAATCGTAGTTTTTTTTCAGGTTGGTGGAATGGCATTCCGCGCACATCCCGTTCCAGTTCTGGCCGTTATTGGTCCAGTAGAGCCAGTCCCCGGGATCGAGGGGTTCGTCGGGATAGAGGTGGTACCATTTCTTCTTCTCCACATCCCAGGCGATGGGGAGGCATTGGAAGCGGCCTTCGGGAAAGGGCACCAGATACTGCTGCAGCGGATACCAACCAAAGGTGTGAGTGATCTCGAAATCGCCCATCCCGCCGCCGGGCCCCTGGGTATAGACGAAAAATTTGTCGTCTTTGCGATAGAAACGCGAGCTGATCCCGTGGTGTTCGAAAACGGCGTTGTCAAAATTCCCCAACACCGTATCGGCGCCGGCCACCTCCATGGCGTGGTCGTGGTGGGAACCCTGCCAACGATCGTATTCCCTCTTGTGACAGTCCAGGCACTTCCGGCTGCCCGCAAAGGCGGCGGAGGAAGCTTGTACGGTTTGATTTGGAAGGCCGGCCTTGTGGGCCATCTTGAGAACGTATACCGGCAGGCTCAGGATGATGACCACCAGGGCGATGATCCCGGCGATCTCCCAGCGGAGAAGAGAAGAGGGGTTTGTAGAAATTGAATTTTTCATTTCAGATTAGAGAGACTGTCCTTTGGGCGGAGTCAAAATGAGTGACTAAAGTTACAAGTGACTAAAGTGACTAAAGTTAAGGAAATGTTTTATGGTTTCACGACCTGCGATATGTCAAAACCGGTTCTTTTGATGCGCTTCGCTGTGTTCACCTTGACGATCTGGTTTTCGATCACCACCGGGTAGAGATCTAATGCCCGCGGGGCCGGGGGGCTGACGACCTCTCCGCGGATGTCATAGGCCGAGGCATGACAGGGGCAGATGAATTTTTTCTCCCTGGAATCCCAGGGAACCGTGCACCCGAGATGGGTGCATTTGCGGGACAGGGCCAGGAATCCGCCGTCTTTCAGCCGGGAGAGATAAAATTTTCCCGCCACAAAGGCGGTGACGGATTCAAGAGGAAATGCGTCAACAGGCCCGGCCTCGATGATTTTTCCGGATTCGCCGTCCCTTGCGCGTAATTTGTGTGGCCGCAGGAAAGCAATCACCACGGCGACGAGTTCAGCCAGGGCTAGAACGCCGAGGCCGAGAAAGAGCCTTCGGATAAATCCTCTGCGGGAAGGGTTCGATTTTGGGTTGTGAATGGGCATATTTTCCATATGGCTTCCCAATAAGAGTTGCAAGTGACTAAAGTGAGCTAAAGTGACTAAAGTTAAAGAGAAAAGCAAGAAGTTCGATCCGTTTAAAGCGTCTTTGTATTCTTGCCGATGGACGAAAATATCGCGAGCAATTCTTTGCATTCTTTATATTCAGTTTTTATCTTTTCGAAGGTCGCCCCTTTGCAATCTGTAATGATCTCGATCCAGTATTGCGTTTCGCTTGCTTCACTTTCGCAGATCTTAATTCTGCTTTTAAAATCGGCTCTGCTTCTTGCGCGGTTGGCTTCCCGGTAGTTTGCGCCTATTGACGTCCCGGATTTCGTGATTTGATTGCGAATAACTCTTGATTCCTGCGTGTTGGGAAGTGTTGCGGATAACCTGATAATCTTGACTGCGAAAGCTCTCGTTCGTTTCTCAAGTTGCTTTGAAAAGTCCTTATTTTCCATATCTGCTCCCAAGGTTTTTGCTTTCCTCAACTTTAGTCACTTTAGTCACTTGAAACTTTAGTCACTCCAAAATACAAGCCCCATCCCTTCCCCCCGAAACCAAACCCCGGTCACGGTCAGAATGAGAAAGGCCACCAGGAGAAAAACGAATAACATCTGGACGGCTTCAATTTTGTTCGCTTTATATCGGCGTTTCGTCAGGATAGAGAATCCCGTGATCCCAAACACTAAAATGAAAAAAGGAATCAAACCGTTGCTGATCATGGGAGAAAGACCGGGCATCCAGCCTGCAAAGTTAATGACATATTCATCGAGAAGTATGCAAATCGGTGTCAAAACAGCCGCAGCAATGGCTGCAAAAAGGGCCATGCGGCGGCCTTTCAATGACGCAAACCATATCCCGGCGGGATTCGTCTGATAATTGAGATAGGGGAGGGCGGCCAGGAAAAGGGTCATGAGGGCCGGGATGATGAAGAGGGCAAAGACCGGATGGAAGTGCATGAGGATTTCCTGAATGCCCGCAAAGTACCAGGGGGCCTTGGTGGGGTTGGGGCTCAGTCCCGGATTGGCCTTGTTTCCCAGGGGGGCATCCACTGCAACCGAAAAGACAAGCACGCCTGCAATCAGCATCAAGGTCACCACGACCTCACGAAGGATCAGATTGGGGATGGCCGGAACGTTTTCGCCCCGGGTGTCAGGGGGTTCCTCTGGTTTTTTTGGGATGACGAGGCCTCCGGCCTTGCGTACACGCCAGAAGTGAAAGGGCATGAGCAGGACAAGAAGGGCCGGAAGAACCGCCGTGTGCACGGCATAAAAAATAGACAGGGTGGCCGGACCCACTTCGGATCCGCCCTGTACGAGTCTTTGCAATCCGATGCCGACCCGGGGGATATACTCCAGCATGCCCGTGCAGATGGTGATGGCCCAAAAGGCCAGTTGATCCCAGGGCAGCAGGTATCCTGTAAGATTTGAAAGAAGGACAACGCCGAAGAGGCTCAGACCGATGATCCAGTTGAATTGGCGCGGAGGGTGAAAGGCGCCCGTGAAAAAGACCCGCAACAAATGCAGGAAGGCGATGATGATGAGCGCGTTGGCAGCCCAATGGTGGATGTTTCGGATCAGGGGGCCGAAGGCCACGGAGTTCTGAAGGGTGAGGACGGATTCATAGGCCTTTTCAGGAAAGGGTTGATACACGAATTTTAAAAGCAGGCCCGTGCCGAACAACAGGAAGACCAGCACAAGGGCCATTCCGCCCAGACCCCAGGTCAGGGACAAAGCGAGGGTGCGTTCCGGAACCATTCGTGGCCGGAAATGCAGAATCAGGCTGTTGAAGAAACGCCGGGTGCTTTGCCGTTCCCCGGAGGCCCTCAGTGTGCCGGGAAAGATGGAAGATCGTATTCGCTGTATAAGGCCGTAGTGATCCGGTACCTGCCCGTTTTGTGATATCATGCAATCATACCAGGAAATTAGGAAGGATGCCTAAAACGACTGCGCTAAATTGGACAATGGCCATGAACTCTAAAACAAACTGCTTTTCAAAGGAATTGCTTAACTTCAGTTTTTGAAAGAGTTTGTTTTTTTATTGATATTTAACTCAATTTAGTCTATCAAAATTTCTTAAGGCAAGCTATTAAATTTTGTGCAAATATAAACACCCCTGACCACAACAATTATCAGTTTGTTTTTATTTCAAAAATCTGGTCCTCTGGGGCCGGTCGAAGATCCCGTTTTGCGGGGGTCAGAGACAGTTGGCTTTACCAAAAAAATGACCTGGAGAGTCGAAGATCCCGTCTTCAGCGGGATGGGAGTATCGGAAAAACTGCAGGCGGCCGTGAGCATTTTTTTATTGCGTTCATCCAATGCCACCGTAGCGGGTAAGTTAGGATTTTTCATCACTCCATCACTCCAGGAATATTGAACTTCCAGTCTCTTTTTTGTGATCATTTCCTAATGAAGGTCGCGGAGCGATACCGCAACTTTAGCCACTCGAAACCCTGGCCCAGACCGAACACAAATACGCCATGCTCAAAAAGACGAGGTTGGCGTGATGCGCAGGCCGTATCTGTCATATGAACACGTCGCACCAGGGCGGGCTTTAGTCACTTGTAACTATAATTCCTTCTGGGCCTAGATCAAAGCCGGGCTTTCTGGACCCGGACTTACTTTAAGTTTCACATTTGCGGAGGATACCATGATAGCAGACGAGAAGACTCCCAGGGCCAGTGCCGCTCAGATTCTGGTCGTTGTTGCGGCCTTTGTGATCGTTGTCGCGGGCATGCGCGCATCGGTGTCGATACTGGTCCCGTTTCTTCTGGCCGCGTTCATCGCCATCATCGGTTCGCCTCCACTGTTCTGGTTGAAACGAAAGGGAGTTCCTTCAGGGCTTTCTCTTCTCATTGTCATCCTGGGGATTGCATGCATCGGATTACTTGTGGGGTGGATGCTCGGATCCTCGATCAAGGCCTTTACGGAAGATCTTCCCGCTTATGACTCAAAAATTCAGCATCAGATTGCCGCATTTACGGCATGGCTCGGTTCAAAAGGCGTGGATACGGCTGGCCTTGAGTTGAATGAAATTTTCAATCCGGGATCGGTCATGCGATACGCCGGTTCTTTTCTCAGTGGCCTGCGCAAAATGTTGACCGACAGTTTTTTGATCCTGATGACCGTTATTTTTATGCTGGCGGAGGCCTCCAGTCTGCCTGCCAAGTTGATGGCGATCATGGGCGGGCGTAAAAAGACCATGACGCATTTCGATCGTTTCATAGACAATGTAAAAGACTATATGGCCATCAAGACCCTGATCAGCCTAGGCACGGGCATCGTCGTTGCCGTCTGGGTTGCGGTCTTGGGCGTCTCTTATCCGATACTCTGGGGATTCCTGGCTTTTGCACTCAATTTTATCCCGAATATTGGATCCATCATATCGGCCGTGCCCGCCGTGCTCCTTGCGTTTATTCAAGTCGGAGTCTTCAAGGCCCTGATCCTCGCGGGGGGATACTTTGTCATCAACGTGGTGATGGGGAGTGTGATCGAACCCAGATTCATGGGAAAGAGCCTTGGACTGTCCACGCTCGTGGTCTTTCTTTCCCTGATCTTTTGGGGTTGGGTACTCGGCCCTGTCGGGATGTTGTTGTCCGTTCCTTTGACCATCACCGCCAAGATTGCATTGGACACGCGGGATGACGCGCGCTGGCTTTCCCTGCTGCTGGGGCCCGGGCCTGCAATGGAAAAACCCTCAAAAGGGGGATAAAAGTTACAAGTGACTAAAGCCCGCCCTGGTGCGACGTGTTCATATGACTGATACGGCCTGCGCATCACGGCGAATTCGTTCTTTTGAGCTCGGCGAATTAGTGATCGGTCTGGGCCAGGGTGTCGAGTGACTAGAGTTGAGGCTTCGCTTCGCGATCTTCATTAGGAAAACGATCACAATAAAAGGGATGTTTTCTCACGCCCAGCCTGTCCCGCCTTGCGGGGCTCGCTTCGCTCACTCGAGACGCAGAGCCCGCAGAGAAAGACAAAAAAAGAAACACTAAATATTTTTCATGGAAAAATTTAATTCCCAAAGCTTGACGGCTTCGTAAAAAGTCGCCGTCATAAAAAAAATTAATAAACCACGAAGAGCACGAAGTACACGAAGTTGAAAATATTAGTTGTTTTTTGTAACCCTTCGTGCGCTTCGTTTCCTTCGTGGTGAAAATAAGACTTTTTACGAACGCATCAAAGCCTTAAGCCGAAAAATACTGAGGGCAGGGCATGAAGAATACTTTAATATCTGTCATGTTTTTTTTGCTTTCCGTATCCGGTTCAATGGCCCATGCCCTGGACCACGGGGAAACCCTGCCTTTTCAACCGGGCGAAAGGCTCGTCTTTGAGGTCAGGTGGGAGTTCATCCGGGCCGGTGAAGCGGTGCTCGAGATCCTCCCTGTGGAAGACTTCGAGGGGGAACCTTGCTTTCACTTTGTGATGACGGCAAAGACAACCCCTTTTATCGATGTTTTCTACAAGGTCCGAGACCGTTATGATGCCTATACGGATGTGGGCATGTCTCACGCCCTCTTGTATACTAAAAAGAAATCAGGACGCCGAAAAAAGGAAATCAAGGTGCCCTTTGACTGGGACAAGATGGAGTCTCAGTATGTCGCTGTTGGAGAGGATTGGAAACCGATTTCCCTGCTGCCCAATAGCTTTGACCCTCTCTCCGTTTTTTATGCCTTCAGACTGAATAACCTGAAGGTGGGAAAAGTACTCCATGCGGCGGTCAGTGACGGGAAAAAGTGTGTCATGGGATCGGCGGTGGTCCTTAAGCGGGAACGCATCCAGGTGAAAGGCACGGATTACGATACCTTTATAATCGAGCCGGATTTAAAGGATGTCGGAGGCGTGTTTGAAAAAAGCAAGGATGCAAAGATAAAGATATGGGTGACGGCGGATCACAGACGCATCCCCGTGAGATTCAAGAGCAAGGTCGTGGTCGGAAGCTTTGTGGCCGAACTGGTTTCGGTTGAGGGTTTGAGAGAAGTGACTAAAATTACGAGTGACTAAAGTGACTAAAGTTAAGGAGAATAAAACCCTTTCAACGCAGATCGAGAAACGGACGAGGGACTTCGGAAGAGACAAAACTTCAGCACGAAGAGTGTAAAGAATGGCTGGCCCTTTTCCCTTCCATTGGGAAAAATGAATTGGCACTTCAAATGTACCGTACTTCTTGCGTTCCTTTTTCAACTTTAGGCACTTTAGATCACTTTAGTCACTCGTAACTATTCCCTTTACATCTTCTACAACCCCGGCGGGACCCCCCACTTAACGAACTCGACTTCCTCCAGGTCGACCGGATCGGAGGACACCCACAGCACGGCCCGGTAACCGTCGGTGAAGTAAGGGTCCCCGGTGAGATTGCTTCGTGGTTCGGAAAACGGGGCGGCTTCGGTTCCCTTCACATAGGCAAATTTTGTAAGACCCTGCGAATACAACAGATCCCAGAGGAGATAGTCTCTTGTTTCGTCCACATCAGGATCGATCTTGTGGGTCACGATCGTCTTCGAAGTAAACCGGACGCCGATATCACGGCTGATCTGACCGACCCACACGGGCTCGCCCTCGAATCGCATGGGGGAAAGCCACAATCTCAGGTGATTACGCTCATGGATCGTATCCCTTGCCTTTTGAAGAGCCAGGTCCTGCGGCCTCCCATAGACATAGAGGGTGCTCACGGGAGAATAGCGATACCGCCCTCCAAAGAGGAAGGACACGAATGTCTTCCACGCAGAGGAGGTATAGATGGTCTCTGTCTCATCCCAGTCGCTGCGAATGAAGGCATGAAAGAGATCTTCTTCATCTCCGATGACAATGAGATTGAGGGGATCGCCCTGCGCAGTGTTCTTTTTATTCGTCGTGCAACAGGGCAGATTTTTCAGTGCCCTGGTAAGACCTTTTTCATCTAAGGAGACAACCTCATCTTTTTGATAGAGCTCATCAAAGTCGATCTCGTGGTGATCGGCTCGGAGCCCCGGGACATCGATGAAGAAGGTGAAGGACCTGAGCTGATGATCTTCGCCGATCAGGTCCACTGTGAACTCCTTGGTCCCCAGGTCTTTTTGGGTGAAGGCAAAACCGGATCGCACACTGCCGGGGGCAAGGTATATCCCCATGCCTCGCTCATGAAAGAACCGGTTCATTTCCTCATTACGATAGGTTCCGGTAACGAAATGATTGAGGTAGGCCGCCTCAAAAGGGGTGAAGTAGTCGGGATCTAGGCCCAGGGGCAGAAACCACACGGGGTCATCATCTCTGTTTTCTATTTCGAGCCAGATCGGCTGGACCCGGTCATCATAGAGCGAAACGCCGAAGATCTTCCTGCTCTCTTTAGCGCCGGGCACCGCCGCCGTCACGCGCACATTCCCCTCAAGTTGTGTCTGAGTCCTTTCCCTAAACGGGGCCTCATCCACGGATTGAGGATCGAATGTCGCACAACCGCAGACGGTCATAATGCAGACGACGGCAAGGGTGATCCATCTTTGGGGTAAGGCGTGAGCCATTGGGTCACCTCATAGGTGGTATTTCCCACTCTTCAAACTCGACCTCTGAAAATGAAACGGGTTCGTGTGAGACCCACAGGACGAGGCGATGGCCGTCCGTAAAGAAGGCGTCTCCTCTGATGTTCTTGCGCGGTTCGGACATGGGGGCGGCGCCTACCCCTTTCACATAAGCAAATTTCTCAAGTCTCTGGGCAAACCATAGCGTCTGGAGGAAATAGGTTCTCGCCTCGTCCATATCCGGTTCGACCTTGTAGGCTATGGAACGGCCTGCGATTCGCAGCCCAATATCGCGATTGATCTCACCCACCCAAACCGGTTTCCCCTCGAACGACATCGGGCTGAGCCAGAGACGGAGCTCATTTCTCTCATGGGTCGTTTCCCGGTTTTTTCGGAAGGCCGCATCCTGAGGCCGGCCATAGAGATAAAGGGGGTTGACAGGTTCATATCGGTACTGTCGCCACACACCGGATAATGTTTCCGTCATAGAAAAATCGGTCTGATTCAGTGTCCCGGTCTCATTCCAGCCGGCACGGATCAGGGCGTGATAGACGTCCTCAGTCCAACCGATGATGACGAGATTGAGCGGGTCACCCTCTCTTTTTCCCGTGCTGTCTGTCGTGCAGCATGGCAGGCGCCCGAGTGCTTCCCTTAAGTTGATCTTTCCGTAGGAAACCCGTTCTTTTTTTGAATACAGGCTGTCCCAATCCACCTCGTGGTGGTCCACCCTGAGCCCCGGCACATTGATGAAAAAGGTGAAGGCCCTGATCTGGTGGTCTTCGCCAATGAGATCGACGTTGAAGTTCTTGGTCCCGAGGTCCAGGTGTGTGAAGACAAAGCCGGAACGGATGGTCCCCGGCGGGATGTATGATCCTATGGCGAGTTTATGAAAGTGCCGGTCCATCCGTTGATTTCTGCTTTTTGAGAATGAGGCGTGATGCCTATAGGCGACCTCGTGCGGGGGAAAGTAGTTCGGATCGAGACCTACATGCGAGAACCACAGAGCTTCCCCATCCCTGTTTTCGATTTCCAGCCAGACCGGCTGGATGCCACGCGTGTAGAGCGGGACGCCGAATGCCGCCTCACTTTCTCCAGGGCTGAGCACGGCGGCCGTAACGCGAACATTTTCCTTGATCCGGGTCTGGGCCCGGTCCATGAAGGGAATCCTGTCCATGGGTTGGGGGTCGAAGCCGGCACATGCTGCGAGCATCGTTAACCAGAACACGGAGCAGCCCAATAAAAAAAAGGTTTTTGTCCTTATCCGCATATGAAAATTTCCATTGTTGTTAAAAAAGTAGGTGAAAAAATTAGAAAAATAAGGTTTACACCTCATTTATGTTTTGATGGAAAATAGGCTAGAAGCAATAAGATAAAGTATATCGGGCGGAGTTAACCTTTGCAAGAAGAACGATTCGAAAGGATGAAAGCGAGGTCTAAAATGGTCAAAAACAGCATAACCTGTTTGCTGGTCATGATTGCAATCATCCTCATGGCACCATCGGCCGGAACACAGGCCGCAGGCGACCTGTCCGAGGAGACACAGTGGCCTCGCGAAATCATCACACCAGAGGCGACCGTCGTGCTCTATCAGCCTCAGGTGGAACGCTTCGAGGCCGACAGGCTCGACGTGCGTATGGCCGCCTCGGTCAAGGTCGCCAAGGCCGAGGAACCTGTGTTCGGGGCGGTGTGGGTCCGTGCACGGGTCGAAACCGACCGTGAAGAGCGGCTGGTCAACATCATTGCTCTCGAGGCCGTGCGCTCCCGCTTTCCCGGTGCAACGCCCGAGCAGGAGGACGCCTTTGCCGATCTCCTGAAAAAGGAAGTGCCGAAATGGGAATTGACCGAGTCCCTTGACCGGTTGCTGGCGAGTCTGGAGTCGGCGGAGCGGCAGAACCTGGCATCTGAAAAACTGAAAAATGAGCCACCGAATATTATTTACAGCGAGACCCCTGCTATTCTTATTACACTCGACGGCAAGCCGGTCCTGGAAAAGATCGAAGGCTCTTCCCTGATGGCCGTGGTCAACACGCCTTTTTCGATGGTGTACCGACCTTCTGAAAAGATCTATTATCTGATGGGAGACAAGGAATGGTATCGGAGCAGGTCCGTCACGGACGACTGGCAGCCTGATCCGAATCCTCCGTCCGATGTCCGGGCCCTGCGGCCGGAAGATAGTCTCGATCCGGAGGCCCCGACCATAGACGGCCATAACAGTAAGATCATTGTCTCCACCGAACCCGCGGAGCTGATCTTCACACAGGGAAAGCCGCAATACGTCCCGATCGAAGGCGGCGACGTCCTTTTCGTCGGTAATACGGAGAACGACATCCTTCTAGAACCGGAGACCGGGCGGCATTTCCTCCTGATTTCAGGGAGGTGGTACGTATCCAAGGCCCTGCAGGGCCCCTGGGCTTACGTGGCCGGTGATGCCCTGCCCAAGAGCTTTGCCGATATCCCCCCGGATTCTGAAAAGGGCGGGGTGCTTGCCGGCATCAGCGGCACGACCGAGGCGCGTGAAGCGGTGCTCGATGCTCATATCCCTCAGACGGCGGCCATTGTCCGCAGCGAGGCAAAACTGGAAGTAGAGTACGACGGCAAGCCCCAGTTCAAACAGATCGCCGGCACATCCATCCAATATGCGGTCAACTCGCCGATCTCCGTGATCGAGGTGGAAGGGCGGTATTATGCCGTGGACAATGGGGTCTGGTTCACTTCCTCGAAACCGACCGGTCCCTGGGTGGTTGCCGATTCTGTGCCGGCCCAGGTGCAGGACATCCCGCCCAGTGCGCCCGTCTACAACATCAAATATGTCACCGTTTATGACGCCACGCCGGATATCGTTTATGTCGGCTATACACCCGGCTATGTGGGGACATATATCCACGGCGGGACGGTAGTCTACGGTACCGGGTATTATTATCGGCCCTGGTACGGCCATTACTATTACCCCCGCCCTGCAACCTGGGGGTTCAGTGTCCGGTACAGTTCCTATTACGGCTGGAGTTTCGGGTTGAGTTACAGCAGCGGGCCTTTCACTCTGTCTATAGGCCACGGCTGGGGCCATTACCACCTCCACCATTACCACGGGTGGTGGGGTCCGCCCCGTTATCGACCCCCCTATTACCGGCCGCCCCACCATCGACCGCCCCATTACCGGCCTCCTTATTACAGACCGCCGCGGCCCGAGTTATATCGTGCCAAACAACCACGGGCCGATTTGTATGCCAAGCGATCGGATCGTATGGCCCGCCCGGCTCCGGAACGCCGTCCCACCCGCGACCGGCCGACACCGTCCACCCGACCCGCCCAAAAGGACCGGTTAAAACGGGCAAACGATGTCTACACCGACCGTGACGGTAATGTATATCGGCGCGGAGAGAGGGGATGGGAGCGCCGGGACGGCAACAAATGGTCCCCTTCGGATCGGGCTTCGACGCGGCCTTCACAACCCTCGACCCGTCCGTCAAAACCGTCGGTCAAGCCTTCTCAGCCATCAACTCGCCCGTCGCAACCGTCGGTCAGACCCTCACAGCCCTCGGCCCGTCCGTCCCAGCCTTCGACTCGGCCGGCACAGCCAAAATGGGAGAAGCAAAGGTCCCAGCTCGAGCGCGACCACCAAAGCCGCCAGCGCAGCACCCAGCGCACTCGGGATTTCCAGCAGTCGCGCCAGGGCAGCAGTAAAAGCAGTCGTGGTGGCAGCGGAAGTAGTCGAGGCGGCAGCCGCGGAGGTAAGGGCGGCAGGACGCGCCGCTAGAGGCCGGGTTTCTTCTTGATATCCCTGATCTCTGATATGTTTTATTTTTTTTCTTTTTTAACAGCCTCTTTGTACTCCTTATTGGAGATCTCTTTGACCTCCGAGTTTTGGAGCGTCACCTTGCTTCCTGTTTTGGCATCATCGAAAAAGATGGTGCCGTCTTTTTGTTTTTTGATTTTTTTTGTGATTTTTTGCAAATGCAGGTCGCGAAGCGACACCGCAACTTTACTTACTTGTAACTCTTACTTATCCCCCTTTTGGAGTTAAGACAAAACCGGACACTTTGGGCCCGGTTTCTTTTCCCCAGGGTCAATTCAAATTTTTATCCTTATAATACTTGGTGCCCTTTGCGGTGAGTTCCAGGGCAAGGCCTTCATCGGTCAACTGGTAGAGCCATATCCCGGGAGAGATGGACATGGCTCCGGCAAAGGCTCCACCTTGATCACTCACCTTCGCAGCAGCCGTGGCCTGGCCACCGAACTCCCAGCCCGAATGGATGAAATCGTTCAAGTCTTTCTTGTTTTCAAAGACCCAGACGAGTCTGAATTTCTTGATACCGATCCCAAGCCCCGCCTGGACCTCTACCATTTTCATGAAAGTCTCTTTTTTGGTGGCATGATCTACGGCCATGCCTTTACCTCTTCCTCCCCCGGCCAAAAAAATCTTCATCCCGAAGTTGCTGAACACGGCATAGCCCGCCGCCTTTTCTATGGCACTCTTTGCCCGGGGTTGAGCCTTGTAGAGCCGCGACAGGGTCTCTTTGGCCATTTTTCGCACATCGGCCTGTGCCTGCGCTTTTTTGGCATCCTTTTTGGCCCACAACGGTGATGTCTGCGCCGCAAAAAACACAATGAGTGCACAAGCGAAAAGGAGCCGTAAATACTTTTTTGGTTTCATTGTTTTCCCCTTCTTTTTGTTTTTTAACTTTAGTCACTTTAGCTCACTTTAGTCACTCGAAACTTCTCCCCGTCACCTTCCGGATACCCAAGCCCGGATGATTCAGGGCTGCGGCGTACAAGCTCCATACGCAACAAAGGCAACCCCTTCTCCGGATGCGGTGAGGATCAACTTGCCCGTTTCCTCGGAAATGGCAATGGTCCATCCCACCCCGTCCCTGACGCCTTCGACACCGTCTTCGGCCCCCTGGAGAATGAGTTTCCCGTCCACATGTTCCATCCGCTCGATCCGGCTGACCTTGTCGATACCCATTTCCTTTGTGGGTCGGATGACCTTCTCATTGAAGTCAATGATAAAAAAACGTGGGACGCCCGCATCTTCCAGGGTAACTTCGCTGCAACCCTGGTCTTCCGTGCACTCGAAGATTTTAATCGTGGCGCCGAGCAGCGGTTTGGTGCCATCGAAGTCACCGGCCAGGACGGGTAGTGGTATAAGGCAGACAAACAACAGGACCGAAACGATTTTTCCTAACTTGCTCATGATGACCTCCCAATGAGGCTCCGGGCCTCACCTGATAAACTTTGATTCTGTATTTTACCATGAAGAACATGAAGAGCATGAAGACTTGTATATTGAAATTATTTTACTGTATATCCTTTACCTTCCAGGCAGGCCGAATAGGCTCGATTGTAAGTGTTTCTTTTCTGAGCATAGGCGGCGGCCTGATCCTGCTCCCATTGCTGCCTCGCCCTCTCGTCATTCTGCCTCTGGCCTCGCTGTCTCATGCCGCCCAGAAGTGCCCCGGCCCCGGCGCCATAGGCCGCCCCCTTGCTTCCGGATTTGCCTGCAATTTTGCCCACTGCAGCGCCTGCGATGGCTCCACCCGCAGCCCCTCTCAACCCGCCTCCCCCTCTCGCCTGTTGCTGGGGCGGTGGTGACGAGGTCTTGGGGACCTGCATCGGGTCAAAGCCCGTCTGCTGTTTGGCCCATTGGTAGCAGTCGAACTTGTCCTTTTCCGTCTGTTCCTGGCTTTGCCCCTTGGCAGGAAACACGATCATGTCCTGGGCCCATGCCGAAGCTGAAACCAAAAACAAGAGCGCAAGGGGGATGATTGCCCATCTCATTCTTTGCATTTTTCTCCTCCCTCTTTTATGCTTTCCCTGACTAAAATTTAAAAGCCAATCCCACTATCGGACCACTCATGGTCACGTCGTAGGCGAATTTGTCCGGACCGCTGCCATCCTCATAGTCTACGCCCAGGGCGCGGTATCCGAGCCATACACTGATCATTTCGGAAAAGGAGTAGCCGAAGATGGCGGAGGCATTCCAGGAAAAATCGGAGCCCACGCCAAAGCCTCCGATATCCCCTCTCAGTGCCAGGGAAAGCTTGGGTGTCAGGTCGGCCCTGAGACGGAGACCAATGAAGGGATCGATCCAATCCTCACTTACCTTAACGTTCGCCCCCAGACCTGCCAGGGGGGCGTTTAAATCGAGCTCCGTCTTGAGATCCCAATACCTTCCGCCCCCCAGCAGTTCAAGGGATATTTCCCTTCCTTGTTCCGCCTCAAGAGACCATCGGCCAAACCTGTACACCCCCCCGAAGTCAATCAACCATTGTTCCACCTTGAGTTTCGCGTCGATGCGACCAACGTTCGGATCATCCACATGGGCATCTGAGGAAAGCTTCAGGTAGTTTGTATCCAGAAAGAACCCCCACCTTTCCTTTTGCGCTTCAAAATGTACCAAAACCCCGATGTCGAGGTTATCCAAGATGTCACTGAAGCTCGCATCCACCTGGGATTTGTTCCCCTTGAATGTCGTATCACCATCAAGGCCGGCCATCCAGAAGTAGGGAATGAGGTGGAACTCCCATGTGCTGCCACCGGAGGGACTATCCTGGGCGTATGCCCATGGGCCGACGAGCTGGAATGCCACGACAAAAATGGCAACGGTAAGTCCCTTAAGCACCATGATTTTGTTTTTCATCATTGTCTGTCCCCTCTCCTCTTATTTTTTTCACTCGTGTGGAGGGTAAATCGCCCCATATATTCTGTCTTCTGAACCCTGTGTTTTGCATTTCATCATCTCTTCGGGAAGAGGAACTGCAGTTGAGATCGCAGGGTCCAGTTGGGGCCGTTGTCAAGCCTCTCCACTTTGTAGAAGGCCGCCAACTGGGCATTCATGGGTTGGCGTCCGATGCGAAATATCTTTGCCATATCCCGGAGTGAATTCCGGTTGGTAGATTAAGGGGGTGATGGTACGGGTGATCAGGTTCCAGTTATCATTGAGCTTGAACGGAATGACCGTTGGATATTGAGGATGTTCTGGGTCTTTTTATTCGGCCCCACATTGAAGTTGGTGTTGTTAGGGTAGCACCCGTTTTGATATGACAAAACAGTTCAAAACTACCCCGTACGGACAAGAAGAGATATAGGGTGAAATACGTATTTTTAAGAAAAATAGACCGACTTTTATAACATTTCGGAGAGTTCGGAAAATTTACTGTCTTTCAGATTTTTTTGAAAAGGTCCCAACGACCAACGCACTCATTGATCAATTTTACTGATCGGGATATTCTTGTCACCGGTTTGAACGGCTGTAATGCCCTGCCGGGAAACGATCACCAGTGACATGGCCACCTTGTCTTCGATAACCCAAAGAATTCTACGAGGCAAAGTGATAAGGCCGGGCATTTTCATCTTACATATCTCCTTTCTGCTCATAGCGGGCTCGGCAGAGCAACTTGTTCCACTTTTGAAAAGCTGCACTGAGGCGACACAAAAAACTCAAAGCCAGAGGAGAATCGATTTATCCCGGTCCGGTCATCATTCATTAGAACAGAGGGTTTTCAGGGTTCAGTTAAAGATTCCCGGCTTTGATAAAGGGGAGAGATCAGAGACATTGATGTGTAGCTAAAAATTGATGATTCCAATTTTCAAGCAATCTTGCTGTGCGGAATACAACCAAATCCTGGCCTTACGGATCAGGTTTTTTTACTGATACTCTCGCATGACCAATACTGCATTGTGGCCCCCAAAGCCGAAGGATTGGGATATGGCCGTTTTTATGGGATAGGCGTCTACTTTTTTGACAAAGTTCAGATCTTTGATCGGGTCATCCAGATTCTTGCATATGTGGGTCGTTTTGTTTTTGATGCTCAATGCCGTTACGACGGCCTCGATGGCGCCTGAGGCCCCCAGGGTGTGTCCCAGGAGGGATTTCGTTGAATTGATCAAGACGTCTTTTCTGAAGATGCTTTCGATAAGTTGGCTCTCCGTCTCATCGTTTAAAGGGGTGCCCGTGCCGTGGGCATTGATGTAATCCACGTCTGCTTCAGATATGCCCGCATCCTCCATGGCCTGGTGGATCATTCGGTTAATGTCGACCCCGCTTTTGTCCATCATCATGATATTGTAGCCGTCAGAGCTTTCTCCGTAACCTATGATTTCTCCAAATATTTCGGCGTCTCGGCTTTTGGCGTGTTCCAGTTCCTCGATCACAAGGACGGCGCCGCCCCCCTGACTGAAAAGAAAACCCGTACGGTTCTTGTCGAATGGTCGGCTGGCCTTATCCGGTTCCTGGTTGTCAGTGGTCAAGGCCTTGACCGTGTCAAAGCCCAAAAACACCGATCCGTAATCATCATAGAGGTATTCGACGCCGCCCACCAAGGCCAGCTCGATCTCGCCGGATTTCACCGCCTTGAAACCATAGCCTGTAGCCACGGTTCCCGATGCACATGCAGAACAGAACGTGAGATTATTCCCCCGCAGTCCGAATTTGATCCCCACGTTTCCCGAACAGGCATTCGGCATGGTCATGGACACACCGAAAGGGTTGAACCGTCTCGGATATCTCATCCTTTCCAAAACCTCTCGGACTGACTCTGCGGCATGCGGTTCTTTCATGTCGGCCAGGGTTCGGGTCAAGGAGTCCTGTTGACGATTCAGCATTTGATGACTAAAGCAGGAGGCAAATGAACTCAGCCCTCCCACACCGGTTCCCATATAAACGCCAAATTTCGCACTGTCGACCGAGGGGATCGAAAATGTGTTTCTCCTTTTATTCTGCAGGGTGTATTCGAGTCCCGCGGAATCCAGTGCCTGAAATGCGCAAGCCAGGGCAATCAGACTTGTGGGGTCCATTTGCTTTGACTCAAGCCTAGTGATGCCATATTTCGAATAATCCACATCCGGCAAGGGTGACCAGACCTGGGAACGGAAATCCGAATATAGGGGCCAGTGGTCAGGTATTCTTGAGGCCCGGGTCTTGCCGGCAAGACAATTTGACCAGAATTCCTCCACATTGTGTCCAAGGGCATTAAACGTGCCCAGGCCGGTAACGACCACACGTTTTTTCATAGTTCGATTATCCTAAGAAGTTTCTTTTTGAAAGTTCAAGATATAATTTACTGCATCGCCGATGGTGAGGAGCTTCTCTACATCTTCGTCCGGAATCTGTCGGTCAAAGGCATCTTCAAATTCCATCAACATCGTGACGATGTCCAGCGATTCGGCCCCCAAATCATCAACAATTCGTGTTTCCAACGAAAGTTCCTTTTCATCGGTGCTGAACACCTCTGCAATGACTTCTTTAACTTTCGTGAAAACCTCATCAAAACCTATCATTTCAGCCATGCTCAACTCCCTCCTCGTCAGCTTTACGATTACGTCTTTCTGAATTTAATAATGATCCGAAACCCTACGCCCTATCGCAGTGAGGCCGCCTTCGATCTATCCCCAAGGGTTGCTGTAAGTTCAGCTTCAGATATCTTCGTCCCTTCGATATCCGCAACGCCATAAAATTTCACCGCCCATGAACTCTTTTTTAAGAATTTTACATTGAGGGTCAGTTGATGTCCCGGCAAGGCCGGTCCTCTGAATCTTACTTTGTCCATCCCCAGAAAATACACCGATGTGCCGCGTGCATCCTCAGGCAGGGATGCATAAGCAAGAACGCCGCCCGCCTGGGCCATGGCCTCCACGATCAGCATCCCTGGCATCATGGGGCTGCCTGGGAAGTGCCCCTGAAAAAGCGGCTCGTTGGAGGTGACATTTTTTAATGCAACGATCCTCTCACCCGGGACGATATCCAGAATCTTATCAATCAGAACAAAAGGATAACGGTGTGGGAGTCTTTTCAGGATCTCATGAATATCCAAACCCATTATGATACCGTCATTTCAAAAGATACTCCATAAATACTTGTCAAGCGTTTCAATCCATTCATTTGGAAACGTACTTGTTGCATATTATAGGGGGGTCGTCCAGCCCGATTTGAGGTCTGTTTCTGCGTAAGCCGTTATCATCGTGTCCTCAATCTCTTTTCTCACGGTCTCGAGTTGCACACGATCCATGTCTTGAGATACGAAAAATGGTTTCCCCCATCTGATGGTTACTTCACTGAAGGGTTTGGGAACCAGGAATCGATCCCAACTCCTCATGATCCATGCCCTGTCCGCCGACACAATGATCGGCAAAATAACAGCACCTGACATTTGAGCTATTCGAATAAGCCCCGGCTTGATCACGCCTTTCGGACCCCTCGGCCCGTCAACGATATGCACGACAGCAGGATTTTCTTTTAACCCTTCCAGAATTTCAACAAAGGCCTCTCTTCCTCCCCTGGAACTCGACCCTCTGACAGGGACAATCCCCAAATGCCGGGCTATCCTTGCAATGAGTTCCCCATCCCTGCTCCGACTGATCATGACAGTGAGCTTCATGTTTCTAAATTTAGCGGCATAGGCCAGAGACGGTAAGAGACGTTGATGCCATAGGGCAACGACCACACGACCATACCGCGCTAACTGCTTCAAGGCTTCTTTTTCGCCGACTACCTTGATCCTTAGTAGGGACAGGTAAACGCGAAAGAGAATATAACAGATAGGGACGAGGTGATATTTTAAGATGTAGCGGGGTAACTGGCTGGCCAAGGAAAGTTCTCCGGACGCTTAAAGTCCTGTAAATGGACTAAGTAAAGAGGAAATAAGCTAATTGTTATGTTTTTTAATATAATGTGGGTAGGCTTGTGTCAAGTTAAATAGCGGCTCAGGTTTTGAAAACGGGCATAATTTTGATAGAACGTTAAGGCGTAAAAAGAAAAGGAATTTATAAGGAAGGTGCAAAATATGGGATGTCCTCTTTATTCGACAAACAAGGACTCCCCGCGGGCGTTGCTCAAAGAATAACGCCCACAGGAAGCACGATGCCTAGAATCGGATGACGATTCCGGCATATGGACCGCTGACATCCAGATCGTCGAATACTTTGCTGTCGTCGTCAAATTCCCAATCGAGATATCTATAGGCAGTAATCTGCAGCGGAGGATGCAAGGCAGGAAACAACCGATCGATTTTTTCAGGCAGAGCCAATAAGGGCCGGATTTTAGCGCACCAAAGAACGAACGGCAGCGGCGATTTCACCGCTGAATTCTGTTAAGGTGCGGTTTTGAGCATCCACGATCCCTGTCGTGCCGGTCGAGGAAGCCCCGGCGCGAAGAACAGATTTCCTGGTCATTGAAGGTGCTTTGCTTCTCTTGTCGGCCACTTGCCAGAACACGGTCAGGTGGGCATCTCCATTGGCAACACTGTCAAAACGGGTCACATCGATGATAATCTGAAAGTCCGCCGGCATTGTCCCACGGCGGTCATAGGCAAATATCTTCGGTGTGTTCAGCAACAAAGAGAGATTCTCCGCCAACACTCTGTAAAAATTATCCTGAAGCGGTTCCGCCCATCGGGTGAACTCATCCACAACCAGTTCATGCTTTCCGGTGAGGGTGACGACCTGGGCACGGTCCAGGTAAGCCGGCAGGGTAACAGGCCCAATGAGAACTGAAATAGCGCCGCTTTCCGGCGCCCTCGATGCGTCGGATTCAGATTCAGGGACCGAACTCAGCATGTAAAATTTTGACGGTTTGCTGGTTCCGGTGGTACACCCGACCATAAGCATCGCAATAACAGGAAGAATCACCCATACAAAAAACGCGGTGCGGTGGTTCATTTTTTTCATCTTTACTTGCCTCCTTTCCCCTGCAACAGGGCCTCCGGGTGCCGCTCGAGATAATCCATCAGGGCGTGCAGAGAGCGCGCCGCCCCGGCAATCTCATCCAGTGCGCGATTCAATTTGTGACGGGTGTCGGACTGCTCTCCAACGAGCTGATTCACTGAGACCAGGGTATCTTTTGCCTGATCCATGGCTTGGCGTGCAGAAACCAGGGCCTCTTGAGCCTTTTTACCCACGGGTTGAATTTCACCATCGGTATTTTTCAAGAGTTTCCGCGCATCCGCAGAAACGGTACGAATATCTCTTGAGGCGCTTTTCAGGGCTTTTCGTGTTTCGGTGACCGTTCCCTGAATGTTATGTGAGAGGTTGTCGATATGGGTTTTGGTATCGGTCACCATTTGGTCTGCATTAAGAATCAGTCGATTCAGGTTTCCGCCGGCCTTCTCCAAATTGGCCACTATTTTTGAGATTTTGGGGTCCCCCAGTACATGATTGATTTTTTCTATAACACCGAGCAGTCTTTCGGCAATTTTTTCAATCGGCAGTTTTTCAATTTTTTTGGCAAGTTGATCCATAGAAGAGGGGATGGTCGGGATTTCAGGATATGCGGGTTCAAGTCCGGTCAAACGCACCGGCGTATCCGGAAAAAAATCGACCTCGATCATCATCTGGCCCGTCACGATACTCTGGATAGTCATCCGCGCACGCAATCCGCGTTCGACCAGTCTTTTGAGCTGCAAATCGATATTGCGAGCCCTTTTCCCTTTGACTTTCACGCGGCTCGGGTCGATCTCAATAATGATGGGGATATTGATTATGAGTTCTTCCGGATCAGCATCCAGGACAATGCTGCTGACCGAGCCGATCTGCACACCGCGCCAGACAACCGGGGCACCCACGCTAAGTCCTTTGACGGATTTCTCAAAAAACATGACGTACTTATTTGTTTTTTTGAGTATTGAGCCGCCGCCCAGTATGATCACGCCGGCAATCAAAAGAACAATTGCGCTGATGACGAAGCCGCCGATCACGGTTTTACTCACTTGTTTGGCCATGACGAGCACTCTCCGGTTTTTGGGTTCAAAGGTTCAGGGGTTTAGAGGTTCAGGGTTCAGGGTTCTGGGTTCAAGGGTTCAGGGTTCAAAGGTTCAGGGTTCTGGGTTCCCGCCTTCGCTTGAAGCAACGGCGTGGCGAGCAGGGATTCAACGTTGGACGTTCGATGTTGGATGTTCGATGTTCACTGTTTGCCTTTCTCAACTCTAGTCCCTTTTTTATTTTCACTACTTCAATACTGGTTCTCCTCCCAATTACTCCAACACTCCATTACTCCAAAATCCCAATTCAACCCTATCCCAAGTTTCCTACTCTTTAACTTTAGGCACTTTAGTCACTCGAAACTTTAGTCACTTTTTTCCCTTTCCCCTCTCCTCAAAAAGGTCTGAATCTTTGGGTCATCACTTTCTTTCAACAACGTGTTGGGATCACCTGTAGCGATCATCGTGCGGGTTTCAGGATCCAGAAACACCGAGTTGTTGCCGATGGCAAATATGCTGGCCAACTCGTGGGTGACTATCACAACGGTCGTATCGAGACTGTCCCGAAGTTGCAGGATCAGGTCGTCCAGCCGTTTGGCGCTGACCGGGTCGAGCCCGGCCGATGGTTCATCGAAGAACAGCAATTCGGGATCCATGGCCATGGCTCGCGCCAGACCGGCCCGCTTGCGCATCCCTCCGCTGATTTCCGAAGGGTAGAAATCTTCGAACCCGGACAATCCCACCAGGGCCAGTTTCAGGGAAACCTGATCTTTGACCTGCGTCTCCCTCAGCTTCGTATACTGCTGGAGGGGCAGGGCCACGTTTTCCGCCAGAGTCATGGAGCTCCAAAGCGCCCCACTCTGGTAAAGAATACCGAACCCTCGCATCAGCTGCTCCCGTGTTGCGGCATCCGCTTCCCAATAGCTGATATCTCCATAGAAAATTTGTCCCTTTGCCGGTGATTTGAGTCCGATCATGTGCCTCAGGAGCGTACTTTTGCCGCAGCCGCTACCCCCCATGATGATGAAGATATCCCCGTGGTTGATGGTGAAATTCAGGTCCCGCATCAACACAAAGTCACCGTAGGCCATGGTGAGGTCGGCCACCGTGATATGGGGCTGTTTTTGATTCATGTTTCCTCGGATCGTTCAGGGTTCAGGGGTTCAGAGGTTCAGGGTTCTGGGTTCCCGCCTCCGCTTGAAGCAACGGCGTGGCGAGCAGGGATTCAACGTTGGAAGTTGGACGTTCGATGTTCGACGTTCACATTTTTCGTGCCGGCCTCTTTTCCCAGGGTTCAGGGTTCAACGGTTCTGGGTTCTGGGTTCCCGCCTCCGCTTGAAGCAACGGCGTGGCGAGCAGGGATTCAACGTTGAAAATTGGACGTTCGATGTTCGAAGTTAATAAAATATTTTCTGAGTTTTTCATTCCTTAACTTTAGGCACTTTAGCTCACTTTAGTCACTCGTAACTCCCCCCTAACTCCATTCACTTCTTCAACCCCATTATTCCACTACTCCACCACTCCAGTCTGTCTCCCTTTCTCTTAAATCCCCACCACATCACACAACACCGTGATCAGCGCCGTGGCCAGGATGATGCTGATAATACCGGTTACGACCGCCGAGGTGGCGGCATCGCCCACCGCCGAGGCGCTACGACCGCACTGCATACCCCGCAGGCATCCGGCCAGGGCCACCAGGATGCCGAAGACAACGCCCATGAAAAGACCGATGAACAGATCATTGAGACCGACCGCCTCCATGGTTCGGTTCAGATAAACGACCAGGCTGATATCGTAAAGCCCCACTGCGACCAGGGCGCCGCCGAGGATTCCCATCAGGTCGGCATAGAGCACCAGAAAGGGCATCATCAGAGTCAATGCCAGCATGCGAGGCAATACCAGATAGCGAAGGGTTCGGAAACTAACAGCCTTTAGCCTACAGCCTAAACAACCTGAACAGTTACGTCACTTGTAGCTATTATTCTATGTGTCCATTCCGGATGAGACATCCCCACAAAGGGGTCAAAAATGGGGGATATTGGTAATCGGTTTAGGGGGATTGGGCGGTAAGAGACAGGGCATCGGAAGAACCCCGGGCTGCCGGCACTCGGAGAGAAGGCAGGGCTGGAAGCAGCCTTCAAAGAGGCGATTGACGATTATCTCACCACTTGCGCGGCCCTAATCCGCTCCAAGGGCGGGAAAAGCAACGATCGGACATTTCATATTTTTTTCTTTACTTTCCTTGCAAATATGAATATAGACTTCAAATATGCAAGGAATAATCGACAGGTATCTCGGCGATGCGATCAAGAGACGGATAAAAAACAATCCGGCTGTGGCGATTCTGGGACCGCGGCAATGTGGCAAGACAACATTGGCCGGTCAAATCGTAAAAAAAATAAAAAAGTCGGTTTATCTGGACCTTGAAAATCCTGGTGACTTGGCAAAACTTGATGATCCTCTTGCCTTTTTCAGTTTGCACAATGAGGACCTGGTGTGTCTCGACGAGATCCAGCGGGCCCCCGAACTCTTTTCAATTCTTCGAAGTATCATAGATGAACGCGCAAGAAATGGTCAGTTCTTAATTCTTGGCTCTGCCGGGCCTGATTTAATCCGTCAAAGCTCAGAATCCCTGGCAGGACGAATTGCCTATCTTGATCTCACTCCATTTCTTATATCAGAGGTTGAGTCCTCGCAGAGGGACGATATCAGAACGCTCTGGCTCAGGGGCGGATTCCCGAGGAGTTATCTCGCGGAAGATTTTGATATCAGTTTCGAATGGCGACAGAACTTCATCCGCACCTTCCTTGAACGGGACATCGGGATGCTCGGATTTCGCATGCCACCGGCCCGACTCGGCCGCTTTTGGAAAATGTGTGCCCATATTCACGGTTCTTTATTAAACGCTTCAAAGCTCTCGGGTTCTTTGGGGGTAAGTTCTCATACAATTCGTTCCTACATCGATCTTCTGGAGCATACATTCATGCTACGGGTACTCTTACCGGACGCCCCGAATTTGAAAAAGCGCCTGATTAAATCACCCAAAATCTATATCCGTGACAGTGGCATTCTCCACGCGTTGCTTGATATCCGCACACATGACGATCTGCTTTCCCATCCCATCCTGGGGGCATCTTTTGAGGGATTTGCCATGGAGAACATTCTCGCCTTTGCGAAGAATTATGAACCCTCCTTTTACCGGACAAGCGCCGGTGCAGAGATCGATCTGATTTTAAGAAGAGGGCGTCGCACCCTGGCCTTTGAGTTGAAATCATCAACGGTTCCCAGGGTTTCCAAAGGCTTCTGGAACGCGCTGGAAGATATATCTCCGGATGAGGCTTACGTGGTCGCACCGGTAAAAGAAAGCTATCCAATGAAAGGTGACGTGATGGTGAGTACGCTTCAAGAAATCATAGCTAAGCTTCAGAAAGGATTATGAGCAAATCCCCTCGGGTCTGACGCCCACCAATTGCGTGGCAAAAAATGCCCCTGCGCAACCTAAAAGTCTCCATCCATCTGTATTGGTTGGCAAAAGGTGTTTCATATATCAAAATTTGGATTGCAGAAAGACTGAGAGAGGTCTCTTAACGATTGCCATCCTTCGTTGCCGGCCTGGAAATGATCTGATTAACTCTTTATCATTCTGTGGTGCTCGATCAGTTTGTAGGCGGTGTAATACTTGTAGATGTTGCTGACGTACTGGACGGTTTCCCGGCCGATGATCCTGGCAGCTGCGTGCTCGACGTTGCCGAACCACACATTGGGGTCGAGGCCCGATTTTTCCGCAAGACGGCGGAACTTTCTGAGATTCCCGGGGCCGGCGTTATATCCTGCAAAGGCCAGCAATGTCCGGTTTTTGGGATCGATTGCGGGGTCTTTGAGATAGGTGTCGGCGATCCACCTCAGATACTTCGTCCCTGCATGGATATTGTTTTCAGCACTATTGTGGGTATCCTGCATGTTGATCGGAGGGTTTTCAGCCGTGCTCGGCAGAATCTGCATGATACCCACCGCACCACGATGGCTTTTTGCCGACTGCCGGAGCCTGGATTCCTGGTAGCCTTGGGCCATGAGCATCAGGTAATCGAATTCGTATTTCGCCCCGTATTTTTTGAAAAGATCGACGACCCTCCGGAATTGTTTCATTTCTTTTTCAGATAAGGCGTTTTTTACGTACTTGGTCGAGCGGAGGTAACGGCGCAGAAGGATATTGCCGAGTCCTGTTTTTTTGACGTGATTTTTTAGAAAATCGTTGACCTCGGCAAGAAGAAGAGGACTGTTCTTCCGAACGGCCCAGGCAATGCGACCGCCCGTGTGCACGGCCAGGTCTTCCCGCACGGTGATATCGTCAAAAACCTGAGCCCATAAATGCGCCTTGTGATCGTCGACAACAGCCATCGGGAGCAGGACTGCATTGACCATTTCCAGGAGATCCTCGTCCTCCATCTCTTCCTCAGCGGCTTTCAGGATGATTTTCGGCTTGAGGGTTTTATTGAGCGCAACCAGGTGTTCGTAATAACTGCTCGATCGGCGAACAAAAATCTCTTTTCCGCCCAGGTCATTCAGCACTTTTAACGGAGGGGCCGAAGGACCTGTGACCACCAGTTCCTTCACGTCTTTGAGGCCCGGGATAGAAAAGTCGACCCGTTTTGAGCGTTCCCGTGTGATCGTCAGGTTTCCGGCTGCGATGTCCCCTAATCCCTCTATCAGTCCGGGGATCAGGCGGTCCCTGGCCGTCGGAATAAAGAGGGCATGGAACCTCAGGGTCTTCATCTTGTACTTTTTGTTGAGCCAGTCCTCGAAGGCCGTTCCCAGTTCGTAAGCCGTACCCCGCTTACGCCCCCTGTCCAGGAAGAAAAAGGTTTTGCTGTAAGGCACCAGGATGCGGATCAGCCGCTTTTCCCTCATACCGTCGAAATCCCCCGTCCACGGCTCGGGAATGGGAAGTGCTAACTCTGCCATGTCCTCGTCGGCGTCTTGTTCTGTGTCGACGGCGGTCTTTTGTTCCTGGGCGAAAGCCCCCCGCATCAGAACGGGAATGATCAAGAGGATCAGGACCAGGGCTAGGAGCGGCAGAATTAATCGCCGATATCCCGGAAGCCGATTCGAATCGACTGCATATTTCATTCAATTCTCCCTAGACTCATCCGGAAATGGTCATTCCCGGATTCGTGCTGACAGCCATCAGCTATCAGTTAAAACTCTGGAGAAGTAAGGCGTTGAGCTGAATGCCGAAGGCTAATCCCTGACCGCTCCATCCAGAAATTATGCCTTTCTGGATGGACACTAACTGTGCTTTGGAACCACCGGCGTTTTGGGAAGCCTCCATTTACGGTGTAATCCACTTGTATTCCTTTGCAGAGGGAAAACCGCCGTCGTCCAGAGCCTCACGGATTTTTGCCACGTCGGTCTTCTTCTCATCAAAGGTGACGGTGACGGTATGACGTTTGAAATCGGTCTCGACTTTCGAGACGCCTTCAACGGCCTTGACGATACCCCGTATCATCTCTGCCGTACCCGGTCACCCGCACTCCATGACTTTCAATTCAACGGTTTTTTGAGCCGCCCTTGCCTCCTGGCAAAATCCCGTCAGGACGACCGCAGATAAAGCCAAAATCAATAACATCCTATTTCGTGCCGTCATTGTGACCCTCCCTTTTTCAAAAACCTTTACCTGAGGATATTACAGGACAAACAGAAAAAGAAAATAGGGTGAAGTTCCCATTATTGGCAGAAAAAGACCTTAGTTATTGTGCATCCGGAAATGTTTATTCCCGGATTCGGCCAATCAGCAGTCAGCTTTCAGTCGTCAGCAAAAACCATTAAGAAACAAGTCATTAAGCTGTTCGTCCGCTGAAGCGGGAATGGCTGACGGCTTCATCCTGAAATCTCTCATTCCTGAATGGGCAATCGCTAATGCTTAAGCGCTCTCTTGATCAAAAAAAAACCACCTGACAAAGCGGCGATCACCGCGGATATCCCAAGGAGTGTTTCAGCGGGCAGCGATTTCAAGTCGAGTATGATCACCTTTCTTGCCACGGCAATTATGGCGAACAGGAAAAGGGAAAGTTTCAAGTGACTAAAATGAGCTAAAGTGACTAAAGTTAAGGAAGGTGAAAGCCTGGGAAATAATAGAAGAAATTTGAAGATCGAACTCGCCAGAGGCGAGCAAGCATTTATCCGCCGGCAGTGTGGAGGATTTTTCTGCCCTCCTGAGGCGGATAAACCTTCGTCGGATCGAACGTCCAACGTTGAACCCTTGAACCCGCCGGAGGCGCCCTGAACCCTGCTTGCCACGCCGTAGCTTGATGCGAAGGCGGGAACCCTAAACCCTGAACCTTTGAACCTCTGAACCTTTCGCTTACCGATCATTGAAAATAAGCTTCGAATTCAGTTCATGCCGGTGCTGCACTACCCAGAGCTTCAAAAAGGCCATCATCATGGTATCGGCACGGGTGATGGCCTCGTAATGATCGTGGCGGCTCGAGGCCATAGGCAAAGGGGAGGCATCGGATAGGAAGCTGGAAACGGCAAGGCGGGCAAAATAATCGGCACGGTTCAGATACTTTGTCTCACCGGTGATCTCATGGGTCGCCAGCATGTGGAGGACCACATGGCCCATGGGTCCGGGATATATGGTTTCTTCGAAGTTCGGCAGGCTTTCAAGGTAACGAAATGCAGAGCCCAGGATCAATGCTCGATAGCCCCTCCGGCTTTTTCCTTCGGCAAGCTGCAGATAGCGGAGATAACAGAGATTCGCGATTCGTGAGTCGGTGGCCTTTCCGTATCCCGTGACCCACGGTTTGGTATGGGTCCAGGGTCCTGATGTCAGGGTTTTGAGTGTATCGATGCGCGCCCCCTGGACGAAGCCGATGCCCCGGGGGCTGAAATCATGACCCAGTGACAAATAGACCCGGTCCGTGGTCTCGGCCCGGTCGATCATTTTTTTCCGAAGCGGTTCAGGAAAGGCCCCGGCGGCGTCGGTCAAGTCCACTGCAAGGGACAAGTTGCTGTCCGGCCACACGATCTTTGCCAGTTTGGGGTCTGAGGCACAGGGTATCGCTCCCGTTTGCTTTGAATTTTGCCGGTTGAACATGTCGACCAGGGTCTCGACGGCCTTTATATAGACAGGGTCTCGGGTTTTCCCGTAGGCCTTGGCCCAGGTCATGATGTAGAAGCCACCGTGTCGAGGGAATTCGTACCTGGTTTTTGTTTGGTGTCGGGACCAGCGGGCATGACGGGAATATGTTCCTGTTTCGTGATCGTGAATCTGATGGTCCCACAAACCCCTGGCGAATTTGAGCGCGGCCTCCGGTGCCAGTTCATACACTTTGTCCCAAAGGACCCAGGGCCGAAAGAATTCGTGGGATTTGTCCAGACCGCACATGGCCTCACATTGGAAATCCCATCCTATATGCTCTCCCCAGGCCATCAGTCCCGTTGCGGGACTTTGACAGCGCCCAAAGAACCATTTCAGGGCCTTATCGGATTCCCGGGCATATTTTTTATCGCCGGTGATTTCGGTCAGGGCATAAAGGATTTGATAAAGGTTTTGATCGTGCATGGGGTTGGCACCCTTTAGCGTGCGGTCGGTTTCTCGAATGCCGTCGATGGGAAAGAACGAACCTGTCATCGGAGGGATGCGGTCCAATGCCGCGGAAAATAGCGGTGAGTGCTCGTCGCCGCATCGATCGCGGCCGTGTTCGATCATATAATCCGCGTATGACCTCACGGTATCCAGGTACTCTCTTCCCGGGGCGGGTTCTGCCGATGCTGCGCGGATGCAGAAGGACAAGGAGAGGAGCACAAAGAATAATTTACAGGTGAACCTTTTTGCTTTCAATGTGTGGATCCTTTCTGAATTTGCTCCTTCACTTTACCGCTCTTTCAACCTGTTGCTTATGTGACTTTGGGGTAAAGCGCAGATTGCCGAATAGGAGTCCCATTGCAATGTTTGAAGCAGAGACACTATTTTGGAATACTGCGATCCGGCCTCGGCAAAACAACAGAAATTGGTCATCACCTGCAGGAAAAGAACGCAGGCAAGGGAAAAGCGCTGGTAATTCTCAGGGTATGACATCTCATTCAATCCCCATAACACAGGTTGCCCTGTCAAAAGATGCCCTGTCAAGGAAAAATTCTGTTCCGTATGAGCTCATCGCGCAGGAATTGTCCTATGCCGGCATTCGGGATAAAACGGCAAGCCGCAGGGCAACCAGGCGGTCACACTGGAAAAGACAGGTCGGCTCCCTATGTCATGACTCTTGGCTGGCCGGTGCAGGTGAGGACATTACGCCACAGATTTCCTTTGGGTTTGATTTGCTTCCGGGTGGAAACGGCCAGAGGTATGGGTACGTGAGTAAACTGGTTCTTCCAGAAACCGATGAGCATATTCGTGCAACCCGCCATTCCTGCGTGTACGGCATTATGGCCGAGAAGCAGACAGAAGGACGAATCGTGGGGATTGGCCGCAAGGCTCCGGATCGTGTAGCTGGGATCAATATATTTCAGCACAACTTCTATGTCATTTTTTTTGAAAAAGGACTTGATCTCATCCCTCAATAAAACGCCGATGTCACCGAGGCGAATGTTGCCGGAGGCATCCTGCTGGCCGGTCTGCTCCATCATGTCCTGGCCGGCTCCCTCGCCCACGACGATGACCGCATGCCCTCTCAGTTCCAGTCTCGTCTTCAATGCTTCCATAAAAACCTTGAGCGTAAAGGGCACTTCCGGCACCAGACAGAAGTTGACTTCATTATTTGCAAGACTGGCAAAAGCCGCAATAAAACCGGAATGCCGTCCCATCAGTTTGACCAGGCCGATGCCGTTTCTCGCCCCCGCCGCCTCGGTGTGGGCCGAATAAATGGATTCCGTGGCCTCCGAGACGGCTGTTTCAAAGCCGAAAGACTGTTCTACACAGGAGATATCATTGTCTATGGTTTTGGGAATGCCGATCACGCTGATCTTCAGGCCGCGGCGTCCGATCTCCTCGGAAATGCTCTGGGCGCCTCGCAGGGTACCGTCTCCTCCAATGGTAAACAGCATGCCCACGTTCATGCGTTCCAGGGTGTCGACCATTTCGAGAACATCCTGCGGGCCGCGGGACGAACCTAGAATCGTGCCGCCTTTAAGGTGAATATCCTCAACCTTATCCGGGGTCAGTTCCATGGGTTCATGCCCGTGACGGTAAGTGAGTCCTTCATAGCCGTAACGAAAGCCGAATACATTCTTGACACCGTAATTGTGGTAAAGTCCGAGGACAATGGCCCGGATGACATCGTTCAGTCCGGGGCATATCCCACCGCATGTCACGATGCCGCATTTGAGTTTGGATGGGTCGAAATAGATTTTTTCCCTTGGGCCGGCCATTTCGAAATGAGGGGCCTCTTTACCTGCCTTGAGAAAGGCCTCGATGTCCTTCAGGTTATGGTGGTAGATTACGTGGTCTTCTTCCCTGACAAATTCAATGTCGGTCATCGGGGAAGGAATGCGGCACTCGCCCAGGGTATTCACTTCAAGGGATAGATCGAAATCCATCGTGGCGGCCTCCGGCGGTTGGTTGACATTAAAATGGCCATTTGGGTTTCAGAGATGACTGTGTTCAGCATATATCATTTGGGGACTGAATAGACAAGGGTCTTGGCGCTGACCCTGATTCACCATCAAGGCATCATCTGCGGTGTATGGCTCATACGCCGCAGTCGTCACTCCTCCCGCACACTGCAGCGGGATCTATGATGCAGTGCCCCCGCTTTTGAGCGGGACAGACATCTGATACCTTGCAGGTACCCAGGGATACCCCCAAATTCCTTGACCTCTTTGATGATGCGGAAATTTGACGGTGGGTTTAGGGCTGACGTCACCACATCGGCGATTTGCATGCGGCAGAGGCACGAGGGAAGAAAGTCTCGAGTGACGAAAGTGACTAAAGTGATTAAAATTAAGGAATAAAGCAACCTGGAAAATATTGGAAGAACTTTGAGGATCGAAGGTCGAACTCGCCAAAGGTGAGCAAGCCTCTGAAACTGTGGAGACCGTATTTGCTTCAGAAATTCACCTTAGGAAAATCAGAGACAGTTCCCTCATCCGAATCACATGCGGCTATTTTTTGCAGAAGGACTTGAATGGTAATATTTTATGGTTAAGTAAAGACTATGAAGAAGAAATCCGTGTCATCTTAAGCACGCTTTCCGGATGGTTTCAAACTCTGCAAGGCGGGGAGGAGGCAGGAAATGAAAAAGGCAGTGTTATTTGTGGGTGTATTCCTGGTTTTTCTTTCACACGGTTTTTTTGCCGGCGCCGGTGAATTTGCCGAGGCCGTTTCAAAGGGCTATGTGACACCCCAGTGGTTGAAGTCACATGCCGATGCTCCCGGGCTCATCATTGTGGATGTGAGTTTTGAGAAATCACATTATGAGAAAGGGCACATTCCGGGGGCCGTTTACGTGGACTGGAGACGCGACCTGGCTGATCCGGATGAGAAAAAATACTATCGCGTTGTGCCCAAAGGAGGGTTTGAAAATGCCATGAGTCGAATCGGAGCCACCCCCGAAACCATGCTGATCTTTTATGACAACCGGCAGAACCGAATGGCTATAAGGGCCCTCTGGGTGGCGGCATATTACGGCCACCAGAAATCAGCCATTCTGGAGGGTGGTATTTTGGAATGGAAAGCCGCAGGAAATGAAACGAACACCGAGTTGCCCGAAGTCAATCCGACGGTCTATCGCGCAACGAAAGTTCATTCTGAAATGAATGTGGAGAAGTCCTATGTGAAAGAGAATCTGCGAAATTCGGATATCCTTTTTGTCGATTCACGATCGAGGAAGATGTACACCGGTCAGGCACCCGGCAGGCTTGTACACACCGGAAAAAAGGTGGCCAGGAGAGGGCATCTCCCCGGTTCCGTCAACATCCCCTGGAAAGAGAACATCGATCAAAAAAGTCGGTTTCTGGATAAGGACACCCTCTCGGGAATATACCTATCCGCAGGACATAAAGAGGATAAACTCGTTGTTTTTTATTGTAACGAAGGGCTTCACGCAGTGTTCAACTGGTTCGTGGCCACGAGAATACTTGGGTTCGAGAAAGTCAAGGTATACGAGGGGTCTATGGGAGAGTGGGCGGATGATCCCTTGTTGCCAATGGTCTCGGGGGTCGGATTCTGATACCCTGAAAAGAGATCTAATCGGAGACCGTCGGGCTGCCATGAATATCGAAACCCTCATTTTCCAGGGCCTCCACAATATCATGGGCACTGGTCTTTCCGGGATCAAAGGTCACGGTGACCTCGCTCATTTGGGAATCAATCCTGTGCTTTAGAACACCGTCGATCCCTCTAAGGATTCCCCTGATCTCGGGGGCCGCGCTCATGGCAGAACAAGACAGGATCGTGACCGTAACTTTTTTTTCACCGGCCGCGCCGGCAAAAGGTGTGAAGGCCGGTGAGGCAACGAACCAAATGAACAAAACACACAGGGTCATATATTTATACTTCATGCCGTTTACCTCCCTTGTATATCCTTAATCTAACATTGCATAAAAAACATGACAAGGCGTTATTAAAGTCCTTTGGGTGGCATCCTTGCCAGGATAACCGGGATTTCCTCGCTTGTTGAGCGCAAGGTTTTTTCCTGGCCTCAATCCGGAAGCGGGCCTGCATCTGGTTGAAAAATTCCATGCTCATTTTTCGGATGCCTTAGGGTAAACATCACTATATCCTAAAGTCCCCGGCCTGTCCTGCGTATTTGTTTCTCAACTTCGGTTTTTCGATCTTTCCTGTCGGATTCCGTGGGACATCGCCGAAGATGATCTTCCTGGGCCTCTTGTACCTGGGCAGGGCCTCGCAAAAAGAGACGATCTCTTTTTCGGAAATTTGTTTTCCTGGCTTTGCCTTGATGACGGCCGCCGCGATTTCACCCAGCCGCTCGTCGGGGATGCCGATCACGGCCGCATCCTGGACCTTGGGGTTTTCCATGAGAAATTCTTCGATCTCCACCGGAAAAATGTTCTCCCCGCCGGTAATCACCACATCCTTCTTGCGATCTACCAGCCAGATGAATCCCTCCTCGTCATAACGGGCCATGTCACCCGTTAGAAGCCATCCATCGACAAGGGTCTTGGCCGTGGCCTCAGGATTCTTGTAGTACTCCTTCATGACCCCCGGTCCCCGCAGCATCAGTTCCCCAACGTCTCCCTTCGGCACGTCTTTGAGATGGTCATCCACGATTCGACACTCCCAGTCAAAACCGGGAAGGCCGATAGCGCCTATCTTGCTGGTGTTTTCGATGCCCAGGTGAATGGGACCGGGGCCCGTGGATTCGCTGAGGCCGTAACCGGTGTCGTATTCCTGCTCCGGGAAGTGCTTTTTCCAGTTCTCGATCAGGACAGGAGGGATGGGCTGCGCACCGCAATACATGATGCGCCATTGATCGAGGCTGTAGTCCTCCAGTTTGACATCGTTGTTTTCCAGGGCAATCAGGATGTCCTGGGCCCAGGGCACCATCAGGAGCACGACGGTCACCTGTTCCTCTGAAATGACCTGAAGTACATATTCGGGCTTGACGCCCCGGATGATCACCATCTTCCCCCCGACGATCAGATTGCCGAACCAGTGCATCTTGGAGCCGGTGTGGTAAAGGGGGGGAATACACAGGAAGTTGTCCTCATGGGTCAGATTGTGGTGTCGGTTTTCGGTGATACCGGCCGCTTCGAGGTTCCTGTGAGTGAGAAGGATGGGCTTGGGTTGCCCGGTCGTGCCGGAAGTGAAGTAGAGACCGGCTTCGTCGAGCAGACCGATGGGTATGTCGGGGGGATCGGCTGAGACTGCTTCGATGAGATCCTCATATTGCTCGGCGTATGCCGGTCTCTTGTCGCCGGGTCCTACGTAAAAGAAGCTTCTGGTGCTTGTGAGGTCTCCTTTGACGGCATTGACCCGATCGATGAACTCTTCTCCGAATATAACGGCCCGGGCTTCAGCAATATCGATACAATACTTGATGTCCTTTGCCGTAAAACGGAAGTTGAGAGGTACGGCCCAGGCACCGGTCCGAAGAATGCCGAAATAAATCGGGAGCCATTCAAGGCAGTTGACCATGAGAAAAATCACTTTGTCGCCTTTTTGGATCCCTTTTGATATCAGGGCGTTTGCCACCCGGTTCGCCGTGGCATCGAACGCCTTCCAGGTTATGGCCCTTTTTGTGTTCAGGACCATTTCTCTTTCGATGAGTGCCTCTTCATCGGCATACATCCGGCCGTTTCGCGCCAGGATTTCGGTGATAACCATTCTCCCCCTCCTATTTATTCACGCATTGAAATCCGCATCATCCGAAATTATTTTCGTCCCGGACGATCCTTAGAGATAATCGTGATCCTTCTCTCCTTTCTTGCGAGGGATTTGGATCTTGCCATCCACCCATTCGTGATCGAACCACCACTTTTTGCTGTCGTCGGGCTTGCCATAGCCCATCAGGTCGTCGCCCCAGACGCCGAATCTCCTGGCGAACGGGATATTTCGCATGGTCCAGTTGATAGCCCGATGGAAAGGGGTGTAGGGTTTGGCCCAGGGACAGACCTTGACGCAGGTGCCGCATCCTGACCCGAATTTATTTCCAACCCGCATGCCCGTGCATTTCTCCACGTCATTGGGCCACTTCTCGTACCCGTTATGCATGACCTTGTCCCCGTCGCTGATAGCTCCTGAGGGGCATTCCCGGGCGCATTTTCCACATTTGTCGCAAAAATCCTGCAAGCCGAAATCAATGGGTTTGTCCACGGCCATGGGCAGATCAGTGGTTACGATGGCCGCCTTGAACCGGGGACCCATAAAGGGGTTCACGACAATATCGCCGATACGACACATTTCCCCCAGACCGGCCCAGAGGAGAATGGGCGGCACGACGACATGATAGTCCAGGGCGTGGTGGGCCCTGGCCGGGTAGCCCAGTTGCCGGATATAATCCGCCAGCATGCAGGCAATGAACCCGGAGGTGGAATAAGCCATGAAGCTCATGGAGTTGCTGATCCAGTCCCTCCCGCTGAAGCCCTCTTCGGCACGGGTATCCTGGTCGACCAGGATGGCGATGGCATACTTGTGTTTGAGTTCGATCTCAAAACCGCCGTGCCAGGCCCCATGTGAATAAACCGCATAGGGAGGCAGTTCACAGATGCCGACCAGGTCCGCTCTCAAGAAATAGGCGGTCTCCTTGATATGGGCGGCCATCAGTGCGGGGTCGTCCGGGAGCGGGGCTTTTTCAGGGGCCACTTCACCGTCCGTAACTTTTCGCAAATGAAATCCCATTCGGACACAGGAGTTTGAAAGAGGGTGTTTCTGGACGAACCGGAAAAATTCTTTTTTTAGCCGTGGACCGAAGTCCCCTCGACCGGCTCTCATGAAACCGCTTTCTCTCTCGTCCACTCGCTTGACCTGGTCATCGAGGATCAGCGTGGTAGGCCGATCCACCCGTTTGATGAGATGCATAGGGTAAGGGTCCGCGGGTTCCCCGAATTTGGCTTTGTCTCGTCTGTGACTGATCATTCCATCTCCTCCTTAATCGGATGTTTTATACGTCGGACATTTATAAATCACAAAAAAAATCACCTTTGCGCGATGGCGGTGCAGTCCTCTCCCAATTCTTGAACTTTATACAAGCTATATTCATGCCAATAGTTATGTGTTTTAAAAGGGTCATCTAATCAACCGTTTGAAATGATGTGTATTCTTTTGGTGTCTTGACGAAATTTTGCGGTTGTCAAAAAAATGTTGCTCTAGGACAAATTTTTGTCTAATTTGGGATCATGATAATAGACAGTGCCTATGAACCGGAGTTCGAATCGATTAAAAGCCTCCTGCTTGACATGGCCCAGGAGCGTTCGATGGATGCTATTCTGAGGATGATCGTGCATCGCATGGCAAAAAGGCCGCATGTCGCTTTGGCCCGTATCTGGCTGATCAAGCCCGGCGATATTTGCGAAAGATGTCTGATGCGCGGAGATTGTCACGACTCGGAAAGATGCCTTCACCTGGTGGCCAGTGAGGGGACGCCCATGAGCTATGAACCGGAGACCTGGACTCGCCTCGAAGGCGCCAGCCCCCGTTTTCCTATGGGCGTCTATAAGGCCGGCCAAATCGCTACCAGTGGAGGGGCCGGTGGCGTGGTGGATATCGAAAGACATCCGGAATGGCTCGAACGAAACGAATGGGCTCGCGGTGAAGACATCTTGAGCTTTGCCGGGCAGCCGTTGACCTATAAGGACGAGATCCTCGGGGTGATCGGCCTTTATTTCAGAATCGGGCCGGAGATCGTGAAAAGGGGAGGGGAGTGGCTGCGCATGGTTGCCGATCATGCCGCCATTGCCATTGCCAACGCCCGGGCCTATGAAGAGATCGAACGCCTTAGAAGCCGGCTTGAACTCGAAAATGTCTACTTAAAGGAAGAACTTGACGAGGTCGGTATCTTTGGGGACATTATCGGCAGGAGTCCGGCTTTACTTAAAATTCTCAAGCAGATAGAAATGGTCGCCCCAACGGATACAAGCGTTCTCATCCTGGGGGAGTCCGGCACGGGCAAGGAACTCGCAGCCCGCGAAATCCACAAACGCAGCAAGCGAAAGGATCACCCCCTGATCAAGGTGAATTGTGCCAGCATTCCCGGCGATCTTTATGAAAGCGAATTTTTCGGCCACACCAAGGGTGCCTTCACAGGAGCCGTGAAGAATCGTGCCGGGCGTTTTGAAGCCGCGGACGGCGGCACCCTGTTCCTTGATGAGGTGGGGGAAATTCCCTATTCCCTGCAGTCTAAACTCTTGCGCGTCTTGCAGGACGGGGAGTATGAACATATTGGGGAGGAGATGACCCGCAAGGTGGATGTGAGGATCATAGCCGCTACCAACAAAAATATCGCCCGGGAAGTGGAAGAGGGCCGCTTTCGCAGGGATCTTTACTACCGGATTAGTGTGTTTCCCCTGGAAATACCCCCGCTTCGCCACCGAATGGAAGATATCTTCCTGCTTGCAGAGCATTTCCTTAACCTGGTGGCAGGAAAAATGAAACGTCCACGACCGAAGCTCACGCGAGGCAATATTCTTGAACTACAGGGGTACAACTGGCCGGGAAACGTCAGGGAACTCCAAAACGTCATCGAACGCTCCGTCATTGTTTCCCAATCGGGCCTTCTTCAATTCGATCTTCCATGCTATAATTTCACTGATAACACTTCGACACCTACCTTTGTCCCATCACATCAGGACCTGAAGAACGAGATCCTGACGGAGGCGGAAATGAAGCATGTAGAGCGGGAAAACCTTCGGGCCGCGCTTCGTTTGTGTGGTTGGAAGGTCTCCGGACCGGGGGGGGCCGCCGATTTCCTCGGTGTCAAACCCACGACCCTCAAGGCAAGAATCAGGAAGATGGGTATCAGGAAGCCCGGTTGATGACAAGATGGGCAACCCGGCCTAACGGATTCGGATTCCGGTTATCATGGGTCGCCCGATCGACGCACGCCCATGATTTTCTGGCATAAGCGAACTCCCTCCATTGCATCGTTCACCCAGTAATCCGCTCCCACGTCTTTACACACAAACTTATCAACCCGACCGCCGATCAGATAGGCCGGAGATGCCAGGCTCGGTGGGAGATTTTTTTTGAAGAGGGCGACGGTTTCTCCCATGGTTTTGTGCGGAGCACTTATCAGGCAGGAAAGCCCGACAATGTCGGGCCTGAATTCATGTATCGCCGCAATAAATTTACTCGGAGGAACGTCGACTCCGAGATCATGAACGGTAAAACCGTGTCCTCGAACCAAAATTTTGAAGATGTCCTTACCTATATAATGGATGTCTCCCTCGACCGTTCCCAGGACAATGCTGCCCGCATTTCCGTTCGTGACCTTGTTTTTGATGAGGGGTAAGACCAACTGACCAACCTGGTCCATGATCTCGCCGGCCATGAATAAACCCGATATGAAGTATTGTCCCTGTTCGTAGAGTTCGCCCACCTTCTCCATGCCTTTATGGCAAAGATCGATGATAGCCAGAGGTTCGACACCATCGGCCATCTGCTGCCGCACCAGGTCCAGGGCCGCCTCCTCTTGGAGTTCGGCTATCTTGGTTATTAATTCATTGTTGCTGTCCGTCACGGGCATGACATGTAACCTCTTTGAGAATCGTTTTCTGGATTTTGCACGATTCAGTTATTTGCTGTTGCTGATGCCCACCGTGGTCGCAAATTTAAGGCGATCCCCACGACAAATGAACCTCCCCCAACTGACGGGTTTGTCTTCGAAGTCATAGAATATATGTTCCAGGCGGAATGCCGGCTGCATTTGAATGGTGTTGAGTACTTCCGCCTCCTCCTTTGATAGGACGGCCGCTTCGATGGCCAACTCACCCCTTTTGAGTTTTGTTTCTCCAGTCCCGACAAACAGCCCGTGAAGGGAGGTGACCTCCAGCTCGGCCTCCATGATCGGACGCCTGGGGTCACATATGAGTTGCTCTTTGTGATAAAGAATGGGGTCCCCATCCCGGATCAACACTCTTCTGATGAGGATGACCCTATCTCCCACGCCTATGGCCAGTCTGTTGGCCGTTGCATCATCGGCCCGGATGATGAGCGCCTCGAGGATTTTCACCTTGGTCCGCTCTTTGTCTTTGAAGATGTTGTGAAATTCCTCCATACTGAAGGTCACACCATTTAAATTGGGGGCTTTTACATAGGTCCCGCTTCCTTGAACCGTGCTGACAATACCCTGGTCCAAAAGGGCCTTGATGGAACGGCGAACCGTCATGGGGCTGACTTTATAATTTTTGCAGAGCTCTGACTCCGAAGGAAGCCTGCTGCCGGGAAGATAGGTGCCGTTTGCGATCTGCTCCCTTAGAATATTGATGAGCTGAATATAGGCCGGTTCAAACAACCGGCGGTCTATTGTTGTATGATTATCCATATTTTGTTTCAGTGTATTATTTTTGTTTTGATGGGTATATTGCTATATATAACTCATGCCGATGAATACCGTCAAGTCCTAACTGAAAATGCCAATTGTGCCCCCTCTGAACGAGCGAATGGAATGAAAATTTTTTTAATTAACCATTATAATTAAGTAGTTATGGAATTATACGTGAGTTTCCGGTGATTTTGGGTTGGTGCTTTTTGCTTGACAAAGTTCCCTATATAACTTTAAACTTTTCCCGTATTGTACCATGTTCGTCTAAGGTCGAATGAATTCCCTTGGCACCCGACCGCCAACCGGAAACCCTGAGTCGGAAGATGTTATTCATCCCATGCCGGTGGGTGTAAACCGTAGACCTGAACGCGCGATTCATACGATCTTGGACCAGGATGGATGCAATAAAAAATTTTGTTTCCTTATTATAAATATTGATGATCAAAACGCAGGATATTGGAAAAGGGGATATGTATCATGTCCGATAAATTAGTGGATGCGATGAGCAACATGAAGGAACAGGAGGCACTCGAAATCACCCAGGCCTTATTGGATGATGGCAAAAATCCTATGGACATACTGGATGCCTCCAGCAAGGCCATGGAAATAGTCGGTAAGCGGTTTGAGTCAGGTGAATATTTTCTTCCCGAACTGATGATGGCCGGGGAAATGTTGAAACAGATCTCCGAGATGGTCAAACCAAAGATAAAGGGGGACGTGAATTCAAAAAAGTGGGGTAAGGTGCTCATAGGCACCGTAAGAGGGGACATCCACGACATCGGTAAGGATATCGTCATTTTCCTGCTCGATGTGAATGGTTTTGAAGTCCGAGATCTCGGAATCGATGTCCCTCCCGAAAAATTTGTGGAAGAAATCAGGGGTTTTCAACCCCGGGTCGTCGGGATGAGTGGTCTTCTCACCCTTGCCTACGACGGCATGAAGGATACGGTTCGGGCCATTGAGGAAGCGGGCCTGCGTGACGGCGTCAAGATCATGATCGGCGGTGGTCAGATGACCGAAAAGGTCAAGGAGTATGCCGGGGCCGATGCTTTTGGCAAGGATGCCATGGAAGGCGTTGCCCTTGCGAAGAACTGGATTGGGGGGGCAGTAAAATGAAAGAGCGATGGATAACCGCATCGCCTGATGCGGAGGAAAAACAGGAGAAAAGGTTCCAGACCTGGCTCTCGGGTGAAAATATCCCTTTCGAAACCCCGGAGGCCGAAGCGGCCTACAAGGAGCGGGTGACCCTCGTCAAGGATGCGATTCAGATGAAGAAAGTCCCCTCTCGCATTCCGTTGTCTCCAGCAGCCGGGCATTTTCCTATCGAGTACGCTGGCATCAACTGGCACGAGGCCATGTATGATTATGATAAAACGGCACGTGCCTGGGAAAAGTATCAGGAAGATTTCGCCCCCGATTTTTTTCACAGCCCTCGGACCATCGTTCCGGGCAGAGTGCTCGGTCTCCTGGGTTTCAAGCTGTACCGTTGGGCCGGGGGCGGCCTGAGAGATGATCAGGAATACCAGTTCGTGGAACGCGAATATATGAAGGCGGAAGAATACCAGGACCTGATCGATGATCCGACAGGCTTTTTCCTCAGTGTCTACTTCCCACGGATCTTCGGTGCATTGAAGCCTTTGGAGAAAATGCCCCTGCTACCGCCCGTACATGAGATTCCCCTTGTGCCGCCGGCGGTCTTGCCCTTTGGCACGAAGGATGTGAAGTCATTACTCCAGACCCTCGGTCAGGCGGGGGATGAAGCCAACAAATGGAATGCCATGATGGTGCAGGTCAGCGCATCCATCATGGGTAAAGGATACCCGTCTTTTTCCGCGGGGTTTTCAAAGGCGCCTTTTGATGTCATCGGTGACAGTCTCAGGGGAACGCGAGGCGTATTGGTGGACATGTTTCGACATCCCGATGAACTTATCGAGGCCTGTGAAAGAATCACCCCTTTTATGGTCAAAATGGGCGCTGCGGTATGTAAAGCCACGGGTCATATCATGCCCTTTATGCCGCTTCATAAGGGGGCCGACGGTTTCATGTCCGACGAGCAGTTCCGGACCTTTTACTGGCCCAGCCTGAGAAAGGTCATCATCGGTCTCATTGATGAAGGCGTGGTCCCGCAGTTATTTGCCGAAGGGGGTTATAACCAGCGGCTTGAAGTCATCAGCGATATTCCAAAGGGGAAAGCCGTCTGGTGGTTCGACGGGATGGACATGGCCCGGGCAAAGGAGACCGTCGGGAAGGTTTCCTGTATTGCCGGAAACGTGCCCCTTTCTTTATTATGCGCCGGAACGCCCGATGACGTGAAAGACTACAGCAAGAAATTGATCGACACGGCCGGAAGAGACGGCGGTTTTATTTTTTCGACCGGTGCGGGCATGCAGGGAGCAAAGCCAGAAAATGTCAAGGCGATGATCGAGATCGCAAGAAATTACGGAGGTTAAGTTTGAAAAAGGTCTCAAGTTTCGGTCATGGGGACTTCTTTTCAAATAATTTTGCAGTAATGGGGTAAGGTCGTGGCCCAATCTGTTTGGACCACAAAATGAGGGAACATATAACACGGGAGGTTAAATGATGAAGCTGAAAAAAATGTGTCTGGTTATAGGTATCGTTTGTCTAATGCTAACGTTTTTTCCTCTTAACGGCGCCTTTGCGGCACCAAAGGTCATCAATCTGAAATTTGCAAATTACTTTCCCCCTCCGTCGACTCAATCCAAACTTTGCGAGGATTTCATCGCAGATCTGGAAAAGCGAACCAACGGCAGAGTAAAGGTGAAATATTTCCCCGGTGGCTCTTTACTTAAGGCCCCTGCCGTCATCAAGGGTGTTGAAACGGGCATCGCAGACATAGGCTTTTCACATTGCTCCTACACCGCGGGACGCTTTCCGGTCATGGAAGCCTGTGAACTGCCCCTTGGGTTCCCAACCGGATGGGTTGCCAATCAGATCATGAACGATTTTTATGAAGAATTTAAACCGAAAGAATGGGATTCGGTGGTGCCGCTCTGGTTCCATGCCAATACCCCGAGTACACTCGCGACCAAGAAAGCAATCCGGAAACTCGAGGATTTCAAAGGACTAACCATCAGGGCGCCCGGGCGCATGGCCTCCGTTATCTCGGCTCTTGGCGGCACACCCGCTCCAACACCCATTATGGAGACCTATGACGCCATTTCAAAGGGCGTCATCCAGGGGGTCTTTGTGGGCGGTGAAGGCGTGAAGACCTTCAGGTTTGGTGAAATCGTAGATTACGTCACCCTCTCCTGGAATGTCGGCTCCAGTTATCCGTTTTTTGTGGTCATGAATAAAAGGAAATACAATAAACTGCCCCCTGATATCAAGGGAATCCTCGATAAACTCTCCGGTGAATATAAAGAGAAATTCGCATTGCTGTGGAACGCCGCGGATTTCCCGGGGAAGGCCTTTGGCGAAAAAAACGGCGTAGAATACATCGAACTGGACAAAGCTGAATTTGACAGATGGGTGGTAGCCGTGGAACCCGTTATTGAAGATTATGTGAAGACCATGGTGTCTAAGGGTTTTGCGGAACCGGAAGTGCGGGGCTGGATAAAATGGTTGAGGGAGAGATCAGCTTATCTGCTCGAAAAGCAGAAGTCTCTCAGCATAGTTTCCGTGACCGGGCCTCCGGAAGTGAGGAGATAACAACATCAGGTTTTTTCGTGTTCAACCCCCACGAATCCTTTATAAAGGCGTTACGTGGGGGTGAACATGAAAGGTGATGGTTCAATCGATGGGGCAATTTCAAGGCCCTTAACTTTGTAGCGATAAGCAGGTGGCAAGCTATGACAGGTCTAGAGAAGTTTGAGAAGTTCAATCACAGGGTCAGCATGGGAATTGAGTGGGTGGGGCTCGTCGCTTTTGTCCTTATGATGTTGATCACTACCATTGATGTTGTCGGGGCCAAGGTTTTTTATCGCCCTCTACCCGGTGCCTTAGACATCATGATGATGGCCCAATTGATTTGTATGACGTTCGCCGCGAGTTCCGCACTTTTACTCGGCCGTCATGTCAAAGTGGAGGTTTTTGTTCTTCTATTACCAAAACGTTTACAGGACAATACGGAATGCCTCGTTCGTTTTTTTGGATTGATCCTTTTCGTTTTGATCGTATGGCGTCTTTCCGTCTACGGATATGACCTCCAGTTCAGGGGCGAAGTCAGTCCAACGATACGCATTCCCCTCTATCCCTTCGCGTATGGGGCCGCTTTTGCCTGCATACCGGTCTGTCTGGTCTACTTGTCTCTTTTTATCGAATCTCTATTGAAGGTATTTAAAAATGACTCCTGAAACCGCAGGTATCGTGGGTATCGTCCTCCTGCTCTTACTTTTTGTGATCAGAATGCCTGTGGCCTTTGCCATGGCTTTCGTGGGTTTCATCGGTTTTGCCTATTTGGGCGGCATTGAATCCGCACTGTCGATCCTTGCACAGGATATCTTTGATACCCTGTCTTCTTATCCCCTGTCCGTTATTCCGATGTTTATCCTGATGGGCTCTCTCGCCTTTGCCGCAGGAATCAGCCAGAGGCTTTATAAGACGTGCTACAGCTGGCTGGGGAATTTGCGGGGAGGCCTTACCGTGGCGACGGTTATAGCCTGCTCGGGTTTCGCCGCCATCTGCGGATCGACCGCAGCTACGGCGGCAACAATGGGAAAGATAGCGCTGCCGGAAATGAAGAAGTACGGATACGATGACGAACTGGCGACAGGCACGATAGCCTCCGCCGGAACACTTGGCATCCTTATTCCTCCCAGCACCGTGCTCATTGTATACGGGATTTTGACCGAGGAATCCATAGGGAAACTCTTTATTGCAGGAATACTTCCGGGCGCTATTCTTACGATGTTTTTTGTCGCGACGGTTGTCTTGCTCTGCTTGCGCAATCCCAAGCTTGGACCGCCCGGTCCCGCAACTACATGGATGCAAAAGATCCGCTCTCTGGGCGGCATTGTTGAGGCGATTGTTCTTTTCGTCCTCACGATAGGTGGAATTTTCCTCGGCTGGTTCAGTCCTACTCAGGCCGGCGCCATTGGGGCGTTTGGCGCTTTGCTCATCGGTATATTCAGGGGCCAGCTCAGGGTGAAAACAACAATAGATGCCCTTAAGGACGGTCTGCGAACGGCCTGCATGGTCTTGTTTATTATTACGGGCGCCACGGTCTTCGGTCATTTCCTGGCAATCTCCAATATCCCCTTTATGCTTGCCGATTGGGTCGGAAATCTTCCTATTCCACGAATAGCCATCATGGGCGTCATGATATTGATCTATTTCGCCGGCGGCTTTTTTATGGATTCCATGGCGCTGATTGTCGTCACGATTCCCATTTTTTTCCCTCTCGTATTGAAACTCGGCTTTGACCCGATCTGGTTCGGAGTGATTGTCGTGCTGGTGGGCGAAATGGGGGTCATCACCCCACCTGTGGGCGTAAACGTATTTGTTATCAGTGGCATCGCACCTGAAATCCCTCTGCACAAGATTTTCAAGGGTATTATACCTTTTCTCGCGGCCCTGATCCTTCTTACGGTTCTGCTTGTGATATTCCCTGACATAGCCGTTTTCCTGCCGAATCTGATCTATCCTTAGGCAAGGGGTAGGCGTCATTTTCGACTTTTGAAGCTGTTGGGCGAACGCCGGCGAAGAAGCTGATATGATCGGTATAAATAGAAAGCGAGGGAATAGATGGAAACCAAAATCACAAGCACCCAAAAAGAGGTCATCATCAGTGACAACGGACCGACCGTCCTGATCGGTGAGCGCATCAACCCCACCGGAAAGAAAAAGCTGGCAGCGGCCTTAAAAACCGGGAATTTCGATGCGGTCCGTCAGGAGGCGATGACCCAGGTCGAAGCCGGAGCCGATATCCTGGATGTCAACGTTGGCGCCCCGGAGGTAGATGAAATCGACCTTCTTCCAAAGGTCGTTGAAATGATCATGGATGTCGTGGACGTCCCTCTTTGTATCGATATCAACAACCCTGCTGCGTTGAAAGCGGCCCTGAAGGTTTACAGGGGAAAACCCATTGTGAATTCGGTATCCGGTGAAGAGAAATCCCTTGACCGTGTATTGCCGCTGGTCAAGGAGTATGGGACGGCTGTCATCGGGCTTGCCTTGGATGACGACGGGATCCCTAAAACGCCCGAGAAAAGGCTGGAGGTTGTACGCAAGATCATTGAGCGTGCGGAGGCCCTGGGGATTCCCCGCGAAGATATCATTATCGATTGTCTCGCTCTCTCATTGGGTTCGGATGATCAGGCGGGTTTGGTGACACTCGAGTCTATCCGAAAGGTCAAAGTGGAAATAGGGGTAAATCAGACCCTGGGCGCAAGCAACATATCCTTCGGCCTGCCCGACCGACCGCTGGTCAACAAGGCGTTTTTGGCCCTGGCCGTCGAAGCGGGGGTGACTTGCCCCACCGTGGACGCGGCTAAGGTGAAATCAACTATTTTGACCACGGATCTTATCCTTGGTCGCGACCGGTTTTCCCAGCGATACATCAAGGACTTCAGAAAACGTCAAAGCGTGACCGCCGGATAGGCGGTTTGGAGGTGCCCGGGTCTGCCCGACCTCAGGGAAAAAGTTTAAAGTTACGAGATCCTCAAAGTTGAGGAATGTGCAAAAAGCCCTATTTCCCCCACCAATATATCCTCTGAAATCCCCGCCAAAGCCTCTTTGTCTTTCTTCCCGCCCAGTCGGAAAAACTACAAACAACCGTGAGTTGTTTTGACTCGCGTTTACCCTATAATTGCATAAAAAATATGACAAGGGATTGTCAAACGCAATGATAGCAATGGTTTTGGGAAGATCCCCTTGTATTTCAGGAAGCAACCAATGGTGCGTTCCAGAGATTACAAACAATTTGTTATGTTTTTTAAAAGTGAAGGTGCTTGGTCATGGCAATCTCTTTTCAAAAATGAGGGCCTAATGTGAAATTCGATGAAAACGGGGCAGCGTCGGCGGCGATGAGCCTCGGGCAGACAACGCCCGGGCAAAGAATCGCATGGCATTGTGGGAGAGGTGCTTCGCCCGCCTTGGCGATGTTCTTGTGCGGATTTCCGGGCAGCGTTTTCTCGTTTTTGAAAAGAGATTGCCATGACCCTTTTATGGCTGAACCGGTTTTAAAAGTTTAAACCGTTAGGATGCAAATAGTCCTTGACAAGACAAATCAATTGAATAAGATCTGAAAAGGTCTAACAATTAAACGATTGGACTGTTAGAGCCACTAAAATGTGTCAATATATCATGATTTACATAAATAAAGGCTTATGGATTTAAAATTTAAAAAGCCAAAAACCAATAGAATCTATCAACATGTGGTGGATCAGATTCAAAAGGCCATCCTTGACGGCAGGCTGAAGACCGGCGATATGCTTCCCCCTGAGATGAAACTGAAGGACATGTTCGAAACCAGCCGGGGCACCATTCGAGAGGCCCTGCGGGTACTGGAACAAAAGGGCCTGATTGACATAAAGATCGGGGTAGGCGGGGGAGCGGTCGTCAAGTCAGTGGGAACCGAAAAAATTGTTGAAAGCCTTGATCTTCTGATTCAGACTCAAAAAGTCACCTATGACCATCTCGCGGAATTTCGTGAAGGCGTGGAGGGGCTTGTCGCGGCTCTTGCGGCCGAGCGGGCGAAAAAAGCGGACATTGAAAGCCTGAAAAAAATTGTGGACTGCGCCGGGGATGTTCTCGAGACCGAGGATCTGGACAGTGAGACCTTTGTGCGCCTGGACACGGAACTGCACATCGCATTGGCAGAAATTGCAGGAAATCCCATTTATTTGGCCAATCTGCGCATGGTTCACGAGAGAATCCTCAATGCCTACGAGCAGTTTTCATTAAGACGGAAATCGGTGTTGGAAGAGAACTACCAGGATCTTTGCCGGATCGTGGAGGCGATTGAAAACGGCGAATCGGATCAAGCCCAGGCCCTGGCCCAGAACCATGTCCGCCGGTTCAACCTGTATATGAAGGAGGAGCACCGGAAAAAATGAGCAGCATATGAGGATTTGCGAATTATTTAACTCGGCCGTCGGAATTCATCGGGCAAGGATATCAACCGGGAACGACAATCAAAAAATAAGGGAGGAGTCGAAATGGATCAGCAGCAATACATCGCATTGGAAGACAATTACGGCGCCCATAATTACAAACCTCTGGATGTCGTGCTCCAGCGGGGCGAGGGCATCTGGGTTTGGGATGTGGAAGGGAAAAAGTATATGGATTGCCTCTCTTCCTATTCCGCGATCAACCAGGGTCATTGTCATCCCAAGATCATGGCGACCATGATGGAACAGGCCGGCAAACTGACCCTCACCTCGAGGGCCTTTAGAAATGATCAACTGGGTCTTTTCTATAAGGAGATGTGCGAGATGACCTCCTCCCATAAGGTGCTGCCCATGAACAGCGGGGCGGAGGCGGTGGAGACCTGCATCAAGGCCGTTCGGAAGTGGGGGTATATGGTCAAGGGTGTGCCTGAAAATCAGGCGGAAATTATCGTGTGCGAGAACAATTTTCACGGTCGAACCATCACCATTGTGGGGTTCAGCACGGATGAGGGCTCACGCGCAGGTTTCGGCCCCTTTACGGCCGGATTCAAGATCGTGCCTTTTGGAGACGCAGAGGCCCTGGAGGCGGCCGTTACACCCAATACGGTGGCCCTCCTGGTGGAACCGATCCAGGGAGAGGCCGGGGTCATCATCCCGCCCGCAGGATACCTGAAAAAGGCCAGAAGCATATGCAACAAAAACAACATCGTGATGATTCTGGACGAGATCCAGACCGGTCTGGGCCGAACAGGGAAACTCCTGGCCGAGGAACACGAGGGCGTCGAGGCCGACCTGACCCTTGTGGGCAAGGCGCTGTCCGGGGGCTTTTACCCCATTTCGGCGGTGCTTTCCAACATCGAGGTCCTGGGCGTCCTCAAGCCGGGTGAGCACGGCAGTACCTTCGGCGGTAACCCTTTGGCCTGTGCCGTGGCCAGAACGGCTATGAAGGTTCTGGTTGAGGAGCATATGATCGAAAATGCTGCGGAGATGGGAGAGTATTTTTTGTCCGGTCTGTTACAGATCAAGAGCCCCTATATAAAAGAAGTCAGAGGGAAGGGCCTCTTGATTGGTGTCGAACTTCTCCCCGAGGTGGGTGGCGCCAGAGGTTTTTGCGAAAAATTGATGGCCCGGGGTCTGCTGTGCAAGGAAACCCATGACAACATCATTCGGTTTGCGCCTCCACTGGTGATCAAGAAGGAGGAGATCGACTGGGCCCTGGAAAAGATTGAAAAGGTTTTGGCGCCCTGATAAAGTATCCTCCAACTTTGCATGAAAAACATTACTTTTGCAAAGTTATGATGAGCTATTTGAATTTCTCATTATTCATACTCAGTGACCTTTATCGAAGGGAGGGTAACCAGTGAAGCGAGACTTTTTGCACGTGACGGATTTCAGTCAAGAGGAGATCATGGAGACTCTTGACCTTGCCGCGGAGGTCAAGAGCAAACTGAAGAATAGAGAGGACTTCAAACCCTTCAAAGACCACACGCTGGCCATGATCTTTGCAAAACCTTCCGCCAGGACGAGACTTTCCTTTGAAACGGGATTCTGTCGGCTCGGAGGGCATGCCGTGTATCTCAGTCCCAATGACATAGAGATAGGCAAACGGGAAGCCGTAAAGGACATCGCCCGGGTTGTCAGCGGGTACAACGACCTGATTATGGCTCGTCTCTTTGATCATGCCCACATTCTGGAACTGGCCGAGTATGCCGCCGTGCCGGTGATCAACGGCCTGACGGACTTCAACCATCCCTGCCAGATCATGGCGGATATCCTCACCATCCGGGAACACAGAGGCCATTTGGAGGATCTCAAGATCGTCTATGTGGGGGACGGTAACAATGTCGTCCATTCCTGGCTGAATCTGGCCATGCGTTTGCCTTTCCATTTCGTTTGCGCCTGCCCCGAGGGTTTCTCCCCCGATGAGGAAACCGTAAAGCGCACACGGGCGGCGGGACACTCTCAGATTGAAATTTCCCATGATCCCAAGGCGGCAGTCGTAGATGCAGACGTCATATACACCGATGTCTGGGCCTCTATGGGGCAGAAACATGAACTGGAAGAACGGTTGAAACCGTTCCAACCCTTCCAGGTGAATGATGATTTGATGGCGGCAACGGGCAGGGATACCTTTTTTATGCATTGCCTGCCCGCAGAGAGAGGCCGGGAGGTGACGGATTCGGTGATGGAATCCGCGGCATCGATCGTATTCGATCAGGCGGAAAATCGGATGCATGCCCAAAATGCCGTCATGCTGAAAGTCTCGGGAACGGGATAGGCCGCGAAGAGCCCCGGGCGCCGCATGTCGTGGCTCGCTACGGGTTAGCAAAATAAAGCAAACCGGAGAGTTCCGCAAGATGCCTCTGATCCAGGAATTAAGTCTTTCCGGATGGACACAAACTGATTACTGAATCCCTATCATCCGTCACAAAATTGGAGATATTCCGATGGAAAAAGTCATCATCATGGGCGCCGGTGGGCGTGATTTTCACAATTTCAATGTGTACTTCAAGAACAATCCTCGCTACAAGGTCGTCGGATTTACCGCCAACCAGATTCCGAACATCGAGGGCCGCCTCTATCCGCCGGAACTGTCGGGCGAGCTTTATCCCGAGGGCGTCAGGGTCTTTCCTGAAGAGCAGCTTTCCGAACTCATCCGGGAACACAAGGTAGACCTCGTGGCGCTTTCCTACAGTGACATTCCCCATCTGGAAGTCATGCACAAGGCCGGCATTGTCATGGCCGAGGGGGCGGACTTTATCCTGATCGGCGCGACGTATACAATGCTCAGGTCAAAAAAGCCGATCGTGGCGGTGTGCGCGGTCAGGACGGGATGTGGAAAATCACAGACCACGCGAAAGGTCTGTGACATCCTTCATGGGCTCGGGAAAAAGGTCGTTGCCATCCGTCATCCCATGCCCTACGGCGATTTAAGCGCACAGGCCGTACAGCGGTTTTCTTCCTATGAGGACTTTGAAAAACATAAATGTACGCTTGAGGAAAGAGAAGAATACGAACCCCTGGTCGAAAAGGGCATCATCGTCTATGCCGGTGTGGATTATGGGAAGATTCTCGAGGCTGCGGAAGAAGAAGCGGATGTGATTGTCTGGGATGGGGGAAACAACGACACGCCATTTTATTATCCGGATGTGCATATCGTCCTCTTTGATCCCCACAGACCCGGACACGAACTGCTTTACTACCCAGGTGAGACCAACATGCTCATGGCCAACATCGCGATCATCAACAAGGTGGATACGGCCTCTCCGGAAAACGTGGAACGGGTAAGATCGAACATCCGGAAAAACGCCCCCCATGCGGAAATCCTGCTGGCGGAATCCCCCGTCCTGGTCAATGATCCCGAACGGATTCGCGGAAAGCGCGTCCTGGTTGTGGAGGACGGACCGACCCTCACCCACGGGGAGATGGCCTATGGCGCGGGCGTCATTGCAGCCAAAACTTTCGGCGCCTCGGAACTGGTGGATCCCCGACCCTATGCCGTGGGGACAATGGCGGAAACCTATCGCAAGTACCCCCATATCGGCCCCTTGCTGCCTGCCATGGGTTACAGCCGGGAGCAGCTCGCCGATCTTGAAAAGACCATCAATCAGGCGGATTGTGATCTTGTGCTCTTCGCCACCCCCATACATCTCACGCGCATCGTCTCCATCAATAAGCCGACCATTCGCGTGCGATACGAATACAAGGACCACAAAGGTGCCTCTCTGCAAGAGACCCTGAACTATAAACTTTCCGGAGTCATGTGATTCGGCCGGGGGGAGAAGAGAATTAGTATTGCTTTAGCTCATTTCTGACAGCCAGACCGATCTCTTGAAGGGAATAGGGCTTTTTGACATAAGGACCTGCGCCCAGCCCCTGCGCCTCCCTGATGAGATCGGTTTTGGAGAAACCGCTGACGATGACGGCTTTTTGTCCGGGGCGGAGTTCCAGGATTTTTTTGTAGGTCTCGAGCCCATCCATCCCTGGAGCCATGATCATGTCAATCACCACAAGATCCGCGACTCCGTCCTGAAAAAAGACGAGGGCCTCTTCCCCGTTTCGGACCGCGCTGACAGCATAACCCAGCCGTTTTAACATGTGACAGGCGACCTCTCTCTGCTCACGGACATCATCGACGACCAGAATGGGTTCCCCCTTCCCCAGAATGTCCTCCATGGGGATCAGGGGTGTTTCTTTATCCGGTTTCTTGTCGGTCACGGGAAGATAAACAAAGAAGGCGGTTCCCATGCCCGGCTCGCTTTGTATGTCGATAAAGCCGTTATGATCCTTCACCGTGGCCCAGACGACCGACATCCCCAACCCGGTGCCGGTCCTGCCCAGTGCTCTTTTGGTGTAAAACGGTTCGAAGATCTTCTCTACATTCTCCGGCTCAATACCCTTCCCTGTGTCTGAAACCACGAGGACGGCATAATCTCCCGGACTAATGTCTTCATAGCCCTTCATCTTTTTTTCGATATGACGTTTTTCCGTTAAGAGAAAAAGCTTCCCTCCCCGGGGCATGGCCTGAGCCGCATTGGAAACCAGATTCATGACGAGTTTATGCAGGTGAACCGGCGATCCCCAAATGTAGTTGAGATCCGGTTGGAGTCTGGCGGTCACTTCCACATCAGGATGAAAGGATTTAAGGGTCTCGTACTCGGGACTTGAAAAATACTCTGAGATTATTTTGTTGAAATCCGTGACAACGGTATCCGGGTATCCTCTTCGGGACAGGGTCAGCAAATCTTTTACAATGGCGGCCGCTTTTTCTCCGGATTTCTTGACGGTCAACAGCGGCTCTCTATAGGGGCTGTCTTCAGGGGTATCCATAAGCAAGAGCTCCGGATAGCCGATAAGACCCGCAAGAATGTTGTTCAGATCGTGGGCAACGCCCCCGGCAAGAATGCCCACCGCTTCCATTTTTCGGGCGTGTATGAGGCGGCTCTCGAGTTTTTTCTGTTGGGTAATGTCACGGACTACGAAAAGAATACCTGCGGGTTGACCGCTTTCGTCCTTTAGCAGAGTGGTTGACACGTAAATGGGAAATGGCGCCCCGTCTCTTCTCAAATGCGTGATCTCGCCGGACCATGAGCCCTCCTCCATGATTTTTTGAAGATACTCTCCGGAGGGGTCGGTCTGAGCCTCCGGTTGCAATTCTCCGGCAATCATTCCCGTTATTTCTCTGGATGGATAGCCATGCATGTGGGCAAAGGATTCATTCACGTAATAGATTTTGAGAGTCAAATCCGCCATGGCAATGCCGTCTGTGGACTGTTCCATGGCGAACCGGAGTGTGCGGATTTTTCCCTCCGCCCGTTTGTAGTCGGCAATGAGCTTTGTTAGTCGCTGAATTTCTCTCAATAGCTTTTGGCCGCTCTCCTGTGCAATGGATTTGTAATATGCGCCCTCCCGCCTCGTATCATCCAGGAGTTCTTCCAGTTCGGCGCATCTTTCCTTGTAACTGGTACGCTTACCGCTCATAGACCTGGTTCCTCTGCAAAGACCAGTAACACGCCGGTCCAGTCCAGTCCTCTGCTTTTATTCAGAAACGGTGCAATTTCAACGCCGGAATAAAAACCCAGCAAAGGTATTTTGTTTTCATTGAAAACCTTCTGCACTTCGTCCGCTTCCTCATTGGGGGTGTTCAGGTAATCAGATGCCCTGCCGGCACAATCGATATAGAGACCCCAGACAGGTTTTCTCCCGTCTGCCCTGATTTGGTCCATGAGCTCGGCCGGATTTTTCCGGGCCGATTCATGGATCATTGAAATGTCCCGGAGCATAAACTGGACTTCCTCACCTTGAAGCAGATCGGGCTCAAAGAGGCTGATCCCTTTTCCGTCGGGAAGAACTCCTGAAATAAGTCTGTTGACATATTGCTCCTCTCTGGGGGGTGCGTACTTTTCGCCGTGGTTGATGCCGAGGGTTAAAAGGCTGGAGGGGTTTTCATGTTTCCAGTCCTCGTTCCCGAAAAGCCCGTCGATGATGTCCACAATCGGTTTGTGATCCAATTCATAGACGATCGAACCCTTCATCTTTGTGATTTTTCTATACACACCATCCAGGGGGGTGCAACCGTGCATGATCTTGAAATAGTGTTTGAACCGGCCTGAGAGAGCAATGCCGACAACACATCGGCTATCCATGGAGGTCCCGCAAAACTGCTTCGTGGTTCCAAATGCATAATCCCCCACCAGCCCGGCACCGATGATCGGTAATTTTTTTTTCAGGCCCAATTCGATCCCATTGATGAGAGGTGTAGAGGCGTTCAACTGAGGTGGGAGGTCGCCCTCAGGGGGCTTTTTTATGGAATCGTAGAAGATCAGGAGGAGTTCGGCAGGAGGTTCTCTGGTGATTTTTTTACCCAACTTTTTTCCGGCAAGGGTCTCGTCCCTGTCCAGCTCCGTAACCGAAACGATCTCATGCCTGAGGCTGTCCGACTGGATAAGGGCGGCGCCCGAAGGGTAATTTTCATAGGAAATATCATCATTGGAAATAATGCCGATTGCCGAACCGCCGACAATAGGAACCCGGGGGCCGGTGATAGAGCGAAGGCCCGAGAGAAAGTCGTCGTGATCCAGACCCCCATGGCAGAATGCAAAGACCAGATCGGGTCGATCCAGACCGCCATTCTCGACGGCCTTTGAGGCAATCCGTCGCCCGGATGCAAAGGCGTCTTTGTCGTTATGGGATGCTACGCCGACCTTCATTTTTCCCCCTGTAAGAAATTATGCTCATTTGGGTTATCCTTGGTGTTGCAACTGTGAGGTTGACGTCGCCATCGGGTCCGGAATCGGCCGTTTTCCGTGAAAAGTCGCATTTCGTGTGGCTGATCGCACACATACGCCATGAAAACTGAAGTGTCAAGCTGACACTGAAATCCATGGTTGTCAAGAATCGATAAATGTGCCGGACATCAGGGCAAAAGTCAAATTTTTTCTCAGCGTTCACCCTGTTGGAAATCTCTTGACTTGTCCCTGTGTTTTGATATTTTTTCGGAAACATTCATTGAAAAATTACCTTTAGCCGAAAACTTGCCTCTCTCAAAGAGGCCACTGCCTGTATTGCTGACTCGGAATTCGATTATTCTGCAACGTGGGAATTTGAACCTTCAACGCTGATAAACGACCAGGGCAGAAGCGCTTATGGAAAAATAAGATCCCCATTTCTCGATACGCTGAGAACTGGGGCTTTTTTTTTACCCAACCCATAGAATTGAAAACTTGCTCGTGCCCGGAGTTCATTTCCGGATGGGCACTAATTGGCTTCGTAAATGGTCATTTGCGATATTGAGGAGGCATATGAAAGGTAAGAACGATCTCAGGGTCTTCATCTCCATGTCCGAAACCAGGTGCAATGAGTGCGGCGAGGATCTGGGCCGAACTGATTGGATCAAACTGCAGGGAAAGAAGGGGGCATTGTGTCTGGCCTGCGCGGATTTGGATCATCTGGTATTCCTGCCGTCGGGCCACGCAGCTCTAGCTCAAAGGGTCCGGAGGTATTCAACCCTGTCGGCGGTCGTGTTCAAATGGAGCAGCGCCCGAAAGTGGTACGAGCGTCAAGGGTTGCTGGTGGAGGAAGAGGGGCTCGCCCGGGCTGAACGGGAATGCTTTTCAGACCGGGAGGCGCAAGAGCGCCGGCGCATGCGGTCAGTCGAGCGGCGGGCCAAAATCGATCCGGAGTATGTCGTGCGGTTCGCCTCGAAAGTCAGGAAGCTTTATCCCGGATGCCCACCCGGCCGGGAGCACATTATTGCCGATCAGGCTTGCCTGAAATACAGCAGGTGGGCGGGCGGATCCGTTGCGGCGGAGAAGGTGGCGGATCTTTCGGATGTCAATTCAGCGGTTTCGGCGCACGTTCGCCATCGTGCCACGGCCTATGACTTTCTTCTCGCCGGAGGAATGGATCCTTTGGAAGCAAGAAAACAGGTCGATACCGCCGTTCGGGATGTACTCGCTCGGTGGGGCGGCATCGAAATGAGGAGCGGGTCCGGGAAATTGCACTCATTGAAAAATAAGGGATAACGAGTTCTGCCGTCGGTTGTGCCGTAGTCCGGGGAGTGTGGATTGAAAAATGGGGAAGTACTATTGATTGGGGGTTTTGTTTATGTTTTTACGAATGTTATCTTTGAAATCAGGAGAGGGCTGCGTCCGTCAGAACAAAAGAGAATCCTCCATCTTTTTGATGCCTTAGTACGGTTGAGGTTCGATGAAGGTACCTGGGATGCGGCCGGTGCCTTGGATGCCTCTTTGAGAAAAAAAGGCATGACTATCCCACCCATGGATATCCTGATTGCATCTGTGTGTCGCCACCACAAGACGCCACTTTTTACCCTTGATCAACATTTTGGGGCAATTCCGGGGTTAAAATGCGTTAGCATGAACGATGTAACGGTTCAGGTTGTTTAGGCTGTAGACTAAAGGCTATTAGTTTCCGAACCCTTCGCTATCTGGGCATTGATCGAAGCAGGGCACCCAAAACCTTCTCGGCTTCCACAATACATTTCTTCTTTGGGGAATTCCCTGGTTGCTCGATATGTGATCTCGCATGTTCCCTTCCTGGGGTACCTCACGACCTAAATGCCTACAGCCTATCTAGCTGAGCGACGCGTTTCTGAGCGATTTGCATTAGGTCCGTGTGGGGCTATCTAGTGCCCATCCAGGAATGAAATCAGGGCACGCGTGAGTTTTCAATTCTTCGCACCCTTCGGGAGCTCAGTCCCACTGCTCCGCAGCGGGTTCCCGGTTTCAGAAATAGGCCATTTCTGGATGAAAACTATCTAGAAATCATGTCTTTCCGGATAATAGGCCCTAACCCGCCAGTTTCGTGTCCCATTCTCTGAAAAGTTCCAGATTGACTCCCGCACCGCCGCAGACAATCACAAGCACGTTTTTATATTGAAGCAGGGGTTCGGCCCGGTCATAGACCGCGGCCAGGGCCGCACCGCAGGCCGGTTCCACCAGGATGCGGTGGTCATCCAAAAACCGAAAACAGGCATTCAGGGCTGCGCGATCCGACACCACCCAGGGAAGGATGGTGTGGCGCTGTGTCCATGAAAGGGCCTCGGCCGTAACGGTTCGGGCCCCAAGGGTCGTGGCGATGGATCGGATGGCATCGAGCGTCATGAGGCGTCCGGCTTCCACGGATTTGGCAAAGGAGGCAGCTCCTTCGGTCTCCACGGTGATGACCGGAACATCCGCCCATCCGACCCGGTGCAATCCCTCCAGGACCCCGCAAAGGAGTCCGCCGCCGCCTACCGAAAGCACCACGGCTTCGGGTTTGTCGCCGTCCCGGGCCGCCTCCTTTATCATGGAGGTATGACCCTCCCAGATCAAGGGATCATCAAAAGGATGGATGTAGGCGGCGCCTTCGTCTTTCGCAATTTTCACGGCGTGGGCGTGGGCGTCGTCCCAGGCGGCCCCGTGCTCGATCACGATCCCGCCCTCGCGTTCAATGAGCCGCCTCATCCAGGGGGAGGTGGATTGGGGGACGAAGACCTTTGCGGGAACCCCAAGTTTTTGCCCGGAGTAGACGACCGCCAGACCTGCGTTCCCCCCCGATGAAGAGACAAGACTTTTTGCCCCCTTTGAACAATAGGTCTGACAGGCATGCCCCACCCCCCGAATCTTGAAACATCCGGTGGGCTGGAGGGCATCCATCTTCATAAGTACCTTGTGACCGAGGGTTTTGCTCAAAGGTCGGGATTCCCATGTGGGGGTTTCAATGTGAAGGGGTTTCATTCCTTTTTTATCCTCTATTTTTGTTTTTAAAACCTGGTCTTCAGTGCCGGTCAAAGATCCTGTTTCGCCATAATCGGATCTATGCAGCCCCACCTCAGGTGATCATAACAAGAAAAAATTAAAAAAAACCAATCTCGCACAGAGCTCACAGAGTCAAAAAATACCGGTTCTAAACTGATTTCAAAGCCGACTCCTGTGGGCCGGAATTATTTGCCGTTGCTCATGTTTGTCTGACCGGTGTCGTTTTGAGCCCCCATGTAAACACAAACCCTGCGGCGGAGAGGGCCAGCCCGATCCAAAAGACAACGGCATAGCTTCCTGACAAGTCGAAAAGAAAACCGCCAAGGTAGGAGCCGATCATTGCCGCAAGAGATTCACCGAATGCCAGAACGCCCAGAATCAGACCGAGTGAAACCAGCCCAAAGGCCTCGGAGGTTACGGCGAATCTCAGGACGGCCTGGGCGCCCCAGCCGAAACCGAAAACGGCGGCAAAAAGGTAGAGCTGCCAGAGATGCCCGGCAAAGAGGCACCAGAGCAGGATGAGTCCCGTGGAAGCAAAACTTATTCCCAGGGCGGGTCTGTTCCCGATCACATCGGCGAGGCGTCCCATGCCGACCCTGCCGATCAGGCTCGAGAGGGCGATCACCGCCATGACGTTGGCCCCGTCCGTCAGGGAAAAGCCCAAATCCTGGACATGAGCGGCTATATGGGCATTAAAAGTAGACCGACAGAATCCGAAGGCCGCAAAAATGCCGAGGATCAGCCAGAACTGCGGCATGCGAAATGCGGCCCCAAGGGAAGGTCCGGCATAATTTTTCTCTGAGTGCCGGTTTTCGGAAATTGGGGCAGGATCGGTATCCATGCCATCAGGAAAGAGCCCCATTTCAGCGGGATCCCGGCGGATGAAAAGCCCTGATAGAAAAATGCCGCTCAGTGAAATGATCCCCAGGGTCGTATAGGCCGTTCGCCAGCCGTGGTTCTGGATCAACCATCCGGCAAAAGGTGGAAAGAAAAGACCCCCAAAACTGATACCGGACTGAACAATCCCCGTCATGAAGCCCCGTTTTTTGACAAACCATCTCGATATGGTCACCATGATCGGAACGAGCAGGATACTCGCACCGATGCCTCCTAACAGGGCAAAGAGCAGATAGAAGTGCCACAGGCATGTCATCAGGGGCATCAGCAAATAGCTGATACCAAGAAAAGAGCCGAAAACCAAAACCAACAGCCTGGGACCGATCCGGTCCGTAAGCCATCCCATGATGATACCCATGATGGCCTGGACGAGGAAGAAGAGTGCATAGGCGAGAGAGACTTCAGCACGGGTCCATCCAAAATGGGCTACCAGGGGTTTGAGGAAGACTCCGAAGCAAAAGGTGTAAGATCCCCAGCCTATAAACCAGCTCCAGAAACCTGCCGCGGTAACCACGTAGCCGTAGAAAAACCGGGGTATTGCGGTTGATCGGAACGTCACATCATTCACCGGGATCGGAGAGGTTTGTCACGCTTCATTTCATCGAAAAAATTATGCCTTGGGCAGATCGGGGAAACCCTTGTCCACGGTCTCGTTCCATTTGGCCACGGCATCCCCGGTTTTTTCCTGCAACTCGGTGAGGTCCCCTTCAATGGTAATGCTCTGAATCTTGTCGCCCTGTGCGATACTGTTGACCACGATCTGGTCTTCATTGCTCAGAACTTCACCGAAAATCGAATGCTTACCATCCAGCCAGGGAGTGGATACGTGGGTGATGAAGAATTGGCTCCCGTTGGTGCCGGGGCCTGCATTGGCCATGGAGAGCTTCCCCGGTTTGTCATGGCGGAGTTCTTTCACGAATTCGTCCTGAAACTGATAACCCGGACCACCCGTGCCCGTCCCCAGAGGGCATCCGCCCTGAATCATGAAGTCCGGTATGACGCGGTGGAACGTGAGTCCGTCGTAATACTTACGGTTGGCCAGATTCACGAAACTGGCGACCGTCATGGGGACCTTGTCACCAAAGAGTTCCAGATGGATGGTCCCTTTGTCGGTTTCGATTATCGCGAGGATATCTTTTGATTCTGCCATGTCTTTCTCCTTTTAAAACCTGTTTTATGATGATTGAATCATTGGCATGTTTTTGTCGTAGGGCTCTTTTTTGTATAAACCTCCCATGAAGTCAAGCCCTAAGTCCTCAGATCTGCAAATATCGTGACGTAATTTCAAGTCAAAAAAACTTTAACCGCCCGCTTGCGCCTCACCGCATGCGGCATCTTCGACCGGCGGGTTTCGCTCGAATCCTACCCGGGAGGCGACGGGATGCCGAAGAACCGGCATGCGTTTCCGCGGGTAAGATCTCCCTTCCTTTCCGTTTCCGAATTGTTTCCCTGCACCAGTTTCAAGAGGTCATCGTAAAAGGTATCTCCCGAGTCCGTGTTCAACATGATTCGATCGAGGTATTTCACGTGGCGCCGTGCAACGTCCTGAAGGTCCTCAACGGACGATTTGGCGGGACTCAGGGTCATACCGGCCCAGAATTCGGAGCGCAGCACCTCGTCGATGGTCTCGATGGTGCAATGGTCGACGATGATCCTGTCCCTGAATGAGGTAAATCCTTTCAGGATTTCGAGAATTTCGTTTGATACCCGGATCTTATCTCCCTTCGGGGTGTGCACTCCGAACACCTTTCCTCTTTGTGCCATCTCAGGGGCCAGTGCCAGTTGCGCGGAGAAAATTTCTTTTTCGTGCGCGTCGGCATTCTCCAGACCGATTTCGCCGATTCCCAGGCACAGGGGATGATCCAGAAAAGGAAGGAGCAGCCTTTCGACATCTTCCGGCCGGAGATCCGCGGGGATGTTCCGGGGATGAATGCCGGAGAGGAAGAAACAGGGAAGGACCTCCCGGTTGATTTTCTCGAGGGCCCCGGCCTGGCTATGGAGATAGGTTTCAAGATCCCCGGTGGATTGAATCCCGTGGCCGAAGGCCCAGGACACGGGCAGGCACCCCGCCCTGCGCAGTTTTGAAAGGCATGAGGGCTCTGCCTCGTAGAGAAGATCCAGGTGGACGTGGCTGTCGATAAAAGCGATTCCTGCTTTCAAGATGATTCCTTTCTGTCGGAGGCTGATAACGATTCCCTGTTTTTTTCCCTCGATTATGGACTGAAGAGACCTGAAAAATACACGGCCGAAGAAGAAAGGGCAAGCCTTCTCTCTTGACACCCCATTCTATCCTCAGTTATCACCAATAAAGAATCCGGAGCTAAGCGGCCCGGCTTTTGTTAACCTCAGAGGGGATAATAGTTACAAGTGACTAAAGTGTCGAGTGACTAAAGTGTCGAGTGACTAAAGTGTCGAGTGACTAAAGTTGAGGTGTCGCTTCGCGATTTTCATCAGGAAAACGATTCTAATTAGTGTCTGAACGAAAACCCCGGAATTTTTGGACTGCGGCCCTGATTGCGAGCCACTTTCCGGGTGAGTATTTGTTTTGAAGTCGAGAAAAACATAATTAAAATCGGAAATACTGATAGCAAGTATA